>ERZ773187.1859-NODE-1859-length-14912-cov-13.684324_pt1 | contig 14912 bp, 14 predicted proteins | sample MGYA00511242_ERZ773187 | MGnify/ENA primary metagenome ERZ773187 (study PRJEB29015, sample SAMEA2737744) | human gut metagenome | biome: human gut; feature: human-associated habitat; material: faeces | place: China | collected 2012 ... | reverse complement strand
TCTTTCCTGCAGTTGGTTTCATCATACCGGTCAGCATTTTCAATGTGGTAGATTTTCCCGCACCATTCGGTCCAAGCAGTCCATAAATCTGTTTCTTTTCTATATTAAGTGAAACATTATTTACCGCTTTCTGCTTTCTAAAATATTTACACAAATTTTGTGTCTGCAACATCATTTCCATCTTTACTATCCTTCCTTCCATATTTCATTTCTTACTGAAATATAATCTATCAGGGAAAAATAAAGATTTGATGAAGTTTGCTACATTTTAGAAAATCTGTCCCGGAAGTTTTTTCTTCTCCATATACGGGAACTCTCTATCAAATGCCTCTGCTTCCTTTTCATTTACCAGATACCCTGCCGGAGGTGCATATTCACCTGTAATTCCATTAAGATATCCCGGCATCAGTTCTTCGCACAGAAAGAAAGATGCATCCTCGCCTTCCGGCAATCCATGATAGCGGATGCCAAACTCACTCGCCTGTCTGAATCCGCTTTTTCCATAAAAATCAATATTCCCTTCAAAACATAGTGCTCCGCATCCAAGCTCTTTTGCTTTTTCTAAAGAATAATCCAGTAAAATCTTTCCATACCCCTTCCTTTTAAGCTCCGGTGCAATACAGATCGGTCCCATAGTCATAATGGGAATGCTTCTGCCATCATCGGCTGCAATCACTGCCTTCATAAACATGTTCTGTCCAATCAACTGTCCATCTAATGTCATGACAAAATCCAATTCTGGAACAAACGCCGGATCGTTGCGAAGCTGATGGAGTACATAATGCTCCAGACAGCCTGGGCGATACACATTCCAGAAACTCTCCCTTACCAGATTTTCTACCTCATGGTATTCATTTTCTCTTTCCAATCGAATGATAATATTATCCTTCATTTTCTTTTTCTCCATTTCTTTTTAACTCATGGTATTGCAATATAAAAAGCCACAATTCTAAATTCAAATCCTTTAGAATTAGCGGCTCTGCGTCTTTTGCGTCTGGCTCTTCATTTATTGTTTATAATTATGTTTATTTAATTTGGCAATCTGTTTGAATTTCCTCTGCACTCCACATTCCAAGTTCCCTCATTCCAGGCGTATCTATTACCATTCCTTTTCCCGGTATCATAAAAAGTTCTCTATGCGTTGTAGTATGTCTTCCTTTATCATCATTTCGAACATCTCCCGTCTCCAACTGATCCGTTCCCAATATATGATTGATAAGAGTGGACTTTCCTACATCTGATGAACCTACGAATGCAACTGTATGGTATTCCTTAAGATATTGATAAATCTGGCTTAAACCATCCTCATTTACTACAGATGTTTTAATAATTGGTACCCCGATTGCTATAACATATTCTGGACATTCAGATGCCATACGATGATGCTCCTTGCCAACTCCCCATTGTTCTAATCGCATAATTCTCCCTTTTCTCTAATACCTTTCCTATATAAGACCGCTAATACTCTTTTCAAACTGCTCTTTTATCCTTTTTTTATCCTTTGCTCCATCATACAGACTATAGCAGAAAAACATGATGGAATAAAACATGGTTGCTTTTTTATCTGCCTCCACAACGCCAATGCTCTCGAACATATCCTTCACGTATTCTGCCGGACCGGACACAAGATACTGCTGATACAATGCCTGCATCTCCTCATTCCGAAACTGCTCTAATGTAAGCATCTTTCGAAATGATGACGCAAAATCATTTTCTGTCCAATACGAAAACATAGATTTACTGTATTCCATGAAATTATCCGTAGAAATCTCTTCATACTGTTCAGGTTCATTTTCCTTTTTATCAGCAGGCATATCATGTGATTCTGCCTGTTCGCCATCCCCCTTCTCCACCCTTTTTACAATATGTTCAAAAATATCTCTCTTACTCTCATAATGCCTATACAATGCACCTTTTGTCATGCCAAGCTCGCCCGCAATCTGACTGACAGAAACTGCTTCATATCCATCTCTCGCAAATAAATGTAATGCAACAATCAAGATATCTTCCTTTGTAGTTTTTGACATACCAACATCTCCTGCTCGTAAAATAAACGACCGTTTACAATTGAATTATAGTAAACGATCGTTTATTCATGACAATAGAATGCTCGCAGAGCGTGCATTCTATTGTTTGTCAAGTCAGATATCTACAAAAAATCTCCTGATATACCATAAACAGAAGCTGCGGCAGATACTGTTTGCTTACCGGATATTCCTCAACCTGAATCGTCCCTGAGTAATCCATATTCAGCCCTACCATGCAGACGAGCGGCAGAACAACACGCAGTCGCCGCAGGCACTTACCAAACGATAATTCTGCCAGCAGAAATCCTGCAATCAGATAGACAGCCATCCCATTACTGTTTAATCGTGCCTCATTCCAGTAACGTATTTCCAACAGCCGTTACTTCTTCTCGTTTACGGTTACGGTCATTCTTATGACCTTTGACTGACCGTTTTGCAGTCTGACAACCGCCTTGACGACTGTCTTTCCGGGCTTCAGACCCGTGATCCTGCCATTTGAGCTAACGCGCGCCACATCCGGATTGAGGACCGAAAAAGTCACTTTATCAACATTGAACCAGTTGACCCCTTTCTCAAACCAGAAGTACGTCCCCTGCTTCTCGCGGATGGTGGCTGATTGTTTCGTGGCTTTGATCGACCGCAGTATCTGTTTCGTGAGTGCTTCTTCCTCATCGGCTGTCACTAACTCATAGATTCCGTGACCCAGCTCATTATGATCCAGTTCAACGCTTCCATCTGCCGCTACCCTGAAAGGCATTTTACTGACCACAAGCTTCTCACCTGTTTCGGGATTTATCTCAATGATCTTCATTTTTTTAGGTCTCATGGTTCTTTTCAGAAGCGTATTTATATTGGCCGTCACTTCCCGGATGACCCAGTCGTTTTTCGTGAGCATCTTGATCGTGGTCTTTACATTCTTCGTACCTGCTGCCTTTACGATCTCTGAAAGTGCTTCCCCGGAGATCTTCACATTGCCAAAACCTCTATCAAGAATTTCTGCAGTAGCTGAAGTGATCTTCCCTTTGGCATTCTTCGATACATTGACCACTATATTCATTCCTGTCTTTTCACTTCTGATCTCGGTCCTGATCTGTACGGAACCGTCCTCTGCCCGGATTTCAGTCGTGGTCACAACTGTACCATCTTCTCTGGTTTCGGTCTTAGTCGTAGTCTTGTCCTTGTTATCGTCCTGTGGCGGAGCAGTTTCAGATCCGCTGTCGGTGGAACCGCCTGATGAACTGCTGCCACTGTCCGAGCTGCTGCCACTGTCCGAGCTACTGCCGGAACTGCTGCCACTGTCCGAGCTACTGCCGGAACTGCTGCCACCGGAGCTGCTTCCACCGGAAGCGCCCCCATCCGAACTACTGCCGCCGGATGATTCTTTCGTAAATGTCATTCCGACCACATCACTCATGATATGACCATCTTCTATCGCAATTGCCTGGATCGTAGTCGTCTCTGTCAGCGTAATCGGTGTATTGTACTGCTGTGATCCATTTGTTGGCACTGTACCATCTGTTGTGTAATAAATGATCGCACCGGGGGTCGCTGTGATCGTCACCTCCGTGCGGTCTGAAAACTTGTCAGTACCGGAGATCGTCGGAACGTCGCTGTCGCTCGGAGTTGTGATCTCACGATTGCCAGCTGCCAAAATCGTATCGCCTGATCCGACCGCTCTGACGTGAAGATCAACCGTCTGACTGGCGCCAAATGTCTCCTGCGTCTGAAGTTGCTGCAATGAGTAATAATCTGTGCCATTGATACTATACTGATAGCTCATCGTATCAGTATCTGCCAGACTTGTCACCTGCATAACATATGCGGTAGCGCTATCGTTTGGTCTTATACTCACATCAAACTGAATTGTTTCCTCCTGTGGCGCTGTGCCCTGATCTCCGGATTCTGCCGTCCCGGTGTTGTCGCTCGCGTATACCGTTTCCGGTGCGAGCAATCCACCAGGTACACTCATGGATGACACGACCGTAGCTGCGGCAATCCCCAAGGTCAGGATTTTTGCTAATGATTTGCTTTGTTTTGATTTCCGTTGTTTCATTTTTCGTTGTCTCATTCGTCGATCCCTCCTTTTACTGATGCTGTTATTAGGCGTTGGCGAAACTATTTTTATTATCTGGGCTACCTAGTACATCGTTTTCGAAATAACTATACCACTCACTTGCCTGTGAATCCGATTGCACAGGTATAAAAGCCTCAGCGTAGCCCGCTACGCCTGCGTTTTTATACCTGCACACTCGAATCCACATCCTACGCGATTGGTATAGTTATTTACGAAACGCTGTACTAGCTGTGGGCGCAGTGGCATTCTGATCAAGCTGCTCTGGATTTTCTCTGTTAATCCGATCTACAATATAATTGATAGAATCTTTGATGTTAGCTGCATTGATAGGATTGTTCGTCTTAGAAGTAAATACCAGATCCTCAAATCCTTCTCTCGGAGAAAACCGAGTAGCAATGTCTTTATAGTATATTCTCTGATATATAAGCACCGCATGCACTTTCCTAATCATTGGAATCTTACGAAATCCTGCATATTTATTTTACCCATATAATTTTCTCCCAAAAAATATGGAGAAGATTATATGTCTCTCTTCTCCATAAACATATCATGTTTATCACTTAATGTCTACGGCTTTTAAGCTAGGGAAACGCTGATTAATTCATGCATCTCCTTCCCCTTTGTCTTATCTATTGCATCCCTTCCTGCAGTTGTCCCGGACACCCTTGCCTTCATTGCTCGTTGCTCGCATAAACAATAGAATGCACGCTCTGCGAGCATTCTATTGTCATGAATAAAAAGAACCGGCTGATTCATAAATGCCGATTCCCGGGTATAAAAAAGCTGAGGCCGTTGTCCTATGATCAGGAAATGCTGACCTCATCGTTTTTGAAATATTTAGTTGTCACAACGATATAATAGCGGAAGTTTTCAACACCATCCGGATATGAGTCATCTCAAATCTGATTTCCGTATTTCTTTAACTCTTCCCTATACAATTCAGCTATATATGCCGGACCATTGCACCACAGCTTTGTTTTCTCATCATACAGTGCTTTTCCTGTCTTTGAACACAGAAAATCTGTCAATATCTCTTTTCTGTCCTTTCCCGTTTCTTCTGCAATCTCATCTGTCACCATAGTAATAAGAAGGTCTATTGTATAATTCATTTTTTCCTTTGGAATTGTTACTTCAGCCATATCTTCTCACCTTTCACAAATTTCAGACACTTAATTGCGGCTTCTGTTTTGAAGCAATATTGATCTTTTAGTTTATTGGGCAACAACTGTCTGATGCAGAAATCGTCTGCCTCCTTATCGCCTGCTGTCCCGAAAGCCCCGGCAAGGTAAGCAGTAAGGGTAGCGTTTGTTGCATCATCCGCAATCTTTCCTGCAATGATATCATACCTCGCCATTTCACGTTCAACTTCGATAAACATTTTTTTCTTTCGATGTGCTGCAATGCAATGTAACCAGTCTACATCTGCATTTTCAAAAATATGCGTTTCAAGATTTCCTGAAAGTTTGAATTCAAAAGTCGAAATATATCCAAACTTCTGTCCCTCTTCAATTGTTCCGGTTGCGATTGCTTTGGCTATTGAAGTTCTCAGAAAACTTTCTGCCTGCTCCTTTGATGTAGTTAAATAAAATCCCTGCCCAAAATCTTTTCTCTTTGCACATTTGGCAAGATCTGGCTCTTTTACTTCACAATAGCTTCCATGATAGAGAACAAATCCGTCTTTTAACTCAAGCACTAATCTCTATCCCCTTTCTTTGCAAAAATTCAGTAATATCTTCAAGCACAGCTTCATCGCCTTCACAATGAAAAATCCCATAACATTTTTCTATATATCCAAGAACATCAGCTTCTTTAAACAAGTGGATAATCTGTTCAACAGATAAATGCCACTCTTCTGAAGCAAGCCGGATCAATCTTGTTTGCATGAAAGTAATCTCTGTTTTCTCACTCATTATGAATCCTCCTAGTATAATAATGATGTAGTCAATCAAGACTACTTACTATACAATCCCCTTCCCTCCATCGGTATTGCCCGATTTCTACAGTACTACGAGATTGTCCGACTACCTGCCATTCATTTGAAGTCCTCCGTTTTCAGTTGTGACTTCATACTCTTTTTTCGAGAAACGTCAGGTTCTCCCCAGTTGATGTGTATTCACAATGTAAAACATGATTGGTTCTCTGACTCCGCAGTGCCACATAACACTCGCCATATCGCATTGTATGATATTGTCTTCCGCACCAGTTAAGACGTCGACCGACTGAAGTTAACGTTTCGAAGCTCAATCACTATTCAACCCTGCTTTCTTGCTGTCTACGCTTGTCAGATGCCGTTACCGACATCATCCCAAGACTCGCTATTATCTGGTTGGCTAAACCTTGGATAAACCGGATTCCCACCGGCTTGACTACACACCCTTAGCTGGGCGCACAGCTGGAAGTTATCCGCATTTCCACTTCCTTATTGCCTGCTCCACTGGGTCGCCTTCCTAAAGCCCGCACAGAAAGCTGAAATTGTTACTGGTTAAAGCAATCACGAATTGAAGTAGACAACTCTTCATATCCTTTCAATATTTCTTCTTTATGTGCCTGCATTTCTTCATTCATTTTTGTATAGTCCAAACAGTTCTGATAACCTGCCTCACCCCAATATAGAACATTTTTGTCGGCATTATATAAAAGTCTGTCAGCACATTCAATGGAGAAATTCTCAGCATTTTCAAACTTTATCGTCTGGTCAGCAGTATATATAATCTCGATAAAGCAGTCTGTATCATTCCAAATTTCACCTTCAGAAGTTTTTTGGATTTCCAGCAAATGACCGCCGCAATTGGAAATCTGACTTGCAAAAGAGCGGTATTGATAGGAATCAATGCTAATGCTCCGTTCTTCTCCCTCAGAATAAACATTGATTTCAGCAATGCTATTTTCGACAGCAGACAGTCCATCCGGTAGCTGTTTTTCATTGTCCCCCACTGCATAAATTCCAATCAAACAAAGTGCAAGGGTCAAACATAGTGTAACAATGGAAACAACTGCTTTTCGGCGATTTGTCTTTCTTTCGCATATGGCGGTACAGACAATATAGCCTGAAAATCCGCCCAAGGTATTGATTAGAAAATCTTCCATTTCCGCATATCTGCCGCCAAACAACTGTAATAGTTCAATCAAGAATGAGATTAAACCGCTAATAATCGCCACCTTTTTCCAATTCCCTCTACAGGAACGAAAAATAAGCGGCAACAAAAAACCAAGAGGAAAAAACAAAGCGAAGTTAAGCAAGATAGGGACAATAGAACTCCCAATAAACGGAAGCAAATTATAATTAAAAGGACCATTCAGACTATAACTTAGTGTGAAAATCCCCGTTAGGTTGAGAAGCGTAACGCAGTAAATGCAGAATATTCCCTCAAACATATAATTCCATGAGATAGTTCTGCGTTTTTTGAAAAGATACAGCAACACAAAAATAACAATATAAATTATGATACCTAAGAAAAACGATTCTTTAAGTGCTTGTATACCTTTTATCATATAATTCATACTATCACCTTCCCTCAAGAAATACCGATTTATAAAACACATTCATCTTACATAGGCACAGTATACCACAGTTCCTGTACCTATGCGATAACATTTACTGTTTCATCCGATAAGAACTCATCCTCTCTGCCAGGCAACGGAAGTCACGCCCTGCAAATCATAACGTTTCCAATACATAAAAAAGCCCCCACATGTTTCTTATCGAACACGCAGGGACTTTCCTGTCATATTTTAAGTTCTGTTATCCTTGCACACAGAGGTGCGGAATCATCTATTCTTCTTTCTTCTCTTCCGGTGTAACTTCTGCTGCTTTCGCATGTTTTTTGCGATAGCGAACGATCACAAGTGCCATGCAAAGTACTACTAATAATACTGTTACAACATCAATTGTCACGAAGAGTTTTGTCATATTTGACATTCCGCCATCATCAGTAGCATTTGTATAATAACCGCTGTTTGCGATTGTATACATAATGTTCTTGCATGATGTGCGAAGTGCGTTATTAAGAGTTGCACTCTCTGTATTGGTCAGCTGGTTAGATGCCTGAGAGCTAAATCCGAGCATCAGGTCATTTCCAGCACGAACACAGTGGTCTGTGATCATATATCCGTAAGAACCGTCATAATCTGTGATGACCATTCCCCGGAATCCCCACTCATTACGAAGGATTGTTGTTAATGTGTCTTCATTTGCACATGCCGGAACGGTTCCGATCCAGTTGAAGGAAGACATTACAGCGATCTGTGTTCCGTCAAAATTCTTGATACATAATTCGAATGGTTTTAAGTAAATCTCACGGATTGCCTGCTCATTAGAATATGTAAGTAGGAATGCACATCTGTTTGTTTCCTGGTCGTTTAATGCAAAATGCTTGATGTAATTGTATGTGCCTTTTGTTGCCATCGCATTTACCTGAGCTGCTGCAAGCTTACCTGCAAGTACTCCATCTTCTGAATAGTACTCGAAGTTTCTTCCTGCGAACGCAGAACGGTGTGTGTTCATTGCCGGACCGTATACACCGTAGTTATTTACATCTGCATACTCCTGTCCCATTGCAAGTCCAAGGTCATATAATAAATCTGTGTTCCATGTCTGTGCCATTAATACTTCTGTTGGATATGGTGTTCCATAAGTTCCTGTAATGAAGTTGTTAACTCCGGCAGGCCCGTCACAGTCACTTGTTGCAACTTTTCCTACAGAATCGATCTGAGCTGTCTGCCATCCACCAAGGTTTACAAGTAATGACATATCTTCAAAGCTCATCTGGTCTAACAACTGATCCCACATCGGATCATCATAAGCCTTGCCTGTTAAATCTGCTAATGTAAGTCCATTGTCAGCTCCTAATGTCGGCATTGTATCTTCTGCATTATCATATGCGGTAGAATCATAGTATGCTGTAGAGTTTGCTTCTACTTCTTTTCTTGTTGCATCATCCATTACATAAGCTTCTTCAGCTGGTGCTGCTGTAGCTTCTGCATAGTTTGCAAATCCGTCTGCTCTGGAAAGATAGGTAACATTTCCTGCTGTATAATCATTTAACTGATTTGTTGCAGCCACATGATCTGTTGTACGTGCATTCTCGCTGTAGTTGATATCTGAATCTACAGTAAAGTTTGCCTGATCTAATACTGTATGGGAATCAGATCTGACAGATACTGTGTATTCACCGGCTTCAAGAATATATCCGCCGCCTGCTACTTTAAGTTCGTTTGCATCATAAGATGCCATATCTTCTTTGTTGATCGTAAACTCAACTGTTTCAGATTCACCCGGTGCGATCTCACCTGTTTTTGCATAATCGATTAAGTTTACGGAAGCTTTCTCGATTCCTCCGTTTGTATAAGGTGGTGTGAAGTATACTTCTACAACATCCTTACCTGCAACATCGCCTGTATTTGTAACTGTTACATTGAATGTTACATTGTCTCCATTATCAGAGAAATCATTCATTTTCTGTTCAAATGTTGTATAAGATAATCCGTAACCAAATGGATATTTTACAACATCCTCATAATTGATCACACCATCATCAGATGCTGTCTCATAATATTTGTATCCTACATAGATACCTTCTACATAATCAACAAAGGAAACTGTTCCTTCATATGCCGTATCAGAAGCTGCGATCGCTTCTTTTAAATCATCTACATTGTTGTATGAAAATGCTCCAATGTTATTATAATATGGAGTCTGTGTTAAATCTTTTACATATGTATCTACTGTTTTTCCGGATGGATTCACAGATCCATTGATGATCTCTCCGAGTGCAGCCATACCTGTCTGACCTGTACCAGGTGCAAGGATCACTGCTCCGATAGAATCATAATTATCTACCCAGTCAAGTTCCATTGGGTTGTTTGCGTTGATCACTACGATAACTTTGCTGAATTCTGAGCAAACCTTATCAAGCATTGCTTCCTCTGTATTAGAGAGTTCAAGATAAGATTCTCCTGCATCAAAATCATCATAATCACCATTGTTGGTGTAAGAAATATTTGTATATGCATAGTTTGCAGGATTTACAGAAACTTCATCTGCCACATTATAAGTGCCATGGATAACGGAGTTCATGTCTGTAGGAAGATCGTATCCTTCACCACCGCCACGGCTGATCACTACCATTGCTACATCAGAAAAGCTTTCTGCTTCGCCCATGACATCATCTGTATAATAATCTGCTGTAGGTTCCGGCAATGTGATATCAAAGGATCCGTCTCCGCCTAAAATTGTTGCAGCCGGTCTGTCTGCGCGGTAATCTGTGTACATTTTTGTCAGGGACTCATTTGTCTTATATCCTGCATCTGATAAAGACTGTAAAATACTTACTACAGAAGATGTATCTGCAGAACCTGAACCTGTACCACCATAGATAGGATTTGTAGATGCCCATCCAAATACGTTCATGGAATTCACATCGCTGCTAAGAGGTAATAATCCATTATTCTTTACAAGAACCATACCTTCTTCGCCGACTTTTTTGATCACATCATTACTTGCTGCTTTTGCTTCATCGGATACTGTTCCGCCACCGTTTAATACAACGGAAAGGTTTGTGTAAAGCGGTCCGTAGCAAACCATGTTTACCATGGTCACAAGTGCGAGTACCCATGCTAAGGAAGCTCCCCAGCGAACTAAGTGTCTTTTTCCCTTTGGTGCAATAAAATGTGCAGCTACTAATAATACAATCAATACTAAAATAGAAATAAGGATTGCATAAATGTATCCGCTGCAGTTTGTTACATATGTTGTAACGTCTGCTTCACTGACACCGAGGCCTCCTAAAATAGGAACCAAAATCGAAATAATTAACTCGATCATTTCTAAATCCTCCCAAGATTTATTTTTGTCCGTTCCGGACTTTGTAGTTATAATCTATCATATAGTTCTCTTTTTATGGAAAAATTGCATAATCTGCATTTTTTTTGCATAAACTGCATCTCATATTGTAATTTGTGCACAATTAAAAAGACTTGTTTTTGTATATTTTTAACAAAACAAGTCTTTTTTTGTTTACATAATTATTTGTCATTTGGCACTTCTTGTTCTTTTTTTATCGGGATCAGCACTTTTAACTCAAACCAGTTTTTCTTCGTATCAATGCTGACTGCTCCGCCATATTTATTTACCGTATACTTAATGCTCTTGATTCCATAACCATGAAACTCTTTCTCACGCTTAGTCGTAAGAAGACGTCCTTCTTTCATCTTCAGTGCACCCTCATAATAATTCTCAAATCGAAGGATCAGGAAATTTTTCTGCTGGGATACGGTGACATGGATCAGACGTTTTTCTTTGTCCGCGATCTTAAGTTCACATTCGATCGCATTGTCTAATGCGTTACCAAAGATACTGCAGATATCCATAATATCCATAAAATCAAGCAATGTTCCATCCGCCACACAGGTAAATGTGATATCATGCTTTGTACAATAGAGGCTCTTGCTTGTAAGAACTGTATCAAGTACCTTATTTCCCGTTTTATTCTGTGCCTCATACTGCTTAATCTCATCTTCCATACGGTTCAGAAATTCGTTACGCTTTTGCGGATCTGTCTCACTCCGAAGCACTGCGATCTGATGCTTTAAGTCATGATATTTATAATTGATCAGATCAATGCTCTCTCTTGACTGCTTATACTGGATATACTGATTCTGGAGTACGTTCTGGACTGCCTCCAGTTCTCTCTTCACACGCAATTCTCCACATTGAATAAGATGTGCGTATAAAACTGCGATTCCTCCCAGATCAACGATCGTACGGATCTGTCCGATCCCGAGGGCATATTGTCCGGATACCACTCCGTCTGCTGAAATAAAGCTCAGGTTACTGACAGCAAAAACAGATATTCCGATCAGGACGGCGGAAAACGATTCTTTCATACTGATATCCAGGTCTCCATCCTTCGGTAAGTGTGTATGCAGAATTCTCCATAAAATCCAGGCAACTATACTATATATAGCAACAAGGGCGAATACCCCTGTCATTCTCCCGAACGGTCTTTTCATCCAGATCGTACACGTTATCTGCCATTCCAGTGATGCCATAAATTCCGCTACAACAAATGCGATAATTCCGAAATATCCGGCATCACGGAAATTAATGTCACAACAAAAATAAATAAAACCTATCATAAGCATTACTGCAATGATCATACAAGGAATCCAGAAAAAAATCGGCACATTTCCGGTCGTCACAAAAAACAGACACTGCACGATAAGCAGTCCTATCACAATGCCACCCGTCGTCCAACCGGTGTATCTCTTTTTTAAAGATGTAATAAAAATCATGCACGCCGCCCATTCCGCAATTGCCGTATAAATTCGCGGGATATCCGGCATAAGATTATCGATCATTTCACAACCTCTCCCCAATAATTCGTCAATGCTTCCATGAATTCTTTCTTGCGCGAGCGGCTCAGTAACAGTGGCTCTCCTTTTACAACCGCACACCCGTCCTGAATGCCGTCCACATGCTGCAGATTGATCAGATATCCTTTATTCCCTCTGCAGAAATTCAGATCCGCAAGTTTCTCCTCAACTTCCTTCATTGTTCCCTGTGACTCATAATCTCCAAGGATCGTGTGCAACACAAGCGTATGCCCCTGACTCTCGATATAATATATATTGGCAATATTGATCCTGACAGCACCGCCCTTGATATTGACGGTAATAACCTTCTGCTCCCTCTTCTTCATGCGACCGATGGCACGGTTTAAACGCTGTGAAAAAGCAAAATACGACACCGGTTTTAACACATAATCCAGTGCATCTACTGCATAACCTCTGATTGCGTATTGTGCCATATTCGTAATGAAAATAATGACAACCTCTGTATCCACCTTCCGGATCTCTTCCGCCGCTGACATTCCGTCCATGAACTTCATCTCTACATCCATGAGGATAATATCGAACTGGGATTTATATTTATGAACAATCTGATCCCCATCGGAATAAACCGTAATATTAAAAACTTCACCATTTTCTTTTTCATACTGGTGTAAAAATTCCTGAAGCTGTTTCGCATACATTGCTTCATCTTCAACAATTGCAATATTTATCATCTATGCTATCCCTTCTGTGCCGAACACAATTTCATGAATCTGCAAAGAATTCTTTTCACTATGGACATGTCACCGGTTCGTTTAAATACCCGATCAGTTTTTCACAACGTTCCATATCCCATCTCCGAATCATGATACGCCCCCTTAAAAGAACCATCTTTTTCGATTTCAAAATCGGTAGACCAGCCACCTGCCCCGCTGCTGAAAGAGAAATCGTTATGCGACAGAAATGCAAAGTCTGTGTAAGTAACACTCTCTGTCCCTTCTGTAGTACTCTCTGTTGTATCTGTAACCGTTCCCAGTATCGTATCTATCTGATTCAAATCCCCGTCTGCCGGACTCTCTTTCGTCTGATCTTCCAATGTTGTATGATTTTCCGCTGTATCCTGCGTCTGCCCGTTTCCACAGGCTGTCAGAGAAGCCATCATCAGACCTGCCAAAAGATATCCTGTCAGTTTCTTTTTCATGCTCTGCTTCCTCCTGTTTCTGATGTCTTTTATTCTAACATCATGCCGGCAGAATATCAATTACTACCGCCATACGCTAAGAGCCGGGCTTCGCATAGCCCGGCTCTTTTCACCATTTCATTCTGAAATTTTTTCAGTTTTTACATCGTCTTTGCAACCACGCGGATCACATTTGCAGCATTGTACTGTAAATCTGCTTTTGTAATCTTGTAGCCGTCGATCTCCTCACCTGTCTCAACCGCCTTTACGATATCGTCCACGTTCTTCTGGCAGCCAGGCATCTGCATGTCGTTTCCGGCACAGATGCATCCTGTGGAAGCGGAAATTGGGTAGATCGGTTTGAACTTACCGGTCAGCATCGGCATATCCTGGGAGGTAAACCAGTCTGTCATAACTGTTCCTTCGAAGCCCCACTCATCTCTTGCCATACTCTGGATGAGGTCGTGGCTATTGGCTGTGTGGATGCCGTTCAACAGGTTGTAGGAAGTCATAATGGACAGCGGCTGTGACTCGCGCACGGTAATCTCGAAGCCTTTCAGGTAAATCTCACGGAGTGCACGCTCGCTCACATGCGCATTGACAAAGTAACGGTTGTCTTCCTGGTTGTTGACTGCAAAATGCTTGATCGTGGTTCCCTTGCCCGCATGCTTCTGGACACCATTCGTCATGGCAGCGGCAACTTTTCCGGATACAAGCGGATCCTCGGAATAGTACTCGAAATTACGTCCGCAGAGTGGATTTCTGTGGATGTTCATCGCCGGAGCCAGCCACAGGTCTACATGGAACTGTTCCATCTCAGCTCCCACCATATCTCCAGCCTTTTCTACAAGCTCTGTATTCCAGGACTGTGCCAGTGCCCAGCCGATCGGGATTGCAGTGCAGTACTGATAGTAATCATCCACTTCATCTTCCTTTAAGTTCGGGTCAAACGGTGTGTAAGAATCTCCGATCACCTCACCGCCCGGAAGGAGTGTTCCGTCTTTTGTGGTTTTGAAATGTGGCTGTAAACGAAGGCCTGCAGGGCCGTCTGCTAAGATCATATTTTTAATACCACGGGACTCTCTGCATACGGAAGAAGTATCTCCGGCTGCACCCGGTACGGTATAAGAAGCATTTCCTACAATGGTTCCGCCATCTGCACGAAGTGTTCCAACACAGAACTGTGCCATTTCATCCACAGTAAGCTGTGCTACAAGCTCCTCAACCGTTGCTTTTCCGGAAAGGATATCCTGCATTGTGATCTTCTCTGTCTTATCAGTGTGATACTCCTCACGCTCTC
>ERZ773187.1857-NODE-1857-length-14933-cov-3.714343_pt1 | contig 14933 bp, 12 predicted proteins | sample MGYA00511242_ERZ773187 | MGnify/ENA primary metagenome ERZ773187 (study PRJEB29015, sample SAMEA2737744) | human gut metagenome | biome: human gut; feature: human-associated habitat; material: faeces | place: China | collected 2012 ... | reverse complement strand
CTGCGTTATGTTCTTCTGCTCCATCACACAAAAAATTCTTTCACTGATAATCATGTGTGTTCCTCCGTTATATTTTATATCCGTATTTATCGTTTTTATTTCCGTTTATACGGTCATTCTATCATGCCGCAGCATTTCTTTCAATAGAAATGATAATACTTCTGAATTTCTCAATATTTTCTGTTTTATATAATTCCATGTACAACTGTTTTATTCTCTTCATGCGAAGATAATTATCAGGATCCGGTAATTGGTCCAGTTCCATTGCGTCTGCATACTTTGCCACCATTTCTCCAATAAAATTCGCCAAATCACTCCATGCATCTCTTTCTTTTATAACCACTTTATTTTTAATCATAACCTGTAGTGTAAACTATCTCTGAGGTGAATTGTAATGCATGACTATGTAAAAAATCTTGCGAAGGTAGTTCGGGCTGCCAGAGAAGAAGCCCATCTATCTCAAGCAGCATTAGCTGAACAAATAGGTTGTGATGAACGTACAATACTGAATATTGAAAATGACCGTGGGAATCCCAAGTTCGAAGTATTGTGCCAGATCATCGCTTATTTACACATTCCTGCAGACCAGATTTTCCACCCTGCCACTGCCACGGACGGGTTGAAAAAACAAAAACTGTTATTGATGCTACAGGAATGTGATGAGCAAGAGGCAGCCGAGATTCTTCCAGCAATTGAATACCTCTTAGCACTCATACATAAAAGAGGTAATTCAAACGAGTAAAGGAACCAGCTAATCCGTTGTGATTCTGGTTCTTTTCTTTTTGTTGCCTTTTCTAAATCTTACTCTTGTAATATTTAATTATTACACAAGTAAGATTTCAAGTCAATATCTTTTTTCTGAAATTGACAACCACATAAATAACGTCTATAATATATTTATTACATCCGTAAGATTTAAGGAGGGATTTGAAATGAGTGATTTACCACAGATTTCTGAAGCTGAATTTGAAGTTATGAAAATCGTATGGAAACATGCGCCGATCAGTACCAATGAAATAACAGATAAACTATTACAGACCACAAGCTGGAGTCCGAAAACGATACAGACTTTAATCAAACGCCTTGTGACCAAAGGCGCTCTGACTTATGAAAAACAGAGCCGAGTGTTTGTTTACACCCCAGTTGTGAAGGAAAGCGAATACATCGGCCAGGAAAGCAATTCTTTTCTGGAACGATACTATGACGGGGATATCACTGCCATGCTGTCTGCATATATAGAAAATGACAGACTGTCTGAAACAGAAATAGATACTCTCCGCTCCCTTCTTTCCAAGAGGCACCAAAAAGGAGGCAATTAACGTGGCTAATTTTATGATACGCTTTTTAATATGCAATGTGTTTATCAGCGGTATCATCGGAATTCTTTTGATAGCCAAGCGGATATTCAAAAACAACCTTTCCAGCCGGATGCAGTATAATCTTTGGTTCCTGCTGCTTGGCTTGTTGGTAGTTCCCTTTATACCGTTCCGTCTAATCGGATTTCCGCAAATCTTCTCGTGGCTCGGTAGCTTAAGATGCTCTCCTGCTTCCGGCACCGCAACCGCTATGGGAGAAGCTGTGGGAATTAATCCGACCGGAAATACAGACTGGATGAATGATTTCGCACTTTCTGTAAATAGCGAGACACCATCCATTGCCGGATACATATTATTGGGAATATGGATTGTAGGCATTTTTGCAATGATTATATTGGTAATCAAATCCTCTCTCCGTCTACGCACTTTGGAGAAATCTGCACTTCCTCTTCAGAACCCGGAAGTCCGCAGACTATATCATCGATGTATGGAGGAAATGGGAATTCACAGAAGTATTCCCGTTTACAGTACCGCATTTTTAAAATCCCCGATTATTGTGGGACTTTTGAAACCATGTATTTATCTGCCGATTCATCTGATCTCTGATTACAACGAATCCGATATGCGGTATATGCTGTTACATGAACTGCAGCATTACAAGCACCATGATGCTATTGCCAGTTATCTGATGAACCTTGCCGGAGTAATATATTGGTTCAATCCTCTTGTCTGGTACGCACTGAAAGAAATGCGTAATGACAGAGAGGTTGCCTGTGACACCTCTGTTTTAAAGATGCTTGAAGAGGATGCTTACGAGGATTATGGCAATACACTGATTAACTTTGCTGAAAAGGTTTCTCTTACTCCTTTTCCGTTTGCTGCCGGCCTTGGTGGAAACATGAAGCAGATGAAGCGGAGAATTATCAATATTGCATCTTATGAGAAGCCAACATTTATAAAAAGAGTAAAAGGCATGACTGCATTCATACTGACTGCTGTTCTTCTCATGGGATTCGCACCTTTTATTTCTACATACGCAGCAGACGAAAACTACTACCAATGGGACTCCTCTTCTGAGAATGTTTCCTATGTAGACCTCTCCACATACTTCGGAGAATACGAAGGCAGCTTTGTTTTATACGATTTTGGAAATGATGCATGGAGCATACATGACAAGGAGCATGCTACCCTGCGAGTAGCACCAAACTCCACCTACAAAATATATGATGCCTTGTTCGGCTTGGAAGAAGGTGTCATTACACCAGAAAACTCCTTTATTGCATGGAATGGAGAAAACTATCCATTTGAAGCATGGAATGCGGATCAGACCTTACCGTCTGCTATGAACTCCTCCGTTAACTGGTACTTCCAGTCAGTAGATGAACAACTTGGATTCTCTGACGTTTACAGCTATATTCAAGAAATTGGGTATGGAAATGAAAATATGAGTGGAGATTTCTCCACCTATTGGATGGAATCATCCTTGGAGATTTCGCCAGTAGAACAGGTCGAACTTTTAACCAAGCTGCAGAATAACAGTTTTGGCTTCGCCCCTGAAAACGTCAATGCAGTAAAAGATGCCATCTGCCTTTCCTCTTCCGATGCCGGAACATTCTACGGAAAGACCGGAACCGGCCGTGTGGATGGTCAGAATGTGAATGGATGGTTTGTGGGCTTACTTGAAACTGCAGATAATACATACTTTTTTGCTACCAACATCGGAGCCGATAGCGGTGCTACCGGAAGCAACGCAACTGAAATAACCATGTCTATCTTGTCTGACATGAATATCTGGAAATAAAGAATCGGGTAAAGGTCAATCTCTGACTTTTACCCGATTTTTCTTAATTCGCTATCTGAACAAGCCCTTTGTATTCCCATGTCGCTCCATAATCAGTTGACTGAAATACAATCCCATCTTTCTCCGCTGCATCTGTGGTAACCGTTATCGTCAATGTGTCGTCCTCTTTTTCAGGCATATTCAGGTAATCAAAATCCTCCACCGTAAATCCGCAATCGATAGCGATTTGTGGTAATTCTGAAACAAGATCCATTGGAAGTTTCATTTCTTCAAAGGTCCTTCCGCCATCGCGAGTGACATATAAGCGGGAATAGGACTGGGATGCGCCTGTAATTCCTGCAACCCCAAAGTTCTCATCATAAAATATTAAACCTTCTGCAACTCCCAATTGTCCACTGAACGGATCATCATTTATGCATTCCCAAGTAGAACCACCATCCATTGTCTTTTCCATTACATAAAATCTGCTTCCGGCAGCTGCATCCGTTATCACCAAACGCCATCCATTATTTTCATCTAAAAAGAAATACATAGTTCCATCACTTTGATCCACAGTCCAACTTTCTGTATCTTTAGCATCCTCCACCTGCTGCATCGTATTCTCCTGCTTCAATTCTTGTTGACTGACGTACTCAGGCTCCATAATATATCGAACAGGTGTGACACTATTTAAATCAGGAATATGCAAAGATACCTCAAACCCAACGATTTCTCCACCGCTTCTAAGCTGAGTAAAATTGCCGGTTCCTGTTTCAGTTCCATCACCATCTGCATCTCCCGAAATATATTGTAAGCCTTCCTCTGAACTAAAAGATCTTCGCCCCATATAGAGTATTTCATAAATCTGCTGCTCTTCAAATGTTTCAGCCCACGCCTCTACCTGACTCGTCCAGTCTGAATTGTTCAAAATTTCAATCATTGGAGACAAACGCATATCGTCACTATATTCTCCATTCACATTACCATCTATCCAAACAGTCATATCATTACTGCTGTCTGCGTCATAATCAATAAGATACGTTTTTTTCTCTCCAGCCTCATTTTTTCCATATATGAATGCATAAATCCTTTGAATCGTTCCGTTTTCATCAAATGACACCTGATATTTATTTGCAATATAGAGTTCTTCCGGCAGTTGCAATGCTTCATCCAAATCCATCAGAATCCCTTCTACACCATCCTCAAAAAGATTATTATGCTCCAGTTCTACTTCTTTTTTACGCATCCACTCATCAAGTTTCCAAGACAGTGCCCCGTGATACGGAACTGCAGAATAAACGATACGTCCACCAAAGAATAAAGTTGCTGCTATAAGGAGTATCATTTCCGTATAGAAAAGTTTCTTATTTCCATTATCTCCTGAATTAACTTCTTGATTATGCCTTTTCGAAATCAGCCAGAGAACCACTGTGCCAACCAATCCTATTATACCTAACGCCAACATCGGTATATGCCTTCTCAAGCCACCATATTGACATAGATGCCAGAATTGATACAACATAAATATATATAGTATTAAACTTACTTTTCCCGTGATTTTATAAATATATTTCATGTAAGTCTCCTTTCTTCATATCTGTAAAAATACCATAAAACACCAGTATTATCAAATCATTCTTTAATACGGTATTGGTAATCTGGTATATGCATAATTCCGTCATTTAGGATTTCATTCCCCAAATACTGAAAACTGCCATCCTCTGCAAACCTTACCGTAAGTTCATGGGTTATGACTGCATCATCGCAAATGACCATGTCACAAACCGCCTCAACTGTTAATGTGACTGTTCCATCTTGATTTTCTTTGATGTCGACAACCTCCGGCAGAGAAGTTCCAAAGAAGGTAGGCGCATAATTGAAGCACCCAAGTCTCGCCCAAAGATAGGTCTGGTTTTCCTCATCAAATACTGCGTACTCTCGTATCTGCTCCGCTGTTATGGGAAGATACTCCATAATCAGACTTTCGAACTCTTCTTTAGGAATGCCATTTGGATAATCTTCAGAATTGAACTTTTCTCCATATTTCATTCCATACAGATATTCAAACATTCCGTTATAATCCAACTCACTCATATTTTCTACATTCCAGTTGGAACACAAAAGGTTCTGTCCCTGATATCCAAGCCCCCGAACACAACGTTCAGACATTTCACACTGTTCCTCTGTCATAGGTTTTATTCTGATCAGGCAGCTTCCATCCATAATTTCACTAACCTCTGGCGGCTCTGGCACACACAGCTCATAGCAGAACCATCCTTTTTCCGTGTATTTCCATTCTTTGAGTCTCGTATAAGAAATGTACGAAATTCCCGGCTTGTTGTCAGCATTCCAGATTCCTCTTGTACTCACAACATACATATCCGTTCCATCAAAAATGAATTTCATTCTGCCCAGTCCACCATCATTGTGGATTTCATAAATCACCACAGAGCCTCTTTTCCCTTCCATACATTCTTTCAGAAAACTGTCAACACTTTCATAATTCTCCATGTTAGAATACGTTACCATCGTAGCAATTGGATATCCTGCGTCCTTTACCTTCTTCTGAATTTCAAGAACCGTTTGATCATCCAAAACAACATTAGATGCTATCCCTTTATCTGCTGTTTCATAAATGTCAAGATAAAGTTCCATCAGCTTTTTACAGTCAGTCTCAGCTTCTTCCCTTTCCTGTTCATCTACCGGAAGATCGTAGCCCTTTTCCCATTGTACTGCAGCCTCTTCCTCAGTATTTTTTGTTTCCTCCGTGGAAGATGCTTCTTCCGTATCTTCCACAAGAGATTCTCCCGCAACACTATCTTCTTTTCCACAGGCACACACGAAACCCCCAATCAGAAATACCATGATCAGTAGAATGCTCTTTTTCCTTAATACCATAAAATCATCCTTTCGTTCTTGCTATTGGCGGCAGTTCCAATTCAATTTGTTCTATAGAATTGGAAAGATACCTGAAAGTTCCGTCTTCAAATGGCTGGACCACAACCGTATTCCGAAAAGCGAGATCAGAATTATAATCCGGCCATACTCCATCCACGATAAGTGTAATCGTTCCATCCGCATTTTTTGTATAGTCAACTACTTCTCCAAAAGGTGGGTATGGGCTGGCATAAATCATCTCATATTCATAGCTGTTACTCCCTTCATCATACCCACAATACTCTCTTAACTGTTCTATCGATACTGGAAAATAGGTGGTCATTATCCTTTCATATTCCTCTGCCGGAATCTTCCAATCCTCAGTTTTCAGATTTTCACCCGTGGAAATTCGGTAAATATCTTCATACATGCAAGGCATCAAAATATCCTTTACATTGCTACTGTTCCAGTTTGTGACAAGCACATTGTAATTCACATAACTTAGTCCTGATATGTATTTCTCCGTCAGTTCCTGGCAGTCTTCCGGAAGCGGTTCTATTCTCCAATACTGTCTCAAACTTGCATGTGCAATCACATATTCATATGCGTAGATAAAATACCCTTTTTCCGTAAGTTTGATTTCAGCCACATTACTTACCGAAGTTCCCTGTATTTCAGGCACTCCACCTTCCTTCCAACGAACACCTATATAATAAGTCTGCAACTCACCTTTCCGGTAAATAAAAGTAACTGCTCCAATCAGTCCATCTCTATGTACTTCGAATACCGTAACCATTGAGTCCCGTCCATCCAAGTAATCTGCATAAAATGTTTCGACTGCTTCATGGTTTTGCATGGCAGTATCTTCTTCAACACTTACCAGACCGCTTCTGCCCAATTGCTCCACCACAGTTTTCCTCTGCTCGTTGGTAAATTCGCTAATGCCGGAAGAATAACTTGGTGCATCTGCAATTACAATATCCTTATAGATTTCTGCTACCGAATCTGCCGCTGACAAAACCATACTCTGCAATTGTTCCTTTTCCTCATCTGAGATAAGACAATCACTGGCTTGCGGAATAAACCAATATGCTGACTCTGTGGAAGTTTCCGCATTCTCGGCTTCTTCTGTTTCTGCTTCGCTATTTTCGATTTCTACAGGTGGCTCCCATACTTCTTCTGCCACCTTTTGTTCTTCTTCATGCATTTTCCTCCAACAGATTACCCCAACTATCACGAAAATCAACAGCAGTAAAATTAGAAGTCCACATTTTCTAAGCAGCCATTTCACATCCTCCATTATTCTCCTCCGTACAATTCTTCCCATTCTTCTAACGTCAACCGTGGCGTATGCCAAGTTTCTCTGTAGTTGTCTTCGGATGGTATAATTCGATTAGATACATATTGTACCCGTCCATTCTCTAAAGGGCGAACCACAACCTCGTGAGCATATACCTTGGAATCACCCGCATAAGGGAATACTACATTGGCTGTAAGTGTAATTGTCCCATCATTGTTTTCTGTAAAACCTACTACCTCTGAATATGGATATTCGGGGTACTCTACTTCTTCAAAGCCTCTCGGCTTATATTCATAAGTCAAATTCTCCGAATCATAGATGGTTTTTGATTGTAGCGTTTCACTATCAATGTTGAAATATTTCATAATAACACTTTCAAATTCTTCTTTTGGAATCTGATAAACTGCACTGACTGATAAGTTGTCATCAGCAACATAGGGAGCATATTGACCATTCACTTTTGGATAAAGAATGTCATACATATCATAGAAATTCAAATCCCCGAAATCCTCCTCACTCCAATCCACAATGAACATATTATTCCGTTCAAAGCTGATTGGGTTGAGATATTTCCGACTCAACTCCCTATATGTTTCATCCAATGGCTGTACCCGTAATGCGGTATGTTCCTCTGCTCCACTCAATGTAAGAACATATAATTCTTCTGAAAACCAAACACCGGAAAACATCAGGTAACCTTCTTCTGTATAATTCCAATACTCCGCTTGATAGTTTCCTATAACCTCTCTTTTCATATTTCCATTTTCATACTTGTAATAGCTTCTGACCACATCCACATTTCCGCCTTTTGTGTGCAAATCGTATTTTACAAATCCGCCCAAATAACTGATTTCAAAAATCGTTATTTCTGCTTCCTCCTGTGCATCCACCTTTTCGCAGAATTCCACTACCTTCTCTGGTTCCGTCATGTTAATTTGGTTTCTGCTGTCAACTGCCGAATAACCATTTTCTCCAAGACGATTTACAATACTACGGATTGTTTCCAAATCCGCTAATTTATTTTCTTCTTCTGCTTTCTCATAAAGATCAATGCAGACGCTTATAATTTCATCTGCATCCTCCTCTGATTCTTCCTGAATAGCCTGAACATCTATTACCGTTTCCGAAACTGTATTTTCTTCCGGGGGTGCATCACTGCACCCCGAAATACTAAGTATTAATACAAAGCTAATTGCTGCCAAACCACTCTTCCAGAACCAGGTTGTCTTTCTTAACAACATATCCGCTTCCTCCTCTTCCTTTCACATCTTCTACCATGCTAATAATCAATATAGGACGTTCTACCGTATCTTCTGCTGTAAAAATTGCAAACCATCCTAATTCCGTACCCGAAGTATCATCCTTCGATGCCTTGATTTCTGCCGTACCTGTTTTTCCTGCTAAAAGAATGTCATCCCGATGGGCTGCATATCCAGTTCCATTAGAATCATTCACAACCTTTTTTGTTCCTTCCAATACACGGCTTGCTGTCTCATTAGAAAAGGCTCCCGGAATCCAATACTCAGCTACTGCGTCTTTCTGATATACTAAATACGGCTTTATAACATTTCCCTCGTTACAGAAAGCAGAATAGATACATGCCATATGTAATGGATTCACCAAAACCTGCCCTTGACCGTAACCGCTGTCTGCTAACTGTGTTTCTGTTTCAATTCCCTCTGAATTAGAATACTGCGACTCTGCCATCTTAATCTCAAATGGCAGTTCCTCATTAAAACCAAGTCCAGTCAAAGAACTCTCCATCTCTTCTGAGCCAATCTTTAATGCTGCCTTTGCGAAATAAATATTGTCGGAATATATTAGGGCATTCTCTAAAATGACTGGTTCATATGCATGGAGTGTTGTTACATGATAGGAACCCCACGATGCATCCTTTTGCCAACTTAAGCCTACGTTGCCGTAATCTTCCATTGGATCGATTGCTCCTGATTCCAAGCCGACCGCTGCGGTAATTGGCTTGAATGTAGACCCCGGACACCACACTTGCCGGAACCGATTATACATTGGCTTATTCTCATCCTCGTTAAGTACAGTCCACTGCTCACTCGACAATCCCATAATAAAATCGTTATTGTCATAGGCCGGTGTGCTGACCAAAGCCAATACTTCTCCGGTATAAGGATTCATGGCTACCGAGCAGCTTTTATCTTCCTTAAACTGCTCATGCAAGGAAACCTGTAAATCAGTATCTATCGTAAGCTGGATGTCCTGCCCATGCTGTACCAGGATACAAGCAAGTTCCTCCTTCTCTTTGCCTTCCGAGTTTACAATGTAAATCCTGCAACCGTTCTGGCCTTTCAGTTCACTCTCGAACAAGCTCTCCATTCCGCTTCTGCCGATTACACTATTGGCTGTATAGCCTTCTCCTGCATGCTCCTCTAAATCTTCCGCAGTAACACTTTGAACATATCCGACCAAATGTGCCGCTGCTTCTCCTAATGGGTATTCACGCACTTCAACATCAGATATCATCACTCCGGGAATCTCCAGCAACTTTTCATGCCTTTCTTTCTCCTTTAGGACTTCTTCATCTGGACTGATAGACATTAACTCAATTTCTTCCACTCTTGGAATTGTTTTAATGGGAACAAAAGAATCATCCTTTACCCACTTTGCAGACAGTTTCTTTTCTATCGCTTCCGGTGTGATTTCCACTAGTTCTGCAATCTGTGCGATTGCTTCCTCTCTGTTTTCCAACTTGCCCGGAACGATTCCAACCGAAGATGCTGTACCTTTTCCTGCAAGGACACGTCCGTTCCTATCCAGAATTTCTCCTCGTTCTGCCTGTGTAGTGGAAACTCTTACTTTATCTGTAGATGCCAGATTCGGAAAAATCAGGGAATCATCCCAAACTAACTGATATCCTTCTTCGTCCTTTAGGAAAAGTGCTTTATTCTCAAAGCTGATAGTTCCTGCAACTGTATCGAAAGAAGTCTGGTAGGTTACCGTCATTTGCTCCTCGTCATATGCAATAATCTGGACAGCCATATTCTGGACTTCTATACCTTCATAAATAGCTGAATTTCGAGTTACAAAATCCTCCTGACTGACATTTCCCGATGCCTCAATATGTAGCATTGCATACATTTCTTCATACTCCTGTTTTGGAATATGATCCATGTACTCCACCAGAAGTTCTTCCGGTGTCTTCCAGGCATTTTCCTTTGTTGCCAACATTCCTGCCACACATACTGCAGAAATTACCGCAGCTATTCCTATAACAGCAATCGCAATCCATAGGAGCCTGCTTCTTGTTTTCTTTCGCTTGTTTCTGCTTTTTCCTTTCTTCATATTGACCTCCATTCATTTTGCTTTGCTGATATGGTCATATTCTATTTTCAATGTACGCTATATCTTCAAAATATTACACTCGTAAGATTTTGAAGTAAAAAAATTTCTCTTTGCTGGGTATATCGTACTATGCATTCCTCCTTCCTTTTATTACATGCGTAAGATTTCGCAACAAAAAAATTTCGTCCGCAATCCTACTGCACTTGTGTAAATATTACATCAGTAAGATTTAGAAGTCAAGTTATCTTTATATAAAAAGGCTTCTGCCAGGAAGTATCATACATTTTCACAAAAGTGATACCTTTTAGCAAAAGCCTATTATTCAGCAGAGTTTCAAAACACCCCACTGCTGCGATATTCAAATGGTTCATTCATAAGGCTACAAAACACATATCCATTTTCGTTCCTTAATATCCCACAAACCGCAGAAAATCAAGGTTTCTTTGAAAGCAGACATACGGTTTCAATATTCCCCTGAACATTTATTTTATACTGCATAGCGAAAGTATGCAATAGGTTTTCAAAGTGGGGTAATGGTTTTATCCCCATAAAAAGTGGTTGACTAAATGTATTTTAGAATTTTTCTATATAAATCCCACAGCCTCGGTCCACAAAAACCACCCAAAGCACTCAATCCACGATGCTCATGAACATCTCTATCTTCAACCTCAAAGAGCCTATGGAAATCATCTCCCTCACCTACATAAACTGATTTGTCATAATTAAGAAAAGTAGACTTGCCACTAAATTGGTCACCTGTGATATCTATAATAATATATTTGTCTACCATCAGCCATGCATGAGATTGTCCGTTTCCATCCGGTTTACCCCAATATGTTCCACAGACATAATCTGTTTTGATACCTTTATCCAATAAATACTGAGCTAACAAATCACTCGTATCTCCGCAGCAAGCACGTGGAAATCTGCGATATATGCTGTCGTTATCAAACTCCCCTGCTTCCAAAGCCAAGTCAATCGCTCTTCGAAATTGGGTTGCGAACTGTTCAATTTCCTTCATCATACGCTCCTTTAACAAAACCGCTTTTGCGAAAAAGTATTCTTTCGCCAAAATGTATATCTCCCGTTCTCCAAAGCCTATCCCCTGGGGTAAACCTCCTGATATATCATCACTCTGCGGAAACAGAAACACACATCTATTTTATTCCCAAAATGGCGAAATCCTTTGATTTATTGGGCTTTCCTTGACAGAAGGCAGACCGTTTCCACATGCACCGTATTCGGAAACATATCCACACAGCACACTTTCTTCACCTCATACCCTCGCGCCTGAAGCACCTCCAGATCTCTCGCGAGGCTGGTCGGTTTGCAGGAGATGTAGACCATCTGCGGTACGTTGTAGCGGATGATTTTCTCCAAAGCTTTTGGGTTGATGCCGTCCCTTGGTGGGTCAAGCACAATGTAGTCCGGTTTCTCCTCGATCGTGTCGATGACTTTCAAGACATCCCCGGCGATGAACTCGCAGTTGTGCAGACCGTTTAACTGGGCATTTTCTTTTGCCGCCTCGACTGCCTCCTCAATGATCTCCACACCGATCACTTTTTTTGCTACCGGAGAGAGCATCTGGGCGATCGTCCCAGTTCCGGAATAGAGGTCAAATACGACTTTTCCATGCTCGGCAATATCCACATCTGTCCCGCTTGGCAATGCATCCCCAATGAAATTCCTTGCCGTCTGGTACAGCACCTCCGCTCCCAGTGAATTGGTCTGGAAGAAGGAAAATGGTGTGATTTTGAACCGAAGTCCCAACAGTTCCTCATAGAAATAGTCCTGTCCGTATAAAATATCGGTACCTTCATTTGTGACAGTATCTGCTACACTATCATTCCTGGTATGCAGGATTCCCGTCATTTTCCCACTGTAATCTGCTGCAAGAAGCCGCTCTTTCAAGCCTTCTAACAATTCCTCTTCACTTCCCGTCCAGGCAGCTCCTGCCTCTGCAAAATCAGTCTGTGTCGTTGTGACAAGGTCTACTAAGATTTCCCCCGTCTTCACTGCCTTCCGCACGAGAAGGTGTCTCAGATATCCAGTATGGCGCAGCTTATGGTAAAAGGAAATCTGTTTTTCCTGAAAATATTCCAATGTCGTCGTAAGGATGGTCCGGAAATCTATATCCACGATCTGGCAGCCGCTAACTGTCACGATATCGTAAAAGCTGCCTCTCTTATGCATGCCAAGTGCTAATGGTCCGTCTTTATAAGCATCCCCGAAGGAAAATTCCATCTTATTGCGGTAGCCTATCTGATCCGGGCTCGCCTTAATTCCCTGAAATTCATAGTCTTTCCTGTCCGGGGCAATCACGGCATCAATCAGCTGCTTCACCTGTCCGGCTTTCAATTCCAGCTGCTTCTCATACGGAAGCGTCTGGTAGGTGCATCCCCCGCACTCTGCCGCATGGATACATCCTGCCACTGCCAGTTCATCCGGTGACGGCTCTAGCACTTCCAACAGACGTCCCTCTGCCTTCCCTTTACGGATCTTGTTAATGGCTGCGGATACTTTCTGTCCCTGGATTCCGTTTTTTACAACGACTTGCTTTCCTTCCTCTGTTGTGATGATCCCTTTGTTCGGGAAGTCCACGCGTTCAATCACGCCCTGTACGATCTGTCCTTTTTTCATGTAATGATCCTCTCTGTCTGTAAACCGAAAAAAAGGGCTGCCTGTGCAGCCCTCCAGTTCTTATGTCTTATTCCTCTTCTTTTTTCTCTTCTGGCTTTGCTGGCTCTTCCTCATCGTCCTCGTCCTCAAAGAAATCGTCATCATCATAATCATCTTCAAAGTCATCCTCGAAGTCTTCCAGATAATCCGGTGTGAAGAAACGGTATACTCCATACACGGCAGCCGCAACAGCAGCAACAATACCTACAATTGCAAAAATCCATACAACCTTGGACGTCTTCTTCTCTTCTGCCTCTTTCTTATTGAGTAACTCGTTCAGCTTCGTCATGTTGATTAAATCTTCCATCTTGTTCATGATACCACTCCTTTTTATTCATTCTGTCACAGAAAGCCCTATATCCTGTACTGGTCATCTTCTGTCACGCTAATTCTTATGCAGTTCTCATTTATTGCTTATTATAGCATATCTTTCCCGGTTCGCCTATAAAAAATTTATAAAACCGTACAATTTCTATATTTTTTTCAGCTTTGCAAAAGAAGCAAACATTTTTTTGACACCGTAGCCTTCAAATTCCACGGTTACCTCGTAATCTCTTGCTCCGTCTGCGATATTCTTTACTACTCCCCTGCCAAACTTCACATGGGAAACGGTATCTCCGACACTGTAGTCCAAGTCTGCCTTCACAATGCCTTTTGTGATCATCGCCTTTGCCTGCATGCTCTGCCCGGACGGCTGCTGCCGCAGGGTCGGCTTTCTTGTTTTTGCCACTGCGGATTTATTTTGCAGGAAAGACGGGAATGCACTCTCCCCGTCCGCGCTGCTTCCGGCAGGCCGCATCGGACGTCTTAATTCCCCGTCTAACAGTTCGGATGGGATCTCCCTTACAAAACGGGATACTTTATTATATTGCGTTTCACCGCGGATCATACGCTGTCTCGCGCAGGTGATGGTAAGTTCTTCCTTCGCACGCGTAATGCCGACATACGCAAGGCGGCGTTCCTCCTCGAGATCCTCCGAGGAACTGTCGTATGCGATAGACATGTAGCTAGGGAACAGTCCATCTTCCATGCCTGCCAGATAAACTTTCGGGAATTCGAGTCCCTTTGCGCTGTGCAGCGTCATTAACACCACATAGTCGCTGCCTTCCTCCAGGCTGTCAATATCTGCCACAAGCGCAACCTCCTCTAAGAAACCGCTTAAAGTCGGATGCTCTTCGCCTTCCTCGTAAGTGACAACCTTACTGATAAGTTCGTCGATATTCTCGATTCGTGCCTGTGCTTCCTCCGTGCCTTCTGCTTCGAGTTCTTTCACATAACCGGTCTCATCGATAATTTCCTGTAACAGCTCTGACACACTGATCAGCTCTAACTTCGAGCGCATGACCTGAATAAAATTGACAAACGGATGGATCTTCGCCGCACTTTTTCCGAGTGTTGGAATATCATCCGCCATTTTCAGGGCATTGTAAAAACTGAGATTCTGCTCCGCCGCGTAGTCTGCCACACGGTTTAAGGTTGTCGCACCGATTCCGCGCTTCGGTACGTTGATAATTCTGCGGACGGCAAGATCATCCCTCGCATTGTCGATCGTCTTTAAGTATGCCAGAAGATCTTTGACCTCTTTTCTCGCATAGAAGTTGACACCGCCCACGATCTTGTACGGAATATTTGATACGATGAACTTTTCCTCGAACAGACGGGACTGTGC
>ERZ773187.1841-NODE-1841-length-15016-cov-13.299779_pt1 | contig 15016 bp, 13 predicted proteins | sample MGYA00511242_ERZ773187 | MGnify/ENA primary metagenome ERZ773187 (study PRJEB29015, sample SAMEA2737744) | human gut metagenome | biome: human gut; feature: human-associated habitat; material: faeces | place: China | collected 2012 ... | reverse complement strand
AATGGTGCGCCCGACAGGATTCGAACCTGAGACCTCTGCCTCCGGAGGGCAGCGCTCTATCCAGCTGAGCTACGGGCGCTTAGCGCCGTTGCGGGGCTGGATATTACGGAGGTCTCGTAGTTCTGTCTAGTGCTTTTTTTAAAAAAATGCGCGTTTGGTTACGCTTTGCGCATTTTGCCGCTTATTCGCCCATATTATGACGCGTGACGTGGCGCCCAAGCCCAAAAAGCTTGTAGAACGCTGTTACCAGCGCCAGGAAGGCGACCCCGACAAACAGCGACATACGGGTATCTTCGTTAAAATACATGCCGATCAATACGCATACCAGGAACGCCATTGTCGCATAGTTGGTCCACGGGAACAGAATCGAGCGGAACGGATGGCTGGCGATGGCTTTTTTATGCGCTTCACGGAAACGCAGCTGGCTAATCAGGATCACGAACCATGGCACCATACCCGGCAGCACGCTGGCGCTGTAGACATACACAAACACGCGCTGCGGGTTCGGGATAATGTAGTTGAGGCAGGAGCCGATCAGCAGTATCGCAATGGAGATCGCCACGCCCGCTACCGGTACGCCCGCACGCGAGACCTTACCTACCGCCGCCGGAAGCTGGCGGTTTTTCGCCAGAGCATAGAGCATACGGCCGCAGCTATACATGCCGCTGTTACAACCCGAGAGCGCCGCCGTCAGCACCACGAAGTTGATGATGCCTGCCGCCGCCGTAATACCAATTTTGGCAAAGGTGAGAACAAACGGACTGCCGTTGCTACCAATCTCGTTCCACGGGAAGATGGTGACGATAACGAAAATCGCGCCCACATAGAAAATCAGGATACGCCACAGCACTTTGCCTACCGCGCTGCGCAGCGTCACCTGCGGATTTTTCGCTTCGCCGGCGGTGATGCCGATCAGCTCTACGCCCTGATAGGACGCCACCACGATACACAACGCCGTCAGGAAGCCTTTCCAGCCGCCGGCAAAGAAGCCGCCGTTCTCGGTCAGGTTGCCAAAGCCAATCGACTCGCCACCATTACCCAGGCCAAAGAAGATCACCCCCAGCCCGACCACAATCATCACGATGATGGTGGTGACTTTAATCATCGCAAACCAGAACTCAATTTCGCCGTAAAGACGTACGGCAGCAAGGTTAGCTAACGCGACCAGCCCCACGGCAATAAGCGCGGGTATCCACTGCGCCATCTCCGGGAACCAGAACTGGACATAGACCCCTATCGCCGTAATTTCAGATATCCCTACCGCCATCCACATAAACCAGTAGGACCAGGCGGTAAGATAGCCGAAGAATGGGCTCATATACCGGTGAGCATACACCGCAAAGGAGCCAGCCACCGGCTCCAGGAACAGCATCTCGCCCATCGAACGCATGATGAAGAAGACGAACAGCCCGGCGATAATGTAGGCGAGCAGGACGGACGGGCCTGCCCACTTCAGGGTGCTGGCGGAGCCCATAAACAGCCCCACGCCAATAGTGCCGCCGAGGGCAATCAATTCGATATGACGAGCTTCCAGCCCACGCTGTAGCTCCGGTTTTTTCTCTGCCATAAATCCTCAGTTGTGCTTACTACTCTCCCGGCGTCAGCCGGTTATTGTTATGGTAAACATGCGCCATAACAGGCCATGCAGCGTCGACCGTCTGATTGACGGTTGGCGCAAAAAACACCATGGCACTGCGACGGGAGGGAATGGTTTCTTAAAATCGGAGAAATGGCAAACGGTGTGTTAAAAAAATAGATGTATCGTACAATAATGCAGCAGGTTTACAGGTGGGTTGCAGCGCGACCACTCTGTCGCGCTGCCCGGCCAACTTTATAAGCGCCCGGTATAGTGCCAGCGCAGATAACGCAGCAAACGGAGCTGACGCGTGATGCGGCTCGGCTGAGAAAGCAGACGATAGAGCCACTCAAGACCCAGGTTTTGCCACACTTTTGGCGCGCGTTTCACATGCCCGGTGAAGACATCGTAAGTCCCGCCCACGCCCATATAGAGCGCATCCGGGCAGACCTGACGGCAGTCTCGCATCAGGATCTCCTGGCGCGGCGATCCCATCGCCACGGTAATAATTTTGGCTCCGCTGTCGCGGATACGTTCAAATAGCGCCTGACGATCGTCCGGTTTGAAATAGCCGTCCTGGCTGCCCACGATATTGACGTTCCACAGGCGGCGTAGCTTCTGTTCCGTCTGCGCAAGGATTTCTGGCTTACCCCCAACCAGGAACACCGGCGTGCCGTCCGCGCCTGCACGTGCCATCAGCGCCTCCCAGAGATCGGCCCCTGCCACGCGGGTGATATTCGCCGCGGGGTATTTTTTACGTACCGAACGCACTACGCTGATGCCGTCGGCGTATTTAAATTCTGCCGCCTCGATCAGTTGACGAACCTCGGGGTTGTCTTCAAGGGTAAGCATCTTTTCTGCATTGATGGCGACCAGGGTGCCGGTTTTGATGTGGCCGCCAGCACACAGATAGTCCAGCGCATGCTGCATATCACGCCAGCCGATCAGTTTCAGACCACGCAGGTCATACTGTGGCGCAGAGGTATTGTCAGTCATTCTTATCCTTACTCAGACTTGCGAGAGCGTTCTGCTGGGTCTTGATTCACGTTTATGCACCAGTCCGGCACTGTCGAATAGCCAGTACAGCAGTTTCGCCATCAGCAGACAGGCACCAAAAATCATCATGAAAAAAACCACACGGGAGACGAACGAATCCAGCCCCTCTCGCGCCAGCACGATCATATTGAAAATGGCACCAAAACAGAAACTATGCAAAATCGCGGCCTTATAGCGGTTTGTCTCCTGGTTACCCAGGGTGTAGAGCCAGTCAAACCACTTGATAATCAGCCCCACGACAATCGCGCCCGGCAGAATAAACCAGCCGCCGCCCATCACCACCAGCGAGCCGATAAGCGTGGGGGAGATAGCCAGCCCGGAGTGGTTATTCAGCACTTCCCAGGTAAAGTAGTTGGCAGTATTGAGCACAATGCCTGGTCGGTCTGGCCACAGCCAGGTGGGGATAAAGACATAAAAATCGCGGACAATCGGCGCCAGCCCCTGGAAGTCGATCTTGTCGTAGTTTTGCAACAGTAACGCCAGATTTTCCCATGGCGAAAAGGTATCGCGGGTGAGGTAGAGGAAGGTGTAAAACGCCTCGTCTCCGCTCACGTCCATACCGTAGCGTTTAAGCGCCAGCCAGAACATCCCCACAATGCCCATCACTCCCGCAGCGGCCAGCATCCACAGCGAAATCCAGCCACGAATAATGCCGATAAACAAGAAGATGGCGAAGGCGATAATAATATTGGCCCGCGTGCCGCCGACGATCATATAGGTCAGCAAGCCAAACGCCACCGTACTGACGAGGAAGAAGAGCCATCCTCGGGCATCCTGGCGCAGGAAATAGACCACCAGCATCGCCGGTATAAAGAAGTAGAAGAACCTTTTCAGCGCTACACCGGACACTTCACTGGAGAAAATCTGGCTGTAAGAGTGCAACTTAAACAGCAAAAATCCGTTGTGCATAAAGAAGATGCCGACGCTTACCAGCGCGATCATCATCAGCATTATCCAGGTCAGATGCGTCTCGACCCGATTCATAGTGAACAACGCACTTCGCGGCGCGGTGCTGGCGTTCGACTTTAGCCGCGTCTTGTAGGTGACGTAATAGACACCATAGAAACAGGTAGCCGACAGCAGCGCCTGCATGAGAATGTCGGGCGGCACCACGGCTACATCAAAGCGGAAGACCAGGATGCTGGTTAGCGGGAAGCCGAAGTAAAAAGTGAGCAGAAACAGCAACGAGAAAAAGACGTTGAAGTTAAAACGCACGCGACGGAACTCGAACCACGTCAGAGTAGCGATGAAGAGCGTGCTCAGCAGCCATACCACCAGCAGGCTACTGAATTGCAACTGGCTCATTTCTGACCTCCTGAAGCGATCCGTAATGCCTGATGCCAGGGAGCAAGATAGTTCGGGCTGAAAAATGTGATAGCGTTTTTATCAACCAGTGCGAGCTGGCGCTGTGCTTCGCGTACCACCTCTACGTTCAGCTCATCGCTGGTGAACAGCACAGGGATGCTCTGCTCAGCCATGTCCTGCCAGAAGGGATTTTCGCGATTCAACACACAGGGCACGCCCGCCTGAATCAGCAGACAGAGTGTGCCAATGCCCTGCTGGCGCGCAAAGATAAAATAGCCTAAATCGCACTGACGCAGCAGCGCCAGATAAGCGTCAAACTCCAGCTTATCACTGAGGATCTGGACATTGTCGGCGCTGAAAAGCCCCAGCGCGCATTGGCGCACCTCGGCGATATACCCTTCGTTATGAGCAGGGTAGCCCATCGGCACAACCACATTAACCGTATCGCCAAATTGCTGGTGTACCGCTTTTAGCGCCGCGAGATGGTCATTGCTGCGGTCCCCGGAGTTCCCCACCAGAATGGTTAACTTCCCTTCCCGGCGGATATCCTTCGCCAGATTGTTTAGACCAGGATCCATACGGGTGGGAAAGTAGAGCAACTCACCACGGACAGCCGGATGCTGCTTTGCAAAATAATTGAGATCGCCTCGGGTGGCAAAGACGCACCCTACCCGCCCTTGTGCCATCCGGCGTATCGGGTAAAAGAGGCGGAATTTCCAGCCCCGCGACGCCTCATAGAGGTCGGCGCCCCAGATGTGCCAGCTCACCTGCGAAGGCCGCAGCCCACCGCTTAGTAGCCCCAGCCAAAGCTCGGTATTGAATTGCCCATGGAAGAAAAATCGCTGCTCGCGGTTCGCTTTCGCTTTCGCGATAACGGCTTTTGCCAGGCTGGCTTTATCAGGCCAGACGATGATAGCCAGAGCTGGAAAATGAGCAACGGAGTCGGGCGTTTGACTAACCACCATAAATGCGCGCGCATCAGGATTACCTGACGCCAGTTGATCGTTAAAAAACCGCAGTACGGTCTGGTTATGGTGCGGGATATCCGATCCCAGTACGTGAATCAGTGCAGTCATGCGCGTCTACGCCAAAGTAAAAATACGCCGCAACAGGCAGCGAAATAGACAATATAGGTGGCCATATAGGCCTGGGCTGCCCCCAGCGCACCGTGCGCAGGTATCAGCCAGTAAGAGAAAGCAGTTAACAAGGTGAACTGGCTGATTTCCGCCAGGATGTACAACCGCAGCGAGGCTTTCGCAATCACCAGATAGCCGAAGACGTAAGCGCCTACTTTCAGTACATCCCCCACCAGTTGCCAGGCGAACAGATCGCGCATGGGGGTGAATTTGTCGGAAAAGAGGAGCCAGATGGCAACATCGCGCAGCAGCCAGACAGTTAAGCTGGCCACCGCTACAGCAGGTAACACAAAGCGCAGCGAGCGGCCAATCTCGCGGGTGATATCCTCGCGGGAGGTCAGGCGCGACAGCGTTGGCAGCAGCCAGACGCTAAAGGAGGCCGTGATAAACTGCAGGTAGGCGTCAGAAATACTGCTCACCCCCTGCCAGATCCCCACTTCATCCCAGCTGTAGTGCGCCGCCAGCAGGTTTCGCATCATCACATAGGCAACAGGCAAGGTGACTGAGGTGATCAACGCCATCAGGGTAAACTTGCCCAGGCTACTGGCCAGCATCTTGTCCCACTGCGGCTTCAGATAATGCAGCGGGATATTGTCGCGCCGAAGCAGGAAAAATCCTGCCGGGATCACCACCAGTGCAGGCACCAACGCCAGCCCCAGCAGCGCCCCTTCGTAGCCGCCCAGCCGATAGCACGCATAATAGGCAATCACGCCGATTATGCTGCCAGAGATGAGCGCCAGCGCGTTACCGGCCGCGTCACGGAACCCTTTCATCAGCGCCAGGAGCAGGTTGGCCCAGGCGATGCCCATCTGAACCAGCGCCACCAGGCGCACCAGCCCCTGGTAGTGGGTGTGCCCGAACAGCCCCTGGCTGATAGGCGCAGCAGCCAGAAGAAAGATGATAGCCAGCAGCGTAGAGAAACCCAGTACCATCGCCGACGAGGTGCCCACCACGCGGCGCAACTGTGCCGTGTCATCCTGGTATTGCGCGACGTATTTGGTCACGCCGTTAAAAATCCCCGCCCCGGCCAGTACGCCTAGCACGGTGACCAGCTGGCGGAAGTTACCCGCCTGCCCAACACCAGAAGGACCATAAGAGACCGCCAGTAATTTCACTACCAGCAGTCCCGTGCCGATTTTGACGAGGGTGGACGCGGCGGTCCACACCGATGCTTTCGCCAGAGACATATCAGCTGAAGTAGCTCAGAAGGGAATTAATAACCGTGCGCTGATTGGACGCGGTAAGGTTGTAGAACAGCGGCAAGCGGAGTAACCGCTCACTCTCTTTCGTCGTAAAGCGGTCTTCGCCCACGAAACGTCCGAAGGCTTCGCCAGCCGGGCTGGAGTGCAGCGGAATGTAGTGGAAAACGGCCAGAATCTCGGCTTCTTTAAGATAGTCGATCAGCTTGCTGCGATCGTCGTTGTCACGCAGCTTGATGTAAAACATGTGCGCGTTATGGACGCAGTCCGCCGGAATCGTTGGCAGCGCAATACGCCCTTTCTTCGCCAGCGGGGCCAGCGCATCGTAATAGGTCTGCCACAGCGCAAGGCGCTGCTGATTGATGCGGTCTGCAGCCTCAAGTTGTCCCCACAGATAGGCGGCCTGCAGGTCGGCCATCAGGTAGCTGGAGCCAATATCACGCCAGGTGTATTTATCCACCTGGCCGCGGAAGAACTGGCTGCGGTTAGTGCCTTTCTCGCGGATGATCTCGGCACGCTCTACCAGCGCACGATCGTTAATCAGCGTTGCGCCACCTTCACCGCCTGCGGTGTAGTTCTTCGTTTCGTGGAAGCTGAAACAGCCGACATGGCCAATGGTGCCCAGTGCGCGCCCTTTGTAGGTGGACATCACTCCCTGTGCGGCATCTTCTACCACGAACAGGTTGTGTTTTTTGGCGATCGCCATAATGGTGTCCATCTCACAGGCCACGCCCGCGTAATGCACCGGCACAATCGCCCGCGTTTTATCCGTAATAGCCGCTTCGATCAGCGTCTCATCAATGTTCATGGTATCCGGACGCACATCAACAAAGACGATTTTTGCACCGCGAAGCACAAAGGCATTCGCCGTCGAGACGAAGGTATAGCTCGGCATGATCACTTCATCGCCAGGCCCAATGTCCAGCAGCAGCGCGGCCATCTCCAGCGAGGCGGTGCAGGACGGGGTCAGCAGGACTTTGGCGCTGTGGAAGCGCTGCTCCATCCACTGCTGGCAACGACGAGTAAAACCACCATCGCCGCAGAGCTTGCCGCTGCCCATTGCAGACTGCATGTAATCGAGTTCGGTGCCCACCACAGGAGGCGCATTAAATGGAATCATCTTGTCACCTGTATAGCCAGTAAGCAGTCGCTGAAATGTTGGCGCCGCTCGCAATGTAACGTTTAAGTGCGGCGGTGTTGCCCAACTGGGTCGCCACGCGCAGAGTGGAAAGCTGCTGTTGCTGCGCCCAATGAAGGGCTGCCTGCATTAATTTTTCGCCGAGACCGCGCCCGGCGAGAAGACCAATCCGTCCTTCGCTGTCGTTCAGTTTTCGCAGCGAGACAAACCCCTGGATCCCGCCATCTGCCGCGCGAAACACCAGGCAGAGGTGGTCGAAGGTGCCTTGTACCGCGTTCTCAATCCACTGGGCATAAAAACGCCCGCTGTCTTGTGGGGCGTACCAGGGCGTTCGAAAACGGCTTTGGGCAAAGGCTTCTGCGGCAAGATGACGAAGCGCAGGAATATCCTGGACCTTCGCCACCTCCGCGCCAGGATTGGTGTGCTGACTCACCGTGATGACCAGATCAACTTCACCTTCGACAAGGCGAAACCCCTGCTGTTGAAGCGCATCCAGCAGATCGCTACGTTCTGCCGGGATTTTCGCCTGCAGACGTTGCCAGGGGGCGAAATCGGCTGCAGAAAGCGGCGGCGCGTCAGCGTTAACCCGTACAATCGCCGACGGAATGCCGAAAAAATCGCTCTCCCAGACGAGAGGATCAATACTGGCGTGGACGTGCACGGAGCAGCTCCAGTAGATACTGGCCATAACCCGTTTTAGCCAGTTGGCTGGCCGCGCGTTTAACGCCGTCGTCATCCAGCCAGCCATTACGCCAGGCAATCTCTTCCAGACAGGCAATTTTAAAGCCTTGTCGTTTTTCGACGGTTTGCACAAACGTACTGGCTTCGATCAGGCTGTCATGGGTACCGGTGTCCAGCCAGGCGAAACCGCGGCCCAGCAGCTCAACCGTGAGGTTGCCCTCTTCGAGGTACATCTGGTTGATTGAGGTGATCTCAAGCTCGCCGCGCTCAGAGGGTTTGACCCGCTTCGCGTAATCTACGACCTTGTTATCGTAGAAATAGAGACCCGTCACCGCCCACTTTGATTTTGGCTGTTTGGGCTTCTCTTCCAGCGACAGTGCGCGGAAATTATCGTCAAACTCTACTACGCCAAAGCGTTCTGGATCCATGACCTGATAGCCAAAGACCGTCGCCCCTTCGGAGCGTGCCGCAACCGAGCGCAGCTTAGGGCTGAACCCCTGCCCGAAGAAGATGTTATCTCCCAGCACCAGGCAAGAGGGCTCGCCGTTCAGGAAGGTTTCGCCAATGATAAAGGCCTGGGCAAGACCATCCGGGCTCGGTTGTTCTGCGTAGGTCAGCGCAATGCCAAATTCGCTACCATCGCCCAACAGGCGCTGATAGGTACTTTTATCTTCCGGCGTGGTGATGATTAAAATTTCGCGAATACCGGCCAGCATCAGCACCGAAAGCGGATAATAAATCATCGGCTTATCATAAATTGGCAGCAGTTGCTTCGATACGCCGCGAGTGATGGGATGCAGGCGCGTGCCTGAGCCCCCTGCCAGAATAATGCCTTTCATAAATCCTCCCGGTTAGCCCTTCAGCCCCAGACGCTCGCCCTGATAACTGCCATCCAGTACCTGCTTCCACCAGCCTTCATTGGCGAGATACCACTCAACGGTTTTGCGAATGCCGCTTTCGAACGTCTCTTGCGGGGCCCAGCCCAGCTCACGTTCGATCTTGGACGCATCAATAGCATAGCGGAGGTCATGGCCTGGACGGTCGGGTACCCGGGTGATCAGATCACGATACTGCTGTACACCCTGCGGTTTCACCGGGACCAACTCTTCCAGCAGATCGCAAATGGTAGTAACGACGTCGAGATTTTTGCGCTCGTTATGCCCGCCGATATTCCAGGTTTCGCCGGGGGTGCCTTCTGTCGCCACCAAATAGAGCGCCCGGGCATGATCTTCAACATACAGCCAGTCGCGAATCTGTTGACCATCGCCGTATACCGGCAAGGGTTTGCCCGCGATGGCATTCAGAATCATCAGCGGAATCAATTTCTCCGGGAAATGATAGGGGCCATAGTTATTGGAACAGTTGGTCACCAGCGTCGGCAAACCATAAGTGCGCTGCCAGGCGCGAACCAGATGGTCGCTGCTGGCTTTAGACGCGGAATAGGGGCTGCTGGGCGCATAAGGCGTGGTTTCGGTGAAAAAATCGTCCATCGAATGCAGGTCGCCATACACCTCATCAGTAGAGATGTGATGGAAGCGGAACGCCGCTTTCTGCTCAGCGGCTAAGCCGCTCCACCAGGCACGAGACGTCTCCAGCAGGTTATAGGTACCGACGATATTGGTCTCGATAAACACTGCCGGGCCATCGATAGAGCGATCGACGTGGCTCTCTGCGGCCAGGTGCATCACCACATCGGGTTTATGGGTAGCAAAGACGGTGTTCAGGGCGTCGCGATCGCAGATATCAACCTGCTCAAAGGCGAAGCGCGGATCGTCCGCCACTGGCGCCAGCGAGGCCAGGTTGCCTGCGTAGGTGAGTTTATCCACCACCACTACGGCGTCCTGGGTGTTCTGGATAATATGGCGAACTACCGCGGAACCGATAAACCCCGCGCCGCCGGTCACTAAAATCCTTCTCAACGCCAGACTCCTTTTGTATCGACGACATGCTGCTGATGAATTGCATCGCCGCTGATGGCTTTGAATTCTTTATGATCGACCAACAGCACCAGCACATCTGCGGTAGCCAGCGCTGCGTCCATGGCCACCAGCTGACATTTATCCGCCAGTTTTTTCGGTAAGGCGTGGATATTGGGTTCGACCACCAGCGTTTCACCGCTGTGCCAGTCGGCGATCATTTCGGCAATCTCCATCGCCGGGCTTTCGCGCAGATCGTCAATATTGGGTTTGAACGCCAGACCAAAGCAGGCAATTTTCAGCTCGCTGGCGCGCTTGCCGCTTTCAGCGAGGCTATCTGCCACGGTGGCTTTAACCTGATTAATCACCCAGTGCGGCTTTCCGTCGTTAACTTCACGTGCAGTGCGGATCAGACGCGCCTGCTCAGGGTTTTGCGCCACGATAAACCAGGGATCGACCGCAATGCAGTGGCCCCCGACGCCCGGACCGGGCTGCAGGATGTTAACGCGTGGATGGCGGTTAGCCAGGCGAATCAGTTCCCAGACGTTAATCCCCTGATCGGCACAAATTAACGACAGTTCATTGGCAAAAGCGATATTAACGTCGCGGAAGCTGTTTTCTGTCAGTTTGCACATTTCGGCGGTGCGGGAGTTAGTTACCACGCACTCACCTTCCAGGAAGATTTTATAAAGCTCGCTGGCGCGGGCGGAGCAGACTGGCGTCATGCCGCCAATGACGCGGTCGTTCTTGATAAGCTCAACCATCACCTGCCCTGGCAGTACACGCTCCGGGCAGTAAGCGATGTTCACATCAGCCTGCTCACCAGCCTGCTGCGGGAAGGTCAAATCCGGGCGGGCATCGGCCAGCCACTGGGCCATCTGCTCGGTAGCCCCCACCGGCGAGGTGGATTCAAGGATGACCAGCGCTCCCTTCTTCAGCACCGGGGCGAGCGATTTTGCGGCCACCTCAACGTAGACCATATCGGGCTCATGATCGCCCTTAAAAGGCGTCGGCACGGCAATCAGCCAGGCATCGGCTTCTACCGGCGTGGTGCTGGCTTTCAGATAGCCACCCTCTACCGCGCTCTTCACAACCTTATCGAGATCGGGTTCGACGATATGAATTTCACCCCGGTTAATGGTATCAACCGCATGCTGGTTGATATCTACCCCTACAACCTGCTTTTGACGCGAAGCGAAAGCGGCAGCGGTTGGCAAGCCAATGTAGCCCAGGCCAATGACGGAGATGGTAGTAAAACTCATAGCGATACCCGATTGTGTTTAAGTGCATACAAAATACGATCACAAGCCTGCCCGTCACCGTAAGGGTTATGGGCACGGCTCATTGTCTGATACGCCTCGTCGTCATGCAGCAGGCGAGTGACCTCTTCAACGATATGTTTGGTGTCGGTGCCAACCAGACGCACGGTACCGGCCTTGACGGCCTCCGGACGTTCGGTTGTTTCTCGCATGACCAGCACCGGTTTACCGAGGGATGGCGCCTCTTCCTGAATACCACCGGAGTCGGTCAGAATCAGCCAGGCGTGGTTCATTAGCCAGACAAAAGGCAGATAGTCCTGCGGCTCAATGAGGATCACATTCTCAACGTGGCCGAGAATACGATTCACCGGTTCGCTGACGTTTGGATTGAGATGCACCGGATAAACAATCTGTACATCTTCGTTCTGCGCCGCCACTTCGGCTAACGCATGGCAAATCTGCTCAAAACCGCGGCCAAAGCTTTCACGGCGATGCCCCGTCACCAGGATCATCTTTTTACCGTTGGAGAGGAACGGATAACGTTCTGCCAGTTCGGCACGCAGCGCGTCATTAGCCATCACCCGATCGCGTACCCAGATGAGCGCGTCGATGACCGTATTGCCGGTAACAAACACCGTGCGGTCAGGAATATTTTCCCGCAATAGATTCTGGCGAGAGTTTTCAGTTGGCGCAAAGTGGTACATCGCCAGATGTCCAGTCAACGTGCGGTTGGCCTCTTCCGGCCAGGGCGAATAGAGATCGCCCGTACGCAGGCCCGCTTCGACGTGGCCAACCGGAATACGTTGATAAAATGCAGCAAGGCTCGTGGCGATGGTGGTGGTGGTATCACCATGCACCAACACCACATCAGGCTTAAAGGATTCCAGAATCGGTTTTAACCCTTCCAGAATTCGGCAGGTAATTTCTGTCAGCCCTTGCCCCGGTTTCATAATGTTAAGATCGTAATCAGGAACAATAGAAAACAGGGTCAAGACCTGATCCAGCATCTCACGATGCTGGGCGGTAACACAGACTTTCGCTTCAAAATGAGGGTCATTCGCCAGCGCATGAACCAGAGGCGCCATCTTGATGGCTTCCGGCCTTGTACCAAAGACACTGAGTACTTTCACATCGATTCTCTTCGATTAGACGATGAAGGCCACAGCCTTCATCGTAGACGGCGATCTTAATTTCTGCGACGGCGCGTCAATGCGACGCCAGCACCAATTAATGCACCCATGCTCCCCCACATAATCATCAGGAAGGCACGGCGTGGGCTATCGCGTTTTACAGGTTCTTCAGGCGTGCGCAAATAACGATAGGTCTGAAAACGCGGGTCCAGGGTAGGACCTACGTTCAGGGTGGTCATCATTGCGCGGTTCTGGTCGTAATCGAGATCGAAGGCGGGTCCAACGGCCTGTAAATTCTCCAGGCGAGCCTGTAACATCGGGCGCCCCAGCAGGAACATTTCGGAGTCCGGCAGTTCATCTGCTGGCACATCGGTTTCACTGCGTGAGATATTGCTCTTCTCAGCGATTTTCAGCGCCTGTTCAATGTTGTGAACGCGACGCGTGAAGATAGCTTTAGCTACCTCTTCCTGACGCTTCACCTGCGCTTTCATCTGAATGGTTCGCGCTGCCCAGGCACCTTTAAGCTCATCGTTCAGATGGCTTGCCGCGCGCTGGCTGGCGAAGGCCACGTACTGGCGTAGAAGGTTATTGGCGTCTGGCGCGGTTTCCGCGATGAGCTTCACGCTATCATTCACATTGCGCAGCGCATCGGCGGGCATGAACTGAATATTGTTAATCATTTCATCAAGCAGCGCGGCATCCGCCTTACTGTTACCGACCATCCGCTGTTTGTAGTAGTCGGTCTGGCTCCAGAAATCACGGCGCGTATCCCAGGAAGCCAGCTGCATAATGAACTCTTTGTACGACTCATCCATAACGGACGGCTGATCAACCGGGGCGAGATTTGCTTTAACATCCAGATTACGCAGAAATTGCTGCTGAGAGTAGAAGCCGCCGAGCATGTTCACAGTCGGGCGATCGGTGATCGCTGTCGCGCTCCACTCCTGCTTTGCAAAAAAAGTATAGGCCAGTGCGATTAACGCAAAGCCCAGCGCGATTCCTGCAATCCAAAATTTGCCCGCCCATAACACGCGAAACAAACCACGAACATCCAGCTCATTCTCAGTTGCCACTGATTTAGCTCCCGCCAACGGTTGAGTCATTTCAATCCCGATTTACCTGGTTTATGTTTGATTGCTGCTACTGTTACGACGCATCCGGCGTTTAACACGTTTAATAAACCGCGCAACCTTCCAGGCGCGCTTAATACAGTAGCCATACAGGAAGAATGCTAGCAAGAATAATACCAACATCACCCACTCAGGGACGAAATGGGAATATTCTGCTACAACGCCGATGGCTGCCAGAAGTGCAGCGGCTAAGGTGATAAGGACAAAAGCCTGACGCGAAGTAAACCCTGCGCGCATGATCAAATGATGAATATGCTGACGGTCTGGCGAGAAGGGACTCATCCCTTTACGCAGACGGCGATACATAATGGCCACCATGTCCATCAGTGGGATGGCGATGATCCAGAGCGCCGTTACCGGGCTGATGGGGTGCGTTTTACCCTGGGTAGTTTCGAGCAAAATCCAGATAACGGTAAAACCAATCAGCGTGCTACCTGCGTCGCCCATAAACACTTTATAACGACGTCCCAGCACCCCGAGATTAAGCAGGATGTAAGGCAGGATGGCGGCGATCATGGCAAAACACCACATGGAGAGGCTGTATTGACCGTCAAACCACAGGATAATACCGATAGCACCGAATGAGACGCTGGAAAGGCCACCCAGCAAACCATCTATGCCGTCGACCATGTTGAAAGCGTTAATCGCCGCCCAGACGGCAAATAGCGTCAGGAAATAACCGAATGGCCCAAGCACCATCTCCCACGAGCCAAATATATGGCCCAGGCTGCTGAGATAGAGATTGCCGACGGCCATCATGACGATACCGATCGCGGCCTGGATTGATGCCCGAATCTTTACACTGATGTCGTAGCGATCGTCGAGGGCTCCCACGAGCACCAGTACACCTGCGCATCCCAAATAGAGAGCTGCGTGCGGTATATAGTAATCGGCAATACTGAAGGTAAAACAGATTCCCGCATATACGGAAATCCCTCCAACCAGCGGTATCAGACCCTGATGGCGCTTACGAAAGTTGGGCTTATCCACCAACCCGATTCTTTTTGCCGCCTTACGTGCAACGAATAAGAAGCAGGTCGTGAACAGAAAAATACTGATTAGCTCAGTCACCGCAGTGAGTAAATTCACAATGGAGGCTCTCTACAAATATTGATCCCAGAAGTATAACCTTGAAGACGCTAAGCCTGAAGGAATAAAGTTCGCCTCTTACAAGTCCCTTTGTATATTTTTCAATCAATTAATTTCCTGACTTTCCGCACATTCCCTTTGTCGTGAAGGAAAGGATTCATTCAGTGATTGTCGTAATAGCGTATAAGCGTTAAAAGGAAAACGCCACGTAAAAACGTGGCGTTTGTCGGCTATAGCGTGATTTTAAGAACGTTTCATCATATCGAAGAAATCATCGTTCGTTTTGGTCATCGCCAGCTTGTTAATGAGGAATTCCATTGCGTCAATTTCGCCCATTGGGTGAATGATTTTGCGCAGGATCCACATTTTCTGCAGCTCTTCCTGAGTGGTAAGCAGCTCTT
>ERZ773187.1834-NODE-1834-length-15059-cov-14.928686_pt1 | contig 15059 bp, 10 predicted proteins | sample MGYA00511242_ERZ773187 | MGnify/ENA primary metagenome ERZ773187 (study PRJEB29015, sample SAMEA2737744) | human gut metagenome | biome: human gut; feature: human-associated habitat; material: faeces | place: China | collected 2012 ... | reverse complement strand
TTTCCCTTGCTGAGATTCTCGTATTTTCAAACGATTCTTATTTCTTTGTGAATATTGAAAATATGGAAGAAAATGGTAATATGTTAATAATCAAAGGATTATGATTTTGTTAGTTAATAGCGTTGAAATAGGAATTCTATAGTTGTACGACTATAACCCCTGTAGTTGTACAACTATAACTCTACAGTTGTACGACTATAACTCTACAGTTGTACGACTATAGGGTATTCGATTAGTTAGAAGCAGAAAATAGGGAATTTGAGATGCTCAAAACTCCCTATTTTGTTGCTAGATTCCAAGTTTACCAGTATGCAAAATTTGGTTATAAGTATTGACAAAAATAACACTTGTTGCTGAGAAAGATTCCTTCTGTTCCAAATGAAATAGGCTTCGATGGCGAATGAAGAATTATTTAGAATTCTGCATCAAACAAGACGCTGATCTTATAAGGAATATCATCCAATTTCTTAAATTGGTTGCTTCCTGCAATCTGCTGTTCCTTGCGAAGATAAATCTCCTGACCATTCAGTTCCGTGAGCTGGCGTTTGAACACGAATTTATGCTTCTGTTTGTGCCCTAGATAGCTTTATCTTCGAATGAAAAGATTCAGCTCGTTCATATATATACACAGAACTTATATCCAACAATTCATCGCCCACCAGCTGATATGCGCTTGCATAACAGGTGTCGGGCGAGCGCATGTCAGCTGTTATGCAAGCGCACAACAGCTGTTGTGCGGCAGAAAGTATAGGCTTTCCCGGCTTATAACATTAATTCTTCCGGCAATAAGTAAAGGTTACTCCGAAGACTTTTAACGTAAAACTGATGCTACAACGATAGTACTTACAAGGCGCAAAGACGTTACTGATAGGTCGCCATGATAGTACTGACGATGCGTAAAGCGGCTTGTTTCGTTTGCCATGCCCATAGGAGTGCTGATAAAAACAAAAGAAGCCGCTGAAAAACAGCGACTTCTCTAATAGTAGGGTGGAGCTGGAGGGAATCGAACCCTCGTCCGCACAAGGAAACCATACGCTTTCTACATGCTTATTCCAGCCTTCAATTTTCGAGGTATGACAAGACCTGGACCACCAATCATACCCTTATCCTCTAAAATTTCATCCATGCAACGAGGCATACATGAACTATTTCCGATTTGCCTGCACCGCTTGATCAACAAGATTCGGAACTACATCCGTTGAGCGATGTCCCGTTCCAGCACCTTGTGCCGGAATAAAGCTAATCTACTGTACTTCGATTAAGCAGCGAGAGCGTAGTTATTTTCGCCAATTAATTTTTTGTTCACTAGGATTTAGGAGGTAGCCAACGAGCCTCCGCATGCTTACGTACCATTTCATCTCGCCGTCAAATCCAGTCAACCCCGAGATTTCTTGATAACTAGGGTACAAAGATAAAACGAAATTTTGAAATCACCAAATATTTTCGGAAAAATCATCGCTTTTTCTTTGAAATATCGGGATAAAGTGGTTGGGAGACCGTTTTTGTTTAGAATTTTGGAAGAAATGATGGGATTTTCGAAGCTATCTCGTTTTTTTGCAGTAACTTTGTGGGCAAAAATAATTAAAAATTAAAAATGATGGCAATGGAGAAAAAAGGAAAGATACTGATAGTGGATGACAATGAGGATGTTCTCTTGTCGCTCAATATGCTTTTGAAACCATACGTGGAGGGTATCAGAGTTATCAATACGCCTGAACGAATCATCGGAATGATGGATTCGTTTATGCCAGATGTCATCATGCTCGATATGAACTTCCATCGGGATGCCATCAGTGGCGAAGAGGGGTATGAATGGCTGGAAAAGATTCTGGCGCATAACCCCAAGAGCGTGGTGCTGTTTATCACGGCTTACGTGGATACGGAGAAGGCGGTGAGGGCTATCAAGGCGGGAGCCATCGACTTTATTCCGAAACCATGGGATAGGAATAAACTGCTCGATACGGTGAAGAGTGCCGTGGAATTGAGCAGGGAAAGGAATCTGGATTCTTCGGATTCGCAGGAAAAGGAATCGGAGCAGAAACTGAATATGAATCAATGTTCTGATTCCAAGTCTGTTGTATCTTCTCAAGATGTGTTTGCGAGAATGATTGGCGAATGCCCTGCCATGAAGGAACTGAAAGCGCAGATGATGCGTGTGGCGGCTACGGATGCCAACGTATTGATTACTGGAGAGAATGGTACGGGAAAGGATGTGGTGGCGCATGCCTTGCATCTGCTTTCTGACAGAGCAAGGAAGCCGTTTGTAAATATCGACCTGGGGTGTATCCCTGAGAATCTTTTCGAGAGCGAACTTTTCGGATACGAGAAGGGGGCGTTTACGGATGCCAGGAATGCGAAGGAAGGACGAATTGAGACGGCGGATGGCGGTACTCTCTTTCTGGATGAGATTGGAAATCTGAACCTGCCGATGCAGCAGAAACTCCTGACGGTGATTGAGAAGCGGGAGACCCAGCGCATTGGTTCCAACAAGGTGAGCCATGTGGATGTGAGGATTCTGGCGGCTACGAATGCCCATCTGCGCGAAAAGGTGGGAGAGGGAACATTCCGGCAGGACCTCTTTTATCGACTGAATACCATCGAACTGCATCTTCCGCCGCTGCGTGATCGTGGAGAGGATATCGTTCTGCTGGCAGAGTATTTCCTGAAGATTTATTCGGGAAAATATAGTGTAGGTGATGTGGTGCTGGGTGCATCTGCCAAGCAGAAGCTGTTGAAACATACCTGGCCGGGTAATGTAAGAGAATTGCAGCATTGCATTGAGAGGGCGATTGTGTTGGGGGATAAGACGGAACTGGCTGCCGAGGATATCAGATTGGAGGATTCTGTGGTGGCATCGGGGACTTCTTCAGGTTCCATAAAGGTTGATTCGCTCAATCTTCAGACCTTGGAGCGTGAAGCCATCAAACGTGCCATCTCCTTGAGTAATGGAAATCTTACACAGGCCGCAGAGTTGCTGGGTATCACCCGTTTCGCCCTTTACAGGAAAATCGACAAACTCGGGGTTTAATGCTTCGGAAATTTTTGAAATTATGTCAATCGTCAATAACTTATTCAATCATAAGAGCAATGAGCGGATGCGCCAACTGATTGAGGCTATCCGCACCCGTGACTTCTCGCTTCAGTATTCGTTGGATCATCTGAGGGGAGAAGAGCGGAATCTTGCAGAGCAGATTAACGAAGTGGTGAATGAATTTCGGGAAACCGCTTTGCTGCAGGAAGCGAAATACCAGTATTTCGGAACGATGCTCGATACCATCAATGCCTTTCTCATTGTGGCGGATGAACAGGGAAAGGTGCATTGGATGAATCGGGCTGCCGTGGATGGACTCTGCGGTTTTTCGATTCATCACTTGCACGACTTGCAGGTGCTGGATGAGACGCTGCCGGAAATGATGATGCAGCTGAAGCCGGGATTGCAGAAACTGGTACAGTTGGAGACCAAGACCAGCGAGGGGGCTGCTGGCAAGAAGGCTTTGGATGCCGGAAATCAGCATGTGGGGAAGGCTGACTTTGTATTGAGCGTGGTCAACTTCTTTAATAAGGGCTTTGCCTATCGCCTTTATACCTTGCAGAATGTGCAACCGGTGATTCAGAAGAATGAGACGGATGCGCAGCAGCAACTGGTGAGGGTATTGACCCACGAAATCATGAACTCGCTGACTCCTATCATCTCTTTGGCTGATACGCTTTGCGAAGGGGTGGAGCAGGATACGCTGGAGCATGATGATCTGCTGATGGCATTGCAGGCTATCAACCGGAGAAGCAATGGTCTGTTGCAGTTTGTGGAGAACTATCGCAAGTTGCAACGCATATCGAAACCTCAGTTTGAGGATGTGAGGATTGGTGATCTGGTGGCTGATTTGCAGCATCTTTATCCGGATTCGATATTCCATTATGAGATAGAAAACGAAGACCAGAGGTTGCAGATGGATCGTTCGCAGATAGAACAGGTACTGATTAATCTGCTGAAGAATGCGCAGGAAGCTGTGGAGATTCGGATGAAGGAGGAGGCGGCAGGTCTTTTCGATGAGGCTGAATCTGCTCAAAGTCAGGCTCCTTATGTCCGTCTTACCACTCATCTTTTGAGCAACAAGCGCGATTTCATCATTTCCATTACTGATAATGGTAAGGGAATCCTTCCGGAGGTGATGGAGCGCATTTTCGTGCCGTTCTTTACTACCAAGACGAACGGTTCGGGCATCGGGTTGAGTATCTGCAAGCAGATAGTAACCTTACATGGTGGAACCATCACCGCTTCTTCGAAACCAGGCGATAAAACCACCTTTAGCGTGGTGCTTCCTGCCTGATAGAGACGGATGCTATCATATTGAGGATGTGCGCACCGTGCGAAATCGCACACGTTTCGTGCGGTTTCGCACGGCTTTTTTATATCCGGAATTTCTTATCTTCTTGATAATCATATCTTTATCTTTGTGGCATAGCTTTTGTGTTAGTTTTTGCAAAAGAAATCATCATGAAGAAAAAGAATTATCTATTCATAGTATGGGCGCTTGCAGCCCTGAATGTTCAAGCCGACACTTTGCAGCTCGACTTGGCAGCTACCATTGCGATGGCGCAGCGGCAGTCGCCATCGGTGCAGAGTGCCCGCAATACTTTTCTGTCTGCTTACTGGGCTTATCGGTATCATCAGGCCAACTATCTGCCTTCGCTTTCCCTCTCATCTTCACCTTATATTAATAAGGAGGTGAACAAGATAACCCAGTCGGATGGTACGGCCCTCTTTCTGAAGCAAGATCAGTTGAGTGCCGACCTTACTCTGAAAATCAACCAGAATATCTCCCTGACGGGTGGTAGCCTTTTTGTGAAGAGTTCGCTCAACCGCTTGGATGAGTTGCACAACAAGATAACAGCCTATAGTAGTCAACCCTTTATCGTGGGTTATGAGCAGAGTCTTTTTGGCTATAACTCCTTGAAGTGGGATCGCCGGATAGAACCCATCCGGTTCCGGGAATCCAAGAAGCGATATGCCGAAACGTTGGAGATTGTTTCGGCAAAAGCCTGTGAGCATTTCTTCGGTCTGGCTTCGGCGCAGGCAGAATGGGAGATGGCAAAGCAGAACTTTGCTTCTGCCGACACGTTGTATCAGATGGCGAAGGGGCGATATGAGAATGGAACGATTTCGGAAAACGAGATGCTACAGCTGGAAATCAACCGACTGAACGAGGAGACCAACGTGATGGATGCCCAGGTGGCTTTGCGGGAGAAGATGCAGACCATCCGCTCGTTTCTGGGGTTGGAACAATTGCAGGACATCAGTCTGGTGATGCCGGAAGAGGTGCCTGCTTTTGAGGTTCCTTTGCAACGGGCGATAGATTGGGCTTTGCTGAACAGTCCGGATCCCGATTATTACCGTCGCATCCAGAAGGAGAGCGAAAGCCGGTTGGCGCAGGCTCGTGCCAACGCCGGATTGAAGGCGGATCTCTATATGCAGTTTGGACTCTCGCAGACGGGAGCCGACATCGGTGCCGCCTATCGCAGTCCGATGAGTCAGCAATCGGCAAGAATCACCATCGCCCTTCCGATATTGGATTGGGGACGGGGAAAGGGTAGGATAAGAGAAGCCAAATCGCAGCTGGCGCTTACCCAGACGCAGGTGGAGCAAGGCATGAGGGATTTCTATCAGAACGTAGAAAAACTGGTGTTGCAGTTTAATATGCAAGCCCGAAAGGTGCATGTGGCATCGCTTACCGACCAGCGTGCTGAGAAGCGACATGTGGTGGCGCGCCGACTCTACATCATGGGTCGCAACTCGATACTCGACCTGAATGCAGCCATCAGCGAGAAAGATGCTGCCCGGCGTAATTACATCTCGACCATGCAGACCTATTGGAGTCTTTACTATACGCTCCGAAGTATGACGGGATTCGATTTCGAGCACAATAAAGAATTGAAGGAAGAACTTCCTATAGAATAAAGAAATGAATAAAAACAGAACAATATGGATATAAAGAAACAACCGAAACCGTGGTATATCCGTTACCGCTATCCTATACTGTCGGGTGTAGCAGGCATTGCCATCCTCGTCTATTCCCTTTTCCTGATCGTTACTTCGGGAACCCGAAGGGTGGATCCGGATAGCGTGGTGATAGCCGAAGTAAAGAAGGCTCCTTTCTGGGAGTATGTAGATGTAGAAGGACTGGTACATCCCTACAAGACCATCCAGGTGAATGCGATGGAGAATGGATTCGTGGAACGGGTGGTGGCTGAAGAAGGAGCCATGCTGCAGCAGGGCGATACCATCCTGGTGCTTCAGAATCCGGAACTCTATCATTCTATCGATGATGAGCAGGATGCATGGAGCAGTAAGCTTCGCAACTGTCAGGAACAGGAAATTGAGATGACGCAGAAGACCATCAACCTGCGCCAGCAAGCCTTGGATGCCCAGCATCAGATGGCGAGCTTGAAGAAATCGCTCAAGCAGAGCCGGGAGGAATATCGTATGGGCATCAAGAGTAAGGCGGAACTGGAAGTGGCTGAGGAAGATTACGAATATCAGCGGCAGAAGGTGCTCTTGCAGATGCAAAACCTGAAGCATGATTCCGTATCTACCCGATTGAAGCGCGAGATGATTGCTGCCAACCGGATGGAAGCCAACAAGAAATTATTGAGAATGAAGGGCCGCACCCAGCAGTTGGTGGTTCGGGCTCCCGTAAGCGGACAACTGAGTTATTTGGGGGTAACCCAAGGTCAGCAGGTTTCGTCCGGGGCGAGCATCGGACAGATTAAGGTGATGAGCCAGTTTAAATTGCAGATTTCGCTGGCTGAGTATTACATCGACCGCGTTATCGCCGGACTTCCTGCCCATATTGAGTATGACGGTCATCAGTTTCCACTTCGTGTATCGCGGGTGATTCCTGAAGTGAAAGACCATCAGTTTGTCTGCGAATTAACTTTCAGCGGCAAGACTCCCGCCAATATCCGTTTGGGCAAGAGTTATCGGGTGCTGTTGGAATTGGGCAAGCCGGAACAAGCCTTGGTGATTCCGAATGGCGATTTCTTCCAAACGACCAACGGATATTGGATATTCCGAGTATCTGACGATGGCAAGAAGGCGCAGCGGGTGAATATCAATGTTGGCAGACAGAATCCGCAGCAATTCGAAATTACTTCCGGATTGAAGCCGGGCGACAAGGTTATCGTAAGCGGATATACCAAAATCGCCAGTGAAAAAGAGATAGATTTGAGATAGACTTTTATCTTGGATTATCAAAAATCATCATCCATCATAGATAATAAAATTCAATATTTCACGTAAATAAATTATATAAAGACTAAAAAATATGAACATGTTATTACACAACCTGAAGGTTGCCCTGCGCAACATTCTCAAGTACAAGGTGCAGACTCTGGGCAGCATCCTGTCGCTTGCCATCGGTATGGTGACGCTCGCCACGGTGCATTCGTTTCTGCAGAATTTCCGCATGGCTTCCATAAATCATGAACCTTATTATGACAGGGTTTATAACCTCCGATTCGATTCCATCCAAAAACGTCAATCGGAAAATTCAATTTGTATCAATGGTGATATCGTAAGGGCGGTGAAGGCGAATGGAGGACCTCGTTGCATAGAGCAGGGACCTTATGCTCCTAATGGTATGCTAACAGGCGGCTGGGCTGAGTTTACCCTAAGCGGCAAGACAAGACGCAAGATGCAGTTGGATGCAGTTCCCCTTGACCGAAATTACCCCAACTTTGTAGGTATCCGTTCTGCCATTACGGGAGAAAAGATAAAGGTGCTGGGGCCTCATGATGCCATTATCAACGAAAAGCAGGCAAAGCAAATCTTTGGTGACAAGAATCCTGTGGGTGCAAGCATTCGTTTGACTAAGGACTATGGGAATTATCAGTTGAGATTGGTGGATGTCTATCAAGACTTATCATTGACAGAGCTAAACATGAGCAGTTCTGCTCTCTTTTACTCGCCATGTGAGTTGGAAGATATGGATTCTGATCAATTTAATGCTGGGAATTTGTATGTGGTGTTGAAAGAGGGATGTACGCCACAACAGTTGAAAGCAGAGGTGAACGGCAGGTTGAAACCATTGGGGTTGAAGGTAAAAACAGAAAAGCTGAAAGATCGGTTGAGCGAAGAGTATTCAAGCGTTGCTATTGCTCGTTCCATCACTTATCTGATAGGCTCGTTGATCCTGTTGGCTGCCATCATCGGTTTTCTGAGGATGCAGACGCAGTTGTTCTGGATGCGCAGACGTGAAATCTCGCTTCGAATTACCAATGGAGCCACACGCCTCCAACTCTTCTCCATGTTTGCTACCGAGGTGTTGGTGATCGTGCTGGTGGCTTATTTTGTGGCAGTATTGATGGAATCCTGGATTTGTGATTATCTAGCAAGGCCTCAGTTTGCAGAAATCACCTCTGAGTTAGGAACTTTTAGTCATCTATATCTCTATAGTCTGGTGATTGGGCTGGTGGTTATGATGTTGTGTCTCGCCATCATCTGGGTTGTGCTGAGTCGCATTTGTAAGCATACGCAAGCACTCGAATCAGGAATGAGAAGAAGCCATAACCATTGGTTCCGCAATACGATGCTGGGTGTGCAGGTGATGATCAGTATGTTCTTCCTGGGTGTTACTTTCTGCCTCCTGTGCTGGGTGGGCAAGATGGCTGATTTCAATCATATTCCTGATGATGAGCGTGCATACAAGCAGAGTCTGTTTCTGCAGACAAATGCGGCAGAAAATGGTCAGCGCCTCAGAGACAAGCTCATCCATTTACCGCAGGTAGAACGATGGATGCCTTATAGCTGGGGATTTTGGAAAGTTAACGAGTTAGCAGAGAACGAGGAGTTCAGCAAGGCGGCTTGGCAAGGCGATCCTTATGCTAGCTATAATAATGTGACGAATTATTGCTTTAGGATTACATCAGATACCTCCTATCTCGATTTCTTCAAGATCAAGGTGAATTGGAAGCCGAAGGCAAACCGGAAGAAATGCATCCTGGTAAATGAGGAGTTGTATAAGCAGATGCGCCAGCATAATGTTGCTCCTAATGATATATTGACCGTAGATGAGATGGATTCGTATCAGATAGCCGGAACGTTCCAGTCGATACCTTATCAGGGGAGTTTTAAAATTGATATATACTCATTCATAGTCATTGATCCCAAAGAGGCTTATGGTGCCACACATTATATTCTTGTGGCAAAGCCGGGTGAATATAAGGAGATGCAGGTTGCTGTAGATAGAATGATACAGAAATTGGAGCCTGCTGTGGTAAAACCGATGTCATCCAATCTGCGTGACTATATGGCAAGGAGTATGTTTGCGTTGGAAATACTGCAAAATATTGCGTGGATCCTGGCTATCGTGAGTCTGGCTATCTGCCTGATAAGCATCTTCAGTACGGTGATGCTGGATACGCAGACCCGCAAGAAGGAGGTGGCTATCCGTAAGGTGAACGGTGCCCTGACAAAGGATATTGCCAAACTCTTCGGAAGAACTTATCTGGTGATTACGCTTATCGCCATGGTATTTGCGGTGGTAGCTATATTGCTGTTCCATATCGTTCTGAGTCAGACTTTCGATATGGTAGAAATCAATCCTGCCTTTCCTATTAGTTTGAGTGTTGTGATAGTCATTGGCTTCATTGCAGCTATCATTGCCTGTCAGGTACGCAAGATCATGAAGGTGGATCCTTCGGAGATTCTGGTTAAGGAATAAAATGTGTAATTTGAAAGTATGAAAATATAAAAGTATAATACGAATTTAAAGAAACGATAAAGATTATGATTCAATTAAATAATATCAAGAAAGTATTTCAGACTGAAGAAGTGGAGACCTGGGCTTTGCGTAATATCAGTCTGGAGGTGAAGGAAGGCGAATTTGTTGCCATCATGGGACCTTCGGGATGTGGCAAATCTACATTACTTAATATAATAGGTTTGCTGAATAATCCTACAAGCGGCAGCTATCTGCTCGACGGCAAGGATGTGAGCACACTGAAGGAGAGTGAGCGCACCTTGATAAGAAGAGGCATGATAGGTTTTGTGTTCCAGAGTTTCAACCTGATTGACGAGTTGAATGTGGTGGAGAATATCGAGTTGCCGCTTCTCTATATGGGAGTATCGGGCAAGGAGCGCCGTAAGCGTGCAGAGGATGTGATGGAGCGCGTGGCGATATCCCATCGTGCCAAGCATTTCCCATCGCAGCTTTCGGGTGGTCAGCAGCAGCGCACCGCTATCGCCCGTGCCATCCTGCCGCATCCTAAGCTGATACTTGCCGATGAGCCTACTGGAAATCTGGATTCCAAGAATGGCAAGGAGGTGATGGAACTGCTTTCTGAACTGCACAAGGAGGGCACCACCATCGTAATGGTAACCCACTCGCTGCATGATGCCAATTATGCCGATAGAATCATCAATATGTTTGATGGTGAGATTGTGAATCAGGTGGAAATGTAGGAATTTATGATATGAAAATCGCCCGATAGCATATTCTCTCATGCTATCGGGCGATTTACGCTTATATCTCTTCATCAATGAATCGGATGATTTCATCCTGCTGGTCGGGATGATACCAGTGGATTTCGGCATCTCGCTTAAACCAGGTGAGCTGCTTGCGCATGTATTCACGGCTATGCGACTGTATCTGGCGGATGGCTTCATCCCTGTCTATCTCGCCATCGAAATAGGCAAACATTTCCTTGTAGCCCACGGTTCTCAAGGCGGTGAGACCCTTGTGTGGATATACGCTGCGGGCTTCTGCCTCCAGACCATCCTCCATCATCATCAGCACACGCTGGTTGATTCGGTCGTACAATTCGGCACGGTCGCGGTTCAGACCTATCTTGATGATGCGGAAAGGTCGCTGCTTCTTTTCGGCTACTCGGAAAGAAGTGTAGGTCTTGCCAGTCTGGTGACAGATTTCCAGGGCATGCACCACGCGGCGGGGATTCTTCTTATCTACTATCGCCCAATGCTCCGGGTCCATCTTGTGGAGTTCTTCTACCAGCGCTTCCAAGCCTTCGTCTTCCAGGCGCTGTTTCATCCAGGTACGGATGTCATCCCGCACGGTAGGAATATCGTCGATACCCTTGCATACGGCATCGATATACATCATGCTGCCGCCTGTAAGCAGCGCCACATCGTGATTCTTGAAGACGTCTTCTTCCAGGAGATTCATCACATCGGCCTCGTATTGGGCTGCGCTGTAATAATCTTCGATGTGGTGGTTTCCTACGAAATAATGCTTCACCCGCTGCTGCTGTTCGGCAGTAGGCGCTGCGGTTCCGATAGGGAGTTCGGCGAAGATCTGGCGGGAGTCAGCATTGATAATAGGTATAGAGAGATGCTCTGCCAGAGAAAGACAGAGCTCGGTCTTACCTACACCTGTAGGGCCTAAAACAACGATTAATGTTTTTTCTTTCTTATTCATGCTTTTGCCCTTACAGGGCGTCTTCGTTATATAATAAATAAACCCAGGGCGATGCCCTGGGCTATGTGCTTTTGCCCTTTCAGGGCGTTTTCTTTATCGAATGATGCCTCGCTGAGAACTCTCTACGAAGTCGATGATGTACTGGATTTCCTTAGTCACCTCAAGGTTCTTCTTGATTTCCTCGATACCTTCCTTCAGGATGCCCTTGCTGTAGAGCAGGCGATAAGCCTCGTGGATGTTCTGAATGGTCTCGTTGCTGAAACCACGGCGACGCAAACCGATGAGGTTGATGCTGCAATAGCGGGTTGGCTCCTTGCCGGCAATGATATAAGGAGGAATATCCTGAGAGAAACGGCAACCGCCCTGGATCATCACGTAGCCTGCGATGTGGCAGAACTGATGAACGAGAACGTTGGCACTGACGATGGCGTTGTCATCTACAACCACCTCGCCGGCAAACTTGGTTGAGTTACCGATAATCAAGCCGCTGCCCAGCTCGCAGTCGTGAGCCACGTGAACAGTCTCCATCAGGAGGTTGTTGCTGCCTACCACGGTCTTGCCCTTAGAGGCTGTACCACGAGAGATAGTAACGTTCTCACGGATGCTGTTGTTATCGCCCACCTCGCAGGTTGTCACCTCGCCCTTGAACTTCAGGTCCTGAGGCTTGGTAGAGATGCTGGCGCCTGGGAAGAATTCATTATTGTTGCCGATACGAGCGCCCACGTGGATGGTAACGCTGTTCTGCAATACGTTGTTATCGCCCAAAACGGTGTCCTTGTCGATATAGCAGAAAGGACCGATAATGTTGTTGTCACCGAGTTTTGCCTCTGGATGAACAAACGCTAATGGACTAATCTGATTCATATTTCTATCTTATTATTACTTGTTCTTAACAATCTGTGCAGTGAAAGTAGCCTCTGCCACCACCTGGTCGCCTACGAACATGTAGCCCTTCATAGAGCTGATGCCATGACGCACGGGTGCGAGCAACTCCACACGGAAGAGGAGGGTATCGCCTGGAACCACCTTCTTGCGGAACTTCACGTCGTCGAGCTTCATGAAGTAAGTGCTCCAGCGCTCAGGCTCTTCCAGCTGGTTCAATACGAGCAGACCGCCACACTGTGCCATCGCCTCTACCTGGAGAACGCCTGGCATTACTGGCTCCTCTGGGAAGTGACCGGTGAAGAATGGCTCGTTGCTGGTTACGTTCTTAACGCCCACGATGCTGGTAGGACCCATAGCGATGACCTTATCTACCAACTGCATAGGGTAGCGATGAGGCAGGAGCTGTCGGATGCGGATGTTATCCATGATTGGCTCCTCGTTTGGATCATAGATAGGGGCCTGGATTTCGTGCTTGCGAATCTCCTTGCGCATGAGACGGGCGAACTTGTTGTTCACGGTGTGGCCAGGACGGGTAGCGATGATGCGACCCTTGATAGGCTTACCGATGAGCGCCATATCGCCGATGATGTCGAGCAGCTTATGGCGAGTACACTCGTTCTCCCACTGCAATGGGCGGTGCTGGATGTAGCCTAATTTGCTGGCATCCATGTGAGGCACCTTGAGATGGTCGGCGAGCTGATCGAGCTGAGCCTGCTCTACCTGGCGCTCGTAGATAACGATGGCATTGTCCAAGTCGCCACCCTTGATAAGGTTAGCCTGGAGCAATGGCATGATATCGCGAACGAATACGAAGGTACGTGCCGAAGCAATCTCGTCAACATAAGTCTCCATCTTGTCGAGGGTGGCAAACTGGCTGTTGATGAACTTGCTCTCGAAAGAACACATCGCCGTGATGCTGAATTCCTCGTCTGGAAGGATGGTGATGACAGAACCGTTGTCGTCCTTCACCTCAATCTTATGACGGATGATATAGTAGTCCTTCTCTGCATTCTGCTCCTGGATGCCCACGCTCTGAATCTTCTCTACATACATGGATGCAGAGCCGTCGAGGATAGGGAACTCAGGACCGTTTACCTGGATGAAACAGTTGTCGATGCCGAGGGCATAGAGTGCTGACATACCGTGCTCGATGGTAGAGATGCGGATATCGCCCTTACCGAGTACGGTGCCACGCTGGGTTTCAACGACGTTCTCTGCCACAGCCTGGATGATAGGCTCGCCTTCGAGGTCGATGCGCTGTATCTTATAACCGGTGTTCTCTGGTGCAGGATTGAAAGTCACGGTGAGGCTCAAGCCTGTGTGCAATCCCTTGCCGCAAAGAGAGAAACTACCTTTCAGTGTCTTCTGTTTTGACATAATTATATATAGTTTTATTTATTTTTCTTTAATTCTTCAATCTGCTTCTTCAGGTCGTTGAGTTCCTTGTACATCTCAGGCAGGCGACGGAAGATGGCCTGTGACTTGAAGTAAGCACGCTGCTCCATAGGAGGAGTACCGATGAGCTGCTGACCGCTCTTGAGGCTGCCTGGCACACCGCTCTGTGCTCCGAGGAACACCTTGTCGCCGATGGTGATGTGACCGGCGAGACCCACCTGTCCGCCAAACATGCACCATTCGCCTACCTTGGTACTGCCGGCTACACCCACCTGTGCAGACATCACGGTGTTGGCACCTATGTCGGTATTATGGGCAATCTGAACCATATTGTCGAGCTTCACGCCCTTGCGAACATAGGTAGAACCCATGGTAGAGCGGTCAACGCAGGTGTTGGCACCAATCTCCACATCATCCTCGATGGTTACGATACCGATCTGAGGAATCTTGTCGTATCCATCAGGTCCTGGAGCGAAGCCGAAACCATCAGCACCGATGACGCAACCTGCATGGAAAGTCACGTTATCGCCGAGCTTACAGCCGTGATAAATGGTTACGTGAGGGTAGATGAGGGCATTCTTGCCGATCTTCACACCCTCGCCGATGTAAGCGTGAGGATAAATCTGGCTACCTTCGCCCACCTCTGCGCCATCGCTGATATAGGCGAAAGCACCGATATAGACGTTCTCAGCCACCTTAGCCTTTGGAGAAACGAAAGCCAATGGATCGATGCCCGTCTTCTTAGGTTTCATTGATTCATACATCTGGAGCAACTTTGCCACGCACTCGTATGCATTCTTCACACGAATGAGGGTGGTAGAAACAGGATGATCCAATTCCACGTTCTCGTCGATGAGTACGATGCTCGACTTTGTGTTGTACACGAAGTGAGTATATTTAGGGTTTGAAAGGAACGAGATAGCGCCTTCCTTGCCTTCTTCGATTTTAGCGAAGGTGTTGACTGTTGCGTTCTCATCACCTTCCACACGGCCCTGAACGAACTGGGCTATTTGCGCTGCGGTAAATTCCATATTTATCAATCTTCTAGTTTGTTTTACTTAGGGTCTCCTTGCAAGATTCTCTTTTAGGAAACACATTTTGTTTGCAAAAATAACAAAATAAATTTAGATTCTCGTCATTCTTTCGTAATATTTTGCTTTTTTCGCCAACAAATGGGTATTTTTTAGGCGCAAAGCCTCTTTTTCAAGATACTTTGCGCCTAAAATCTTATTTTTGGTGGGGATTGCAAATCCCCAGGTTTAATAGGTCGAACCTTTTTTACGGCGGATTTGAAATCATAAGTGGTTGAAAGATTATTTTAGGCATGTTGCTCTATAAAGTAGGATT
>ERZ773187.1833-NODE-1833-length-15074-cov-5.647313_pt1 | contig 15074 bp, 10 predicted proteins | sample MGYA00511242_ERZ773187 | MGnify/ENA primary metagenome ERZ773187 (study PRJEB29015, sample SAMEA2737744) | human gut metagenome | biome: human gut; feature: human-associated habitat; material: faeces | place: China | collected 2012 ... | reverse complement strand
CGGCCACCATGGCCAGCATCAGGAAGGACATGACGATCTGCATGGTGTAGGTGATGAAGGCAATCATCTCGCCCACCTGCATGGTGCCGTTGTCCATGGCCTTGCCGCCAAACCACACGATGAGCAGGCTGGTGCCGTTCATGATCAGGGTCATAAAGGGCATCATGGCCACCATGGCGCGGTTGGTGAACAGCTGGGTGCCCATCAGGTCCTTGTTGGCCTTGTCGAAGCGCTGTTCCTCAAAGGCTTCCCGGCTGAAGGCACGCACCGGCATGATGCCGGTGAGGAGCTCGCGGCTGACGAGGTTCAGCCGGTCCACCAGCGTCTGCATGATCTTGAACTTGGGCATGGCCACGTTCATCAGGACGAGGATGAGCAGCAGCAGCAAAGCCACGTCCAGCACCACGATCCAGGAAAGGCCCGAGCGGCTGCCCACCACATGGAGCACACCGCCGATGCCCAGAATGGGCGCATAGGCCACCATGCGCAGCAGCATGACGCAGACAAACTGCACCTGCTGGATGTCGTTGGTGGTGCGGGTGATGAGGGACGCGGTGGAGAAGTTCTCGATCTCCGCATTGGAGAAGTGGATGACGCTGGAGAAGGTCTCGCGGCGCAGGTCACGGCCGATGGCGGCGGACACCCGGGAGGCCAGGAAGCCCACCGCGATGGACACGGCCACCATCAGCAGGGTCAGCGCCAGCATCTGGCCGCCTACCTTATATAAATAGTGCATCTGCACAGCGTGGGCAATGCCCTGGGCCTCGTATTCCAGCCCCACCAACAGCAGAGCCTGGCTCTTCAGGTTCTCCACCACGGTGTCGTCCAGCTGGCCGATGGCACCGGTCAGCTGCTGCTGCACGGCGTCCCGGCGGAAGCCGGGCATCTGGCTCATGGCGGCAAACTGGCCGCACACGGTGTCCAGGTCCTTGGCCGTGGGGGCCACAGTCTCGGTTTCCGTGTCGGGATTGCGGTCGGCACCGGAGGCCTGCAGGTCCGCAAGGCCGGTCATGCCCATGCCGGTCTGCCCGGCGGGGGTGTTGGCTGCCTGGGCGGCTGCCAGATACAGCACGATATCCGGCGTGGTCACAGCCTCTTCCAGCGCAGTGCGCTCGTCGGCGGTCAGGTCGGTGCGCAGGCGCAGCACATCGCCGTCGGCGGTGTAGGCGTTCTGGAAGGCAGCGGCGTCCTCCTCGCGCATCAGCAGCGAGAGGGCATCCAGCGCGCTCTGCCGCACGGTGTCGGGCAGGGGGCTTTCGATGCCGCCCTGCTGGATGCCGGTGTCCACGATCTTGCTGGTGTAGTCCGGCAGCGACAGATCGCAGTACGCCTGCACGAACAGCAGTGCGAACACCACGAGGCAGACGGCCCAGTGACGGGCCAGCTGCTTAAAGATCTTTGTCATGGTTTGGTTCTCCCTTCGGTTTGGTGGTACGCGCAGCATTTTCCGCAAGAATGGCTTCCATCAGCGCGCCGCGCAGCGCTTCCATCTGGGCCAGCTGTTCCGGCTCCAGCCGGGCCATGACACTGGAAAAGTAGTCCCCAAGAGCAGCCTCGCACTGTCGGCAGGCCTCGTATCCCTTGGGCGTGAAACGCACCAGCGTCTTGCGGCGGTCGGCAGGGTCGGCAAAGCGTTCCACAAGGCCGTCCTGCTCCATCTGCCGCACCGTGCGGGAAATGGCAGGAAGCGGTTGATGAAGCTCCTGAACTAGATCGGAGATATAAACGGCACCGTCCTGTCCATGGAGACGAATGCAGCCCAGCAGCCCTTCCAGCATGGGGAAGTGGCGCTTGGGGCAGTCGGCCAGAGCGGCCTTCATGCCGGCCTTGGATGCTTTGCTCAGCCGGTGGATGTAGCGGCAAAGCCCACGGAAACTCAACGTGGATTCCTCAGACACGCGATCCCTCCTCTCAAAAATTGCTTAACAACTGTTAACTGTTAACGCTTGACAATAATAGCCTTTTGCAGGCCGGATTGCAACCCCCTGCAGGGATTGTTTCACAAAAGTTCACAAACGTTTGTGTCCCGCATACACATAAAGCAAAGGGGGCATCGGGCATGGAACAGCGTTTGTGGATGATCCTGCAATTGTTCGGCGGGGCGGCACTTTTCTTATACAGTATGGACACCCTCACGGACGCTTTGCAGCAGGCGGCGGGGGACACCCTGCGGCAGGCCCTTGCCCGGCTCACGGCCCACCCGCTGGCCGGGGTGCTCACGGGGGCGGCGGTCACGGCGGTGGTGCAGAGCAGCTCGGCGGTCACGGTGCTGGTGCTGGGCCTTGTGGGGGCCGGGCTGCTGACCCTGCAGCGGGCCGTGCCGGTGGTGTTCGGAGCCAACATCGGCACCACGGTCACCGCGCAATTGCTGGCCTTCCGGCTGGAGGATGCCCGGTATCTGCTGCTGGTGGCGGGGCTGCTGCTCTGGTTCGCGGGGCGCGGGCGTCTGCACGCAGCCGGGCAGGCGCTGTTTGCGTTCGGCCTGCTGTTTGAGGGCATCGCGGTCATGGCCGAGGCCATGGAGCCGTTGGCAGCAGGGCCGGTGTTCCGGCAGTGGATGGCCCAGGTGCGGCACTGCCCCGGCCTGGGCCTGCTGGCAGGGCTGGGCATGACCCTTGCCGTGCAGAGCAGCTCCGCCACCATTGCGGTGCTGCAGCAGGCGGCCGCCCGCCCCGGGCCGGACGGCGGGTGCCTGCTGGGCCTTGCGGGAGCCATCCCGGTGCTGTTGGGGGACAACATCGGCACCACCGTCACGGCGGTGCTGGCATCGGTGGGGCAGAGCCGGGACGCCAAACGTCTGGCGGCGGCCCACGCCCTGTTCAACCTGTCCGGGGCGGCGGTGTGCTGGCTGCTGCTGCCCCAGTTCACCGCGCTGGTGCGGCTGGTCTCGCCCCACGGGCCGGAGAGCGCCGTGCTGGCCCGGCAGATCGCCAACGCCCACACCCTGTTCAATCTGGGCTGCACGGTGCTGTGGCTGCCCCTGACCCCTTGCATGGTGCGCATCGTGTGCATTCTATTGCCGGAGAAGCACGCCCCTGAGTTGAAATGAACGCCTTAAAATGGTATAATGACAGTGTATCGAAAATTTTGTGACGCTTTTGTTGCACAAACGATGAACGGACCCTTCTGTGGGCCTGCAGCGGTGTGCGGCTGCCAGGGCACAGAGCGAACCAAGAGGACGTGTTTACTATGAAGGATATCATCAACGGGTTGACCGAGCGGTTCCGCAGGCAGCATGTACAGGCCCGGCGCTATGTGGCCATGATGCTGGTGCTGGCCCTGCTCACCACCCTGTTCGTCAACTGGCAGCTCCATGGGGTGGGCATCTCCATGACTGCCGACTACCACTGCGGCTACGAGGAGCACCAGCACACGGCGGCCTGCTACGAAAAAGTGCTCACCTGCGGTTACGAGGAGGGCGAGCCGGAAACGCCCGTCACCTCTTCGGACAGCAGCGCCGATCCGGTGTCCGCCTACAGCGCGGCCGAGCCGGAAGAGCCGGAAGAGCCGGTGCAGACCGAGCCGGAGACCATCTGGGTGCCCCATGAGCACACCGATGCCTGCTACGAGGAGCACCGGGTGCTGACCTGCTATCAGGAAGAGCACGAGCACACCGACGACTGCTTTGACGAGTACGGTGCGCTCATCTGCGGCGAGTTCGAGCATATCCACGACGACAGCTGCTACACCACCGAGTATGAGCTGGTGTGCGGCCTGGACGAGGGCGAACTGGTGGAGGAACCCAACCCCGCCTATCAGGAAATGCCTGCCAGCCGCCCCGTGGTGGACTTGCCCCCTGAGCCGGCCGAGACCACCCCGGACGAGCCGGTGCTGCATCACCACACCGACGCCTGCTACACCGAGGAACTGGTGTGCACCATCCCGGAGCACCACCACACCGTGGAGTGCCTGGCCGATACCCAGGCCGACGTGGAGACTGCCGAGGAATGGCAGGCCGCGGCCAACGTGGCCCTGAACGGCAACTGGGCCGAGGACCTGCTCACCGTGGCAAAGTCCCAGCTGGACTACCAGCAGAGCGACAAGAACTTCAAGCTGGATGTGGAGGACCAGCAGGTGCTGCGCGGCTACTCCCGCTATGGTGCCTGGTACGGCAACCCCTACGGCGCCTGGGACGTGATGTTCCTGTCCTACTGCCTGCACTTTGCGGGTGTGCCCCAGACGGTGGTGCCCCAGCGTGCGGGCGTGATGGCCCTGCACAGTGACCTGCGCGGCTCCCAGTGGCTCACCGACGCCGACGGCTCCACCGCAAGGCCCGGCGATATCGTCATCTACAACACCCTCACCACCGAGCAGGTGGCCGTGGACGAGAGCTCCTATGGCATCGCCCTGCTGGACCTGGACGAGGACCCCGACACCGCCGCCCAGCTCACGGCTTCCGAGCCGCAGGTGGACACCCGCACCGTGACCACCGAGACGGTGGGCGTCGTGTCCGCCGTGGACCCCGACGCCGGGACCCTGACCGTGATCTCCGGCAACGTGGACGGCAAGGTGGCCGAGGTGCCCGCTGCCATGTCCGACGTGACCAGTGTCATCTCGGTGACCGGCGCCTATGCCGCCGAGACCACCGCTGTGGCCCCGAAGGACCCGGCAGGCTCCCAGGAGGAGCTGGACGGCAGCTATGCGCTGCTGGAAGATGAGGATGGCTTTGGGGCCACGGTGGAATGGGTCGGCGAGGCCCGGCAGCAGGACCCCGATGCCCCGGCCCTGCTGGCAGAAACTGCCGATACGGAGGTGATGCTGGACCCCACCTGGATCACTAAGATAGCGTTCGAGCAGAAGGTCAATGGCTCCTGGGAGCCTTTGGTGGGGAATGAAGTGGAAAGCGGTACCAACGTGCAGGTCACCGTGACCTACAAGCTGCTTCCAGGCACCCTGACGCCGGACCGGCCGACCCTGTGCTACCAGCTGCCGGATGCCATGAAGCCCAAGCAGCCCACCTCCGGCAATATCAAGGACGAGACCGACAACAACAAGGTCATTGGCACCTATACCATCGACACCGACGGCCTGGCAAAGCTGACCTTTTATAAAAGTGATAAGTTCACCGGTTTGGATGCCAACGGCAACCGGGAGTTTACCGGAACCTTCCAGTTCTCCCGGAAAGTATGGGCAGATGATTTTGCAAATGACAAAAACATTACCTTTAAAGATGGCTTTACTCTGACCATCAAGCGGAAAACAGCGGATATAAAGATCAGTAAAGGGTACACCGGCTATTGGAGTGCCTTTGAAAATCATCCGGAAAGTGGCACCTTCATAAACCATTATATGGTGACGGTGGAGACCACCAACGGCACCAAAGACCCGGTGACCCTTACGGATACCCTGAACACGAATCAGAGTGGAATCAGTGCTGGTGATTACTTGAAGGGCGGCACCTACCTGAAAAACTCCTTTAAACTTTACAAGGAGGACGCTTCGGGTAAACGAACGGAGATCCTGCCGTTCCCCGACTGCAAGATCCAGGAGGACAGCAACGGCAACCCCCAGGTGGTCATTAAGGACCTGGAAGCATTGGGGATTGAAGAAAAGTACATCTGGTACTATGACGTTCAGCGGAACTATGCGGACTTTGACGAAATGCCCGACGGTGTCGGTATGATCTTCAATACGGCAACAGCGAAGGCAGGCTCCCAGGAGGAAAAGAAGGCTGAAGCATACTACACATGTAAAACCCCTCGCATTGAGAAGAAAGGCGAGTACGACCCCAAAACAGGCCACATCCAGTGGACGATCACTGTAAAGACACCGCATTCTTTTCTGGGGTCCTATCTCCTGCAGGGCTGCAAGATCACAGATGCCTTGCCAGATCGTGTGAAAATCGTAGGGGATGTAAAGGTAGGCAACGATACGATATCGGCAGAGAAATTCCAGCAAAATGGCTATACCATCCCGGCGGATTTCACGGGGACAGAGCTGACCATCACCTTTGAGACCACCACCCCCCTGGGCGGCGGCCCGGTGAAAAACGTGGCACAGATCGAGACCAAGAGCAAACACACCTTTGAGGCTTCGGCTACCAAGACCATCGGGCAGGGGGATTGGACCCTGAGCAAGCAGCTGTCCAGCAGCAGCAAGGGCCTGGCCAAATGGAATATCTCTGCCGCCAATGCGGCTGGCGAAAGCAGCTTTACCCTGGTGGAGACCCTCAAGGACGCTGTGAACGAAAGCGGCCAGACCCAGCTGGACACCCACTACGCCTACGCCGCAGAGCTGGAGAAGGCTTTGGAAGAGGGCCTGACCCTGACCCTCCACGACGGTGGCACCATGACCTATGCCCAGGCTAAGGCCGCCGGGGTCATTGCCGTCACCTACTACAGCGGTGCCGACGGCACCGGCGGCACGGTGACTGCCGACGACCCCTCCGCCTGGGTGCGGAGCTTTACCATCCAGATAAACAAGGAAGATGGCAACCCGGTGCGGCGTGTGGAGGTAAAGGACCTCCCTACCCACGAGGATCAGCGCAATGTGCCCACCGGAGAAAAATGGACCTACAAAAACAGCGTCAGCATCCAAGGCAGCTCTCAGAGGGCTGAGGCAGAGGACACCTACCACAGCTACAAGAGCTTTGAAAAACGGGTGTCGGCGAACAGCGATCAGGACGAATCTGGTTACCAAAGCGGAGACCAGACCTACCAGTACAGTAAACTCGACGGCAAAAACCTCCACTATCAGCTGGTGGTGCAGACCGCTGCCGAGGATGATGCCGACATCGTCATCACCGATACCCTGCCGGAAAACACCGAGTTCAAGACCGACTGGGTAACGATCGGCATGGACAAAGGGGCCCCGGATAGGGCTGACAAGTTGGAGGGGGCCAATGCCACTGTAATCTACGAGGAAGCCACCCGGAAGCTGACCATTACCATCAGCCGTTACAACCTGAACAAGCCTGAACAACACAAGTTCCGCATTCTGTACAAGGTGAGCGTGGACGACGATCCCCGCTGGAAGAACCCCTCGGTGGGCCAGGTGATCTACACCAACACGGCCCAGTGGGGCGAGCTTACCGAGAACCTCCACACCACGGTGGAAAAGACTGTGGACCCCCTGAAAAAGACCGGAAAGCTGGTGGATGGCAAAACCGACCGCATCGAGTACCAGGTGGTGGTGAACCCGGCCCGGAAGGACCTGTCGGTGGAAGCCAACAAGGCCCCGACCATTGAGCTGTGGGACGACGTAAAGGCCCAGAACGGTGCCATTGTCCGGGGAGACCCGGCGTCTGTAAAGCTGTATTACTTCCAGTATGACGAAGCCACCAACACCGTGACCCGAGGGGATGAAGTGCCTCGCAACCTGTACCAGGTGCTGCCGGCAGATGGCGAGGGCTGGCTCCACATGGTGATCCCCAACCAGGCCGCCATGATCCTGGTGTACCAATGTGATGTAAAGCAGGGCAGTGCTGCTGAGGATTACAACGTGGACAACACCGTCAAGCTGGGCAATGGGGCCTCCACCGAATCGGATTCCATCAAGTTTACCTATGCATCTGCCGCCACAGCCTCCACCGGACAGTTCCTGCTCCACAAGGTGGACGATTACTCCGGCGTGGCATTGCAGGGAGCAGAGTTTACCATCTGGCAGTATGATCTGCAAACCAAGGATTGGCAGCGCTGGAGAGGCGGCGTAAACGGCACCGTCACCACCAACGAAAAGGGCCAGGTGAGCCTGACGGTGCTGGAAAACGGCAGCGAACAGACCCTGAAGCCGGACCTGCTGTATAAGATCGTGGAGACCAAAGCACCCCAGAACTACCAGAAGGACGAGACTCCCCATTATGTGCTGTTCCATAAGAGCAACGAGACCCCCCAGACGGCCTTTGATACCGCTACGGGCAAGGGGACGGCGATGGATGAGGGAAAGACCATCCAGTTTGATGATGTCCAGGTGGGCAGTGCCGCCCAGACCACCACGGCCCAGTATACCAACCGCTACAGCAACCTGACCGTCAGCAAGCTCTGGCTGGATGCCGACACCCGCCAGCCGGTGGAACCGGCGGTGAACAGCATCCACATCAAGGTCTGGCAGTACACCGACAATGACAAGGACAGAACGTTGTTTGCCGAAGCCGACCTGACCGCAGGTAACAACTGGACCTGGTCCGAGTCGGGGGACAAACTGCCCCTGATGGACGAGAACCGCAAGGCGTACCACTACCTGGTGGAGGAAACGACCACCGGCAACTGGAACGTGTACATCTCCAACAACGGCGTGCAGACCGGCAATATCACGGTGCAGAACTACGTCTACACCGGCTACGAGCTGCCGTCCACCGGCGGCATGGGCACGGCACCCTTCGGGGTGCTGGGCGGCGCACTGGCCGCTGCAGCAGCCCTGCTGCTGGTCCGCAAACGGAAACAGAACGAGGAGGAGTGAGCAGCCATGAAACAAAACAAAAACAACCGGTTTGCCGCTCTTCTGCTGGCGCTGTGCATGGTCGTGTGCTGTGCACTGCCCGCGCTGGCAGCCCCCGCGGCCAGCGCCAACATCGACCTGAGCCGCACCGGCAGCATGGACGTGACCCTGTACGACCACCAGAACGACGTCCCCCTGCGGGGCGGCGCACTCACCGTGTACAAGGTGGCGGACGTGGCCCGCACCAACGGCGACCTGCACTTTGTGTACACCGCCGACTTTACGGGCTGCGGCATCGCGCTGGGCGACCTGACGGACAGCACGCTGGCTTCCAGGCTGGAAGCCAAGCTGCCCGCCCGCGCCGCCGGCACCACCCATAAGATCAGCGAGCAGGGCACCGTCTCCTTTGACGCGCTGCCGCTGGGCCTGTACCTCGTGGTGCAGACCGAGAACTCCAAGGGCTACGAGGCCATCAATTCCTTCCTGGTGTCGCTGCCCATGGCGGACGAAAGCGGCTGGCTCTACACCGTGGACGCCACCCCCAAGGTGGGCGCGCCCACGCAGGAGGTGACCCCGCCCGAACCGGAAACTCCCAGCACGCCTTCGAAACCGGACAAACCGTCCGAGCCGGAGAAGCCCTCGGAGCCGGACAAGCCCACCCAGCCCGACAACCCGGACATGCCGGTCAATCCCAACGACCCCAACCGCCCGGTGTCGCCCGGTACGCCGGATAACCCGGTGAACCCCGGCAACCCGGACAACCCCGTGGCCCCCGGCACCCCGGATAACCCCGTGGCTCCGGGCCGCCCGGACGGCAATGCACTGCCCCAGAGCGGCCAGCTGAACTGGCCCATCCCGTTCATGGCCTGCAGCGGCGTGCTGCTGTTTGCCGTCGGCTGGGTGCTGGACCGGAAGGAGACGCTGGCATGAACACAAAGCAGAAGATCGGCCGCGCCTGCATGATCGTGGGCATCCTGCTCATTCTGGGCGCGCTGGCCCTGCTGGGCTATAACCAGTGGGACGCCAACCGCGCCGACAAGGCTTCGCAGGACGCCCTGGGCAAGCTGGAAGAGACCCTGACCGAGACCATGGAGGACAAGACGAAGGACAAAGAGCCGGTGGTCCAGCCGGAGTTGGACCCGGAGCAGGAGATGACCGTCACCGACATCGACGGCTGGGGCTACATCGGCTACCTGTCCATCCCGTCCATCGGACTGGAACTGCCCGTGATGAGCGAGTGGAGCTATGCGGGCCTCAAGGTGGCCCCGGGCCGCTACTCCGGCTCCACCTACGCTGACAACATGGTGGTCTGCGCCCACAACTACGCCAAGCATTTCAGCCCCATCAAGTGGCTGGCCCTGGGCAGCGAGGTGTACTTTACCGACATGGACGGCCAGCGCTGGAGCTATGAGGTGACCAACGTGGAGACCATCCAGCCCACCGACATCGAAAAAATGATCACGGCCAGCGACGAGGACGCCTGGGACCTGACCCTGTTCACCTGCACCACCGGCGGCCGCGCCCGCTGTGCCGTGCGCTGCACCCGCACCGGTTACCCGGAGCCGCTCCACGCGGAGGAGTGAACCCTGGCAGGAACGGGACGATTTGGAATGCCCTCCGCTTTGCTCTGGGCATGAATAGCGGAAAAATTATTTTTAAAGATATGCAAGCCCGGAAAATCTGCGGATTTTCCGGGCTTGCTTTTTCACGGATGGGCGTTAAGGAAAGTGGCCTGTTCTCTGGAAGGCAAACGATTTAGAATGCCCTCCGCTTTGCTCTGGGCATGAATAGCGGAAAAATTATTTTAGATTTTGCAAATCCGGCAGGGCTGCGGCCCCGCCGGATTTGCTTTTTCACGGGAAGGGTCGTTACGGGAAGTGGCATCGGCTGCTGTTGGCCTGCGGCCAAAGCGCAGAAGGAGAACTCGCGTTTTGCGGAAAGGAATCCCGTAACGTCCCTCCCGGTGCGATGTCATTCCGGTATCAGATGCCACTCCCCGCCATGACCCCTCTGGTGAAAAGGCAACTCCGGAAAATCCGCAGATTTTCCGGAGTTGCAATAAAAAATAATATTTCCTCTAATTATGGCGCAGCGCACGCGGAGCCATTTCAAATCGTCCTGTTCCGGTTTCCCGCAAGCGTACAGGGAACTGTCGCGCCAGCGTCCACAAAAAAAGCACCCGCCATGCGGATGCACAGCGGGTGCCTTGAAGGGCTTTGCGGGGGTGCTCAGTGGGTGGTGCCCATGTCCACAGCCAGGTCGGCGTCGTTCTTCACAACGGCCTCCACGGCCTTCTCCAGGCCGCGGGCGATCTGGTGCAGGTCCATGCTGGGGGTGCCCAGGGGCTTGTTGACCACCTGCTCCATGGCGTAAGGCACATGGATGAAGCCGCCCCGGATGTTGGGGTACTTCTTGTCAATGAGGTACAGCAGGGTGTACATCAGGTAGTTGCACACATAGGAGCCTGCAGTGTAGGACAGGGCGGAGGGGATGCCTGCATCCTTGATGCTCTGCACCATGGCCTTCACGGGCAGAGAAGTGAAGTAGGCGGTCTCGCCGTCCTCCTGGATGGTCACGTCGATGGGCTGATAACCGGCGTTGTCGGCGATGCGGCCGTCCATCAGGTTGATGGCCACCTTTTCCGGGGTGATGGCGGAGCGGCCGCCGGCCTGACCGATGCAGATGACCACATCGGGCTGGTTTGCCTGAATGGCAGCTTCCAGCACCTCACCGGCACGGATGAACTCGGTGGGCACTTCCTGCTTGACGATCTCGGCACCGGCGATGGTGTCGGGCAGCAGCTTTACCGCCTCAAAAGCGGGGTTGACGGTCTCGCCGCCAAAGGGGTCGAAACCAGTGAGCAGAATCTTCATAGTAAAAAGCCTCGATTCTCAGATATAAATGGACGGCTCCAGAACGGTGAGCTGTCCGTGATCCATGATCATGCGGTTGTCCACATAGATGCAGGGAGCGTGGGTGACCAGATCGTAATGGCCGGAAGCATCCTGCACACCGCCCAGCGCAATGTTGCGCCCGAACCCGATATGGAAGGTGCCATAGGTGGATTCGTCCTCGATGTAGCAGTTGCCTGCACAGCGGGAGTGGGTGTTGAGCCCGATGCCGAACTCCGCCGCCACCACCATGTTCTCCGGGTCGTGGAAGCGGGCCAGAAACTGCTTGAGCCGCCTGCCGCTGGCATTGTCCTCGATCTCCACGATGCGGCCGCCGCGCAGCTCCACCCGCACGGGGCTGTCCACGATGCCGATATAGCCCATGGAGCCGTCCAGGATCAGGGTGCCGTTGGTGTCGCTCTCCACCGGTGCCACATACACTTCCACGCTGGCAGAGGAAAGACCCTTGCCGTCGTGGCAGCAGCCGTTGAAGAAGCCGGGCACACGCCCCTCGATGTTGAAATCCAGGTTCGTGCCAAGCTCCGTGGTCACATGGATGTGTCTGGCGTTCTGGTAGCAGGCCATGATGATGCTGGCCATGATCCTGCTTTTGGGCAGGCTCATGTTCAGGAAGTCGTAGCTCAGCAGGGACTGCCCGTTGCTGGTGCTCAGCGGCAGCGACAAAAACCGGTTGCGGCGGGCAATGACCCGCTTGACGGCCCGTGTGGTGATGAGGGAATACTCGGCAGCACCGATCACGGCGTTGTAGGGGTCAAAGGCGTCCTCGCGGTCATCGAAATACTGGCCCACCTGCTCGTGCAGGTCGTCCAGCATCAACACATCTGCCACGCCGCCCACCGTCTGCGCGGCTTGCTGCATGGCTGCCACCTCGACAGCATACTTCTGGCTGGATACGATCAAGATGCGTTCGCCTGCACGGAGCCGGACCCAGTCGCGAATAATGATATCGGCTCCGTGCTGAATTGCTTGTTCCATTGAATCACTCGATCTAACAAAAAAATCACTTCAGGAGGATCATCATCACGATCTGGACCACCATCATGATGATGGCGACAGGAACCTGATTCTTGATGACGCCCATGGGCTTCTTCATATCCAGCAGTGCCACGGGCACGGTGTTGAAGTTTGCAGCCATGGGGGTGCACAGGGTGCCGCAGAAGCCGCAGGTCAAAGCCAGCATGCCGATGACCACCGGGTTTGCGCCGTGGGCCAGCACGAACGGGTAGCCGATGCCCACGGTCATCACGGTGATGGCGGCGTAGGCGTTGCCCATGATCATGGTGAACAGCATCATGCCGATGGCGTACACCACGATACCGGCGTTCACATTGCCCTCGGGGATGATGTGGCTGACCAGGTCAGAGATCACATCGCCGACACCGGCAGCGGTGAAGACGGAGCCCAGGCAGGCCAGCAGCATGGGCAGCATGGACAGGGGGCCCACGGTGGACAGCATGCGCTCGGAATCGTTCAGGAAGGTGGAGGGCTTGTTGTCGCGGTTCATGATCATCAGCAGGATGATGGCCACGAGAACGCCCAGAGCCACGCCGTTCAGGGCGGACAGGCCGATGCCCATGCCGGTGATAGCGCAGATGACGGCCAGCATGCCGATGCTCAGGGTGGGGACAAAGATCTTCATGCCGATCTTCTCATAGGTAGCCTCGGTCTCGGCCTTGGTGGCAGCGGAGACAGCGCCCTTCTTGACCTTCTTGAGGATGGCGGGGATGCACATCACCACCACCAGGATGCCGCTCACCAGAGAGGGCAGCCAGCGGCCCAGGGCAAGCACGACGCCCAGCACGGCCCAGAAGATAAAGGTGCCCACGGGTTCCGGGTTCTCCTTATCCTTCAGGTTCTTCACACCGCAGTAGATGCACAGCAGGCCGATGATAAAGTAGATGATCTCCATCACCTTGGTGGACAGGCTGTAATCAGCACTCATAAAAAAGCTCATTCTTCTGTCCTCCCTTACTTATAGTACTTCTGGATCATCTTGCGATCCTTGATCACATAGAATACGATGGCGACCACAGTGGCAATGATGCACACGGGGATCTCGATGGCAGCCAGCTGGGCCAGCTCCACCTCGATGCCCAGGCCGGCCAAAGTGCTCTGCACCAGCAGGCCGCCGGAGCCGCCCACGAACAGGACCTGACCGAAGAACCAGGTGATGTTCTCCATGCCGGAAGCCATACCCTTCAGCTCCTCGACATGCTCCTCATTGGGCTCATAGCCCTGTGCCACAATGGCACCTTCGGCCATGGGCATGATGACGGGGCGCACGAAACCGGCCACGCCGCCAAAGCCCACGTTGAAGGCTGCAAAGACCGAGCGCATCACGCCGTAGATGCCGATGACCAGGCCGGAGGTGGCACCCTTGAACTTGCCGATCAGGGCAGCGGCTGCTTCACGCAGGCCGTTGCGCTCCAGCGTGCCGGTGACCAGCATCACGATGATGAAGATGGCCATGCTGCGGTTTGCCACAAAGGTGCTGCCCAGCGTTTCCAGCAGGGTGACCGGGCCCAGACCGCCAACCAGTGCAGTCACAACGGCTGCCACCAGAATGACCAGAATGGAGTCCAGCTTCAGTGCAAAGCCAGCGATGACGATGACAATGCCGAGTAGTTTTAGTAGTTCCATAATTGCCTTCCTTTATACTTATATTTTCCCGGCATCGTACCGCGCCCCGGCAGCCTGTGGGTCAGAGGGCTGCCGGGGAAAAGCCGTGTGCCGAAAAGACGAGAAGGGGGAAGAGCCTGCTCAGAGGCGGACGAAAGCCGCCAGCAGAGCCGAGAATGCGGCCGCCGTGATCCACAGCGGGACAAGGCGGCGGCGCAGGTGGGCGGCGATGTCGCACTGCTCCAGCACACCGGAGGACTTGAGGGGCACCACGGTGGTGGAAGCGGGCACGGCGGCCTCGCTGCCATAGGGATTTGAAGAGGTGAACTCGCCGGTGCCGTCCTTGGCCGGGCAGGCGTACACGCCGTACCAGGAAGCCAGGATGCCGCCCTTCCCGGCGGCGGCCTTCTGCACCCGTACCCGCTGCACGGTCAGTGCCTCGGCCCTGCGTTCCTCCACCATCAGGTTGACGCGCATCATGTTCACAAGGTTCAGCACCGAGGACACGGCGATGAGCAGATCAAAGACCAGTACCAGAATGAGCAGCGGGTGCATGGGCAGTTCCCTCCAAAAGCGGTGCCGCAGCCCGCAGGCGGTGCAGCACCTTATAAAGTTAAGTTCATTATATCATAAAACCATCACAAAAGTAAATGAATCGCCCCAGATTTGCGTTTGCAAAGAAAAATAAAAAATCCCCCGTTTCCCGGAGGAAACAGGGGAGGGGACTGCCTTGCGGCAGCAATTACTTGTTCTGGATGTACTCGTGGATGGCCTTGGCGGCTGCCTTGCCGGCGCCCATGGCCTTGATGACGGTAGCGGCACCGGTCACGGCATCGCCGCCGGCGTACACGCCGTCACGGCTGGTCTTGCCGTCGTCGCCGTCGGTGACGATGCAGCCGTGCTTGTTGGTCTCCAGGCCGGGGGTGGTGGAGCGGATCAGCGGGTTGGGGCTGGTGCCCAGGCTCATGATCACGGTGTCCACATCCAGCTCAAACTCGCTGCCCTTCTTCTCGATGGGGCGGCGGCGGCCGGAAGCATCGGGCTCGCCCAGCTCCATCTCCACGCAGGTGATGGACTTGACGAAGCCTTCGTCGTTGGCGTGGATCTCCACGGGGTTGCACAGGGTCTTGAAGATGATGCCCTCTTCCTCGGCGTGCTCCACCTCTT
>ERZ773187.1827-NODE-1827-length-15120-cov-2.864321_pt1 | contig 15120 bp, 28 predicted proteins | sample MGYA00511242_ERZ773187 | MGnify/ENA primary metagenome ERZ773187 (study PRJEB29015, sample SAMEA2737744) | human gut metagenome | biome: human gut; feature: human-associated habitat; material: faeces | place: China | collected 2012 ... | reverse complement strand
GTTTCCAGGGTGGTGTCGGACACGATCGGCAGAAGAACTGCGTTCGGCCCACGGCCCTGAACAGAGTCCAGAAGGATCTGGTACTTCAGGTTGCTGATGAAGATATGCTTCTCGTGATCCGGCAGGTTCATGTAGTCGATGCGGTCACGGGTCACGTTCACCTCTTCAGGACGCCAGAAGAATGCGAGTTGCTTCTCGATCAGCGTCTCAAACTTCTTGTGCTTCTGCTGGTCGTAACGTGATACGTTCGGAGTCTCACCCAGGAACATCGGTTGGGTGAGGAAATCGAAGCTGTTTTGGTTGAAAGTGCTGTAAGACATTTTTTCTCCTTTTCTCTAAACTTGTGTCCATTATACGGATGCCGGACCAAGTGTCAATACCTTTAGACAGAAAAACCGCCCCGAAGGGCGGTTTACTTAAAGTTTACAGGCCCCAGATTCGCAGCCGTCATCTTGGTCGTTACCGTCCTTAGTCTCTTGGTAGTACAGAGTCTTCAGGCCGTGCTTATACGCCCACATGATGTCGCGCAGGACTACCTTAATCGGCAGCTTGCCGCCGGGGAAATCCCACGGCTTGTAGAACGTATTCGCCGACGCAGCTTGGTCGATGAACTTCTGCATGATTGCCACGAGGGTCAGGTAAGGGATCGGTGACGCCATATCCCACTTGTACTCGTAGACCACGCTTGGGTCATCTACACCCGGCACCAACACTGGCAGCATACCCGCGCTGGATTTCTTAAAGGACCGTGCCTCACGAGGCGGTTCAAAACCGTTCGTGGAGTTGGTGATCTGGCTGGATGTCTCGCAAGGCATCATCGTGGACAGCGTGGAGTTACGCAGGCCATGAATAGCGATGTCGATACGCAGCTTCTCCCAATCCATCTTCAGTTTCGAAGTGTGCAGATTGTCCACCTCCTTCTTGTAGCGGTCAATCGGCAGGATGCCCTGAGAATACGTGGTCTCATGGAAAAGATCACATTTACCCAGTTCCTTCGCCAGATCCACAGATGCTTCCAACAGGTAATACTGGAATGCCTCTGCCAGTTCGTGAACTGCGTTAGCAGCACGAGGGTCGCTGTACTTCAGTCCGCGCTTCGCCAGGTAGTACGCCAGGTTAGTCCAGCCAATGCCCAAGGTACGGCGCAGCTTGGTCTTCTCTGCCGCCAGAACAGGGTAGTTCTGATAGTCCAGCAGGCGGTCCAGCGCACGAACCAGAGTACGAACAGGCTCACGCATGTCTTCCAGCTTATCGATCTTACCGAGGTTAATGGCAGACAGAGTACACAGTGCCACCTCGCCCGGGTCGTTCGGGTCATTAATATCCGTGATAGGATGAGTCGGCAGAGCGATCTCCATGCACAGGTTGGACTGTTTCACCGGGGCCACTTCAGGGTCGAACGGGCTATTGGTGTTGCAGTGGTCAACGTGCTGCACGTAAATACGGCCCGTCTGAGAGCGTTCCTGACCAAACACGGAGAAGGCATCAGCCGCCGAGATGGTTTTCTTCGCCACAGAAGGATCTGCCTCCAGTTCCTCGTAAAGCTGTTGGAATTTCTCTTGGTTGGAGAAGAAATACTCATACAGCTTACCTTTCGCCACGTTCGGGTGGAACAACGTGATGTTCTTACCCTGTTGGAGGCGAGCATACAGCATTTTGTTCAACTGAAGACCGTAGTCAACATGGCGAGCACGAGTGCTCTCGGTGCCACGGTTGTTCTTCAGAACGATCAGGCTTTCAAAGTCCCAGTGCCACATCGGGTAGAAATAGTTAGCTGATGCTTTACGAACACCGCCCTGAGAGGTCCACCCAAGCGATTCTTGGTACATGCGGACGATCGGTACAGTCCCGGCGTGTTTCACTTCTCCGGCACGGATCTCTGCGTCCTGACCACGAATCATCCCGAAGTTCAGGCCGATCCCCGCTCGCTGGGCCGCATACTTGCCCTGCGCCGTGTTTGCGTTGAAGATCTGGTCAATATTATCACCAGCTTCGATCAGAACACAAGAACTAAACTGACGGGTCGGTGTACGGACACCTGCCATGATTGGTGTCGGCAAGGACACCTTCATCAGGGATACGTTCTCGTACAGATCAACGACCTTGTCCAAACGGGTCGCCTTGTCTTCGGCAGATAGCAGGCCCATAGCAATCAGCATAAGGGCCGTCTGAGGAGACTCATAAATCTCCCCGGACACACGGTTCTTAACCAGGTACTTGTCTTCATACTGACGCATCGCGGCGTAAGTGTAATCGAAGTCACGGTCATGAACGATCTTGTCGTTTAAGAACAGGATCTCATCACGGGTGTAGTCGTCCAACAGGTGGCGGTCATACTTACCGTTCGCCACGTTCACATAAATCTGGTGGTAAAGGTCATACGGCTCGAAGTCGCCATATGCTTCTTTGCGGATCTTGAACAGCAACAGTCGTGCAGCAGCGTACTGATAATCCGGGTTTTCAACGCTGATCAGGTCAGATGCCGATTTAATCAGTGTCTCATGAATCGCTCGGGTGGTTACCCCGTCGAACATCTGGATTTGAGCCTTCATCAGGATCTCTGATGCACACACATCGAGACCTTCACACGCCCATTCCACTACACGGTTAGCCTTCTCGGCGTCAAACTTCTCGGTTGCGCCGGAGTTTTTTACAACATTAATGCTGGTCAAGCGAATCTCCTTATTATGAATTACTTAGCTTCTGGCTGTTTTACTTCATACTGCTCAACATCTTCCTCGGAAGCCGCGCCGAGTCGGATCGTTTTACCGGAGTACGGGTCGTGGTACGTGTCGTCGTAACCCATCGACTCATCACACAGATCGTTGAACTGCAACCAGCCAATGTACTCGGCTTTGCTTTGGAAGCCACGTTTGAACCACTTAGTCTGCTCGTCCGGAACAGCATTGTTTTTCTTCGCCATGATTATGCCCCTTTCACCAGGTTGAAAATGTCGTCCATGTCATCGAACTCTGGCAGGTCCATGACGATAACGTCGCTACGATCCTCGCGTTTGGTGTACTTGCGGGTGTTGACCTTTTCCACAGATGGGATGTCAAACGCCATAGAGTTCACCAGTGCAGAGCCAACGGCACTGTTTACATCGAGGACATCTACTTTATCATAAATTCCCACGAACGGGAAGTCACGCTCGTCCCGCAGGCGACCAGAGAAAACAGTCGTGGAACGGAACATGTACGGCTTGTCAGCACAACGAACGTTAACACCGTCCATGCGGTCAATCTTGCACGGGGTGTAAACACCAGTCTCCTCGTTCAGCACAGAGACCTCAAAACCAATCAGGTGTAAGATCTGGCGCAGAGTTTCCTTTTTCTTCATGTCCTTACCAAGGAACTTTGCACACTCAATCACAAAATCCAGAGTCACAGAGCCATATTTAATATTTTTACCGAAAGCCATTCTACATCTCCTCGTACACAAATTCCGGGGCCAATGCCCCGGTCATAACAGAATAGGGTAAGGTCACTTCTTTGTCAAACTTTATTTTGCAAAATTGCTCAGGTTGTACCCACCAACGGCAACATGGCCCGGGATTAACTGTCTATGTTGGATGAACCCCTTGAAGTTTCCGCTCCAGAAGTTACCGTCACGATCAACGTGGGTGATACCCTCTTCCCAAGTCTCGACGCACCAAGAGACGTTCACTTGCTGTTGACCATACTCGACATCATCCCAAGTTTCTTCCATCTCACGGGCCTGATGTTCGAAAGGAGAAGCATGGACCTTCTTCCCGGCAACCAGGCGGGTGTAGATGTCCAGAGCCTTGTCCTTGGTGCTGTTCAATCGGCGGTAGCTAACCTGACCGCAGCAAGAGGCGGAGATACGAAGAGCCTCTTCTTCTGTCAGCATTACAGGACGATCGTTCTCATCCAGAACACAGTAACCTTCGAAGATGTGTGCGTCACCCTCCGGCCCGAAGCCGTATACGTGGTCCACATACGGGGTGTGCCAGGTTCCCGGTTGCAGCAACTCAGGATCGGAGTTGTCGAGGGCTTCCTTCATCAGATTTGCCAGAACTTCGATCGTCGGGTCGGCATCCGCATCGACACGCAGCCACAGGAAGTTTTCCATTTCCGTCGTGGTCATTACGGTCTTCATCATCTGGAACGGTTCAATCAGACGATTAGCGATCTGCTTGTGGTATTTCGCAGCATCAATAGCCAGAGCAACCTCACAGGCGCGGTCAGCCGCCTCGGCCCATGCGTCGCGCCCGGTCATACCCTGCTCATATTGGGGCAGGTAAACCAAAGCATCATGCTCAACACCCTTGTCCTGCATACCCGGTTGGTTGGCACCGAAGCGGACGGGCATTGCCATGTTTTCCTTCACCAACTTAACCATATCTTTTATCGGCACGGCGCGGGAGGACATCGCGTTACGGCTGAAAAGACGGTGAGTCATAAACTCACTGTGGATGATGCGCGGGTAAGTCAACTCAAACGTCGTGATACGCCCCGATTGCTGCCCAACGGAATCCGCAATGATCTGAACTTCAATATTACCACGACTAAATACCTGACCCATAAAATCTCCTATAATTACTTCAACTTACGCAAGCGGTATGGAACAACAACATTGTGCCGGACGGCAAGATACAAGTCAAGAACCTCTTTGCACATATCCTGCGTCACCCGGAAAGAAGTGAGGAGGTTGCCCTCCTCCGAGCGGATCTCTATGTGCTCGCCGTAGCGAACCACATATCGTCCCTTCATGCACTTCATTAAGCCACCTCCGGACCCTCGTCCAGGATGAAGTCGGCAATGGCCTTCCAGTCGCAGGTCACGAGGTCGTACACCGTGTTAGGTTCTACGTCCTGAGTGAACGGAGTGTCAAACTTGATCTTCAGTACGTCACCCGGGAACTGGTTGAGGAACTGATTGCGATCGTCGATGATCACACCGCCAGCGACCCCGGCCTTGACCTTCGTCGCATAGAATCCACAGCCATCCGTGCCATTATCCAAGTCCAAGAACGGACAGTGGCGTTTCAGGAAGCGAACCTTGCTGCTGAAGTGACCCTTCTTGCAGTAAGATACAAAACGGATCGGGTGTCCCGCTTCGTGCAGTCGGCGGATTGCCTCCACTGCCCCGGCGATCGGCACCATCTTATCGTACAGGTGCGGGTCTTCCCAGAACTCATACGGTGCAATGGCCTCCTTGCAGCGGGTTGGGAAATACTTAGAGAGGTTGTAGTTGAACAGCCCGCCCTCTTCGTAATCTTTGTCCATCAGTTCGACGTCTGCCGGGATCTGATATACACTCTCCATCCAGTACAGCCAAGGCCAGCCTGAGTCAACAAAAGTCAGGTCCACGTCCACCAAGATCGGGGTTTTATTAGTCATTCAGTCCGGCTCCTTTAATGTCTTGTACAAAGTCAAAGATCTTAACCACAGTCCCACGCAGGTCACCCTCTTCGTTCAGGATGTCCGTCTCATAGGGACGGAGACCCTCCGGGAACTCGTCTGCGCTGATATAACGACGAGAATCACCGTCGAAGTTGTAGGCGGTCCCGTCCTTCTTGATCCGGTGGATTCGGCAAAGGAAGAAATTGTCCGGGCCAACCATGTCAACTACCGGGACAGACTCCTCGACGAACCCGCCATCACTGACCACCACGATCCGTTTCACGCCGACCGGGGTTTCTTCTTTCAGCTTTTTCAGCTTTTCTGCAAATGCCTTCCCAAACACATCGTTGCCAAAGGTCGGCTTCATGATGTTCTCAGAGCAGTGGATCATCCAGTCACGCGGGCTGACGTTCACACCGTTGATTTGCAAATATGGGCATGGCTTCTCTTTGTACTCGCGCTCATAGAGAGCAAACCACAGCTTACGACTTACTCCAGACGCCCGGATGGCGATATCAAACAGAAGCTCTTTGAACTCCATGTGGATCACTTCGTAACCGGGTGTGTTGACGTACTGTTCGATCTCTTCGCACAGGGCATCTTTACCAGCGCCCGGTGGCGCGTTCAAGTTAATCAGAATCACGATACTCTCCTCCAAAAGACAATGCCAGTATACCTAAACTTTCCAGAAAGTCAAAAAGAAAAACCGCCCCGAAGGGCGGCTTTGATTACAGAATGTTCGCCAGCGTTTTCTTCATCGCTGCCTTCTCACGAACGTTCTGGCGGTCACGGGCACAAGACCCGCACTCCTGACAACGGTACACCTTGAACTTGGACAGGAAGGTGTGAGCAGATTTGCCTTTTTCTTCCACCAAGTCATCGGAACCGCAGCGTACACAGCGCATCACAGACTGATCCGGGTGGAACAGGGCGATGTTCGGGTGCTTACGCATGAAAGGTCGAACAGTCAGATACAGTTCTTCCAGTGTCGGGATATCCCCGATGTTGTACGACTCCATCTCTTCGAATGCCGTCGGGTCACCTTCCATGCAACGACGCCACAGGCTGGCCCCTTCGTTGGACAGTTTACGGCTGTCCAGTTCGAAGTAATTACACGCGGCCTCCAGTGAGTTGGAAGGCAGGGAGAACGCCTCCTTCAACGCACCGAGGGTATCGATCGTGATGTACGGACTTGGTGGCTGCATACCGTAGTATGCGAAACGCTGGTTGGCCCAGCCACGGTCGAAACGGGCATTGTGTGCAACAAAGATATCACACTCGTCCAAAACCTGCCACAGGTCTTCGATCAACTTACGATCGGAGGTGTGGTCACGTGCGAACTCTTCCGGATAATCTGGCAGCTTGCGGCTGAAGATCGACGGGTTATGCAGCCACTTGCCAGCGAAGGTCAGCATGTACGGCTCTTGAATAACCTGTTTCGGAGAGATGAATTGCTTGAATCGCCCAAAGTGATAAGAGATCGTGTAAGAGGTCTCCACATCACCCAAGAAGATCTTCGCTCCCGGGTTGTTTTCCTTCACCTTTTCGATAAAGGTTTGCTGGATTTCTGCCAGCGTTTTACCACCATTAACCTGCTGCTGCATGAAGTCGGCGTACTCGTCCGGCGTCGGCGTCATGTCCAGAAGTTCCTGGATAGTCTCCAGGTTGTGCTTGTCCAGTTCACGCTTCAGCATGTTTCGGACAGTTGACTCTTGAGATTCCTTGCCCAACTGACGGGCTACCTCACGCTGGGACAAACCACCCTTCAGAAGAGCCACAACCTGTTCTACAGTAAAAGTCACATTAGCCAAAATTAATCTCCCGATTACTTACAAAATTCGATAATGTCTACCAGGGCGTAATCACGAACATCGTCTTTATCGACATCGTGAGCCTTGATGAACCACTGAGCGCCTTTGTGGTACTCACTTTCCCCGTACCAGAACATCGGGGCACCCTTGATGGTTCGATAACCGCATTCACCTCTCCAGTTACGGTAGAAGAACCGAATGTTTGGGGCATCCAGCCCCGCATACAGACTACGATCGATCTTACTCATAAAGATAGTCTTCCTCCAATTTCCGGACAAATTCAGTGACGTAGATGGTGATCATCTCGCCCTTGTCCAGGTTCTCGTCGATAACGATACCGAAGTTCAGATATCCGTTACGGGCGATAGTCTCCTTTGTCCACCTCTTGAGTGACTTTTTCAGGTCCGCGACAATCTCGCCGTGGAACTTACGGTGCGTTTGGTCAGCCTCAAGATAGTCCGCCATTCTACGCAACGTCTCACTCATTGTCAACCCTGTTTTTCCTTCCATGTGCTTAGACCACAACTTCTGGACTCCGCCTTCAAACAGGTTCAGTGTTGATCCGATCACACCACGACATTTCCCATCGTAATGATCATGATCCAAACATGGGTCTGCCATCGGTTCTCCAAGGATTGCACAAAGACCGCCCTGCTCAAGCAGAAGCAGGTCCCTGTATGCTGCAATACTCTTTGACCCAGACACCCACTTATCCTTTCCCAGTGGTACTCGAATCGGCTTGGTTGCCCTTACTTTTGACGTAAAGGTGGGCCGCTTCGATCGCCGCTTTCTCCCGGGGCGTACTGCCATTCACACTCTCCATCATTAATGCCATGAGAAACTCTTCCCTCGTCGGTGCCGACGGCACCTCGAAGTATTGGAGCATTGCTCGTCGGAAAAGGCTGGTCGGGAAATCGAAGTCTTCCGACATTGATCCGTCACCTTTTACGACTCCTCCTGGTTTATAATCCCTGCCGAGTTTATCCCTGATCTTCGCATCATTCTGCGTCAAGTAGAACAGGGCGTTATCTCCGGCATGACCCGTCCGCCGGACGGCGCTGAGAACAGACGGGAGGTCTTCTCGGCTTTCCATCCTTCTTTCCGCTCTGGACGTAATCACAACCTCGTCGTAGATAAGACCTCTCGCCCGGCTGGGCCAGGACCACTGGTTAACGTTTATGGTGTTGATAAGGAACTGAACACCTAACGCTTGGTCATCAACCAATAACTCAAAGTAGGAAGACCGACGCTTGTAGTCGTAGGTGGCATCCCGATCCATTGCACTTGCAAGAGAGTTTAACCAGTCGTCCCGATCCCACTTGTCAGCACAGAGCAGTATCTTACGTTTTGCCGACTTTAAGATTGAATCCCAATCTTTCTCCGTTTCGCTCAAGGAAACACCCTCCAATCAGGATGGCGTCAGCGAGGTCAGTCGCTCCCCCATTCTTACCTGATTTGGTGTAACCATTCAAGAAGCCGGGATGCAGGATCTCGCAGACACGCATCATTTCGTTTTTGCCCATCTTGACCTTGTCCATCTTTGTGCCTTTGGCATTCATGACTTCCTGCTCGTCGCCGGGAAGCCATTTACGTGCCCAAGACTTAACGGATGTCGGCGCAACGGTATGAATGTTGTCCATACTATACCCGTCCCGGAGGAGAGTCAACTGGATTCCGAAGAATAATCCTGCCAAGTCCCTCGTGGCGTTACCCGCAGAGCCGAAGCTCAATGACTCCAGCACAATGTGGTCAACCTCGAAAGATTCGCACACATCTGCGATTTTCCGAGAGATAAATGCGATCTGCTCCGCCGGATGCTTGAAGAACATGCACCATGCAGACGAAGACTGCGCCTTCTTCTCCGATCCTGTCGTGTGCAGAACCTCTTTGAAAATAGGCACGCCGTCATCCAGCACAACATACGCACAGGATGCCATGCTTTGGTCAATCGTCAGTAAGCGCATCTTCTTCCTCAGCGATAAAATGATACTGATCCATCAGGAACACATAATTCAACACGACCTTCTTCACTTCATCATAGACAGTGAACATGGCGTATCGATCCCCGGGATAAGGGACCCCAACCGGGTAAACCTCGCACAGACTGTTCACCCGTTTGTCAAACCACTGAATACGCCAAGGCTCTTCCAGCATGGACCAAGGCTCTTCGATGAGATAAAAGGTTTTTGAAGCTCCGGGCACGTGTGCCGCCCGGATCTCGTCTGCCTTAATCATCTCTTCGACGCTGAAATCCAATCCTGCGTCCTTCTTACCCATCAAACTACCCCCGTGCTACGTAGAATATGACCCAGTGTGGTTGTGTCACCAGGTGTGCGCTTCATGTACACAGCCTGGAAGATAACTGACGCCCACTGCCCGGCGGTGAACTTACGGTCAATCCCCATGTGGTCAGTGAATGCCACCCCGTCCGGGAACCACTCCTTGTACTGATTCACGATTGCCGACCACATTGCCTTCTCGTCCTGACAAGGAGAGATGACTTGGAAAGCGGATGTTTCGCCGAACTTGATCTTATCGAAGTTCTGGTACGGCTTGACGTTATCCGACTGGTCGCCGAACAACATCTGATAGCCGAAGAACTTCTTGCCCCATCCCTTGACCTTGCCCTTCTCCATCCAGATCTCACCCATTGATTCGTCAATGAGCCACGGAAGCGGATGCTTCCAGTCACGCTCTGTCGAATCCCTCATGGTGTTGAAGATCAGGCCCGGACACTGGACTTGGTCTTTGTCGAATGATGCCACGACGTAGTTGAATTTGCCAGTCTTTTTGTAATGCAACCAGCCTTCATACTGCTTCATGGTGAGGTAATCATCCGCCTCGATGCCGTCGATCACGATCGCACCGTATTTACGTTGGACATACTCACGGGTATCCGCCAAGAGTACCGGGCGAACCGTATCTTCACGGTTGCCCTTATAGATCTCCGGCGTCGGCAGCGCCAGGCGGAAGTTACCACTGCCGCCCAGAACTCCGAGGCCATTAGTTGTGCCCATGTGCTCAAGAATCGCGTTGATCTTAATCTTGAGAAGATGGAGGCAGTTCTCCACAGGCTCCGGATACTGCTTGTCCGTGATCGTGAAATCGTCCCGGGTCCAAGGAACAAATTCCCGGCCTGCTGCCAGCATCTTCGCTTCCATATTGGTGTTCTGATCCTTCAGCCACCCGCCGACTACTGTCTTTTGTCGGCCCCAGAACTCCGTCTTGTTCTTGAACTCCATCTGGCGACCGGATTTGTTGTGAGTTGCGATGATGGTACGCTTCTCCGCGCCCGCCGCCGCAACATAACACGTCTGATCCAAATCAAGAACAATAGTAACATCATCCGTAACAATATCCTTAATGTTTTCTACAACGGGATAACCCATTACTCACTCCTCTTAGAACGCATCACCAAAATCATCCTCTTCTTCCTTGACGGGGCGTTTGAACTTGAAGTCCGGCCCCATGTACTCACTCAGGTAGTCGATATTAAGCGACCAATCCTGTTGGCTGCGCTGCCGCCATGTGGCAAACTCACTTTTCAGGTAGGCAATGGCCTGATCACGAGTGATCCCATTCACCTTCATGAATTGTTTGATTGCCCTTTCCAGTTTACCGTTTTTCTCTGCGAGGCCCGGGTGGTGGAACTCATGGCACGGCGGACACAGGCTCATGAGGCCGACCAGTTTAACCTCTCCGTTTTCGAATGTCCAGCTTTCATGACATTCAACCGGATGTTTTCTTCCGTTACCGCCTTGGCCCCCGCAAATCTGGCACGTATAGTTATGTTCTGCATAACATTTACGGCGGATCTTGTCCCACTGAGTCTGGGTAAGATAAGAACGGAGGTTGTTGTCCCACGCCGTCTGTGGAATTATGCAAATACCGTGCTTAACCGTTGTCAATGATAACCTCCACATCCAGAATAATTCCCTCGGAAATCCCGTCAACCTCCAAGGTCTCCTCAAGGTACTCCTTCAGGTTTTCTTTTGACCTTTCGATCACCTCCATCTCTTTTTCTGTCAGTACCATCGTCACTTTCATTCTCAGGTAACCTCCACGGTCAGGGACATGTCATGCCTGTTCTGGATAAGCCCGGTAATCTTACGTTCAAGATTCTCCGCATCCATACAGTTTAATCCTCAAAGTCTTTCCTTACACGATCATAACCGCCGCAGCAGTTTATGAGGGCATCAGTCGCCCGGTCCCAAGCCTTTCCGAGAAGGTTAAGGCCCAGCCAGTTCTCTTCTTCGTGAATCATCGGGTGATTCTCGTTGAGACCAATGCCCCAAATGCGGTCACGATCGGATGCTTCAACAAAACTCCGGCCCGCAAGTCGGTGCTGGATCGCTTCGATACGCAGAGTCGTGTCGTACACCAGGCGGCAGTAGCAGACGTTCTCAACAATGTTGGAACGCTTCTCTTCCCAAATGGCGTTGTCGAAGCCCTTGACCTTCCGACCCAGCATCTTCGCTTCTTGCGGGTGATACACAGAAAGGATCTGTTTTGCAATGTCTTCGTCGCCAAACAGTTCGGCCTTCTGGTACATCATCATGTGTTCCCCGGTGTTGAACCATGCGCCCTTCAATTCGTGGCTTGGCAGGCCGAACTTATAGTCAGACCGGAAGTGATTGCTGAACATGTCCTTGTACGAATAGAAGAACACGTGCTTGTCGGTTACTTTCATCTTTATCTCCTTTGTACGCGATAACCAATAACACCTTTTGAGTTCCTGACCCCTTGGGCTGGGTACTTATGGGCGCTTTCCAACGAAGTATATGTCCAGCACTTTATTTCCCGGAAATCATCCAGGATATACCAGACCTCGTACATCATGCCCTCCCTACGGCAATTTCAGTCACACGGTACTCACCGGGGATGTGTTCATCTGCAAATCGGCTCGCCTCCCGGTACGAGTCAAAGGTCGGGATTATGGAGTACCCCGAGACAGTGACCTTTATCGGCGTCAGGCCGTCACGCTTGGTGACCATATAAAAACCACGGGCATAGCTCATACGCAAAACTCCCCTGCGAGACGGTTATATTTTTCCCGGAAGAACTCTAACCGATATTCCAGGTCGTCAATGTGTTCAGCCGCCTGAATCATCTGGTCGTATGGCTCTCCGTCGCAGTTCTCTTGACTTGCAAGATCCCGGAGAACATGCTGGATCAGTGCGAGGCGGCTGGTAAGTGGGTGCATTACTTTCATCCGTATACACTCCATACAATTGCCCCGAATGCCAGCAGCAAAATCACAGCGATAAGGGTTATCACCAGACTAAACCCAACGACGTCGCGGGCATACAGACCAAAGTCTTGGAACACCGGAATCATTACTGCCGGAATAAGGCAGGCAATGAAGATGATGAACAAAACATACAGCCCGCCGAAAATTATTGCTTTCATAGTCCGTCTCCATAAATTAGTGATGCAGGGCAACTGATACGGCAGTCTGCCGACAGAGGAAGCTCCGGGAGATACTGCGCCAGCAGGATGCTCGAATCCTCTTTGTAATCCCCTTCGTTTATGTGGACATAAGAGATCTTCCAGGGGAACAGCGGATTGTCGATCAGGTGAGTGTCGAGAATATCAACCAACTGACCGTATCGGGTCAGGGACTCACCTTTTGCCGGGAGATACAGACCAAAGCGAAGGCCCGCAGGGCCAGTAGGTTCCATTTTACGGAACCCTACGGCTTTTGACATCTCTACCGCAAATACTTCAATGGTTACAGTTTCCATCAGTAAAGGTCCTCACTAAATAATTCATCCGCTGGGCCACCCTTCTTGCGGACCACATTAATCTGCCCCGCATGGGTGGCAATGATCAGGGAGTCCTCGCGATTGTGGTACTCACCCCACTGGTCGATAAACCCTTGATCATCGCCATGCACGTGATCCTCTACCAGCTTGTCCCTTACTTGATCGATTACCTCTGCCATGTCCCGGGAGTAATGCCTGGCCCCGGGAATAACCAACACACCGCCGTCTTTCAACTGGAAGCGGTTTGCGGCGCACACAATGCGGCGCTGCAACTTACGCCCGTCCCACCAATCGGCGACCTTATAGCACACCTCCGGTAGATTATCTGGTACATTATCTTCTAAATACCCCATCAGTTCCTCCAGTAAACGTTTTTGCCTTTCTTGATCATACGCCCCACTTCTTCTGCTGTCAAGCGGTCATAACTCGCCCCGTCTTCCCGGTATGCTCCGCAAGGAACCCATTCAGGGGTGGCAAAGCTGTAGTGTTCATAGAAGATCGTCCCTTTTGCGATCTCAATGTCCAACCAAGGTAGGTGGACCGATCGGATTTTGAAATATGTCATAGAACCTTCCTTGAATTTTCCCAAGATTCTCTCGCAATTCTTGCCTCAATTAGCGATTCGAATCGACCAAGATGTTTTGTTTTACCATTCTCGTATCCCTGTGCCTCCCATCGGCCCCTTTTTGGGTTGTACCTGACGCCTCGGTAACCAGAGGTGTTTGTTGAATACATATTTACTGTTTTATGTATCATGTTGTTTTCAGAGGCCGGGACCACCTCCAGATTCTCTATCCTGTCGTCGCCCGGTTTACCATTAAGATGATTAACAACATACCCTTCCGGTATCGGACCATTGTGCATTTCCCACACAACACGGTGGCGATAATAACGTCTTCCCTTTACCGAGACGGACCAATAATCGAATCTACCCCTCTTCCTTCTTCCACCTGCTTCTTTTCCGGCAGGATGCGAGATTCTTCCTTTTCCACAGATGACATCTTGATTCCAATACAACCTACCGCCCTTATAGGAGAAGTGGTCCCTCCAATTTAGATCGTCTTCTTGCTTGGACATGCTCCACCACCCTCGTGGGTTATTGCCACGGTGGTTCTGCCGTTGCTGTAGATGCAAACCTTGTCACTACCGTCGGTGTAGTAGTCTTCCAGATCCAGCGTTTGTGCGGCATGGGCCGAGAAGTTAAGTACAAAAGTAATCAGCAGTGCGATACCAAAACCAAAAGCGACTTGTTTCATTTCTTTTCCTCCAAAAGGGCTATTAATCTTTGGCGAAGAATCTCTTCTCCCGGTATTGGTCCCGTTTTAAGAAACTCACGGGCCTCTGGATATTCTGTCTCCGGCAGGTCTTTGAGGATCTGCTTCAGGAAACAGAGAGCCTGCATTCGGTGCCCGTCAAACTGTAATGCCAGATCTCGCCATTTCATTTCTGTGCTCATGATATTTCCTCTTTTCGTTGGCTGATGTAAGTAGTATACAGGAGTGGAGGGAGGTGTCAATAGGTAGATAAAGAAAAACCGCCCCAGAGGGCGGTTATTTTAGTATTGGTCTTCAGCGTAACGGCGCTGGTTCTGAGAGTTGTCAACTTCCTTCAGCGTGAAGTTATAATCGTCGCTACGTACCGGGGCGGGGCGCGGAGTCGGGTCCAGATGAGCCAGTGGTACGCCAGCCGGGATTTGGTTCAGGGTGAAAGTGGTATTGACCAGTTGGCCCGCCAGTTCATCCATACGCATGGAAACGAAGGCGGCAACGGAACGACCTTCACGGTCAGCCAGGAAACGCAGTTTTTCGAAGGTTGCATCGTTAAAGTTAATGTTCATGTAAATCTCCTTTTCAATTATGATTGGGTTAACCGCCCCCAGAAGGGGCGGGGTACTGCATACTGCGGCATTACTCGGTGTCGGTAGACTCAGAGTCTTCTTCCGCCGGGGCGCGGCCCATCAGGATGTCCAGTTCGTTCAGTTGTTCGATCTGGTCTTCCAGTGCCGCACGTTTCTTCTCTGCGGCGTCCTGCTTGTCGTACTCACCGTTGATCAGGGTACGCAGGAATTTGGGGTCGATGTTCAGATCTTCTTTGGTGATTGCAAGGATGCTTTTCAGATCCTCGGCTGCGTCTTTCTGTTTGCGAATCGCATCAACACCTTCCTGAACGATATTTGCCA
>ERZ773187.1820-NODE-1820-length-15180-cov-4.948364_pt1 | contig 15180 bp, 7 predicted proteins | sample MGYA00511242_ERZ773187 | MGnify/ENA primary metagenome ERZ773187 (study PRJEB29015, sample SAMEA2737744) | human gut metagenome | biome: human gut; feature: human-associated habitat; material: faeces | place: China | collected 2012 ... | reverse complement strand
TTCCAGGTGCTCCACCTGATGATTTCTCTGTAAATGGTCAGAACTGGGGATTCCCTACTTACAACTGGCATGAAATGCTGAAAGATGATTGTCAGTGGTGGGCTCGCCGCTTCCAGTCTATGTCTAAGTTCTTCGATGCTTACCGTATCGACCATGTACTCGGTTTCTTCCGTATCTGGGAGATTCCTGTAGATTCTGTTCATGGATTGCTGGGTCAGTTTGCCCCTGCGCTGGGAATGACGGCAGATGAGATTCGTTCTTATGGCCTTAATTTCCAGGAGGATAGATTCACCCGTCCTTTCATTACCGACTGGGTTCTGAACCGCATGTTCCATGAGCGTGCTGACGAAGTGAAGGAGAAATATCTCGACCGCTTGGATGACGAACGTTATCAGATGAAACCGGAGGTGAATAGCCAGCGCAAGGTGGAAGCTTTGTTTGAAGGTGCTACCGATCAGAAGGATATCTGGCTCCGTGATGGTCTCTATGCTCTGATTAGCGATGTGCTCTTCGTTCGTGATCATCGTAATCCGGGATTGTTCCACCCACGTATCTCGGCTCAGTTTGATTTCATCTTTGAGTCACTTTATGATAACGACAAGGCTGCGTTCAATCGTCTTTATAATGATTACTTCTATCGTCGCAACAACCAGTATTGGTATGGTGAGGCGATGAAGAAATTGCCGAAGCTGGTTCAGGCTACCCGCATGTTGGTATGTGCCGAAGACCTCGGAATGGTGCCAGATTGTGTGCCATGGGTAATGAATGAGTTGAAGATCTTGAGCTTGGAATTGCAGAGCATGCCTAAGGATCCTTCTGTGAAGTTCGGCCATCTGAGCCGTAATCCTTATCGCTCGGTTTGTACCATTTCAAGTCATGATATGCCTACCCTCCGTCAGTGGTGGGATGAGAATATCCAGCGTACTCAGGAGTACTACAATACGATGCTCTATCGTCAGGGACCAGCTCCTCATCCGCTCCCAGGTTGGCTTGCCCAGGATATTATTACACGCCATCTGACCTCTCCTTCTATGCTCTGTGTGTTGAGTATTCAGGATTGGCTTGCTATCGACGAGAGTCTCCGCTTGCCTGATGCGAATGCAGAGCGTATCAATATCCCTGCTAATCCTAAGCATTACTGGCGCTATCGTATGCACCTTAATATCGAGGATCTGGCAAAGGATGCTGCTTTTATGAATCAGTTGACAGAAATGATTTCACAGGCTGGAAGAAACTAAGATTTCTTCAAAAGCATTGAAACGTTTCTCGTTAGTTTGAAATAGCTTTTGCTTAGAATTGAATGGTTTTTAGTTAGTTTTTTGGGAAAAGAACGAGGGGTGTGCAAACGTTTGCACACCCCCTTTTTGATTTATTGTAAATTATAATATGGTGTATTTCCAAGATTTTACTAATTTTGCACTGTAGAAAACAATAGCAATAAATATGAAGAAAATCAGTGTTTTACTTATGGGCTTGTTGCTCCCTATGTTTGCAGCAGCTCAGACCGTCAAGTCTCCTGACGGGAATGTGTCTTTGACCTTCTCCCTGACAGGTAATGGACAGCCTACTTATGAGATGAGTTACAAAGGCAAGACTGTCTGTAAGCCTTCTCATCTCGGTTTGGAGTTAGCAAAGGATAAGCATGCCTCTAAGGGGATGGAAGAAACGGATTTGATGGATGGTTTCACCGAGACCGGTAGCAAGACTTCTACATTTGATGAGACTTGGAAACCTGTCTGGGGTGAAACTGCCACCATTCGCAATCATTACAATGAGTTGGAGGTAAACCTCAATCAGGCTTCTTCCAATCGTAACATTACCATCCGTTTCCGTGTCTATGATTACGGTATGGGCTTGCGCTACGAGTTTCCTCAGCAGGAATCTTTGAATTACTTCGTGATTCAGGAGGAGCACACTCAGTTTGCAATGGCTGGTGATCATACTGCATACTGGATTCCAGGTGATTATGATACTCAGGAGTATGAGTACAACATCACTCCGCTGACTGGTATCCGTCCTATCATCGCTGCTAATCGTGAGAAATATAAGAGTAATTCTTCTACTACTGTTTTCTCTGATACGGGCGTGCAGACTTCCCTGCAGTTGAAGACGAAGGATGGTCTTTATATCAATATCCATGAGGCTGCCTGTCTGGATTATCCTACCATGCACCTCAACCTCGACGAGAAGAATCTCGTGCTTGAGTCTTGGTTGACTCCTGATGCTGTAGGTCGCAAGGGCTTTATCCAGACTCCATTCAATACACCTTGGCGTACTGTTCTCGTGAGTGATGATGCGCGTGATATGCTTTCTTGCAAGTTGACATTGAACCTCTTGTAAGATAGAGGATACTTCCTGGATCCACCCTACCAAGTACTGTGGTGTATGGTGGAACATGATTGTAGGTACCAAGACATGGAGTTATACGAATGATCTTCCTTCTGTTCGTCTGGGTGTTACTGATTATAGCAAGTGTAAGCCTAATGGTACTCATGGTGCTACCAATGAGGAAGTGAAGCGCTATATTGACTTTGCTGCAAAGAATGGTTTGCAGGAAGTATTGGTTGAAGGTTGGAACGAAGGATGGGAAGACTGGTTCGGTCATCAGAAACTGGATGTCTTTGATTTCGTGACTCCTTATCCTGACTTCGATATCAAGATGCTCAATGATTATGCGCACTCTAAGGGTGTTAAGTTGATGATGCACCATGAGACCTCTTCTGCAGCACTCAACTATGAGCGTCATTTGGAAAATGCCTTCAATCTGATGAACAAGTATGGTTATGATGCAGTGAAGACTGGTTATGTGGGTGACATCATTCCAAGAGGTGAGTATCACTACAGCCAGTTGATGAATAATCACTATCAGCGTGTCGTCGAGACTGCTGCTAAGCATCATATTATGGTGAACGCTCATGAGGCTACCCGTCCTACTGGTATCTGCCGTACCTGGCCTAACCTGGTGGGAAATGAGAGTGCAAGAGGTACTGAGTATGAGGCATTTGGCGGTTCTGTTTCTTATCATACCGTGATGTTGCCATTCACCCGTTTGCAGGGTGGTCCTATGGATTATACTCCAGGTATCTTCGAGACTAAACTTTCTGAGTGGAGTAACAATCAGAGTTATGTGCATTCTACTCTCTGCGGTCAGCTTTCTCTTTACCTCGTGATGTACAGTCCTTTGCAGATGGCAGCCGACTTACCTGAGCATTATGAGAAGTATGATGATGCCTTCCAGTTCATTCGTGATGTAGCTTGCGATTGGGATGATTCTAAGTATTTGGAGGCTGAACCTGCTAAGTATATTACTGTTGCTCGTAAGGCTAAGGGTACTAACAACTGGTTTGTTGGTGGCAAGACTGATGCTGCCCGTACTTCAGTAGTAAAACTTGACTTCCTCGATAAGGGCAAGAAGTATGATTGCGCTATTTATCAGGATGGCAAGAATGCTGATTATGAAAAGAACCCTAAGTCTTATCAGATTATTCACAAGACTGTGAAGAAGGGTGATGTTTTGAAGATTAAAGAAGCTCGTGGTGGTGGTTTTGCCATCTCATTGCTTGCAAAATAAACTTTAAAATTTTAACTGGTGTACTTTGGTTGTGAAATTCATGAAAAAACAGGGCTTTTATATTCACCGTATTTTCTGTATTTCCGACCGAATGACAAGGTGGAATCAAATACGCTAAAAATGAGCGTGTTTGGTTCTGCCTATTTCTGCATAAAATACGCTCTTGTAGGTGTTTTATGCAAGAAAAATGATAGTATAATAGCTATTACTTAGTTAAAAGTCTATATTTATACATGAAATAGAGAATAATTCTTGTTCGGATTTTCTCTCAATCTAGCAAAAACTTAACCGTATGAGCATTAAAAATCAATTATTAGTAGCCTTGACTGCTGTTTTAGTTCCCCATTCATTGATGGCACAAGATGCTTTCAATGAAATGTCCTATTCTAAGGATAAAACTACTTTCTCTTTGAATTCACCTACAGCTTCTGTTGAAGTAGATGGTGTAACTGGTGCAACTCCACAGGTTTCTTCCAGTAGTGCAAAACCGAGTGTAAAAATCCGTATTTATAAAGACGGTTTTATGGGAAAACCTATCAAAACCGTTAAGATGAAAAGTGTAGGTAAGGACCGATGGGAAGCTACCGTAAAGGGTGACTTGAAGGGAAAGTTCTATACTTTTGATATGGGAAAGGGTGAATGTCCGGGTACATTTGCAAAGGCTGTTGGTGTCAATGGTAATCGTGGTGCTATCATCGATCTGAGTCAGACCAATCCTGAAGGTTGGGAAAATGATGTGCGTCCTGCATTGAAATCGCCTGCTGATCTCATCATCTATGAGTTGCATTTCCGTGATTTTTCTATTTCTCCAACTTCGGGTTTGAAGTATAAAGGTAAGTATCTTGCTCTTACCGAACCAAAAGCTATTGAATATCTTAAGAAGTTGGGTATCAATGCAATACACTTCCAGCCTTGTTTTGATTTTGCTTCTGTTGATGAAACAAAACTGGACAAACCACAGTTTAACTGGGGCTATGATCCGAAGAATTATAATGTACCAGAAGGCAGTTATGCTACTGATCCATATAACCCTGCAGTCCGTATCAAGGAATTTAAGCAGATGGTGCAGGCACTTCATAAGGCAGGCATCCGTGTGATTTTTGATGCTGTATATAATCATACTTTCGACATCAACGGCAGCAATTTCCAGCGTACTTATCCAGACTATTATTATCGCAAGACAGTGGATGGTAAGTATTCTGATGGTTCTGGTTGTGGCAATGAGACTGCATCTGAAAGACCATTGATGCGTGAGTTTATGATAGAGAGCGTGAAATATTGGGTGAATGAATATCATATTGATGGTTTTCGTTTCGACCTGATGGGCGTGCATGATATCGAGACGATGAATCAGATTCGTGCGGCTGTTGACGAGATAGATCCTTCTATTTATATATATGGTGAAGGATGGAGCGCAGGAAGCTGTGCTTATCCTACAGAGAAGTTGGCAGTGAAGGCTAATACGCCACAACTCCATGGCATCGGTGCTTTTAGCGATGATATGCGTGATGCTCTTCGTGGTCCTTTTTCTGATGATACCAAGGGCGCTTTGTTGGCTGGTATTCCTGGAGAGGAGGAGAGCCTGAAGTTTGGTATTGTTGGTGCTATTGCTCATCCGCAGGTGGATATGAGTAAGGTAAATTACGACAAGAAACCTTGGACTAACAATCCTACTCAGCAGATTAGCTATGTTAGTTGCCATGATGATATGTGCCTGGTAGATCGTTTGAAGGCAAGTATTCCTGGCTTGAAGGATCCGTCTGTTTCTGAAAGTGACCGCTTGGCTGAGTTAATCCGATTGGACTTGCTGGGTCAGACTGCAGTTTTCACTTCTCAGGGTGTACCGTTTATCTTGGCAGGAGAGGAAATGTTGCGCGACAAGAAGGGTGTTCATAACAGTTTTAATTCTCCTGATAGCATCAATCAGTTCAACTGGGATCATCTCAAGAAATATCCACAGGTTTTTGAGTATTATCGCAATTTAATCCAATTGCGTAAGAATCATCCTGCATTCCGTTTGGCTACTGCAGAAAAGGTTCGTGAGCATCTGGAGTTCTTGCCAACTATCAGTCCTGATGCTGTTAATCAGGTGAAGAATGAGGGCTGCCTTGTGGCTTTCATGCTCAAGAACTTAGCAGGCATAGACGCTTGGAAGAATATTATTGTCATCTTGAATGCAAACCGTGAGGCAAAGTCTGTCGCTATTCCTGAGGGTGAATATCATGTGGCTTGTTGCAATGGTGTCATCAATGAGGAGGGTATCGGTATGCCTGTTAGTGGTAAGGAGGTCTTGGTAGATGCACAGTCTGCTTTGATTCTTTATGCTAAATAAGCATGAAAGTTGGCAATGATTCAAGATATCATCAGGAAAAATTCATTATAAAATATAATTTTACTATTGACTTAATCTATAAGAAAATGAGAAAAATATTTGTATCGTTAATGTTGCTTATGGGTACAATGAGCATGAACGCAGCGGTCTCTGTTGACCGCATTGAACCAACAGACTGGTATGTAGGTATGAAGGATGCTTCTCTCCAGTTGATGGTGTATGGTAAAGACGTGCGAAATGCGGATGTTGAGATTGATTATCCTGGCGTTCGCGTCGATTCTGTCGCAAAACTCGAATCTCCTAACTATCTCTTGGTTTATCTCAACTTAGAGGGTGCAAAGGCGGGAGAAATGACCTTGAAATTCAAGCAGGGTAAGTCTGTCAAGAAGGTGAAGTACCAACTGAAAAACCGTGAAATGGCTGGTGATAAGCGCATAGGCTTTAGCAATGAGGATGTGCTCTATATGTTGATGCCAGACCGCTTTGCGAATGGTAATCCTAAGAATGATGCTTTCAAGACTATGAGAGACAAGACTTGCGACCGTAAGGCACCGAGTCTTCGTCATGGTGGTGACCTGGAAGGTATCCGCCAGCATTTGGATTATTTCAACCAACTGGGTGTTACCGCATTATGGTTTACTCCGGTATTGGAGAATGATAGCCCTAATGATGGCAAGAACAGTACTTATCATGGTTATGCTACTACCAATTACTATCGTGTAGATCCTCGTTTCGGTACCAATGCAGAATACAAAAAGTTGGTAGATGAGGCTCACCAGAAAGGATTGAAGGTGGTGATGGATATGATTTTCAACCATTGCGGTTTTGAGCATCCTTGGGTAGCTGACATGCCATCTAAAGACTGGTTTAATACTCCAGAGTGGTTGCTTCCTGAATACCAGACTCCTGAACATCTGAAAAAGATAGGTACTGTAGATGGTGCACGCACTGTGAATGATATGTATAAGCAAACCAGCTATAAGTTGACTCCGGTTTTGGATCCGTATGCCAGCAAAGTTGACTTTGGGGAGACTGTAGATGGCTGGTTTGTGCCTTCTATGCCAGATTTGAATCAGCGCAACCCACATGTCATCAAATACCTTATACAAAACAGCGAGTGGTGGATTGAAACAGTAGGTATAGATGGTATTCGCATGGATACTTATCCATACGCAGACCGTGATGCCATGGCTTTGTGGATGAAGACGCTGGATCAGGAATATCCTAACTTTAATACCGTAGGTGAAACTTGGGTAACAGAGCCTGCTTATACGGCTGCTTGGCAGAAAGACAGCAAACTGTCAGAGAAAAACAGTTATCTGAAGACTGTCATGGACTTTGCCTTCTACGATCGTATCAACAGTGCCAAGAAGGAAGAGACGGATGATTGGTGGAATGGAATGAATCGTATCTACAATGTATTCTGCTACGATTATCTCTATCCTAATCCAAAGAGTGTGATGGCATTTGTGGAAAATCATGATACCGACCGATTCTTGGGTGAGGGAAAAGACTCATTAGCTTTGAAGCAGGCGTTGGCACTTCTTCTGACAGTCAACCGTACTCCTCAACTCTATTATGGTACTGAGGTTCTGATGAATGGTACTAAGAGTGTTACCGATGGTAATGTTCGTAAGGACTTCCCTGGTGGGTGGACTGGTGATCAGCATAATGCTTTCACAGCAGAAGGAAGAACGAATGCTGAAAACCAGATGTTCAACTGGTTGAGCAATCTCTTGCATTGGCGTCAGGGGAATGAGGTAATTACTAAGGGAAAGCAGACCCAGTTCTGTCCTCAGAATGGTGTTTATGTTATTGCCCGTCAATACAAGGGTAAGAATGTGATGACCATCATCAATGGTAAGAATGAAGCCAACGAACTCAATGTGAGCCGTTATGCAGAGATTATCGGCAATGCGGCAAAGGCTACAGATGTAACCAATGGTCGTACTGTCCTTATCGATAAGAACGTGAAGCTTCGTCCACGCCAGACAATGGTGCTCGAGTTCTAAATATCTGATTTGAATTTTATTATTTCGGATTTGAATATCAAACATATATATTCATTACTTTGATTGATGTCCCAGTAAGCCGTGATTGGCTTATTGGGACGTTTTTTTTCTAAAAATTCTTTCTTTTCAAATATTCTTTGTATTTTTGCATTGAATATAATGAATATGGTGAGATACTTGTTTATATTGATAATGGTTCTGATAGTTAACTTGGGCATCTTTGCTCAGGGTAGCCTTCCTAATCGTTATCATGCCAGTTATCTCAACATGGCATCAGGAATGCCCAACAATTTTGCCGATGATATTTTTCAGGATTCTTATGGTTATATGTGGATTAGCACACATGGAGGCGGTCTGGTGCGCTATGACGGATATGATTTTCTGAATTTTGGATTAGGGGCTATCGGTGTGCAGTTGAGAAGTAATAATTGCAGGAATGTCTATGAAGACTCGTTTCGGCGCTTGTGGATAGCCTTTGAGGAAGGTCCGCAAGTTTTAGACCTCAAGACCATGCAGGCTATAGTTCCACCTTGTGAGAATGAGGCACTTGCTCAAAAGCTCTCTAAGGCACTCAAGCAATTCTGTACCCGTATGTATTGCGATTCAAAAGGTAATATGTGGATGCTTTCTCAGGTAGGAATTTATCGTTTTGCCTTCAATGAGAAGGGGGAGATCAACAGCATCCTGTTTGCTTCTTGTCCTTTCAATGCTCCAGATTTGGGGCTATGTGATGTGTATGGCAAGGGAACTGTCGTTATCTGCAATGAGGGTAAAGTTAGTGAGTTTTATGTGAAGAATAACCGCCTGTTAGCCAGAGATTTAACTTCTCAATTTGCTCCGTTGGGTAATAACTTTGCCGGTGCTGTGATTTATTATCATCAAAAAATCTGGCTGGCTACCAATAAGGGTTTGTTCAATAGTAATAAGCAAGTGTATCATTGTTCTGCTGATACCCGCCATTCCCTGCAGCATGAGGTTGTAACAAGTCTGGCGATTTCTCCGGAAGGCAAACTTTTAGTGGGCTCTCTCTGCGGTGTAGATATTCTTGATGATAAGACGCAGGAAATAGAGCATTGGAATATCAGCAGTCCTGTCAATCCCTTGAGCAGTAACTTTGTTAATTCTCTTTTTTCCCGAGACGGACAGATTTGGGTCGGTACAGAGGCGGGTGGTATTACCAAATTGATGCCACGCCAGCTTCAGTTGGAATTCTATCGTCATGACCCTGATCATCCAGGCAGTCTTTCCCCCAATGCTGTCAATGCCATGTATTCGGCGCCTGATGGTACGCTCTATGCAGGAACGGTTGAGGGCGGTCTCAATTGCCTGATGCCCCATTCCGACCATTTTATCCATTATACGACAGCCAATTCCGGTTTGCCGCACAACAGTGTATCTGCTCTCACTGCCGACTCCAAGGGAAATCTCTGGATTGGTACATGGGGATCAGGTTTGGCTGTCATGAATCTTCAGCATCCAGGACAGATTTCCCGTATCCTGACAGAAGGAAAATACCACGATTTGCTTTATTTCGTGGGTGCTTTGGCTTACGATGGGCGGAATGATGGTATGTGGATTGGAACCAATGTCGGTCTGTTCTTTTACGATTTGAAACGTAAGCAATTGGAAATTCCATTCCCAGAGGCTTTGTCGGTGCCTGGATGTATCGGCAGTCTGATTACCCAGGATGGACGTCTTTTGATGGGAGAAATTAGAGGATATCTGGAGGTGGATTTGAAATCCCGCCATTCAGGTAAGCGCTTTTTTGCAGTTAAGCGACACCCTTATAAGTTGGATAATCCAGAGAGTGGGGTTATTGATAAAATACTCTCTTTCTGCCAGACTCATGATGGCAAGATTTGGATGGGTAGTAATGGATATGGAATGTACTGTCTTTCCACAAATCAGTCTGGAAAACAGGAAATCAGGTCTTTTACGATGTCCAATGGTTTGGCGAATAATACTGTAAAGGGAATCGTGGAAGATCAGCAGGGGATGCTCTGGATAGCTACTGATCATGGACTTTCTGTGTTTAATCCAAAGACCGAGACATTCAGTAGTTTCTATAAGAATGATGGTTTGCTGAGTGCCCAGTTCTATTTTAATGGTGCCATCCGTTCACGCTCTGGAGTCATCTATTTAGGAACGGACTGTGGAATGATGGCAGTCAAGGGGTTCAATCATAATTCCTATACTCAGAAGAATCTGCGCTTTACTGAACTTTTCGTAGATAACCAACCTGTTCTTGCTGGCAGCAAATATCTGGATGAGGATATTTCCTTAGCCAAGAAAATCCGCTTGCATGAGAGTGATAAGTCATTTACCATTCATTTCTCTGCGCTCAATTATGGTAGTGAGACACAGGGAGTCTATCTCTATAGGATGAAAGGATATGAGAATGACTGGGTACAACTTCAGCCAGGGCAGCACTGTGTACGCTATTCCACCTTGCCAGCTGGCGACTATGAGTTTGAGGTGAAGTATGCTCCTTCCATTGCTTCCTCCCAGGAACAGGTGGCGAGCATCGAGGTGAGCGTAACCCCTTATTTCTGGAAGAGTTGGTGGTTTGTATCTATCATCCTGATAGGTATCATTGCTGCCGTACAGTATCTCTATATGCGCCGCCTGGAAAAGATGCGTGAACAGGAAGTAGAGGCACTTTACCGTCCGATAGAGGCGGCTCTGAAGGAAAGTGATGAGCCGGGTAAGTTGCAGAACCGTATTCAGGCGATTCTGGAAAATCAGCGACGCTATCAGGAAAGTCAGGACAAGACGGTTTTAGCAGACAAGGAGGCGGTAGAGAAAAATTCCATACCTTTCATGGATGAAGTGATGAGAATCATGGAGAAGAATTTCCATGATTCTGAGTTTGGTGTCCAGGAGTTGGCTGATGCCTTGGGAATGAATCGCAGTGTGCTCAGCAAGAAACTGAATGCTGAGACAGGACTCCCTACCTCTCAGTTTATCCGCAATTACCGCTTGGATATTGCCAGAAAAATGATTGCCGACAATGTGGCAAACCGTAATATCACAGAGATTGCTTATCGTGTGGGTTTCAATGATCCAAAGTATTTTACCCGTTGCTTTACCAAGCAGTATGGAATGGCTCCTTCGAGTTTCAAGGAGGAGATTTCGTAAAGTATAAAGTATTGGCTTTTCGCTTCTTGAAGGAGATTCCGTAAGGCTAAGGCTGTTTATTGGAGAGGAATTCTTTTGTCTAAGGCTGTTTTTAGGGAGAAAAACGGAAGTAGGGTGTCAGTTGTCCACCTATTATTCTCTTTTGTCCACCTTCGGTTGCTTTGTAATTAGTAACTTTGCGTCTGTAAAAACAAATCGTAAATAATTAAACCTAAGAAACAGATATGAAGAAACTTTTCCTATCAACGCTCTGTCTTTTGTCTTTTTCGGCAATGGCACAGACTCAACTTACAGATTCTGAACTTCAGAATCTGTATAAGAACCGTACCTATAGCGGTCGTATTTCTGTTCACGATCCTTCTATTGTTGTAGATACTTTTACCTCTAAAACTTCCCCAGTGTATTATGTCTATGGTTCGCATCTGGGTCGTGGAAAAACCTATTCGTCTCGCAACTATCGCAGGTGGACTACATTCAGGGTTGGTGAGGAGAGTACGGATGCCAACAATAGTCTCTTTGCCGGTCCTTCTGGTGGAACTGTCAATTACAAGAATGCTTATTCGCTTCATGTCATCAAGAAGGTAAAAAACTATCAGGGCAAGGAAGTAGATTTCGGTAACTTTGATGCGCACCAATGGCAATATAAAGATTATACTGTGCAAGGCAATCAGTGGGCACCAGATGTCATCTACAATAAAAAGATGAGGAAATGGTGTATGTATATGAGTTTGAATGGCGACCACTGGGGCTCTTCCATTGTTTGTCTTACTGCCAAAAGTCCAGAAGGTCCATGGACTTATCAGGGTCCTGTCGTTTTCTCTGGTTTCCAGGGAACTTTTGAGCATAATGGTTTTGCTGCTGCAGAAGACTGGAAGCATACAGATCTGGAGATTGCAACAGGCGAAACGACTCTGCCACAGCGTTATCAAGTGGGCAGCAGTTGGGGATCTTACTGGCCTAACTGTATAGACCCTTGTGTGTTCTATGATGATGAGGGGAGTCTGTGGATGGGATATGGTTCCTGGTCGGGTGGTATCTTCATGCTGAAACTGAATGAGGAAAATGGTCTTCGTGACTATGAATATACCTATGATTATGAGGTAAATGGTGTGAAGAATCAACCGGGAAGTGCCAACGGCAGATGTACCAGTGACCCATATTTCGGCAAAAAGATTGCTGGTGGATACTATGTATCAGGCGAAGCAAGCTATATAGAGAAGATTGGCAAGCATTGGTTCCTCTTTATGAGCTATGGTGGTTTTGCACCAGATGGCGGTTATCAGATGCGTATTTTCCGTGCAGACAAACCTACAGGTCCTTATAAGGATTGTTGGGGAACAACTGCCATATATGACAGAGCTGTGAAGAACTATGATTCCAACGCTGGCGACAATCGCGGTGTGCTGCTCATGGGTGGTTATCAGTGGGATACAATGCCTGTTGCAGAGATTGCACAGGGACATAATTCTGCCTTTACCGATAAGGAAGGTCGTTCTTTTGTGGTTTATCATACCAAGTTCAACGATGGAAGTATAGGTCATCAGGTACGAGTACACCAGTTGTTCCTGAATGATGAAGGTTGGTTGATGGCTGCTCCATTCGAGTTTAATGGAGAGAAAGTTACCAATCAGGATATTGCAACCAAGGCGTCTGTTGCCGATGATGATATTCCGGGTGTATATCAGTTCATTCGCCACAAATATAATCAGAGTGCAGCTTCCAAGGCTTATCAAAAGCCAGTAAATATCCAGTTGACTGCTGATGGCAAGATTACGGGTAGTTTATCCGGTACCTGGAGCCGTACCGCAGGAACTGACTATATCCATTTGGAAATCGGTGGCGTAACTTATCGGGGTGTCTTAGTAGAGCAAAGCGTTGATTATACGGATGTCAAGACGCTGAGTATAGCTGCGCTTTCTTCTTCCAGTGGTAGTCTTGTTATAGGACAGAATAATTTTACATACCAGCAGGAAATCTGGGCAGTCAAGGCAAAACCGGAAGTTTCCATCGCTTATACTAAAGATCATATAGTTGTACCTTTCGCAGATGGAACTACTATCAATTGCAGTCAGACGATGCCTACCAAGGGACTGATGGGAGCAAAGATTTCCTGGAAGTCCAGCGATACAAGCGTCATGTCCACAGGTGGAGTTGTCTATAAGAATGGTCATGTTGTGATGACATTGACCATCAGCTGCGGTGATTACAGCTATACGAAGGAGTACAATCTCACGGTGGATAAGGATGCAGAGGAAACAACTCCTATCTATTATCCGGTATCTGCACAAAAGAATACGACGAATGCTTATAATACCAACTATAGTCAGGAATATACGCTAAAAGCTGGTAAGAAAGCACAATTCAAGTTCTATAACTATACTGCAGGTACAGCTAATTTTAAGAGTTGGGTATTGGGTGTTTCCAATGTGGCTCATAATACTGCTGGTTATAAGGAGTATGTGATGTTGCGCAATGACAATTGGGAGAATATTGCAGTAAATAATACTGGTTGCACCAACAATTACAATTGGGATACATTTGTGCAGGATATGAATGGTTCTTTGGTTGATATGACCGTGGAATATGAAGCTACAGGCGCTTTCAAGATGACTGCAGTTATCACCACGAAAACCAAGAAGGTTTATAATTATTCCTATACCAAGACCATCAACGAGAAACCAGCCAAGCTCAATCTCTTCTTTACAGGTGAGAATTCCTATATTGATGGTTCCAGCATTGCTACAGGCATAGAGGCTCCTAGCATCATTCAGAAGAAGCAGACTGATGGCAAATGGTACAACCTGGCTGGTCAGCAGGTAGATAAGAACTACAAGGGTGTAGTGATTGTGAATGGCAAGAAATTTATAAATAGGTAATTCGCCTATATATCATTTCGCTTATATATAATAAGGTATAATAACATGAATATATCTGATATACTATTGGGAGCAGCAATCATCATTGCTGCTCCTGCTGTAAATAGAGTAGGAGAAGCCAAGGCGCAGCAAATCCATCCGGATCAGGTTGTCGTAGATTCTCCTTTCGTTCACGACCCAGTGCTGGCGTATGAAAATGGGAAATACTATCTTTACAGTACTGGTCACGGCATTTCGCAGATGACTTCTGCCGACCGTAAGCATTGGACATTGAGCAGGGAGGGAGTGTTGAAGAACCATGAGATACCAGCCTGGACTCATGATAGTGTGCCCGGTTTTCATACTCATATCTGGGCACCGGATGTTATCCACTATAGGAATAAATGGTATCTTGCCTATTCTTGTTCTACTTTTGGAAAGAATACTTCAGCTATAGGATTGCTCAGTAATACTTCGCTTGCGAATATGAATGGTTGGAAGGACGAAGGCTGTATTCTCGCATCGGAAGGCAAACGGGATAACTGGAATGCTATTGATCCAAATTTTGTGATAGACGATAAGGGAAATCCTTGGATGACTTGGGGGTCTTTTTGGGATGGAATCCAGTTGGTTAAGCTCGATAAGAAGACGATGCATGTGAAGAAGGGCGCTAAGCCTCAGACCATCGCCCGCCGTCATGCTTTTGGCGATGCTTCTGCAGAACTAAACCCTACCTCTAAGTTTGCCGGCACCAATGCCATAGAGGCTCCTTTCATCATGAAGCATGGTGGTTATTACTATCTCTTCGTGAGTTGGGATTACTGCTGTCGTGGCATCAAGAGCAACTATCGTGTGGCAGTAGGAAGAAGCAAGAATGTTGCTGGTCCTTATCTTGATAAGAATGGTAAGGATATGCGCAATGGTGGTGGCACGTTGATTCTTGAAGGCGATAAGAAGGAATTTGAGGCGATGGGCCATTGTTCTGCCTACTCCTTTCCCGATGGCGACTTCTTCTTCTGTCATGGTTACAGTATTGCAAAAAATGGCGCCAGCATCCTGGTTCAGAAGAAGATCAACTGGACGGAAAATGGCTGGCTGACTTTAGAGTAATAAGGAATCATAAACTAAACATAATAAAACCAATGCCAACAGTAAACTGAAAACAAAACCTAAAAAGGAGGGTGTGTCATAAGTCTGTGACGCACCCTTTTTTGTGAGTGTTTCTGTATATTCTAGTTGAATCGTAGTCTTTCTTCACAAAGGGAATCTTAT
>ERZ773187.1806-NODE-1806-length-15264-cov-11.061345_pt1 | contig 15264 bp, 13 predicted proteins | sample MGYA00511242_ERZ773187 | MGnify/ENA primary metagenome ERZ773187 (study PRJEB29015, sample SAMEA2737744) | human gut metagenome | biome: human gut; feature: human-associated habitat; material: faeces | place: China | collected 2012 ... | reverse complement strand
CGGCGGGCGGATCGGCCAAGCAGGCGCGCGATCGTGAATATCAGGCGATCATGCCCCTGAAGGGTAAGATCCTCAACACCTGGGAGGTCTCTTCAGACGAAGTGCTGGCCTCGCAGGAAGTGCACGATATCTCTGTCGCGATCGGGATCGATCCGGACAGTGAGGATCTGAGCCAGCTGCGCTACGGCAAGATCTGTATCCTTGCGGATGCGGACTCCGACGGTCTGCACATCGCCACGCTGCTCTGCGCGCTGTTCGTGAAGCACTTCCGTACGCTGGTGAAAAACGGCCACGTTCACGTGGCGCTGCCGCCGCTCTACCGTATCGACCTCGGCAAAGAGGTTTACTACGCGCTGACGGAAGAAGAGAAAGCGGGCGTGCTGGAGCAATTGAAGCGTAAGAAGGGCAAACCCAACGTGCAGCGCTTTAAAGGGCTGGGCGAGATGAACCCGATGCAGCTGCGTGAAACGACCCTGGATCCCAACACGCGTCGTCTGGTACAGCTGACCATCAGCGATGAAGACGAACAGCAAACCAATGCCGTGATGGATATGCTGCTGGCCAAGAAACGTTCGGAAGACCGACGTAACTGGCTGCAGGAGAAAGGCGACATGGCCGATATCGAAGCCTGATAAACAAGCCCTGCGATGCAGGGCTTTTTTGTGCCTGAAGATTAGTCGCTGGCGTGGTTTTTACGATACTGCAGCGGCGTCTCCCCAATCCCCTTGCGAAAGGCGCTGATAAACCAGGTCACGTCTGAAAACCCCACCTGCGCGGCGATATCGCGCACGCTCTCTTCGCTGTGCAGCAGATATTCGCACGCCTTACGCAGCCGCAGGGTGTTCAGATAGTCGTGAATTTTCTCCCCCGTTTCGGCGTGAAATTTTCGTGACACATAGCTGCGAGACTTTCCCAGCGCCTGCGCCAGCGTATCCAGCCTGAATTTCTCACGATAGTGCTCATCCAGCCAGAACATCACCTGGCTGGCAATCCCGTGGCTGCTGCCGCGCTCGCCGTCTATCTCCTGAGGCAGCATAGCGAAGAGGCTAATCAGCAGGCTCGCGATACGCTCTGCATTAAGCGGGGGCTGGTAACAGCTAAACAGATGATCGAGATGGCTATGGCAGTGGGCCATATCCACGACCCACGCCGGTCCGCCACGGCGTGAGAGCTGCTGCAGGCGCTGCCGGGTCTGGGGGAAATCCCGCAGTGCCTTTAGTACCGCGTGGTGATCGAGATGAATAATGGTGCGGCGATAGCTGGCCTCGGCCTGCTCATCCACCATCACCTTGTGCAGCGTAAAGGGGGGAAAGAAAAAGAGCCGCCCGGGACGCATGGTGTAATGTCGGTTATCAACAATCGCCACGCCAAACCCCTCTTCAACGTAGAGGATCTCCAGACACTGGTGCCAGTGGTGGTAGCGCACGGTGTTGGCAAAGAGTCGACTGAACGACACCAGGGTATCGTTTAAGGTAATAAGCTCTAGAAATTCAGATTGTGGCGTTTCGCGCATAGTGCAATAAAACTCAATTTTTACCCCTCTCTACGCCGTTATAAACCACCTTTTTAAATTTTCTCAACGGGGAGTTCATTCATCTCTCACTCCTGTGACCGGGCTAACATTTCTGCGCCCGACGGATTCACTATGCTTTGCCGCAGTTGATTACGAGGGCAAGCGTATGTGGGCGGTAGAGCAAGAAAAATCAAATCCGTTGTCTTCCCGTCAGGATCTGGTCACGGCCCTGAATGGGATGCTGAGCGCGCTGGATAAACAGTTTCCGGCCGGGCGTTCGCGCTTTTCGCTGGGGGAAACCCGCGCGCACTACGCAACAGACATTGCCGAAATGGAGGGGCTTTCCCGCGTGCTGTGGGGGCTGTTTCCATTGATGGCAGGAGGGGACACCACCCCCTTTAGCGACAAATATATCAACGCTATCCGCATCGGCACCGATCCGACGCACCCGGACTACTGGGGAGAAACCGCCCCTTACGATCAGCGGCTGGTAGAGATGGCGGCCTACGGTCTGGGGCTTACGTTATTGCAGGAGAAGCTCACCGACCTGTTTAGCGAGCGCGAGGTCATGAACCTGCACGCCTGGTTAAACCAGATCACCGACGCGGAGATGCCCGACAGCAACTGGAACTATTTCGCCATTATGGTTCAGCTCGGTTTTAAACGCGCCGGGCTACCGTACGATCAGTCCGCCATCGATCGCCGTTTTGCGATGATGGATGCCTACTACCTCGGCGACGGCTGGTACTCCGACGGTGCCGGCCGTCCGAAAGATTATTACATCTCGATGGCGTTCCACTTTTACGGTCTTATCTACGCCACACTCAGCGGTGATGAGGAGCGGGCCGCCGTGCTGCGCGAGCGTTCCCGCCTCTTCGCGGACGATTTCATCTTTATGTCTGCCGCCGATGGCGCGTCGATTCCGTTTGGCCGCAGCCTGACCTACCGCTTCGCGATGGTCGCCTTCTGGAGCGCAGTGGCATTCTCCGGGCTGGAGGTGTTCACCCCCGGCATCGTTAAGGGGATCATCCTGCGCCATCTGCGCTGGTGGCAACAGCAGCCGATTACCGATCGCGACGGGATCCTGACGCTCGGGTTTGCTTACCCCAACCTGGCGATGTGCGAAGACTACAATTCCCCCGGCTCGTCTTACTGGGCGTTGAAAACGATGCTGATTCTGGCATTGCCTGAAGCGCACCCGTTCTGGCAGGCGGAAGAGCAACCGCTGCCGTCGCTGGCTGAAAAGCGTGTGATCCCGAAGGCCCAGCAGATCCTCATTCACGCGCGACAGTCGCAGCATGTCACCCTGCTCACCGCCGGGCAGCTGGAGCTGAATAATTACGTTAATACCGAGGCGAAATACACCAAATTTGCCTACTCCAGCCGCTTTGGCTTCACCATCGAGCGTGGGCGCTATGGTCTTAAGCATGCGGCCAGCGACTCCATGCTGCTGCTGGCCGACGGCGATAACTACTACCGCGGCCGCCGCGACTGCGAGGAGGTCCGCGTTGATGAGAACTTCATCTTTTCACGCTGGTCGCCGTGGCATGACGTGCATGTCGACACCTGGCTGATCCCGTTTGGCGAATGGCACCTTCGTCTGCATCGCATTAACAGCGCACGGACGTTGCAAACGGCGGAAGGGGGCTTTGCGGTACGCAAAACCGAGCCGCAGGCCGACGAGCGCGGGGTGAGCCTGGTGGCGGATAACGGTATGAGCCGGATCGTCGATCTCTCACCGGTCATCCATCGCCGTGCGGAAAGCATTGTCACTCCGCCAAACAGCAGCGTCATGTTCCCGGAATGTGCCGCTATCCCGCTCCTTACCGGCGAGATTGCTCACGGTGAGAGCTGGCTCTGCTGCGCCGTGTTTGCCAGCGGAGCGCCTGTCAATCACGGGGAAGCCCCGCGGCTGGAAATCAATAACCGGCAGGCCGTAATCAGCCAGCCCGGAAGCGAACGTCAGCTGTCGTTCATTTTATAAAGCCCTGCACCTGAATGTCGGCGAGGATGGTATGAATAACAGAATTGAATATTACAAAATCAGTAGTTTTATTTTTCTCTATTTCTTTACCTGGTCCGCAAGTATTGGCTTGCTGGCTATCTGGCTCGGACAAAAGGCGAATTTGAGCGGTTCGGTCATCGGCACGGTATTTGCGGTGAACGGCATCTTCTCTGTCATTTTGAAACCTATCTATGGCTATATTCTCGATAAGATCGGCATGAGCAAATATCTGCTCTATTTTGTGGTGGCGATGTCTGCGCTGATGGCCCCGTTCTTTATTTACGTTTATCAGCCGCTGTTAATGTCCAACACCCTGTTGGGGATTATTATCGGGGCACTCTATTTAAGCTTTGCCTGGTATGCGGGCGTGGCGGCGTGCGAATCCTATTCCGACCGCTTTAGCCGCCTGAACGGCATGGAGTTTGGCCAGATCCGCATGTGGGGATCGCTCGGCTGGGCGGTAGCCTCGTCATTCTCGGGCCTGCTGTTTAACCTCTCTCCGGCATATAACTTTATTATGGGCAGCGTGGCCTCTGTGATCATGCTGATTGTGCTGCTGAAACTGAAAGTGAACACTAACTCCGTCCATGCCGGCGACGTGCTCACAAAAGAGAAAATTGCCCCGGCGGATGTCTATGCGCTGCTGCGCAACCGCAAGTTCTGGGCCTTCTGTCTTTACGTGGCGGGCGTAGCCTGGATGATGTTTATCGCCGAGCAGCAGTTCTCGCGTTATTTCGTCACCTTCTTCGATGATATTCACCAGGGCAACGCGGTATTTGGTTATCTGGGCACCGTGCAGTCAGGGATGGAATTTGTCATGTATATGGTGATCCCGCTGTTTGTGAACTTTATTGGCGCAAAACGGGGATTATTAATTGTCGGGCTGGTGGTCGGGGCACGCCTGATTATTTCCGGCATCTGCGACTCACATCTATTAATTTCTGTTCTCAAGCCGCTCTATGGCCTGGAAATCTGTCTGCTGCTGGTGTCGGTCTTTAAATATATCGCCGAGCATTTCGATAAACGCGTCAATGCCACCATGTATTTGTTGGGGTATCAGGCGATGTTGTACGTCGGGAATGTGGTGGTCTCTTCGCCGGCTGGCTATATGTACGACCGCATTGGCTTCGAACAGACCTACATCATCATGGGTGCCACGGCGCTGACCTTTACGCTGATTTCTGCCTTTACGTTATCCGCCTGCCAAAGCAAATGGCGCAGTGCGCAGCCGCTTAACGTCGCAGAACAGCATTCAACTCGCTAATTTACGCCGTCAAAGAAGGAACCAAATATGTTAAATCAGATTGCCCTTGAGCGCCTGACCGGGATTGCCGAGCCTGTAGACGAGAGGGCATTCAGCGATGAATTACGCTCAGCCCGCAGCCATGTTCTGGAACTGATTGGCCGTCATTTAGAAACCTTTGGCGAGCAGTTTCCGGCAGAAACCTGCCAGGAGGGCTATTACCCGCTGACCGACAACGTGGAGTGGACCACCAGCTTCTGGACCGGGCAGCTTTGGCTGGCGTGGGAGATGAGCGGTGAAGAGAAATACCGCGCCATGGCCGAGAAACACGTCCGTTCGTTTGGTCTGCGTATCGCCGGGCGCAATGATACCAATACCCACGATCTCGGTTTTCTCTATACGCTCTCCTGCGTCGCGGCCTGGCGGTTGACGGGAAACCGCGAAGCGCGTGGCTTCTCGCTGCTGGCGGCAGAGGCGCTGCTGGAGCGTTTCCATGACAAGGCGAAGATCATACAGGCGTGGGGCGATCTGACCGATCCGGATCAGGCCGGACGGATGATCATCGACTGCAATATGAACCTGCCGCTCCTCTACTGGGCGACGGAACAGACCGGCGATCCGCGCTTTGCCGATGCCGCTAAAGCCCACGTCATGCAGGCGGCGACCTGGTTGATCCGTGAAGATGCCTCGACCTTCCATACCTACTATATGGACGTTAACACCGGCGCGGCGCGTTATGGCAATACTCAGCAGGGTTACGCCGACGATTCGTGCTGGTCGCGCGGCCAGGCATGGGGGATTTACGGCTTCCTGCTGAGCTATATCTATACCGGCGACGCGACGATGATTGACCTGTCAAAACGGCTGGCAAACTATTTTCTTAATCGGCTTCCGGAAGACTACGTCTGCCACTGGGATCTGGCGCTGGTCGGGACCGACGCGCTACGTGACTCCTCCTCGGCGGCTATCGCGGTATGCGGCCTGCTGGAGCTGGTGAAACATCTGCCAGCCACCGATCCGGACCGGGAGCGTTATCTGGCCTGGGCAAAAGGGATCATGTCGTCACTGACGAAGCACTACCTGATGGGCAAAGAGGAGAAGGGGACGGGCCTGCTGAAGCACTCTGTCTATCACCTGGCAAGCAATAAAGGGGTGGATGAGTGTGCAAGCTGGGGGGATTACTTCTATGTAGAGGCGCTGGTGCGCTTTACGCAGAGCTGGAAGCTGTACTGGTAACAGGCTGGGGTGTTACCACCCCAGTACCTCTTTAATGACGCGCCGATAGGGCGTATCGATCTGAGACGGCACGCGGCGCATGTAATCCTTTGCATGGCTGCGGGTCTCGCCGCTGAGGCTATCCAGATAAGCGATAGCCTCGTCCGCGGTTGGCACCCGGCCTTCCAGCGACGCGCTGCGGGGCGGTAGTCCGGTCCAGATAACCGCCTCGATGTCTCGCTGTGCGGCCCAGGTCGATAGCTCGCCCACATGGCGACCCGCTATCAGCAGCGAACCAATGCCATCGCAGCGCTCCTCCGGTATCCCTTCACGTGCGCGCAAAGCCTGGCAGGCGAGACTCAACTGGTCTGTATCCAGCCATGCCCAGAGCACCGGTACAGCAGGCGCATTCATGCAGATGGCGGTCGCCAGTTCGCCGCCATCGCTCACCCGGCAAAACTCGACGGGCAGGGAAGGCCCGTCGGTTTGCCACTCTCCGGCGACAGGTAACGCGCCGCTTTTCCAGATTAACGAACCCCAACCCAGACACGCAATTTTCATCCTGTTCCTCTGTGCGACGTGAACCGATAGCCTCAGACGTTATGCTTTAGGAATACGCAGCGTCTGACCCGGGTAGATTTTGTCGGGGCTGGAGAGCATCGGGCGGTTAGCCTCGAAGATTTTGTTGTACTGATTGGCATCGCCGTACACGGTTTTGGAGATGGCGCTCAGGGTATCGCCCGATTTTACCGTGTAGTAGGTGGCTTCATCTTTGGTATCGGAAGCGGTGATGTTGTTTTCCACTTCGCTAACGCCCGCAATGTTACCTACGGCAACCTGAATCTTCTCTTTCTGCTCCTGGGTGAGGCCATCGCCGGTCACGCTGGCTTTACCGTCGGTGACGTTGACCTGTACCTTCTCGGCGCCAGGTATGTTGAGTTTTTTGAGATGTTCGGTGACTTTTTCGCCCTGGTTTTTATGGTCCGTCAAATTGTCCCAGAGTTTTTCACCTGCTTCTTTAACGAAGTTAAAAATGCCCATACTACCCCTCCTGTTAGATATGAAGACAGAATAAGCATAGCAGGCAAAGGGAAAGTTAATCAGTCTTCACCGATGAGGGAGAAGACTGATTAGGATGACATCAAGCCGCAGGCTCGAGAATGCGAATGTGCGTTTCCAGCACATCACCTTTAACGGCATCGCTCCAGGCTTTCATGTGCGGCGTCTGCAGGTGGGCTTCAAGATGGGCCACGGTTTCCCACTGTTCTACCATGATAATGGAGTCTGGCGCGGTGGCCTGGAAGCTGGCGCTGGTAGCAGCATCCACCATCGGCGCATAGCCGTGGCAGCCCTCTTCTTGCAAAACGGTGGGGATAATTTTTGCAAACTGATCCAACACCGCCTGGCGGTGGTGTTGACCAGGGCGGGTGCGGATTTCAGCAATAATGGTAAGCATGATGTTTTCTCCTGATAACAGGCTTCCAGTTAAGCAAAAATTTCCGCCAGATGCTTGCGATATTCTGCGATATAACGCGGCACGTCAGGCATTTTAATGACATCGTTAACGATAAAGGTTGGCAGGCTTTCCATTCCGAGGAACTGGTTGGCTTTGTGGAAAGGCAGATAGGCACCGTCTACGCCCACTCCTTCAAAGAACTGATCCGGGTCGGTGAAGGCATCCAGCGGGGCATTCCAGGTCAGGGAAAGCATATACTTTTTGCCCTGAATCAGGCCGCCTGAACCATATTTTTTAGACGCATCTGAACGGGTACGGCCGTCGCTGGCATACAGGGAGCCGTGACCTTCGGTGAAGACGTCATCCATATACTTTTTCACAGTCCATGGCGCGCCCATCCACCAGCCCGGCATCTGCCAGATAACGACATCGGCCCAGAGAAAGTTCTGCACTTCCGTTTTCACATCATAGTCGCCGTCTGCGCGGACGACTTTAACATCATGCCCGGCGTCGCGCAGAAAACCATCCGCGACCTCGGTCAGGGTGTCGTTCAGTTGGCCTTTTGAGTGCGCGAACTCTTTCGCGCCATTGATAATCAGTACCTTGCTCATTATTTGTCCTCGGTGGTGAGAGTATGCCGAGTATTCTACGCGCGAGGACGGAGCGGAAAAATAAGCAAAATGTGCATAGTCTTTTGCGTTATACGCAATAATCGCTTACCAGCTAACCTGGACTTCAACGCCAGCGTCGGCTGCATTTCTCAGCGAGACGTGCATTCCGTGCAGGGTGGCGATGCGTTTCACAATCGATAAGCCCAGTCCGCTGCCGGTGGCATCCTGTCCCGGCGGACGATAAAAGCGTTCACCGATCCGCGCCAGCGCGTCGGGTGAGATACCGGGGCCGTTGTCACGCACGATGAAGCTGCGGCTATCCAGCGTCACGTCCACGACGCTACCGCGCGGGCTGTAACGTATGGCGTTATCCAGCAGATTACGCACCAGCAGGCTGAGGAGCAGTTGTTGCCCCATGCGTTTCACCTCTGGTGCATTGATATGCAGACGTAGATCAATGCCCGCCTGCTGCGCCGGATGATAGCTCTCCATCACCGCCGACTGGAGTAAATCAGCCAGTAAGAGGGGTTCTACTCCGTCCAGGTTATCCAGCGAATCCAGGCGCGACAGCGTGAGGAGTTGATCGACCAGCCGGGAGGCGCGGTCGATACCGGCATGCAGCTGCGCCAGCGCTTTTTCCTGGGCCTGCGGGTCGTCAAGGGAGAGCTGCGCCACGTCGGTCTGTACCTTCAGGGCGGCCAGCGGACTGCGTAGCTCGTGGGCGGCATCCGAAGTAAAGCGACGCTCGCGGCTCATCATCGCCTGGGTGCGGGCAAACAGTTGATTCAGCGCGTCGAGAAGAGGCCGTACTTCCGTGGGGACCCCCTCCGTCGGCAGCTTGTCGGTGGCATCGGGTGAACGTGTGCGCAGTGTCTGCGCCAGCTTTTTCAGCGGCTTCAGCTCGCGGCTTAACAGAAGGATAAGCAATAGGAGCATCACGGGTAGGGCCACTAGCCACGGCGTGAGCTGAGAAGTCACCACCTCCAGCGCCATCTCCTCGCGATACTCCCACTCCTGACCCACCACAATACGGTATTTGCCATCCGGGGAGGTCAGCCACAGAAAGCGCCACGCATCGTTGTCATCTTCGAGGTGTCCGTTGGTAAAGCCATCCCGCCGCCAGCGATACGGGATCTCCTGCCCGTTTTCCCCATCGTGTAGCACCCGTTTCCCCTCAGGGGTAAAGATGGCGAACGCCAGGGCATCGTCATCCAGATGACCATGCCGGGCTTTTTCCGGCACGTCGCGCAGGCGTGCAGAGGCGTTTAGCTCATCGAGATCCATCGTCAGCAGACGTTTAGCAAATAACATCTGCTGGGTATCGAACAGCTTATCAAGCTTGTCAGTGGTCTGCTGCCAGGCCACCACGCTTGCTGCCAGCCAGGCCGCCAGGGCCAGTATCAGAAAGAGAAAGGTGAGCCGCAGCTTCAGGCTCAGGCGTTGGGTCAGTTTCATGCATCACCCAGGGTATAACCGATGCCATGCACGGTGCGGATAAACTCGCTACCGAGCTTGCGACGTAAATGGTGAATATGCACTTCAATGGCGTTGCTCGACACGTCGTCGTCCCAGGTGTAGAGCTTCTCTTCGATCTGTTTACGTGGTAACACGCGCCCGGCATTGCGCAGCAGGAGCTCCAGCAGGGCAAACTCTTTCGGCTTCAGCACCAGCGGAGCGCCCTCCAGCGTCGCAACCAGCCTGGCCGGATCCAGCGCCACCTTGCCGTGCTGAAGCAGGTTCTGGCTTTGACCATGGCTGCGGCGCACCAGCGCCTCCAGACGGGCCGCGACTTCGATAAGGGCAAAGGGCTTACAAAGATAATCATCGGCCCCCAGGCGTAACCCCTCCACACGCTGTTCAAGCGCATCGCGGGCGGTGAGGATCAGCACCGGCTCGCTGCGCCTCTGGTCGCGCCAGGCGCGCAGGATCGCCAGCCCATCCATCCCTGGCAGGGTCAGGTCTAAAACCACCGCGTCGTAAGGGGCGCTGAGAAGCGCCGCCTGCCCGGTGTGGCCGTCGGTGAACCAGTCGACGCTAAAGCCCATTTTGGTGAGGCCTGCTTTGATGCCATCCCCGATAAGCTTGTCATCTTCTACCAGTAAAATGCGCATATTCCCTCCTTGATGCCGTCAGTAAACCCTCTGCTTCCGCCTGCTGTACAGTAAAAATAAATAAATTTTCCCCTTAAGAAGTTGTTAAGGTTTACCCTGTTTAATGGATTGCGAAACGACATTAAAGGGAGAGTTAAGATGAAAAAATATGCTGCAATTGCTGCCATCATGATGATGACCACGGCCCCGGTCTTTGCTGCCCAGGGGGGCTTTAACGGCCCGACAGCCGCACCGGCTCAGACGCAAACCGAGACCCAGAAGGGCGGTTTTGTCGATAACGACGCCAATCTGACCACGGCGGCAAAAGTGAAAGATCTGAAAGACGACAGCTGGGTGAAGCTGCGCGGAAATATCACTCAGCGCCTCTCTGACGACCGTTACACCTTCCGCGATGAGAGCGGCACGGTAGACGTCGAGATCGACCACAAACGCTGGAACGGCGTGACGGTGACCCCGCAGGATAAAGTGGAAATTCAGGGTAAAGTCGATAAAGAGTGGAACGAGTTTGAAATTGACGTGAAGCAGGTCATCAAACTGAACAAATAACCCTAAAAAGGACCGCTTAGCCGGTCCTTTTTCTTTGTGACTCAACACGCCAGATAGGGTAGTATCTGCGGCAATATTGCCTGAAGCCAACAGGTTTCTGAGTTGAGGAATCACAATTAATGAGCGATATGGCAGAGCGCCTCGCGCTACATGAATTTACCGAAAACGCCTACCTGAACTACTCCATGTACGTCATCATGGACAGGGCGTTACCCTTTATTGGCGATGGCCTGAAGCCGGTTCAGCGTCGCATCGTCTATGCGATGTCCGAGCTGGGGCTGAGCGCCAGCGCCAAGTTCAAAAAATCCGCCCGTACCGTTGGTGACGTGCTGGGTAAATACCATCCGCACGGCGACAGCGCCTGCTATGAGGCGATGGTACTGATGGCCCAGCCGTTCTCTTACCGCTATCCGCTGGTCGATGGCCAGGGGAACTGGGGTGCGCCGGACGACCCGAAATCCTTTGCGGCGATGCGTTATACCGAATCGCGCCTGTCGAAATATGCGGAAGTGCTGCTGGGCGAGCTCGGCCAGGGTACCGTTGACTGGGTACCTAACTTCGACGGTACGATGCAGGAGCCCAAAATGCTGCCTGCGCGTCTGCCAAATATCCTGCTGAACGGCACTACCGGTATCGCCGTGGGCATGGCGACGGACATTCCGCCGCACAACCTGCGCGAGGTGGCGAAAGCCGCCATTACCCTGATTGAACAGCCTAAAACCTCGCTGGACGATCTGCTGGATATCGTGCAGGGGCCAGACTACCCGACCGAAGCCGAGATCATTACCTCCCGCGCGGAGATCCGCAAAATCTACCAGAGCGGCCGCGGCTCTGTCCGTATGCGTGCGGTATGGAGCAAAGAGGACGGCGCCGTGGTGATCACCGCGCTGCCGCATCAGGTCTCTGGCGCGAAAGTGCTGGAGCAGATCGCCGCCCAGATGCGCAATAAAAAGCTGCCGATGGTCGACGATCTGCGCGATGAGTCGGACCACGAGAACCCAACTCGTCTGGTGATTGTGCCGCGCTCTAACCGCGTGGACATGGAACAGGTGATGAACCACCTCTTCGCCACCACCGATCTGGAAAAAAGCTACCGCATTAACCTGAACATGATCGGCCTGGACGGGCGCCCGGCGGTGAAAAATCTGCTGGAGATCCTCACCGAATGGCTGGCGTTCCGCCGCGATACGGTGCGTCGCCGTCTGAATCACCGTCTGGAAAAAGTCCTTCGACGCCTGCATATCCTCGAAGGTTTGCTGGTGGCGTTCCTCAATATCGATGAAGTCATTGAGATCATCCGTACCGAGGATGAGCCGAAGCCAGCGCTGATGTCGCGCTTTGGCATCAGTGAAACTCAGGCCGAAGCGATCCTTGAACTGAAACTGCGCCATCTCGCCAAACTGGAAGAGATGAAGATCCGCGGTGAGCAGAACGAACTGGAAAAAGAGCGCGATCAGCTGCAGGCGATTCTGGCCTCCGAGCGCAAGATGAACACCCTGCTGAAGAAAGAGTTGCAGGCCGATGCCGACGCCTTTGGCGACGACCGTCGTTCTCCGCTGCACGAGCGCGAAGAGGCGAAGGCGATGAACGAGCACGACATGCTGCCGTCCGAGCCGGTGACCATTGTGCTTTCCCAGAGCGGCTGGGTGCGTAGCGCCAAAGGTCACGATATCGACGCGCCGGGCCTGAGCTACAAAGCGGGCGATAGCTACAAAGCGGCGGTGAAAGGGAAGAGCAACCAGCCGGTCGCCTTTATCGACACCACCGGACGCAGCTATGCCATTGACCCGATTACGCTGCCATCGGCACGCGGACAGGGTGAGCCGCTCACCGGCAAGCTGACGCTGCCGCCGGGGGCAACCGTTGAGCATATGCTGATGGAGGCCGAAGAGCAGAAACTGCTGATGGCTTCTGACGCGGGCTACGGCTTTATCTGTACCTTTAATGACCTGATCTCACGCAACCGCGCCGGTAAAGCGCTGATCAGCCTGCCGGACAACGCCCATGTGATGCCGCCGCTGATCGTTGAGAACGAAAGCGACATGCTGCTGGCGATCAGCCAGGCCGGCCGTATGCTGATGTTCCCGGTCAGCGACCTGCCAGAGCTGTCGAAAGGCAAGGGCAACAAGATCATCAACATCCCTTCCGCTGAAGCTGCCAAAGGCGAAGATGGCCTGGCGCATCTGATGATTTTGCCGCCGCAGAGCACGCTGACCATTCACGTCGGCAAGCGTAAAATCAAGCTGCGTCCGGAAGAGCTGCAGAAGGTGGTAGGCGAGCGCGGACGTCGCGGTTCGCTGATGCGCGGCCTGCAGCGTATTGACCGCATTGAGGTTGACGCGCCTAAGGCGTCGCGCGCAGGCGATAGCGAAGAATAACGCCATATTCCCCCTCCGTTCTGGAGGGGGATCTCGCTAAAATTTCCTGTAAAGCCGTTGTTAATTCGTGCGTTGCGATTAACAATACGGGTTTGCGGATCCGTTCGTAATCCAGGTCCTGACTGAAATTGACATACCATTATCCGCTGTCAGGGCTTTTGAGGTCGCTATGCTATTAATTATTCGAATCATTCTTACCGTCATCTACTGCATTCTGGTCTGTATTTTTGGCTCTATCTGGTGCTTGTTCAGCCCGCGCAATCCTAAGCATGTCGCGACGTTTGGCCATATGTTTGGCCGTTTATCGCCACTGTTCGGCCTGAAAGTGGAGCTGCGCAAACCCGAGGGGGCAGAGCAGTATGGCAACGCTATCTATATCGCCAACCATCAGAACAATTACGATATGGTCACCGCCGCCAAGATTGTGCAGCCGCCGACGGTGACCGTCGGGAAAAAAAGCCTGCTGTGGATCCCGTTCTTCGGCCAGCTTTACTGGCTGACCGGCAATCTGCTGATCGACCGTAATAACCGCGCCAAAGCGCACAGCACCATTGCTGAAGTGGTCAATCACTTCAAAAAGCGCAAGATTTCAATCTGGATGTTCCCGGAAGGTACTCGCAGCCGTGGTCGCGGCCTGCTGCCGTTTAAAACGGGCGCATTTCACGCCGCTATTGCGGCAGGTGTTCCAATTATTCCTGTGTGCGTTTCCAATACTTCGAATAAGATTAATCTTAACCGCCTGAATAATGGGCTGGTGATTGTCGAAATGCTGCCGCCTGTCGACGTCAGCAAGTATGGCAAAGATCAGGTGCGTGAACTGGCAACCCACTGCCGTGAGCTCATGCTGAATAAGTATGAGGCACTCAATAAAGAAGTTGCTGAAAGAGAAGCTGCCGGCAAGGTTTAAGCCGGATGAAAGGGAAACGACTTCCCGCCTTGTTCGTTTGTATTACATGGAGCCAATATGTCACTCAGTCGCCGTCAGTTTATTCAGGCATCCGGAATCGCCTTGTGTGCAGGTGCGGTTCCACTGAGGGCAAACGCCGCCGGGCAGCAACAGCCGCTGCCCATCCCGCCGTTACTCGAATCCCGTCGTGGTCAGCCCCTTTTTCTGACGCTGCAACGGAGCCACTGGTCCTTTAGCCAGGGCACACGTGCGCCCGTCTGGGGTATTAATGGCCGCTATCTCGGGCCGACGGTGCGTGTCTGGAGCGGCGATGACGTGAAGCTGATCTACAGCAACCGTCTGGCCGAAAACGTCGCCATGACCATCAGCGGTTTGCAGGTGCCAGGCCCGCTGCTGGGTGGCGCGCCGCGCATGATGTCCCCGAGCGCCGACTGGGCGCCGGTGCTGCCAGTGCGCCAGCGTGCGGCGACGCTCTGGTATCATGCGAATACCCCTAACCGCACTGCCCAGCAGGTTTACAACGGCCTGGCGGGAATGTGGTTGATTGAGGACGAGGTCAGCAAATCGCTGCCTATTCCGAACCACTACGGCGTGGATGATTTCCCGATTATTATCCAGGATAAACGGCTGGATAATTTCGGCACGCCTGAATACAGCGAGCCGGGCAGCGGGGGCTTTGTGGGTGACACCCTGCTGGTGAACGGTGCCCAGAGCCCATACGTTGAGGTATCCCGCGGCTGGGTGCGTCTACGCTTGCTGAACGCCTCTAACTCCCGACGCTATCAACTGCAAATGAGCGACGGTCGGGCCTTACACGTGATCGCGAGCGATCAGGGCTTTTTACCGGCACCGGTATCCGTCAAACAGCTGGCCCTGGCGCCGGGTGAACGCCGCGAAATTCTCGTGGATATGACCAACGGCGACGAAGTGTCGATTACTTGCGGTGAAGCGGCGGGTATTGTCGATCGTATTCGCGGCTTCTTTGAGCCCTCCAGTATTCTGGTGTCGACGCTGGTTTTAACCCTGCGCCCGACCGGCCTGTTACCGCTGGTGACCGACAGCCTGCCGATGCGTCTGCTGTCGGAGGAGATCCTCTCCGGGTCGCCGGTGCGTAGCCGGGATATCAGCCTGGGCGACGACCCGGGTATTAACGGGACGCTGTGGGACATTAACCGCATCGATATCACCGCTCAGCAGGGCACCTGGGAGCGCTGGACGGTGCGCGCCGACATGCCGCAGTCGTTCCATATCGAAGGGGTGAAATTCCTGGTGCGCAACG
>ERZ773187.1805-NODE-1805-length-15267-cov-11.604720_pt1 | contig 15267 bp, 8 predicted proteins | sample MGYA00511242_ERZ773187 | MGnify/ENA primary metagenome ERZ773187 (study PRJEB29015, sample SAMEA2737744) | human gut metagenome | biome: human gut; feature: human-associated habitat; material: faeces | place: China | collected 2012 ... | reverse complement strand
TCATCATATTGTCCATGATGGTATTGTGCGGCCAGTTGCGAGGCTTCACCTCTCTCGGCCAGCTCAATATCGTACCTACGACAGGATTGAAAAGCGTAGCGAGGGAATCAGCAGAAGCGAGAATCGCATCTTTATATTCCTGAAAATGATTTACCTCATATCCCTTGCCGTAGGAGCAGAACATCAGAAAGCCGATGTCATGGTCGTAGCAGGGACGGTAGGCAATACCCTTCAAAGATTCCGTATAGCCCTCAGCAGCCTTGCGTACAGCCTCATCCTTGGTGTTCTGATAATCCATCCAGAGAATGCCCGGCCAGAATCCGTCGCACCACTCCTCAGGAGTTGCCTTGCGGCAGTTCCATCCCTTCTGTCTGTCGCCCTTCAGGATATTGCGCGGTTCCATCGAGAAGTCATAACTGCCATCCTTCTGGCGCAATTCATCCAGGGCTCTACCCACTTGCCTGTGGCAATATTCTAATTGCTTATCCACATCAAGCACCCACATCTTGTCTGCCGCAGAGTTCTTATCCGAAGCCTGATGATTTGCCATTCCCGCTTGCGAGAAGGCAAGAGCAGACATCAAAAAAAGTATTCTTCCTATTTTCATCGTTATTGTTTATTATTAATACGAATCAAATAAGAAGAATACTTATTAACAAATTCTTTTGGATGCAATAAATGATTGATTTTCCCTGCAAGACGACAGAAACGGGCATATATCCTATTCAATCACCCAGTCCAAAGTGCTAACCTCCTCGGTAATGGTATAGTTGATACCAATCTTTATCACAGGCTTACCTTTCAAGGCAAAGGCATCGGCATAATGCTTGTCTTTGATTTGTTGCAAAGCCTCTTCTGCAGTCTTATTGAACTTCAGTTCTATCACATAGATGGTATCATGAGTTTCCATCGTGAGATCGGTTCTGCCTTTAGCAGTATGTTGCTCTACGAGAATACAGAAGTTGGTGAGCAAAGCGAAGATGATGTACATCATTTGCTGATAATGCCCCTCGTAATTAGTGTTGTCGCAATAAGGAACGGTTTCCAAGAAAGTCTTGAGCAGCAGCAAGGCTTCATCCATTTTGCCTTGATTGATGAGTTTAGACATCTTGGCAATAGTCGTATTTCCCATTACTGACATTCTATTCAGATAATGAGGAAGGAGACTTCTGAACAAACCTATGTGAATTTCCTTGTTAGGGAGTGCCAAGGTGTAAAGTTCCGTATCCTCGTCATAGTCTTTGATAGTAATATAACCGCTCTGGTAAAGCAATGGCATAATGGTGGTCATGGTTTCTGTAGCTGCATCAAAGTCATCCTTTCCAGCTTCCATCTTTTCTCCTAAATTGATAGGAGTAAAAGCATACTTACGCATCATGTTGAGCAGATAAGTTGGTGTTCCTGAACCGAACCAGTAGGCATTGAATTTTCCTTCGGCAAAACAATTCAACAGGCTGAATGGATTGAAGACATCTGGTGAAGGCCACGTAAAGTGATAACCATCATAGTTCAATTTCAATCTATCTACAGTTTTCTCATAGGAAATCCTATTCTTTTCTGCAAGGCGATTAATGTCATCACTCATCAGAGTCAACAACTCATCCTTTGTAATACCACAGATTCCAGCATACTGTTCTTGCATACTGACATTGGTAATATTGTTCAATTCACTGAAGATGCTGAGTTGTGAGAACTTAGTGATACCTGTGAGGAAGACAAAACGTAGCATTTTCTCGCAACCTTTCAATGGACTGTAGAAATTACGCATGATATCACGCAAGGCATCTAACTGGGTATCTTCATGCGCCACATCAAGCAAAGGGGCATCATACTCATCAATAAGAACGACCACTTGTTTTCCGGTTTGCTCAAAGATAGTCTGCATCAAGTTCGCAAAGCGCACATTTGGGTCTGGCAAATGGGATTCCACTCCATACCGCTTCTCGTTATTTTCGATAATGAAGAGGAGGTATCTTTTTAATTGTTCTATATCCATGTGCTTACCAAGGCTCATGTCAAAGTGTAGCACAGGATATTCTTTCCATTCTTTCTCCAGTTTCTCAATGGCAAGTCCTTCAAACAATTCCTTTTTACCCTCAAAATAACTTTCAAAGGTAGAAACGAGAAGCGACTTACCAAAACGACGTGGACGGCTGAGGAAGAAATATGTTCCATCAGTATGGGTCATACGATATACATATTCCGTCTTATCCACATAGAACTTGTCTTCTTTACGGATGCGTTCAAAGGTCTGTATGCCTATAGGATATAATTTTCTTGCCATAATCTCTTGCTTTACTTAATGCGATGGCAAAGATAAGCATTTTTCTTGAAAGTAACAAGTCTATATGGATTATTTACAATTTAAGAGAGAAGAATTACAGCGTAAAACGATAGCCCACAGAAACCGTAAAGGCATTCGTCTTAGACTGGCTTGGCATATTGGCCATCTTATCCACCTTGCTCAATCCTAACTGATATCTCGCATCCAATATCACATTCTGATACTCGTAAGCCACACCAATCGGAATAGAGACATCACATTTCTTAGCTGGCCATTTCTCATCAAAGGATTCTTTCTCCTCATACACCGAATGGCCGGAATTATCAATCGTAATTTCCGAAGAATCCCCCTTATATTTAGCATCACCCAAGAGGAAGCCAGCCTGTACGCCCAGCAGCAAAGCCAACTGGCGTGTGACGTAGGCCTTCACCATCAGAGGCACTTGAATGTAGTTCAGATCCACGTGCTGGTTGTTGTACCCCGTCAGCACCGTCTTGCCATTATCCTTACTTTCCGTCTGATAACTTGGCCATCGGAAACCCTGTTTGGCATAATAAGCTCCCAAGCTGATGCCCACCTGTTCAGTAGCCCGATATTCGAAATCAACACCGCCCATAAATCCAGCTTGATATTTGGATTTCATATAGTCAGCATTTTCTTCAGTCGTGAAATAGATTTTATTATTACTCCAATTAGAGAGCACCACACCAATGCGAGGGATAACAGATATTTTCCCCATAGGATTTTCTACATCTTGCGCCACGGCTGTCATTACAGAAAGCACCATCAAGGCGACTGCCATCATATACTTTTTCATACTATTCATATTTTTGAGAATGATTATATAAGAAAAACGGCACAATTCCATAAATATTGCATCAAGAATCTGCAATTTCAAAAAGTAGACCTGCAAGCCAACGCACGTCTGCTTCATCAGATTTGTCCTTTCCACAACATCTTGAAAAAATCCAACACGTAGATACATTCAATGTTTCCCATGCGTCGGTTTATCGGATCCAAGGAGACTACCAATTGGCGACTGCCAGGATAATCTTCCGCAAAAGCCTTCAGTCCTTTCAAATGGCGATACATAACCTCTTCCACCGACTTGATTTCAATCGCTATTCGGGCATCACCAATCACCGCATCAACCTCTAATCCCGTATAAGTACGCCAATAGCTCAACTTCTCTTCACTCTCAGAATAAGAAAGCCATGCACGCAATTCCTGAATAACTAAATGTTCGAAGGCATGCCCATACTCAGCCGTACCTCGCACCAACTCCTTTCGATGCAATAAATGATTGACGATTCCAACATCAAAATAATAGAAGCGAGGAGCTTGCACCAAGCGGCGCTTCAAAGTCTTCGTATAAGCTGGCATACGGAATCCCAACAACGTATCTTCCAATATATCAAAATAGCTAACTACCGTATTGGCACTAACCCCACAATCTTGGGCTATATTATTGTTGTTTACCATCTCGCCATCCGTAAGGGCAGCAACCTCCAAGAAACGTTGGAACGCATTCAGATTACGAACCAAAGCTTCTTCTTTGATTTCTTCCTTCAAATAGACATCTATATAAGCAGATAGACGACGATGTGGATTCTTTGCCAAATAATGAGGCGGCAACATTCCATAGTTAATAGCTTGCTGGAGATTGAAGTTAGGAATCTCTGCCGTTACAAATGGGAAAAGATATACAGGATATGCCCTTCCACCCAAAGTATTATACCCATTACGTTTCAACTTACGAGCACTGGAGCCACACAAGATAAACACCAAGTTCTTTTCAGACATTAAGCGATGTACTTCGTTGAGCAATTCTGGCACCTCTGGTATTTCATCAATAATGACAAGTGTACCCTCCAATTTGTCACAAAGCATCTCATACAACAATGTGGGGCGACGTTTCAATCGTCCTTTCATTGCGGTATCCAACAAGTCAATATAGATCGCATCGGGATATTTCTGACGCAAAAAAGTACTTTTTCCTGTCTGACGAGCACCAAACAAGAATATACTATCTTCTAACTCTTTATCTATGTAACATATACGTTCAAACATCATTGAATCATTTAATCGTTTCTACTGCGGATTTTCAATGAAAATCCGCAACACTACTGAGGATATTCCATAAAAATCCGCAGCAAAGATACGATTATTTCTTGAGATGACCAAGAAATCTGCAATTTTTTCTTATGACGCATGTGCTATTCTTAAAGGACTCTCCAACTCATTGTGCTAAGGATATGCGAGTATTCCTGCCAAGTGATGTAATGAAGAATTAGTTGGTGTAGAAAATAGCCGATAGCGTGCGAAAACATGCTTAAAAACATCAACATTCGCACACTAGCGGCTGTTTCCTTTTATTTTATGATAATTTTCTTTGTTGTTCCATTGCTCATCTTCATGAGATTTACACCTTTCTTTTGTTTTGCTTGCTTTATACCATTGATGTTATAAATAGCAACAGATGTTTCTGTTGTTTGCACATTAACAGTTTGTTCGATAGCATTTGTCGTGTTTTTGACAACAAGCCGGACGGGAGCGTAGGTTATGTTAGTATTATAGGCGATGTTTGCATTTATAGAACTGGAATTTCCAGATAGCATATAGGCCATGTTTGCCATTGTGGACGATGCGGTCTTGGTCCAATAATAAATTTTAGAATTTGCGTCTTGTGAAGAGCCGCCCATCAATACGCATCCTGCAGCTGGTAAAAATAACGAATTTCCATTTTCTCCAGTTACAGTATATCCATTGAATACACCGACAGAACTCCAAGTCCAAGTACAGTAGCGTAATAATTCTTCATAATCTTCTTTTGTTGGAATCTCCCAATTCGTTCCCCATTCTGATGTAGCATAGCTGTTCATATTGCCATACATAAAATAGCCGCCATAGCTTTCGGGTGTTGGACCATTTAGGTTTGTTATAGCCCAAAGTTTTCCTGATGGCAACCCTAGGTCAACATATTCATGCCCATCCAAAGATGGGGTGGAAGGTTGTTTTTTTTCTTCAAGTTTTCCTTCTGTCCATTGTAAGGTGGCAGTTGTTATTCCCGAGGCATTATAGCCAACAGCTGTGGCATATACACTTATTTTGTATTCGCCAGATAAGGAGATGTTGGCATCTGTTGAACTTACTCCAGCTCCCATATCTCCGCTGCTTATCTCATAATGGAAAGTTGCATTTGGTGTCTCACTATTAAAAGTAATTTCACCATCTTCGTATGATATGGTTGGTGTTTCACATTGCTTGATTTCATCCAGCTTATCCCCATCTAAGCTATAAATAAAATTAAATTGTCCCCAATTTGCGTCGTCCTTGTAAACTTGTATAGATTGTTTTGGAACATATAAAATACAAGTTGTCAGCATATCAGTTATGGCTCCCCCTGCCTTAGGAGGAGTTTCACAATAACACTTTATTGATGTCAAATTTGAACAACCACTAAATACACTATTAGAGACTTCTTTTACATTTTTATGTATTACCACTTCTTTAATAGAAGTACATCCTTGAAATCCCCATTCTATTTTAGACATATCATTGGGAATAACTAATTTTGTAAGAATACTTCTATTCAAATATAAATCACCCAAAGGAATCGTTGGGTGGCCTCCATATTTACTATCATCTGTTATATTACACCATTTTTCAATGCTATTAATATAAATGTCAACTTTAGATATTCCACCAAATGCACTAGAACCAATAGTATCAATAGATGTAGAAATTTCAATAGATTTGATTGAAGTACAACCATAAAAAGCTTTTTTATTTATCTTTTTTACCGTATTAGGTATAATTAAATGTTCTACCAATTTATCATGCAAGTATAAATTATGAGCATAATAAAGAGGATTGCATTCGTCACGATATGTATTTGCTCCAAACACTATATTGCACCAACTTGCAACATCTTCAATTTTTACGGCTTTTAATTTATAGTTATAAAGAAACGCCGCATTTTCTATTATTCTAACGGTGGTAGGAATGGAAATTGTTTCCAATTGTTCGCAACCATAAAATGCACCTTGGTGAATTTCTTTTACTCCTTCTTCTATTATTACGGTTCTCAATTCTTTACATTTAGAAAAGGCATACTCATCTATTATATTTATAGTTCCTGGTATACTGACAGTAGTTATTCCGCTACCAGAAAACGCTTCTTTACCAAGTTTAGCAATTGCAGATGTAAACTTTATGCTAGCCAAACTACTGCAACCACTAAATGCATAGGTATCTATGCTTGTCAATTTTTCTGGCAATATAACTTTAGTCAAAGTAGTACAATCTTTAAAACATTCTTTTCCAATTCCAACAACTGTATATTCTTTGCCATTATATTTTACGCTTGATGGTATAGAAATTTCTTGTTGTGTATAGTTGTTTGGTAAAACGATTGCCACATTTTCGATTGAATTGAGGAAATACTTGAATCCATCAATAACTTGAGTTTCTTGCGCATGCATGTAACTGGCAACAAACATAAAAATAAAAAACGGCAAGAAACGAGCCGCTAAACCGATATTTTTCATTTGTGTGATATTAATTGTTTATAATTTTGATGCTATTCTCACCGATTCTTGCGATGACAATTTGAGCGTTGCTGCCTATTGCGTAACTAACAGTACCACTAATGGCTTTTTGTATTCCTATTGCTTTGCCGTCAACTGTATAGAATGAGACTGATTCATTATTGTCAAGTCCAGAAATAGATATGAAGCCATCATGACACGATGCAATAATTCCTCGCATTTTGACAGTATTGATATTGTCTGTTTGTAAATCACCACCTATCCAATATAGTGTGCCTGTTACAGTATCAGATGGCTTGTAACCATCAGCTGTTGCATATACGCTGATATAATATTTTCCATATAATGTTATATATTTTTTTGTTGTCTTAAATCCTGTTCCTGTATCTCCATCTGTAATGTCATAATTGTAGGTGGCGTTTGGAGTTGAGCAATTGAATATCAATTTCCCATCTTGGTAAGATATGGTTGGAGAGTCACACTTATTAGTAGTATCTGGTGTATCTGTTCCTCCTGTAACATGTTCAAATTTTTTCCAAATATCTGTATTCTTGTATAAATCTATTGCGTTTGGCGCAATATGTAACATTGCATTTTGGAAAGTCGCTTCTGTGAATGAGTTTTCGAATATGTTTGGTGGGGTTAGGGCTTGACAGTATATATCGGAAATATTGTCGCAGTCATCAAATGCATATTGGTATATCGTTTGGCATGTTGATGGGATGGTTATTGTTTCCAAATTATTACAATGATTGAATGTGCCTGATAGTATATTTGTGCATGACTCTGGTATGGTTATATATTCTAATTTTTCACAGTTAGAAAAGCTACCACCTCCAAGTGTTTTTAAATTTGAAGGAAGTGATATTTCAACTAATGATTTACAGCCAGAAAATGCACATGTTCCAATCGAAGCAACTGAATTTGACATTTTTACATATTTTATGTCTTCGCAATTGTTAAAAACATAAGAGCCGATTTTCTTTACGTTTTCTGGAATTGTAAGATTTTCTATGTAAATTGGTTTACCATTTATACGTAGTTTATTGATTGGGAATTTTCCTGTGAAATCTATTTCGCACCAAGCAGCAAAATCATCAATATTGATACTTTGTAAATTGTCTGCTTCGGCAAAACAATTATAGCCGATAGTCGTGACAGTTGCTGGAATATTTATTGATTTAAGATTACGACAACTTTTGAACGCTTCTTTTCCGATGTTTTTAACATTTTCCGGAATTTTTATATCTTCAAGAGCATAACAAGCACCCAATGCTGCTTCTTCTATTGTTGTTATTGTATTTGGTAACAAAATCTCCTTTAGAGAAGCGCAATCCCAAAAAGTATAAGGTTCTATTCTTGTGATTCCATTTGGAATTGAAATACAGGTTAGATTGGTGCAATATGCAAAGCAATTTTCGCCGATAGATTTTACAGCATTGGAAATTTCAATTTTTTTAATAGAGCTACACCCTTCAAAAGCTCTGTAACCTATTGCTGTACACGTGCTAGGCATTTTGACATCTGTGAGATATTCACAGTTCAGAAAAGCACATTTTCCAATAGAACTAATGCCTTCTCCTATAGTTACTTTATATATCATATCTTTGTTAGAATACCATGGAGCGGCATTATCCGAGGTATAAAAATAGTCAGTCATTCTTCCTTCACCAGAAATGACTAAAGTACCATCATCTGTTAATTCCCAAGTGACTTTTGAACCACATGTACCACTGCGTTTGGCTGCTATGTTTAAGCAACAAGCAAGGCAGAAAAGAGTTATGAAGATTCTTGAAAAAATAGATTTTATTTTCATAATTTGCTTTTTCATATAGCCAACGACTCCCTGATTGGCAGTTAATATTATGTCTTAGATATACAAAAAAAAGAAAACGTGGAGCCAGTCTGCTGCTCGTTCCACGTGTTAAGGCCTTCGCATTGCCCAAGTTGTCGAAACGAGCAATGCTGAAAGCCCCACGTGAATGTGTATATAATTCACCCTCCCTACCAACGAACCATAATATCCGAAGCCAATGAGGGCTGTATATAATACACCCTGTGAGGCGTCCCCATTGCTTTGTTTTTGACAACTTGTTTGAAGTTGCGAAGTTCTAACACGTCAAAACCAAAGCGTCAGTTACGCCTTTATTTATGTATATGTATCCCCACCTTAGCCCAATCGTGGGCTTTCAGCAAGGATTACGGTTGCAAAGATAGTGATTATTTCTGAAAGTTGTATCAAAAAAGAAGAGAAAACTATGATAATTTTCTCAATTATCTGCCCATAAATGAATTTATCTGCCTCATTTTGACTTCAAATGAGGCAGAAAATCCTTCTTTGTCATAAATTTCACAGCACTTACTTTCCATCATCTTGTTTTTCACACCTACTACTATCATATCATCCAAAGTAGGATGACCAGTCCCATTGCCGATGTAGCATGCTCACCATTATATCCTTCCGTGCATCGTGTCAAGTCATAAGCTGGAGCAAGATGCCAATGCCATTTAGCGTCATTTTCTTTTTCTACCAGAAAACTAAAGTTCTTGCAATGCTCTAAGCCAAGCAAGTAACTTTAGTTAAAGTTCAATAATAAATATCACTTTAATTATCAGACATTTGGAAATATCTTTGAAAAAGATTATCTTTGTGCAAGATATTTCTAACGCAAAGCTTATGGAATTTAAGAAACTCATAGATAGAGGGGCAGAATTAGAGCGAATGAATGAAGCCCTTCATAGAGAAGATACTCAGTTTATCGTCATTTATGGTAGGCGTAGAATCGGTAAGTCAGAGCTTATCAAACGCATCGTCAAAGCACGGCATAAGGCGATTTACTTTTTGAGCGACACTTCGTCAGAGACTGTTCAACGTGTAGCTTTTTCCAAAGTTGCAGCTTCTGTAATAGATGGTTTTGACAAAGTGATTTACCCAGATTGGGAAACTTTGTTTAGAAGTTTCAACAATCAGCTCTCTGAGCGTATGTTGGTCTGCTTGGATGAGTTCCCTTATTTGGTGAAAAGTTGTGATGTACTTCCCTCCATCATTCAGAAACTCCTGAATGAGAAAATATTGAAGTTTGATTTGGTATTGTGTGGCTCTTCTCAGCAGTTGATGCATGGGTATGTACTCAACCGACAGTCGCCCCTCTATGGTCTTGCCAATGAAATTATGAAGATGCAGCCTATTCCTGCCCAATATATGAGTATGGCTATGGAATGTGATGCTGTGCAAGCCGTGGAGGAATATGCTATTTGGGGAGGAGTGCCTCGTTATTGGGAATTGCGTAGGGATTATCCTGATAAGGAAACGGCCATTCGTAAGGTATTGCTTGATCCGCAGGGACCTTTGATAGAAGAACCTCAACGCCTACTTCGTGATGATATGAGAGATACAGTGCAGGCATCTACTTTGTTGACTATTATAGGCAATGGTGCCAACAAATTGTCTGAAATTGCAAATAGGGCAGGTAAAGATAGCAGCACGATTTCTGAACCTTTAAGCAAGTTGCGAGAACTTGGCTATGTTAGTCGAGAGGTTCCTTTTGGTGAGAGTCCTAAGAAAAGTAAGAAGGGAATTTATCATATCAATGATTCTCTTTTACGTTTTCACTATCAGTTTATTGTGCCTTATCGTTCTATTTTGGAATTAGGAAGAATGGATATAGTGATGCAAGTAGTTCTATCTCAACTTCCACAATTTATAGGTCAATGCTGGGAATTACTTTGTCGTGAATATGTTAGTGGAAATATTATAGATGGCATAGCCTACAATGTCGCATCTCGTTGGTGGGGTAAGATATTTCCGCCAGAAAATAAGGATGGAAAGATGGTTGAGTTGGATGTTGTGGCAGAGTCTATTGATAAGAAGCATATCTTGGTAGGAGAATGTAAATGGACGCACGATGAAGATGCCGACAGGCTCATGAATGTTTTGGAGCAGAAAGCTAAGTACTTGCCTTTTATTAAGAAAGGGCAGGAAATTCATCTTGTACTATTCTTAAAGGAGTCTCCAACTCATTGTGCTAAGGATATGCGAGTATTCCTGCCAAGTGATGTTATGAAGGTTTAGTTGGTGTAGGAAATAGCCGATAACGTGCGAAAACATACTTAAAAAATGTCGTTATTCTGCGCCAAATACCTTTTTTAACCCATTTGGCGCAAAATAACGACTAAGCGTATGGCACAATAGGACTTTGATTTGTTTGGCAATCTAACCCATTATCAAATACCTTGTATGAAGTTTTTGTTCATCAGATCAGATGTTTGTCCGTCTTCTCTGCCTGGGTATTTTTTTCTTCCTGCCCACGCAAGAATTTTTCCGTGGGCAGAGAAAAATAAAAGTGGGTACAATGACGGGAAAAATGAAACCTAATTCCTCGAAAATTACAGACGGATGAAGAAGCGCTTTTTGGCAACTTAACGATGCGCTTTATTAACACTTAACGATGCGCATCATTAGACCTTAATAAAGCGCATCGTTAGACCTCAATAAAACTTAAACCTCAATAAAGCGCTTCGTTAGAGCTTATAAATGTGCTTCCTTTGAGGAAATGCTGGCGCCTACGATAATGTGATACAACATTGACATGGGATTTTAGAAAGTACTACACAATTCATAGTTAGTACTACGTCCTCCTTCATCCGTCTGTCTCAATACTCCCTTAGCCATCAAGTCCTTGATGTCTCGGTTGGCTGTATCTTGCGAACAATGGTTGATTTTGTACCATTTCGAAGAATTGAGTTTTCCCTTGAAGCCATCCAAGAGCATGTTGAGCACCTTGCGCTGACGGGTATTAAAAGCTATCGTGCGATGCTTATCCCAAAACTGAGCCTTACGAACTACATTCTCCGTCTTTTGCAAGGCATTTGCCAAAGCCGCCTTCAAAGTCTGCAAAAACCATTGTATCCATGGAGTAATGTCCAAGTCGCCTTTCTGCGCTTGCTCCAAGTGGTCGTAATATTCCTTGCGATGATTTAGTATCTCTGAAGAAAGACTATAATAACGTTGGGAAGTTTGGTCGGCACGGGAAAGCAACAGTTCGGTCAAGGTTCTACAAAGCCGTCCATTGCCATCGTCGAATGGGTGAACCGTCACAAACCAAAGATGTACCACAGCTACCTTGACCAATGGGTCTATACTTTCCTCCTTATTTATCCAATCCATCAATTCCGCCATCATCATAGGAACATCCTTGCTCGCAGGTGCCTCATAATGTACTTTCTCATGACCCAATGCACCCGAGACCACTTGCATCGGTTCATCGCCCACTCGCCACTGAGCTACAGCTATCTTATGGATACCACTTCTCCCTGTAGGAAATAAAGCCGCATGCCAAGAAAATAAACGTTCAGCATCCAAAGATATAGCATAATGCTGCACGGCATCCAGCATCACTTGCACCACTCCCTCTGTATAATGGTCGGTCACAGGCAAGCCTTCATACTCCAATCCTAACTGTCGAGCCACAGAAGAGCGCACACTATCCCTATTCAAGTTCTCACCCTCTATCCTTGCCGAATGCACGATTTCTTGTGTTAAGGAGTCGAGCATGGATTGGTTTCGCTCCTCGAAACCAAACATGGAAAGCCTGCCCAGCAACTTTCCCCTCAGCATATTCACTTCTGCCAAGCTATTGCTAAAACAGGCATTGTCCCAAGTCATGTGAGGCCAATCCTCTTGCTGCCAAATATACATTGTTGCTTCCCTCATAATTGATTCTTTTGGCGCAAATATAAAGCATTTTATCGGATTATGCAAGTTTTGCGGAGATTATTCGCATTATTCTCCGCATTTTTGCGGAGAATAGGAGAAAATAGCATCGCTATAGCGACTAAATCGAGTAGAAAAAAGCCCGTGGCTATACAACAAGAACAATCCCTATAGCGATGATAAACCATTGCTATAGGGATTGCTTAAAAATTAATTCGAAAGGCTAACTTTTCCATTCTCTGAGCATACAATGCGCTGCTCAGTTCCATTCTTCAGTTTCACGATGATGCCCACGGCACCCTGCTCGCTTGGCGTAAAGTAATCTACCGATGCGATATCGCCCGGTTCTGTATCAGAACTTGGCTCATATACGCAGACGAAAGGATGATTCCACGCCTCACCTTTCTGGCGAGCCACAAAGGTCAATACCGGCTGGTCGATTACCTTATAAGGCTGGTTAGGCATACGTTCGTATTCTCTGTTTTCAGGAGAAAGCGCCTGAAAGATGGTGCGGTTTTCATCCGCCTTCATCCACATCGTCATCGTAATCTCCTTCTGGTTGTCCATCGCTGCCACCACCTTTTCATCTTCTATCCTGGTTACAAACTGGGTCTTTACAGAAGAGGTCATTTCGGCACTCACCTTATTATATATATAGGAATAAGCATAGAGATGACCACCGGCAAAGGCGAGTTCCTCGGTAGGCTTCATATCGAGCGCCTTACCGCTTGCCGCATCCATCACCTTCATCTCCTGTCCCAGGTTGTGATAGAAGTAATCGTGGGTCTTGTCGCCCCCTTCCTTCTTTCGGCTGCGGAATACATCGATGTAATAACCGCCCTTATCGCTGGTCTTCACAATGGCGGTAGTACGCTGCTGTTCTGCCTGAGTTTCTGGTTCAAGGAAGCTTACAGTAGCATAGGTCATCTTTTCCTTTTGTCCAGAGAGTTTCTTGCTGGCAGGCTTCTCTGCACTTACTTCAGGATAGACTGAAATAACCTTGAAGGCATGCTGCGACATCATCACAGGATAGCTCGATACACCATCCACTACCACTGTATTATGGGCTGGCATCTGGGAATAATACTCTGAATAATCCAATCCGCTATAGAGATGCTTTCCGATTCCTGCATCAGGACCGAGCACATAGCCCTTGCCATAAAGCTCCAGGGAGATGCCGTTGGCATGGGCATGATTACCTAAGCTGGCATTGATGGAAGCCATCAAGTCGTGCTGCTTGTCCATACCCGTACGCATCGCAATCCATGATACATTAGGAGCATAGAACATCGTGCTGGTATATTTCTCGATTTCTGATATTGGAGCATCGCTTGAAACGGCGCTCTTGAAGAGATTCATCTCTGCGATAAGACGCTTGTTCTTATGTCGGGTGGCATATTTCAGGATGTTATCGGCTCCACCCTGGTTCAGATAGCCCGGATGGGTATCGCCGAAACCTGCTATCATGCGGTTAGGGAAGAGATATTCGGCAGAGGCCTTCACACCGTCTATCAGGATAGGACGCTGCTTGAACATATCAATTCCCGCCTTTTCATCGAGCATATTGGTAAAATCGCAGAGGGTGCTAAGCACCGTGGTGCTATAACCAGGAGATTCGTACCAGGTTTTTGCCTTCTGATTGAAACCAAAGTCGATGAGTTTGTTCAGGCTCCACTGGCGGATACTGTTCTGATTCACTACATAATCAAGATAATACTGCTTGCCCTTGCCGTCTGCATAAGCCTGGTTATCCTGCAAGATCAAAGCTATCTTCACGATGAAATCTGCCTGAAAGAGGTCCCAGTTGTTATGAGGCACACCATTGGCGATGATATTCTCTGCCCAATTCTTGAAACCTGCCTCGATGATAGACTGGTCTTCCTTTACAAGATTTCGGATGAGTGGATACATTTGGGTGAGTTCATTGATGATATCTTCGTGGATAACCTCGAAGGTAGTCATTCCCACCAGTGTTTGCTGATGACCGTGGTTCAGGTCGATAGGCACATTGCGATAGGCGATGCCTTTCATATAGACATCGAACACCTTAGCCGCCATCTTGCCGTAGCGCATATCGCCAGTTGCGGCATAGATGCGGGCAGCATCTCGGGCGATGCTCATAATCTGTCGGTTCACGCTGGCGATATTACAACCCGTCTTGGCTGGTGAAGTTTTCTCCATCTTGCCTGAAGCCTTGCTTACATAGGTTACATTGCCCAATTCATCGTCATCGAAAGGAATCATATCTTCCAAACGAGGGCGGTTATATTGCGACTCCATACCACGGGTGCCATTATATTTCACGGTTGGTTCCGGGGCATGTTCTCCCCCCACCTTCGCAAAGGTTTCACCATTTACGAAGACATCAGAAGCGTGGGTGTTCCAGAACATCTGCAGTCGGGAGTAGAGCCAGTCGGGCTGTGCATCTACCTTCTGCATCACGTTTTCTATCCTCCCCTTGAGCTTGCTTATCTCTGGGTCTTCCACTTTCTTTTTCCCCTTGGCAAAAATATCAGAAGCATTTACTAAGAGTAAGCAAGCCGCTAAAATCATGTATAAAACTTTCTGTTTCATGCGTTTTTTTCTTTTGTTTTACTAATAATACGATTGGGAAGGAGGAAATACGTAGCCTTTTATAGTTCTTAATGGCTACACAGTTCCAGCCATGCTCTCCAAGCGGTCCCTCGGGGACCACGTGATGGGGAACCGGTGAACATGAG
>ERZ773187.1804-NODE-1804-length-15268-cov-11.248340_pt1 | contig 15268 bp, 11 predicted proteins | sample MGYA00511242_ERZ773187 | MGnify/ENA primary metagenome ERZ773187 (study PRJEB29015, sample SAMEA2737744) | human gut metagenome | biome: human gut; feature: human-associated habitat; material: faeces | place: China | collected 2012 ... | reverse complement strand
TGGGCTGCAGGTTGTTATCAAGCATCACCTCGTCGCTGGAGACGCCCACCGCGCTCTCTGGCAGGTCGTGCACCACGATTCGCGCCCAGGGCACATCCACACGACCATCGAGGGTGAAGAGGCTCGGCGTCGCTTCAAATACCACGTCCGGCGAGACATCCAGCCGCACCATTGGCGGCACCGTGATACGCACCTTGCTGCCCTTCGCGGCCACCCGCGCGCGCCAGTTATCAAGCTGGCTCCAGTCCGCATCGCCGCTCAGGTTGATCTGCCCCTGCTGCGTGCGCACGACCCCGGCAAGCGTCGAACTCATGCCGTTGAAGTTCATCGCGAGCTGGCTTGGCTGCATATCAAACGGCATAAAGTTACCGTCGATGTCCACGCCGTTCAGCTGCATCTGGCCAAACAGCTGCGGGCTCTGCGCATTCCCCGCCAGGCGCAGGTTGGCATTCAGCATCCCCGCCGCCTTTTCGCCGCGTGAGAAGATGGTGTTGACCATCGCCAGGTTGAGGTTGCGAATATTGACGTTGCCGCCCAAATTACGCTGCCCCTGTGGATCGCTTATCTGCACCTGACCATCGAGCTGGCCGTTGTTGACCAGACGAATTAACCACTCCAGCTGGGCGCGGTTGTTGTGCAGATCGGCACGCAGGTTGAGCGTACTGAAGTCCAGCGGCAGCGGTGCACCATTGACCTCCTGCGACACCTTCACGTTTCGTCCGGCAAGCGTCACGCTGCCCTGCGGCAGGCCCGGTTTGGTGGTATCCCACGCCACATCCGCTTTACCGCTGAATACGCCGCTCGCCTGCGTCGTCTCGGGCATAAAGGGTTTCAGCATCGCCAGGTCGAAGCGGTTCAGATTCACGACCGCGCGACCTTCGGCGCCGGCATCAACGGTCTGAGGGAGACACAGCTCGGCGTTCGGGTTGGTCCAGCAGTGCGGGCCAATGCTGATTTTTTGTTCCGCGTTGCGGTAATCCAGCGCGACAGAGCGGGAGAGCGCTACCGGCCCCACCGGGGTGGTGAAGCGGGTGTTATCCAGCGTGCCTTTCCAGCGCTGCGCCTGACGGTCAAAGCTGCCGGTCAGATGCAGTTGGCCGGCAACCGGCTCACCCTGCACCCGCAGCTGGAGATCGTGCTGCTTCTCGCTGCCTTTGGCCTCCAGGGTCACCAGACTCAGATTGACGCTCGGCTGAGCAATGCGCTCAATGCGCAGGTTCAGGTTACCGGCAATCTGATCGGTGGATTTTACGTCGCCCTCTACGCGCACGCGGGCCACGGAGAGTTCTTGCCAGCGCAGGTTATTGGCAGTGATATCCGCCAGCAGCTGTGGCGCCTCAACCGTACCGCGCACTTTCACCAGTCCTTTGGCCGTACCGCCGAGCCCTGGCAGGGCGTTATCCAGATTGGGCGCATCAATAGTGGCGTCGAGGTTAAGGTCTTTTACCCCTAGCTCGCCTTTGATATCCGCGTTATTACGTCCCAGCGCCACGTGCAGCCCCGGGATAGTCCACTGGAGATAGCTGTTGCCCTTCAGGGAACCATCAACGTTGACCTTGTTCTGTTTCACGTTGCCGGCCAGCTTGATCTCCGGCACGTCCATTTGCCAGGTCCCGCCGTACAGACTGCCGCGCGTTTTGATCAGCCCGTCGAGCTTCGATGGCCACTCCGGGAACTCTTTTGCCGTGTTAATACCTGCCAGCTTCAGCTCACCACGCCAGCTGATAGCCTGCTGCCAGTCGAGGAGTGCCGTCAGTTCGGTTTTGCCTTCCAACGCCGCCACGGTGAGCTTATCGAGGTTAACCTGCTGCTCATTGCCCTTTGCATCAAGGGTGATGGTCGCGGGCGGTAAACCTTCGCCCTTCACCGCCGTGCGGAACGACAGGGTGTAATCGGTCATTTTGCCGCTGAGCTTCAGCTTCAGATCATCGGCCTGGTACTGCTTCTCACCGGTGAATGGCCAGTAGAGTTGCTCGCTTACCAGCTCCAGATTGAGCGGCAGGCCGGCTTCGGCAAGGCGGGTCTGGCCGCGCAGCACCATATCCACCGGGCCAGAGAGATTAACGCCAAATTCCAGCTGGTCGCGCAGGGCACCGCCTACCTTCAGCTTCACCTTCTCGCCTTTGAGCGGATCGATATTGAGGGCACTATTAAGGGTGATATTTACCGGCCAGTTATCACGCAGCAGCGCATTACCGGTCGCATTTACGCTCCCCTGGTTGGTGTCGATATCCAGCGCATCGAGCTTCATGTTGCCGTCAATGCTGCTGACTTTAAGCAGCATGTTAAAGACGGTCAGGTCGGTGTCACCGGTCAGGCGCAGCTGCTCGCCCTTAAATTCTTCGATATTAAGATTGAGCGGCAGATGAACGTCGGTCATCTCCGGCAGAACCGGTTTTGAGAAGAGATCCTTCAGCGTCTCGCCAAGCGGTTTTTCCTCCGGCTGCGGCTTCTGAATTTTTGGATCGACAATCTCTTCCTGCGCCACGTCGGCCACTTTTGGCAGGGCAATCAAGAGCCCCTGTAACGAGGTCGGGGTCAGGGTCAGGTTTTTCTCCTGCCAGCGTAGGCCGGACGTGAAGTCCATCACCGAGACCGTGGTATCGTCGATTTTGACGTTAACGTTGTTCAACGCCACCCGATAAAGGGCGATTTCATACGGCGTAGAGAGGTTCAGCGGGCCGCTGTCCTCCTCTTCTGGCGGCGCCGATTTCGGCATTTTGCTCGAATCAATCGCCACGTTGACGTCTTTAAGCGAGAGGTCATTGACGCAAAGTTTGCTGTCTCGCAAACAGCCCAGCTTCACCGCAAGGTGAAAATCGCCCGCATTTACCGCCACGCCCGGCTGGGTATAACGCACGTTCCTCAGATGCAGATCGCGCCAGCCGCCGGTCACCTGGCCAATTTCCAGCCCCGGTACCCAGCGGTTCGCCGCCTTAAACAGTACATGCAGGCCGCTGGTGGTGCCCACCAGGAAGGCCACCGTCCCCAGCAGCAACACAATAAAAATCAGTACGCCGAGGCTTATCTTCTTCCATAAACTCATAATTCTGGCCCCAGACCGATATAAAACTGCAGATCGTGGTTGTCTTTGTCACCTATCGGCACGGCAAAGTCGAGCTTGATCGGCCCCACCGGCGATTCCCAGCGCACGCCAACCCCGGCGCCGGTTTTAAAATCGCTACGGCGAATGTCGCTCACCGCTTCGCCGCTGTCGATGAAGGTCGCCCCCCACCACTTACCTGTCACGTTATATTGATACTCCAGCGAGCCGGTGGCCAGCTTCGAGGCCCCGATCAGCTTGCCTTCGTTATCTTCCGGCGCGATGGATTTGTATTTATAGCCGCGAATACTGCGGTCACCACCGGCGAAGAAACGCAGGTCGGGCGGCACCTTGTCGAAATCGCCGGTTTCGATCCAGCCCAGATTACCGCGGACCACAAAGCGGTGGCGATCGTAGAGGGTGCGAATCCAGGCGTTCTGGGCCTGCACGACCACAAAGTCCACGTCCGAGCCCCAGGCGCTATTGGAGTAATCCACTGAGTAACGCTGAGAATCCCCCCACGTCGGCATCAGGCCGCCGCGGGAGCGTGTACGGCTAATCATGACCCCCGGGTAGAGCAGCATCGTGGTGTTAGTCACGTTCGCCTGGGTAAAGTGATCGAGGCTCCAGCGCAGGTTAATCGCCCGCTGCCAGCCGCTGGAGAGATCCCAGTAGCGCGATATGGCAAGGGTAGTGGAGTCTGCCTCGGTGTCGTTCAGATCGGTACGCTTGAACCCGCCCTGCAGCAGATAATATTGCTCCAGCGGGTTTTTCAGCAGCGGCATTTTATAGCTGAAATCAAGCTGCTGCTCCGGGGCCGAGATGCTGGCGCTGGTGGTCAGGCTGTGGCCGTAGGAGTTCATCCACGGTTTTTTCCAGGTCGCTTTAACGCGCGGCCCGACGTCCGTGGAGTAACCTACCCCGGTTTCAATTGTGTTTTCGGTGCGGGGTGAGACCACGCCGTGCAGCGGTAACACCTTGCTCTGACGAGCTTTGTCGAATTCGGGCGCCACCACCACTGAGTTAAACCAGCCGGTGGCGGAGAGACGCCGGTTCAGTTCGGCCAGGTCTTTTGACTCATAGAAATCCCCCTCTTTAAAGGGGATTAAGTTTTGCAGGTATTCGTCGCGGATTTGCGACCCTTCAAAGGTGACATCGCCAAAACGGTAGCGTTGGCCGCTGTCGTAGTCGATATCCCAGAAAGCCTGATGCCGGTCCAGGGCGATGCCTAACTGGCTCTTATTAAACTGGCTGTCGAAGTAACCTTTGCGCAAGGCGACACGGGTGAGATCTTTTTTGAAACCTTCGTAGTCGGAATGGTTCAGCACCGTGCCGATAGCCGGACGATCGTGCAATAACTTAATGTAATCCTGATCGTCACGCGCTCCACCGCGCAGCACCACGTCGGTGCCGCCAATTTTTACCGGCTCGCCCGGCGAGACGCGGGCAATCAGCACCTGGCGCCCTTTCGCAGGCGGCGGGCGAAGATCAAATTCGATGGTGGGTTCGTAATAACCCAACGCTTTTAACCCTTCGCGGATGGCATCGTCCACGCGTGCGCGAAAGCGCCTGTCTGGCGTGACTTCATCACTTTCGATGGTCGAAAGCTGCGCTCGCACGTTTTTTTGCAGCGCACCGGTTAACCCTTCAACCTGCAAACGGACATTCGCCGCGCTGGCGACTCCGCTTGTCAGCAATAAACTGACCAAACATAACTGGCGGATCTTTGGCACGTTTTCTCCTGAATATCCTTGTTTCCACCCTGGAAGCATTTGAAGTGCCGCTCCGCGGCGTATCACGGCATAGAGCCCAAAACCCGTTTAGTGGGTTGAAAAATGGCTGAGCACCCTAATATTTCTTATGTTTAAATCTAGACTCATTCAGCGTAATTATTGTGTTCAATTAAACGCGTCGTGACAACCTTAACCCCAACACCTTTACCCCGGAGGCCACACCGTGAGTATATTTGATAAAAAGCACCTTGTTGCTCAGGCGGATGCATTACCGGGACGTAACACCCCAATGCCTGTCGCCACCCTGCACGCCGTTAACGGCCACTCCATGACTAACGTCCCGGACGGCATGGAGATCGCGATCTTCGCCATGGGCTGCTTCTGGGGTGTTGAGCGCCTCTTCTGGCAGTTGCCCGGCGTCTACAGTACCGCGGCGGGCTACAGCGGTGGCTATACCCCTAATCCGACCTACCGCGAAGTCTGCTCCGGCCAGACCGGGCACGCTGAAGCGGTGCGCGTAGTGTACGATCCTGCAGTGATCAGCTACGAACAACTGCTGCAGGTTTTCTGGGAGAATCACGATCCCGCTCAGGGCATGCGCCAGGGTAATGACCACGGTACGCAGTACCGCTCGGCGATCTACCCGCTGACTCCGGAGCAGGATGCCGCGGCACGTGACAGCCTGGCACGCTTCCAGCAAGCGATGATCGATGCCCATGATACCCGTCATGTCACTACCGAAATCGCGACGGCCACGCCGTTCTACTACGCGGAAGATGACCATCAGCAGTACCTGCACAAAAATCCGTACGGCTACTGCGGTATCGGCGGTATTGGTGTCTGCCTGCCTCCTCAGCTGGCCTAACTGTTCTGCTTTGACCCGACCTTGCCTGCCTGCTGCAAGGTCGGGTCAAAAAGTGATCTCTGGCGGGTTTACAGTGCTTTACGCTATACTAGCCGCTGAAACAACCGGCCTACCGCTTCGGACCGGTTTTCACTATCTCTTCAAACGAAACTTAACTTCCCTTCCGAGGATCTGGCGAAAAGCCGGATAAGATATGTTAAACAGTATTTTAGTAATACTTTGTCTGATTGCCGTGAGTGCATTTTTCTCAGTTTCAGAAATTTCACTGGCCGCATCCCGTAAAATCAAACTTAAACTGCTTGCCGATGACGGTAACATCAATGCACATCGCGTTTTAAAAATGCAGGAAAACCCCGGTATGTTCTTTACCGTGGTGCAAATTGGCCTTAACGCGGTAGCAATTCTGGGCGGTATCGTCGGCGATGCAGCCTTCTCCCCGGTCTTTTACACTCTCTTCTCAAAGTACTTCTCGCCTGAACTCTCAGAGCAGTTGAGCTTTATTCTCTCGTTCTCGCTGGTGACGGGTCTGTTCATTCTCTTCGCTGACCTGACACCGAAACGCATCGGTATGATTGCGCCTGAAGCCGTGGCTTTGCGTATCATCAACCCGATGCGCTTCTGTCTGTATGTGTTCCGTCCGCTGGTGTGGTTCTTTAACGGCCTGGCGAATATGATTTTCCGCATCTTTAAACTGCCGATGGTGCGCAAAGACGACATCACCTCCGACGATATTTACGCGGTGGTCGAAGCGGGTGCGCTGGCTGGCGTGTTGCGTAAACAGGAGCACGAGCTGATTGAGAACGTGTTCGAACTGGAATCCCGTACCGTGCCGTCCTCTATGACCGGACGTGAAAGCGTGATTTGGTTCGATCTGCATGAAGACGAGCAGAGCCTGAAACAAAAAGTAGCGGAACATCCGCACTCTAAGTTCCTGGTCTGTAATGAAGATATCGACCACATCATCGGCTACGTGGACTCTAAAGACCTGCTGAACCGCGTGCTGGCGAACCAGAGCCTGGCGCTGAACAGCGGCGTGCAGATCCGCAATACGCTGATCGTTCCCGATACCCTGACCCTTTCTGAAGCGCTGGAAAGTTTCAAAACCGCGGGCGAAGACTTCGCGGTCATCATGAACGAATATGCGCTGGTGGTGGGGATTATCACGCTGAACGACGTGATGACCACGCTGATGGGCGACCTGGTGGGCCAGGGGCTGGAAGAGCAGATTGTTCAGCGTGACGAGAACTCATGGCTGATCGATGGCGGCACGCCGATTGAAGATGTAATGCGCGTTCTGGACATTGATGAGTTCCCGCAGTCAGGTAACTACGAGACCATCGGCGGCTTTATGATGTTTATGCTGCGTAAGATCCCGAAACGTACCGACTCGGTGAAGTTCTCAGGCTTTAAATTCGAAGTGGTGGATATCGACAATTACCGTATCGATCAGCTGCTGGTCACCCGCATCGATAACAAACCGACCGTGCTGGTACCGAAGCTGCCGGATGCACAAGAGAAAGTGTCGGAATAACGCTGTCCCAGAAACATCAACGGCTCCCATCGGGAGCCGTTTCTTTATTACTGCATAGCACGTTGGTTAAGCCATCTCAGTCTGCAGACGCATAACCTGACGGTTGACTTCGGACATCACAGAATAGTGCTGTTTGTCCTTCACTTTTGGGATAAGGATCTTGCCCTTATCGAACTCAAAAGCGCCAACATCCTTGATATACAACCGTCCACGGAACAGGATTTTTACGTATTTCGCTACCTGAAGCGGATTGTAGCGTTGGAAAATTTTCATTTTAATATCTCCTGCGAATCATACGCCCTTGCGGTGCCACATTCAGCCCGACTTTCCAGAGCGCAAATTTTGATGCCCAATGACTATAGACCAGAAAATCAGTGATACCCAGTGTGCATAAGTTTATTTACCTTTTGATGACAGTTATTCAGAATTTTCTTTGCAAAGCTTACCTACAGGCAGTATAAGCCGTCGTTTTTGTCCAGTTATGTGCGTTCCACCGCAATCTGGCACCGGGATTGCGGGTAAACAGAGACGATCGCACATATCATTAAAAACGTATGACCAAGTGGTCGGATCACCTGCAATTTATAAAAAAGGAAAAACCATGACCCTACGTAACGTTCTGGCAGTCGCCTGCCTGATGCTTCCGCTGATGGCCAGTGCACATAATTTTGAAAAGGGGCAACGTGTGCCGCCGGTGGGCGTTGCCGACCGGGGAGAATTGATCCTCGACAATAATAAGTTTAGCTATAAAAGCTGGAATAGCGCGCAGCTCGCAGGAAAAGTGAGAGTTGTCATGCATATTGCCGGTCGCACCTCCGCAAAAGAGAAAAATGCCACACTTATTGAAGCGATCAAGACCGCAAATTTGCCACATGACCGCTATCAAACGACCACCATTGTCAACACCGATGATGCCATTCCCGGCTCCGGCATGTTTGTGCGCAGCAGCCTGGAGAGCAATAAAAAGCTCTACCCCTGGTCACAGTTCATCGTGGACAGCAACGGCGTGGTACGCGGAGCGTGGCAGTTAGAGGAGGAGGGCTCGGCGGTTGTGGTGCTGGATAAAGCGGGACGCATCCAGTGGGCAAAAGACGGAGGCTTAAGCCAGGATGAGGTGCAGCAGGTCACTGCCCTGCTGCACAAGTTGCTCGATCAATAGAGCGACACCCGGAACCCCGGGTTAAGGAACGATTCACGCGGGGTATAGTCGAGAGGCTTACCCTGCCAGTCGTGAACATGCGCGCCGGCGGCGGCGGCCACCGCATGGCCTGCGGCAGTATCCCAGATGTTGGTTGGCCCGAAGCGGGGATAGAGCTGTGCCTGCCCTTCTGCCACCAGACAGAACTTCAGCGACGAGCCAATGGACGTGGTCTGATGCTCACCCAGCTGTTGCAAGTACTCCTGCAGTTCGTTGTCGCTGTGCGAACGGCTGATCACCACCAGCGGCGGCCTGGCATCCCGCACCTGAATCTGCTTGCGCACGCCGCACTCTTCTTTCCACGCCTTGCCTTCAGCTGCGCTGTACATCACCTTCAGCACCGGCGCATATACCACGCCGAGCACCGCTTTACCCTTTTCAATCAGGGCGATATTGACGGTGAACTCACCATTACGCTTGATGAACTCTTTCGTCCCATCCAGCGGATCCACCAGCCAGTAGCGTTGCCAGTGCTGGCGTTCTTCCCAGCTTTGCGGTGCCTCTTCAGAGAGTACCGGGATTTCCGGCGTCAGCGCCTGCAGGCCTTGTAGAATCACGCTATGCGCCGCTATATCCGCCGCCGTCACCGGCGAGTCATCCACTTTGCTCACGACATCGAGCGGCACCTTGCCATCATAGACCTGCATGATGGCATCCCCCGCCTCCCGTGCGAGCTGACAAATTTTATCTAACATTCTCCACCTCTTTGTTATCACAGTGGGTATAACTCATTGTTTTATTTATATCGTATTGTGAATAAATCCGCTATCTGTGAAGCAATTCCGGTTTCGCGGTACTTTTTTCTGGCAGGATTCACAATTCTGTAAGCAAAAAAATATACATACATATTCTTTTGTGGCCTGGATCGAAAAAAAGGACCCCTCAATGATTAAGTTTAGTGCAACGCTCCTGGCGACGCTGATTGCCGCGAGTGTACAGGCAGCGACGGTAGATCTACGTATTCTGGAAACCACCGATCTGCACAGTAACATGATGGACTTCGATTACTACAAAGATGCCCCGACAGAGAAATTTGGCCTGGTACGTACCGCAAGCCTGATCAACGCCGCCCGTGGCGAAGTGAAAAATAGCGTACTGGTCGACAACGGAGACTTAATTCAGGGTAGTCCGCTCGGTGATTACATGGCGGCAAAAGGGCTGAAAAAAGGGGATATTCACCCGGTCTATAAGGCCCTGAACACCCTTGATTACGCCGTGGGCAACCTCGGGAATCATGAGTTCAACTACGGGCTGGACTACCTGCATATGGCCCTCGCTGGCGCCAAATTCCCGTACGTTAATGCCAATATCATCGACGTTAAGACCCAAAAGCCGCTGTTTACCCCCTACCTGATTAAAGAGACTGAGGTGGTCGATCAGGATGGCAAAAAGCAGACCCTGAAGATTGGCTATATCGGTTTTGTCCCACCGCAGATCATGACCTGGGATAAAGCCAACCTGAGCGGCAAAGTTACGGTGAATGACATCACCGAAACCGCGCGCAAATATGTACCGGAGATGCGCGAAAAAGGCGCCGACCTGGTGGTGGTAGTCGCCCACTCCGGGCTGTCAGCCGACCCGTACCAGGCGATGGCAGAGAACTCGGTTTACTACCTGAGCGAAGTGCCGGGCGTCGACACCATCCTGTTTGGTCACGCGCACGCGGTCTTCCCGGGGAAAGATTTCGCCAGTATTAAAGGGGCGGACATCGCCAAAGGGACGTTGAACGGCATTCCGGCCGTCATGCCGGGGATGTGGGGCGATCACCTGGGGGTGGTGGATTTGGTGCTGAATAACGACAGCGGTAAATGGCAGGTCACCACCTCGAAAGCGGAAGCGCGCCCCATCTACGATGCCGCCGCGAAAAAGGCGCTGGTAGGCGAAGATAAGGGTCTGGTGCAGGTACTGAAGCACGATCACGACGCGACCCGCGAGTTCGTTAGCAAGCCAGTGGGGAAATCCTCCGACAATATGTACAGCTTCCTGGCACTGGTGCAGGACGACCCCACCGTGCAGGTGGTGAACATGGCGCAAAAAGCTTATACCGAGCGCTTTATTCAGGGCGACCCGGACCTCGCGAAGCTGCCGGTGCTCTCTGCCGCCGCGCCGTTTAAAGTGGGCGGGCGTAAAAACGACCCGGCCAGCTACGTTGAGGTGGAAAAAGGCCAGCTCACCTTCCGCAATGCCGCCGATCTCTATCTCTATCCCAACACCCTTGTGGTGGTAAAAGCCACCGGCAAAGAGGTGAAGGAGTGGCTGGAGTGCTCTGCCGGGCAGTTTAACCAGATTGACCCGACCAGCACAAAACCGCAGTCTCTGATTAACTGGGACGGTTTCCGCACCTATAACTTCGACGTGATCGATGGGGTGGATTACCAGATTGATGTGACTCAGCCAGCGAAATATGACGGCGAATGCCAGACCATTAACCCGCAGGCAGAGCGTATTACGCATCTGACCTTTAACGGCAAGCCAATCGATCCCAATGCCACTTTCCTGGTCGCCACCAATAACTATCGTGCCTACGGCGGGAAATTTGCCGGAACGGGCGATAGCCATATCGCCTTTGCTTCACCCGATGAGAACCGCTCGGTACTGGCGGCGTGGATTGGCGAACAGTCGAAGCAGTCGGGTGCAATCCATCCGGCCGCCGACAACAACTGGCGCCTGGCTCCGATTCACAGCGATGTGAAGCTGGATATTCGCTTTGAAACCTCACCGTCGGAGAAAGCGGCGGCATTCATTAAAGAGAAAGCCCAGTATCCGATGCATAAAGTCGGCAATGACGAGATCGGCTTTGCCCTCTATCAGCTGGATTTAGGTAAGTAATGCCCTGTCCCGGCAGCATTATGCTGCCGGGGTTCAGGCTGCGCGCCCTTCCCGGTTGCCGATCACCTCTGGGGTATGCAGCTCAATCCAGTCGGCCAGTGCGGCCACCTTCTCACTCACCTCACTCCCCAGCGGGGTCAGGCTGTACTCCACATGCGGAGGCACTACCGGAAATGACACCCGATTGAGAAAGCCGTCCTGCTCCAGCGCCTGCAGTGACTGCGCGAGCATCTTTTCGCTGACGCCCCCCATTTTGCGTCGTAGATCGCTAAAACGGTGGGTCCCTTCACGCAGCGCCACCAGAATCAGAACACCCCAGCGGCTGGTAACGTGCTTAAGCACCTCTCGCGACGGACACTGTTCGGCAAACAGATTGCCATCACGCATTTGCTCGGTGAGCGTTTGTTGACCCATTTGATACTTACCTTTTTGTACGTACTTACTAAAAGTTAGCGTTGGTGCTAGTGTGCCATAACACTCTCCTGAAACGAAGGATCTTCATCATGATCGCAATTACCGGTGCTACCGGCCAGCTTGGCCACCATGTTATCGAGCAGCTGTTGAAAACCGTTCCAGCCAGTCAAATTGTGGCGATTGTGCGTAATCCGGCGAAAGCTGGGGCCCTGAGCCAGCAAGGCCTTGACGTGCGTCAGGCGGATTACGCCGACCAGGCGGCGTTCACCTCCGCGCTGCAGGGCGTAGAGAAGCTGCTGCTGATCTCCTCCAGCGAAGTGGGCCAGCGCGCACCACAGCACCAGAACGTCATTAACGCCGCCAAAGCGGCGGGCGTGAAATTTATTGCCTATACCAGTCTGCTGCATGCTGACACCTCCCCACTGGGCCTGCACGTTGAGCACGTCGCCACCGAAAAAGCGCTGGCCGAATCGGGTATTCCGTTCACCCTGCTGCGTAACGGCTGGTATACCGAAAACTATCTTGCCAGCGCGCCGCCTGCCCTGGAGCATGGCGTGTTTATTGGCTCAGCGGGCGATGGCAAAATCGCCTCTGCCACCCGTGCAGATTACGCAGCGGCCGCAGCCAAAGTGATCGCCGAAGAGGGCCATGCCGGAAAAGTCTACGAACTGGCGGGTGATAACGCCTGGACCCTGAGCGAACTGGCGGCCGAACTGAGCAAACAGAGCGGGAAGAGCGTGAAGTACCAGAATCTTAGCGAAGCCGATTTTTCTGCCGCGCTGAAGAGCGTGGGTCTTCCGGCCGGGCTGACGGAGATGCTGGCAGACTCTGACACGGGCGCTTCAAAAGGGGGCCTATTTGACGACAGCCATACCCTGAGTGCGCTGATTGGCCGCCCGACCACGCCGCTGGCGGAGAGCGTCAAAGCGATTCTGTAATTGTTAAAGACAGGTTATTTTTTGTAGCATCCCCACGGGTCATCTCTGATAATGAAAGGATGACCCGTGAGGAGTGTGGCTGTGCAAGGCGTACCTGAACAGTTTATTGATGAGAGAGACAGCGCCCGCTTTCGCCATCTGGCGCAGCTACCCGGCGTGGAGCTTTACCATGCCCATATCTCCCGCTATGCCTTTGAACCCCATACCCATGAAGCCTTTGGTATCGGCACTATCGAAACCGGTGCCGAGCGCTTTCGTTATCGCGGCTCCCACTACCTCGCCCCTGAGAAATCTGTCGTCACCATGAACCCGGATGAGATCCATACCGGCGAGTCCGCGACCGATGGCGGCTGGCGTTACCGTATGGTTTATCTTGAACCCGACCTGCTGGAAGAGGTAACCGGCGTACGTCACTGGTGGTTTAGCGATGTTACCCGTTACGATCCGCTACGCTCCCGGCAAATCGGCCAGCTTATCTACGCCCTGTGGCATACCGACGATCCGCTGGCTCAGAAAGGGTTTCTGCTGGATCTGATAGAGACCTTCCAGCCGCTGGCACGCCATGCCCCGCAGATTCAGGAGGGGGCGCACCGATTTGAGCGAGTGCGTGAATATCTGCACGACAACTATATGCACGCCCTGACCCTGGACGAACTGGCGCAGGTGGTGGCGCTCAGCCCGTATCATTTCCAGCGCCAGTTTAAGGCCCATTTTCATGTCACCCCGCACCAGATGCTGATGGCCATTCGCCTGTGGCGCGCCAAGGCTTTTCTTACCCACGGCATGCCCGCCGCCGAAGTGGCCGCCGCCACCGGTTTAACCGATCAATCGCACCTGACCCGGGCCTTTACCCGCCGTTATGGCATCACCCCGGTTCGCTATCAGAAGCAGGTGGCGAGGCGCTAATGCGCAACCTCGTACAATACTCTCCGCGCCTCCCTTTCTACACTTACCGCAGGTTTCTAAGATGTGGATAACAAAATGATTAGCGGTGTGTTGTATGCCCTGCTTGCAGGCTTGATGTGGGGGCTGATTTTTGTCGGCCCGTTAATCGTACCCGAATACCCGGCGATGCTGCAGTCGATGGGGCGTTACCTGGCGCTGGGGTTAATCGCCCTACCGCTCGCCTGGCTGGGACGCGCCCGCCTGCGCCAACTTACCCGCCGGGACTGGCTCACCGCCCTCGCCCTCACCATGATGGGCAACCTGATCTATTACCTCTGCCTGGCAAGCGCCATTCAGCGCACCGGGGCACCGGTCTCGACCATGATCATTGGCACCTTGCCGGTGGTGATCCCGGTCTTCGCCAATCTTCTATATAGCCAGCGCGATGGCAAACTGGCATGGTCGAAAATGGTGCCGGCGCTGATCTGTATTGCGCTGGGGCTGGTGTGTGTCAACGTCGCCGAGCTGGGACATGGTCTGGTAAACGCCAGCGGTTGGCGTTACGTCTCTGGCATCATCCTGGCGTTTTTGTCGGTGGTCTGTTGGGCGTGGTATGCCCTGCGCAATGCCCGCTGGCTGCGGGAGAACCCGGATAAACATCCGATGATGTGGGCCACCGCGCAGGCGCTGGTGACGCTACCGGTCTCATTGCTGGGCTATATCGCGGCTTGCCTGTGGCTGAATGTCGAACTGCCGGCGTTTGACCTGCCGTTTGGACCCCGGCCGGGGCTGTTTGTAGGGCTAATGGTGGCGATTGCGGTGCTTTGTTCCTGGGTCGGTGCGCTGTGCTGGAACGTCGCCAGCCAGAAGTTGCCGACGGTGATCCTCGGCCCGTTAATCGTTTTTGAAACGCTGGCGGGGTTACTCTATACCTTCCTGATGCGCCAGAGTTTGCCGCCATTATTGACGCTGGGCGGGATCGCGCTGCTGGTGGTGGGCGTGGTGGTTGCGGTAAGCGCGAAACCGGAAAAACCAACGGTCGTTCCGGTTTCGCAAGGCTAATTAGCGATTAAAAGGTTTCCCAGTTCGCTTCAGAAACCGTGGCAACCGGTTTTGCCTTCGGCGTAGCGGCTTTGGTGGCTGGGGTTTTCAGCGTCTGACCGCGGGCGATTTTAAATACCGCCACGGCTTCGTTCAGACGTGCGGCCTGTTCTTCCAGCGCGGCGGCGGCGGCGGCAGACTCCTCCACCAGCGAGGCGTTCTGCTGAGTTACGCGATCCATTTCAGCAACCGCCTGACCTACCTGGTCAATGCCACGGCTCTGCTCATCAGACGCCGAGGCGATTTCGCCCATAATGTCGGTGACGCGCGTCACCGCATTGACGATCTCCGCCATGGTCGTGCCGGCTTCATTGACTAACGCCGAGCCTGCGCTGACGCGCTCGCCAGAGTCATCGATCAGGGCTTTGATCTCTTTTGCTGCCTGAGCGCTACGGCTTGCCAGCGTACGCACTTCCCCGGCGACAACCGCAAAACCGCGACCCTGCTCACCCGCACGGGCGGCTTCTACCGCGGCGTTCAGGGCCAGGATATTGGTCTGGAACGCGATGCCGTCAATCACGTTGGTGATCTGCGCAATTTTGCTGGAGCTGGTGGCAATCTCATCCATGGTGCGCACCACGCCTTCCACCACGCTGCCGCCTTTTTTCGCGGTAGAGGAGGCGTCCAGTGCCAGTCGGGAAGCCTGACGTGCGTTGTCGGCGTTCTGCTTCACCGTTGCGGTCAGCTGTTCCATGCTGGCGGCGGTCTCTTCCAGAGAGGCAGCCTGCTGC
>ERZ773187.1803-NODE-1803-length-15272-cov-3.954787_pt1 | contig 15272 bp, 10 predicted proteins | sample MGYA00511242_ERZ773187 | MGnify/ENA primary metagenome ERZ773187 (study PRJEB29015, sample SAMEA2737744) | human gut metagenome | biome: human gut; feature: human-associated habitat; material: faeces | place: China | collected 2012 ... | reverse complement strand
CGCGAATACGCAGAGAAATATGGTTGCAAATATGTAGAAGGAGCTAAGCCTTGGGGTGAAAAATGCGATATCGCACTGCCTTCTGCCACTCAGAACGAATTGAACGGCGACCACGCCCGTCAGTTGGTAGCAAACGGCTGTATAGCTGTATCTGAGGGTGCAAATATGCCTTCTACTCCGGAAGCTGTCCGTGTATTCCAAGACGCTAAGATTCTGTACGCTCCGGGTAAAGCAGCTAATGCAGGTGGTGTATCAGTATCAGGTCTTGAAATGACTCAGAACTCCATCAAGTTGAGCTGGAGCGCTGAAGAAGTAGACGAAAAGCTGAAGAGCATCATGAAGAATATCCACGAAGCTTGCGTTCAGTATGGTACTGAAGCCGACGGATATGTAAACTATGTAAAAGGTGCTAACGTAGCCGGATTTATGAAGGTTGCCAAAGCTATGATGGCTCAGGGTATCGTATAATCAGCAAAATATAAGAAAGCTATAGTCATTTTTAAGATAAAGGCTCCCGCCTTCCGAAAGGAAGGACGGGAGTTTTTTTATGTTGTACCGCAGTGGTGAAAAACAAGTAAAAGAGTGCAGGCAAACATATAAAAGAGTGAGTGACAGGAAGTACTTCACTCTGGCAAATGATGTAGAAGAAAAAGGTAAAAGAAGTACATGACTTGGATGAAAGATGTACTTGAAATAAAAAATATCGGAGGTTTTAAAGATTGTTCATAGTTATTCTCTATCTTTAGATAGAAATTATCAGTTTGACAAGCAAGCAAAATCGGTCTATCTTTGTTACATATTATAAACCCGGACAGAAGAATAAAAAAGACTTCGGTTTATTTAAACTTTGCCTCCGACTAACATCTATTTTATGGAAGAAAAAAAACTAACTGCCGCGAACGGTCGTCCCATTGCCGACAATCAGAATTCGCAAACCGCAGGTCAACGCGGACCTGTCATGTTACAAGATCCATGGCTTATTGAAAAACTGGCTCATTTTGACCGTGAAGTGATTCCGGAAAGACGTATGCACGCCAAAGGTTCGGGAGCTTTCGGTACATTTACCGTCACTCACGACATTACGAAGTACACCCGTGCAGCTATTTTCAGCGAAGTCGGAAAGCAAACTGAGTGTTTCGTCCGTTTCTCTACCGTAGCCGGAGAGCGTGGGGCGGCAGATGCCGAACGTGATATCCGCGGTTTTGCCATGAAATTCTACACCGAAGAGGGCAACTGGGATTTAGTCGGAAACAACACTCCTGTCTTTTTCTTACGTGATCCGCTTAAATTTCCGGATTTGAATCATGCCATCAAGCGCGACCCGAAAACGAACATGCGCAGCCCTAACAGCAACTGGGACTTCTGGACACTTCTGCCCGAAGCGCTTCATCAGGTGACAATCACTATGAGCCCTCGCGGCATTCCTTACTCCTATCGCCATATGCACGGATTCGGAAGCCACACCTATAGTTTTATCAATGCGGACAACCAGCGTATCTGGGTGAAATTCCACCTGCGCACCTTGCAGGGAATCAAAAACCTGACAGATCAGGAAGCGGAAGCGATCATCGCCAAAGACCGCGAATCTCATCAACGCGACCTTTTTGAAAGCATCGAAAAGGGAGATTACCCGAAATGGTTATTCCAGATTCAGTTAATGACGGAAGAGGAAGCAGACCATTACCGCATCAACCCGTTCGACCTGACCAAAGTATGGCCGCACAAAGACTTCCCGCTACAAGACGTCGGAATCCTTGAACTGAACCGTAATCCGGAAAACTATTTCGCAGAAGTAGAACAAGCTGCTTTCAACCCGATCAATACCGTAGACGGCATCGGATTCTCACCGGACAAGATGTTACAGGGACGTCTGTTCTCTTACGGCGATGCACAGCGTTATCGTCTCGGAGTGAACTCCGAACAGATTCCGGTGAATAAACCCCGTTGCCCGTTCCATGCTTACCACCGTGACGGAGCCATGCGTGTAGACGGCAACTACGGTGCAACCAAAGGCTACGAACCCAACAGCTACGGAGAATGGAAAGACTCTCCTCACATGAAAGAACCGCCTCTCAAAGCATCCGGCAACGGAGAGATATACAATTATAATGAACGCGAATACGATGATGATTACTACAGCCAGCCGGGCGATCTGTTCCGACTGATGCCGGCAGACGAGCAGCAACTTCTGTTTGAAAACACGGCACGTGCTATGGGAGACTCCGAATTATTCATCAAACAGCGTCACACCCGCAACTGCTACAAAGCAGACCCCGCATACGGTGCCGGAGTCGCCAAAGCATTGGGCATTGATCTGCAAGAAGCATTGAAAGAATAAAAGAACAACCAACCATTTGTAAAAGAAAGAGCATATTTCCCGACGGATTTATGCTCTTTTTTTCGACAGAACAGTAAACAGATGTATATCAGCAGAATAAAAATCCTTTTTTATTCCTTTAAAAGGAATGCCCCGTTGGTTTAAAACCAACGGAACTATTTAAAAAAAGTTCTGCTTTTCCAATGAGAGCAGAACTTTTTTGTTTTATTTATTTATCAACCGGAAAGAGATCAGTCAATCCCCGGCATCAGAACAACACCGAGCTTCTTCTTACCATCCATCTTGACTACCATCGGCTTTTCAAAGCGGACATGACGCAGGAATTTCGTTTCTTCCACCGCAGGTTGGGCGTTGAGGAAATCCTGATTGTAGACTCCGTCATTCATAAAGGCATTGATCGTAAAATAGCCTACGCCGAACGAAGTGAGGTTCTGGAAGAAGTGAGTTCCCTGACTCGGGTCTACACGATAATTGGTCAGTCCGGCCTCCACTATCACACGGGCGGCGGAGATATGCGGCCACTTCACCGGAATGCCCAGCCATGTATCACTGCTGCCCCAACGTCCCGGACCTACGAGCACATAATTCCTTCCTGCATTGAGGAATTGCAGGTTCATTTTCTCTATTTCCCAGGCAATGGCCTGATTGTTCGAAGCACTGTATCCATCCGTCTTGACGTAGACGATATCATAAATTTCGTTCATGACGCCATGCCCCAATGAGTTATTGGAACGGAGCACCACGTCTTCATCCGGTATCAGCGTCAAGTCTTCGTCCAGCATTTCTTTGCTGTCCACAATCGGGCGGATTTGCAACAGGTAGAATGTACCCGTCTTATCTTGTTCACGGCTCAAGGTCGCGGCAAACTCAATCTCCACCGGGCGCCGCATTTCCTGTTCACCGTACTTCAAAACCAGTTGCAGGATGCGTGCCAGCGGGAATACATCGTGTTGAAGGATATTGGCAAACGTGATTACCTTGCGTCCACCGGGATACAAACCGTCACGGATCACCTGATCATACGGATCGTAAGTAGAAGCGATATAGCGTAACGAACCGTCACTTTCGGCTTCCTTCACATGAAGTTTCAACAGGTTAAAGCCGTCGTCGATAGAGAAATCATGCCCTGCGTTTTTCAAGTCCAATGCGTAGAAACGGGTCTGTGTTTCTTTCAGGGCTATTTCCATTTCACTGGTTTGCAACACTTGATTCGGGTGATAAGGAGAGAAACGGAGCGTCATACCTCCGTCTACAATATATTTTCCTAATCCAAGAGCCAGGTTCACCGTGCCTTCTTCGGCTTTTTCATCTCCCAAGGGATAATAATTGAGCGAACGTGCCACGCCGGACATAGACGGGTAGTAACGGTCTCCGTATTGATTTCCCACAACTTCCTGCAAGATGACTGCCATCTTTTCCTGGTCGATCACGTTCGATGTAGCCTGCATATAGGCTTTACTGTCTCTGAAGTAAACCGACGCATAGACTCCTTTGATCGCATCGGAAAGCATACGGAGCATTTCGTAACGGTCGTCCAGATAAGGAATCATATACGTATTGTATATTCCAGCAAACGGCTGATAATGAGAATCTTCCAACAAAGAGGATGAACGGATGGCAATCGGGGATTTCACCACATCGAAGAAGGTGAAGAAGTCCTCTACCAACCGGTCGGGCAGTTTCGCCTTCAGGAAATATCGTAGAATCGTATCATCGTCGGCATCCGATAGAGCGATTTGATAAAGATTATTGGTCTCCATAAACTCGTCGAAGACATCGGTACACAGTACCACTGTCTTAGGAATTGCCACCCGTGCATTTTCGAACTCTTCAAATTCGGGATAACGCTTCACCATATTATCAATGAAGGCAAGGCCACGGCCTTTTCCTCCCAGCGAACCGTCGCCGATACGGGCAAAGTTCGAGTAACGGTCGAAACGGTCACGTTTGAAGACGGCAACCACTCCCTGATTTTTCATCTTCCGGTACTTCACGATCGCCTCGAAGATAATCCGGCGGTGTGCATCTACGTCCTGAAGACTGGTCCACGTGATCGGCTTCAGAAACTCGGCTACCGGAAACATGGCACGCGAATAGAGCCAGCGCGAAACGTGATTCCGGCTGATATGATACAAGAAGGACTCGGCAGGCACGGCAAACAGGATATTCTGCAGCTCTTTCAGGTTCCGCACACGGGCAATCTCTTCTCCGGTCTCCGGATTGCGGAACACAAAGTCACCGAACCCGAAGTTATCGGAAACGATGCGCCGCAGGTCAACGTCCATCTTTTTAGAATTCTTATCGATAAAGCTGGCACCGTATTTGGCGGCATACGAAGAGTTTTCCGATTCGGAGGATTGGATAATCAACGGTACGAACGGATCGTTTTTGCGTATGGCGGCACAAAGCTTGATACCTGCCAGACCGTCTTTCTCGCCCCGTTCCACTTTCGGGAAACGGACGTCGGTAATGACTCCTAATATATTATTCTGGTATTTGCGATAGATTTCCATCGCTTCCTGATACGTACGCGCCAAAACGATTTTAGGACGCCCACGCATACGAAGCGTGCGCTGGTGCGCATTCAGAGCTTCGGTAGAAAATTCCTGGCTCTGCTTCAACACGAATTTATACAGGTTGGGAAGAATGGAAGAATAGAACCGGATGCCATCTTCCACCAAAAGTATCATCTGCACGCCTACTTCCTGCACATCATGTTCGAGGTTCATCTTATCTTCCATCAGTTTGATAATAGAAACCAACAGGTCGGTATTGCCCAGCCAGCAGAATACGTATTCAAATGCGCTCAGGTCTTCGTTGATAATCCGCTTTGTAATACCGTGACTGAAAGGAGTCAGGATAACGATCGGAATATGTTCGTATTTCTCTTTGATGTGCCGCCCGATATCAAAACTGTCATTGTCTCCCGTACTCGGCATACAGATCACCAGATCGAATGACATATTCTCCAACTGCGTCAATGCTTCCTCTTCCGTAGAAACCTGTGAGAAACGAGGCGGATAACGAAGTGACAAGGATGTATATTCATTAAATATCTTTTCATCAATGCGTCCGTCATCTTCCAGCATGAAAGCGTCATACGGGTTGGCAATCAACAGAACATTGAAAATCCGCCGTGTCATCAAATTGGCGAATTGCGTATCTTTGAAGTAAAGCTGGTTTAATTTATACTTGCTGAGCATAGTCTCTTTCTATTTTTTATTCCATAATGAAATGATTCATAGTACAGTCTACTTGACGTTTACCCTGCAAAGTTAATTTTTTAAATCTCATTTGCTATCATCTTCTTTATAAAGTTTATAATAGGTAATAAGTAATAGGTAACAGGTAATAACCATGCGGTTTACAGCGCAGCTTATTACTTATTACCTATTACTTATTACCTATCACTATCATTTTATCATTATTTAATCAAAATATCACCATAAAACCAATCATATTTGAAAAATTTTCCTATATTTGCAGTGTGAGCAGTTTACATTTTATCAGAATAACCTTTTAAAATATGATATCATGAACATCCAGAAAATCATGTCCTCTTTGGAGGCAAAGCACCCCGGTGAATTAGAGTATCTTCAAGCAGTAAAAGAAGTTCTTCTTTCGATCGAAGATATATACAATCAGCATCCCGAATTTGAAAAGGTCAAGATCATAGAAAGACTGGTAGAACCTGATCGTATCTTCACTTTCCGTGTCACTTGGGTAGACGATAAAGGGGAAGTTCAGACCAATCTCGGTTATCGTGTACAGTTCAACAATGCAATCGGTCCGTACAAAGGCGGTATCCGTTTCCATGCTTCCGTCAACCTCTCCATTTTGAAATTCCTCGGCTTCGAGCAGACATTCAAGAATGCGCTGACTACCCTTCCGATGGGTGGCGGCAAAGGCGGTTCGGACTTCTCGCCCCGTGGCAAGAGCGATGCTGAAATCATGCGTTTCTGTCAGGCGTTTATGCTTGAATTGTGGCGCCATCTGGGACCGGACATGGATGTACCTGCCGGTGATATCGGTGTAGGCGGACGCGAAGTAGGTTATATGTTCGGTATGTACAAGAAGCTGACCCGCGAATTTACGGGAACCTTTACCGGAAAAGGACTGGAGTTCGGCGGTTCGCTGATTCGTCCGGAAGCTACCGGCTTCGGCGGTTTGTACTTCGTTTATCAGATGTTGCAGGCAAAAAATATAGATATCAAAGGCAAGACAGTCGCTATCTCCGGCTTCGGTAACGTAGCTTGGGGCGCTGCCACCAAGGCGACCGAATTGGGTGCCAAAGTAATTACGATCTCCGGACCGGACGGATATATCTATGATCCGAATGGAATCAGTGGAGAGAAGATCGATTATATGCTTGAGTTGCGTGCTTCGGGCAACGATATTGTGGCTCCGTATGCAGATGAATTTCCGGGTTCTACATTCGTAGCCGGTAAACGCCCATGGGAAGTAAAAGCAGACATAGCGCTTCCTTGCGCCACTCAAAACGAATTGAATGGCGAAGATGCCAAGAACCTGATCGACAACAACGTTCTTTGTGTCGGAGAGATCTCCAATATGGGTTGTACACCCGAAGCTATCGATCTCTTTATCGAACACAAAACAATGTACGCTCCCGGCAAAGCTGTCAATGCAGGCGGTGTGGCAACATCCGGACTCGAAATGTCACAAAATGCAATGCACTTGAGCTGGAGTGCAGCCGAGGTAGACGAGAAACTGCATTCTATCATGCACGGCATTCATGCACAATGTGTGAAGTATGGTACAGAGCCCGACGGATATATCAATTATGTAAAAGGTGCCAATATTGCAGGTTTCATGAAAGTAGCCCATGCAATGATGGGACAAGGCGTCATTTGATAATTAAAAATTAAAGATTAAAAGGTAGAAAATAGAAGGTGGACGGGAGCTGGTTGGCTTGGGATTCACAATTTATTTAATTTTTAGTTTCTAATTTTTAATTTCTAGATTCATTTAGAAGACTTTGTTTAGTTGTATTTGTATTTGTGGTTTGCGCCACTCGCCTCCTGTGACAGGACGCGGGTGGCGCTATTTTTATGAGATTAACGTTATTTTCGATGGGAATTAATTATCTTTGCAGCATTATCGAATAAATAAATAACTAAATAAAAATGCTACAACCCGAATTAAAATTCCGTCGCGATAAGATTCGCAGTCTGATGGCGTTGCAGGGCATTGACGCTGCGCTCATTACTTGTAATACAAATCTGATTTATACATACGGCTGCGTTGTCAGCGGTTACCTTTATCTTCCGCTCCATTCACCCGCATTGTTGTTTTTCAAACGTCCCAATAATATCACAGGCGAACATTCGTTCCCTATCCGCAAACCGGAACAGATTGTCGATCTGCTGAAAGAAAACGGATTGCCCATGCCAACCAAGCTGATGTTGGAGGGCGACGAACTTCCTTACACGGAATATTGCCGTCTGGCAAGTCTCTTCCCCGAGACCGAAGTGGTGAACGGCACTCCGCTGATCCGTCAGGCACGTAGTGTGAAGACACCGGTTGAAATCGAAATGTTACGCCGTTCGGGCATTGCCCATGCAAAAGCTTACGAACAAATTCCGAGCGTATACCGTCCGGGAATGACGGATATAGAATTCTCTATCGAGATAGAACGTCTGATGCGCCTGCAAGGGTGCCTAGGCATTTTCCGGGTGTTCGGACGCAGCATGGAAATCTTCATGGGCAGCGTACTCACGGGAGACAACGCCGGATACCCTTCTCCATACGACTTCGCACTGGGCGGACAAGGTCTCGACCCTGCCCTGCCAGGAGGAGCCAACAAGACTCCGTTGAAAGAAGGACAAAGCGTCATGGTCGATTTAGGCGGCAACTTCAACGGATATATGGGCGACATGAGCCGGGTGTTCTCTATCGGAAAACTGCCGGAAGAAGCTTATGCGGCACATCAGGTCTGTCTGGATATTCAGGAAAAGATAGCTTCTATTGCCCGTCCGGGTGTTTCCTGCGAGCAACTGTATGACACCGCCATCCAAATAGCGACGGAAGCCGGATTCAGAGACAAATTCATGGGAACCAACCAGCAAGCGAAGTTTATCGGCCACGGCATCGGCCTCGAAATCAACGAAGCTCCCGTACTGGCCCCCCGCATGAAGCAGGAACTCGAACCGGACATGGTGTTTGCCCTCGAACCGAAAATCGTACTTCCGGGAGTAGGTCCTGTAGGTATAGAAAACTCTTGGGTGGTGACGAACGAAGGTATCGAAAAACTAACGAACTGCCGTGAAGAAATCATTGAGCTGAGTTAAACTCGTCCGGACACAAACCTTATTCAAACAACCCAATAATATGAATTACGCATCTGTTTCATTCATCGGCAGTGCTTTACTTTTGCCTACATTATCCATCCATGCGCAGCAAAGAAACGCCCAACCGAATATTTTATTTATTCTCTGCGATGACATGGGATATGGAGATTTGGCCTGCTACGGTCAACCGTTTATCCGCACCCCTCATATCGACGCTATGGCAAATGAAGGGATGCGCTTCACGCAGGCGTATGCCGGTAGCCCTGTCAGCGCACCTTCAAGAGCTTCAGTCATGACGGGACAGCACAGCGGTCATTGCGAAGTGCGGGGAAACAAAGAATATTGGAAAAATGCTCCCACCGTGATGTATGGGGACAATAAAGAATACGCGGTAGTAGGGCAACATCCATACGATCCGGAGCACATCATACTGCCGGAAATAATGAAAGACAACGGATATACTACAGGAATGTTCGGTAAATGGGCAGGAGGCTATGAGGGCTCCTGCTCCACTCCCGACAAACGGAGTATAGACGAATACTACGGCTACATCTGCCAGTTTCAAGCGCACCTCTACTATCCTAATTTCTTAAACCGTTACAGTAAAGCATTGGGTGATACCGGAGTGGTACGCATAGTTATGGACGAAAACATCAAGTATCCGATGTTCGGTCCCGAATACCGGAAACGTCCTCAATATTCCGCCGACATTATCCATCAAAAAGCTTTGGAATGGCTGAACAGACAAGATGGCAAGCAACCGTTCTTCGGCATATTCACCTACACTCTTCCTCATGCGGAACTTGTACAGCCGGAGGACTCGATTCTGAACGAATACAAAGCGGAGTTTAGTCCTGATAAAATTTTCAAAGGTAGTAAATGGTCACGTTATAATGCGGTTACCCATACACACGCTCAATTCGCCGGCATGATTACCCGTCTGGATTATTATGTAGGCGAAGTACTGAAAAAGCTGAAAGAGAAAGGGCTGGACGAGAACACATTAGTCATTTTCTCCAGCGACAACGGTCCTCATGAGGAAGGTGGAGCCGACCCTACTTTCTTCGGTAGAGACGGAAAGTTGCGCGGATTGAAACGCCAGTGCCACGAAGGCGGTATACGCATTCCGTTCATAGCCCGTTGGCCGGGACGTGTACCCGCCGGTGAAGTGAGCGACCACATCTGCGCTTTCTATGACTTAATGCCTACTTTCTGCGAAGTGGCGGGTATCAAGAATTATGAAAAGAAATACCGCAATAAAAAGAAGGAGACCGACTATTTTGACGGAATCTCTTTTGCACCGACATTACTGGGAAAGAAAAAGCAAAAACAACATAAATTCCTGTATTGGGAATTCGACGAGACAGACCAGATAGCAGTGCGCATGAACGACTGGAAGCTAATCGTAAAAAAAGGAAGTCCCTCATTGTATAACTTGAAGACGGACATCCACGAAGACAACGATATAGCCCTCCAGCACCCGGACATTGTAAAAAAAATGAAAGCCATCATCTTTGAACAACATACTCCGAATCCACATTTTTCGGTAACATTACCTAGCCGATAACCGGTGTCAGCCCCATCTTCTTTGCCCGTGCCAACATAAAGGTGCGGGCAGCTTCATATTCATTCGGGATCACTCCATCCAGAATCGCATCCTTTATCGCACTTTTCAGAGTCCCCACCTCCCGGCACGGTTGCAATCCGAAAGTTTCCATGATCTCCTCACCGCTCACAGGGGGCTGGAAATTGCGAATCCGGTCTTTTTCCTCCAGGTCTTTCAGCTTCTGCCGCACCAGTTGAAAGTTATTCAGGAAACGTTGCTTACGTTCCATATTTTTAGAAGTGATGTCCGCTTCACAGAGCGTCATCAGGTCGTCGATGTCATCCCCCGCCTCAAAAAGCAGACGGCGGACAGCCGAATCCGTCACTACATCATCCGCTATCACGATAGGACGCATGTGGAGACTGACCATCTTCTGCACATACTTCATCTTCTCATTCATCGGCAACTTCATCTTCCGGAAAATATTCGGAATCATCTTCTCACCGATAAAATTATGATTATGGAACGTCCAGCCCGCTTTAGGCTCCCAACGTTTCGTTGCAGGCTTGGCGATATCGTGCAGCAAAGCTGCCCAACGCAACCAGAGATTATCCGTCTTTTTGCTGATATTGTCCAGCACTTCCAGCGTATGGTAAAAGTTATCCTTGTGCGACCGTCCGTTTCGTGTTTCTACTCCCTGCAAGGCAGCCAGTTCCGGAAAAATCAACGGAAGCAGTCCGCTTCGTTCCAGTTCTACAAAGCCTTTTGAAGGGATAGGCGAAAGAATGATCTTGTTCAGCTCATCCGCAATCCGTTCACGGGATATGATTTCAATCCGGTCTTTGTTACGGCAGAGCGATTCGAACGTATCGTCATCGATATAAAAATTCAGTTGCGTGGCAAAGCGAATGCAACGCATCATGCGCAGCGGGTCGTCACTGAACGTGATATCCGGATCGAGGGGTGTGCGGATGGTCTTTTCCTTCATGTCCGCCATGCCGCCAAACGGGTCAACCAGTTCGCCAAAGCGTGCTTTGTTCAGGCAGACAGCCATCGCGTTAATAGTAAAGTCACGGCGGTTCTGATCGTCCTCCAGTGTTCCGTCTTCCACGATGGGCTTCCGTGAATCCCGTTGATAGGATTCTTTGCGGGCACCTACAAATTCGACTTCCGTACCTTTATATTTCACTTGTGCCGTACCGAAATTCTTGAAAACAGAGACGTACGCACCACGCCCCAAGCGTTTTCCAAGTGCTTCCGCCATTGCGATCCCGCTGCCTACTACTACTACATCTATATCTTTGGAGGGACGTTGCAGAAAAATATCACGAACGTAACCGCCTACCACGTAACACTCCAGTCCGAGTGCGTCAGCGGTTTCGGCAATGTGTCCGAAGATCGGTTCGCTAAAATACTGTTTCAGTTCCTCTTGAGTCAACTCTATCATCTTTTTAATGCTTAACGACTGGCAACAGACAGTTAAATAGTTGATGAAAACACCGGTCGGGCGGTCCATAATCATCAAACACTTATTGCCAATACAAGTTTTGAGGGGGCAAAATTACAAAAATAAGGGATATATTTGTATTTTTGTCGCTATAAAGTAAACGATGAACGGGCGAGGAACGGTAAACGGCAAGTAACACGAACGGCAAACCGCAAGTAACGAACAGTTGGCGGTAAGTCGTGAACACTGCACGTCCCATCTCCATCGCAAATCGTCTAATAGTAAAATGTAAATGGTATGATGAAAAAACTGATTATCTTCTTTTGCGGCACGCTGGCACTGACAGCCTGCGGAAACGGCATCGAGAAAAAAGCCAATGAAAAACTGACGATTGCCCGTGCTGCCTACGAACGTGGCGACTACGAAGAAGCAAAGACACAAATCGACAGTATCAAGATTTTGTATCCCAAAGCATTCGAGGCCCGCAAAGCCGGTCAGGAATTGATGCTGGATGTGGAACTCAAGGCTCAACAAGAGATTCTGGCCTTTCTGGACAGTGCTCTCCAGGCAAAGCAAGCAGCGTTTGACGCCATCAAAGGCAAGTACACCCTGGAGAAAGATGCCGAATATCAGCAAGTGGGTAACTACATATGGCCTACACAAGCCATCGAGAAGAATCTCCATCGTTCCTTCCTTCGCTTCCAAGTGAGCGAGCAGGGAATTATGAGCATGACTTCCATTTATTGCGGAGCCGGCAATATCCATCATGTAGGCGTCAAAGTGATGACTCCCGACGGCAGTTTTGCCGAAACTCCGACTTCGAAGGACAGCTACGAAACATCGGATATGAACGAGAAAATAGAAAAAGCCGATTACAAATTGGGAGAAGACGGTAACGTGATCGAATTTCTGAACCTCAACAAAGACAAGAATATCCGTGTGGAATTTATCGGCGACCGTAGATACACAACGACGATGAGTCCGACTGACCGACAGGCAGTAGCAGGCGTTTACGAACTGTCGAAAATCCTTTCCGCCATGCAGCAAATCAAGAAAGAACAGGAAGACGCCAATCTGAAAATCGGATTTATCAATAAGAAAAAAGAACGGAAAGCGATGGAAGAAGCTGCCGAAGAATAAAGGTTCTTTCGGAGTAACGGCTTTCCGGAAAAGTGATAAAAGCGCTATCGGAGAAGAATAAATCAAGCAGTCCGAAAAGGATAAGTAAAAAACGGTAAGCGATGAAAATTTGTGTTTATCAGAGATAGCACATTTATTTTTTCATCGCTTACCGATTTTTATTTCAATTCAAGAGACTGTTCTCCGACTTATCATTAGGCACAAATAGTAATGATATTTCATTCCAACTTTAAAGAGACGCAGCATTGTTTTCTTGCTCGCACCCTTTTACCTTGGAGAAACGGCGTAAACCAGCATCCTAAAACGGCGTAGCCTGCCTACATAAAACGGCGTAGCCTGACAGGTAGAAAGGGCGCAGTCTCCAAAGGCTTATTTCACTCTCCTATTCAACTGATTATTAGCCTTCTCCACCTTTGACTTACCTATCCGTTTCCCCGTCCCTTTCTTTTTTCCGGCAGCAGGCTTCGCCTTTCCGGCGAACGGATTGTTACTTTTTTTGATTGGCATAACTTAACAAAGTATCATTCTCCTTCGTAATACTCGCCCAAAAACCAGCGGGCAATAAAGTCCCAGTTTTCGTGCAGCAGCTCTTTCCCGTTCTCGAAAGGGAATTGCGCTTCCGGCAGCAGGTCATGTTCCATGCCGTACTTCAGCAGATCGAACGGGCACAGCCCTTCCTCGCAGAAAAGTTCGTACGCCTCTTCCTCAGCCATTTCCGCATTATACAGCGGATTCCGTTTGTCGGCAAAGTAGCGGGCTACGTCCGGACCTATCAGCAAACCTTTCGGATTAGCGTACATCACGAAATCCGAAAACTCCTTCAAGTCGGGCAACAGAGCATCTTCCTCGTCCTCCCATTGCAGGGCCTGCACAAAGAACAGTTTCAAAGCCTCATACGAATCGAAGAACATCAACGGCTCGCCACCACTCGCTTTCAGAAAGCGTTCCACATTCACGGGCAACTGATCGCCCGGCGAGGCAACAGGCAAAGCAGTCCGCTGCTTCTCCATCAGCTCCGATTCCATCAGCCAGTCTCCGGCAAGTCCGTCGCTGATAGGCGCTTTCTCGAAAACATCCTCCAACTGCGCATAGATCACATCGGCAAACTCCAGCAAGTCCGCATCCAAGGGATTCTCCACACCGTCAAAGTCATCGCCTACCGGCGAATTAATTCCCCACAGCAAGAAAGCGATATCCTCTTTATTGATCTCGTCGGTGAGATAACCTTCCGACAATTCATAAAACGGCAGGTAACGTCCGTAATTCCTTTTATGCCAACGGATGAACTGGCGCCAGTTGCCTCCGTCCGTCACACAGTCTTCCAGATAAAGAGTCAGCATCAGAGTCACCTGATTCTGGCTTTCCTGTGTCTCCGACTTATATAAATAAGATTCGCTGACGACAGGCAATAAAAGATTGGCAAATTCAAGATACCAGTGATCCGTCGCCAACACCTTTGCACGGCCATGAAGATCCAGCCATGCTTTCATATAAATTTTCCCTTGTTTCATTATTATTCTGTTGCTTGTTTTAGTTTCTCCACGCCCTATTACCTATTACCTATTACCTATTACCTATTCTACAGTCTTTTCAAAGCCAGTTTTATTACTTTCTCCACCGGAGCATCCGGTTCTTCCTTCAAGATAGCCAGTACCACTTTCTGCGAAGGCGCGGCGGCAAAGCCAAGCATGGTCAGAGCGGCTACCGCTTCCTCCTGCACTTCTACGCTGGCAGATTGCAGCAGCATTCCGGCAGAAGCGCTTCCTCCTGCCACGGTGGCTCCCATCGTCTTTATCTTGTCTTTCAGGTCGACAATGACACGCTGCGCTGTTTTCAGTCCGATCCCCTTCACCGTTTTCAGCAAATTCGCATTTTCGGTGCTGATCACATTCACCAGTTCGGCAGGCGAAAGGGCAGAGAGAATCATACGTGCCGTATTGCCTCCGATGCCCGACACGGAAATGAGCAGCAGGAAAATCTCCCGCTCCTGCTTCTCGGCAAATCCGTAGAGCACATACGCGTCCTCCCGAATAGCTTCATAGATATATAACTTACAGTTTTTCTTCCCCTGAATAGCCGAATAAGTATTCAGGGATATATTGGCGGCATAGCCTACCCCGTTACAGTCGATTACTGCGGTTGCCGGACTAAGTTCGGCAAGTTCGCCTCTTACATATTCTATCATATACCTTGCAAAGATAAGACAAATTCACCACAGATGAAAAGACTTTCGCAACATTTCCGCCTCGCAGTCAGAGGTGAAAAAATTAAAAATAATGCAGGCAGTAAACAAAACTTCCTAGTAATTTGTTTACTTTTGTGGCAGAATTAAAGAAAAATGTTCATATAAAACCAATAAAAGAATGAAAAAAGTAAGAGCAGCTATTGTCGGTTACGGCAATATCGGACACTATGTACTTGAAGCGCTACAGGCAGCGCCTGATTTCGAAATAGCCGGAGTCGTTCGTCGTGCAGGAGCAGAGAACAAACCGG
>ERZ773187.1801-NODE-1801-length-15275-cov-10.577661_pt1 | contig 15275 bp, 15 predicted proteins | sample MGYA00511242_ERZ773187 | MGnify/ENA primary metagenome ERZ773187 (study PRJEB29015, sample SAMEA2737744) | human gut metagenome | biome: human gut; feature: human-associated habitat; material: faeces | place: China | collected 2012 ... | reverse complement strand
TTCTGTCGGCGCTGTCTCTCGGTTTTGGCGATGGCGTGAACGGCTCAATGCAGGCGCTGCTACCATGCGAATCCCCCGCAGCCCTAAGCATTCCCAAGATGGATGTGTTAGCCACGATTTGCCGAGGCATCCACGCTAAGCGACCCGTCGCCATCCGCTACTACTCGATGAGCAGCGGCGAGTCCGAGCGGGTAATTGTGCCCTTTGCTTTGGTTGATACCGGCATGCGCTGGCACGTCCATTTGATCGCAAGAGTAGAGAGTTTCGGGATTTCGTCGTCACCCGCATCGAAGCACCAACATTGCTCGACGAGGAGCCACAAGCCAACGAACGACAGGATAACGACATCCAGTGGACGCGCATCGTCGAGCTGGATTTCGTGCCGTACCCGAGCGTTGAGCGGCCCGATATTATCAAGATGGACTATCGTCGATGCTACGCTGATCCACGCGCCCAGTTCATCCAAGAACCAGGACGGCAAGCGCGACCCGGAAATGCACCAGACCAAGAAGGGGAACCAGTATTACTTTGGCATGAAGGCGCACATCGGCGTTGATGATGAATCGGGGCTGGTACACAGCGTGGTGGGCACGGCAGCCACCGTGGCGGATGTCACCCAGGTCGACAAACTGCTGCACGGCGACGAGAACGTCGTCTGCGCCGATGACGGCTACACAGGCGTCGAAAAGCGCTCCGAGCATGCCGACCGAGAAGTGATCTGGCAGGTCGCAGCACGCCGCAGCACCTACAAGATGCTCGATAAACGCAGCGCCCTGTACAAAGCCAAGCGCAAGATCGAGAAGGCCAAGGCGCAAGTGCGAGCGAAGGTAGAGCCCCCGTTTCGCGTGATCAAGCGGCAGTTCGGCTACACCAAGGTACGTTTCCGAGGGCTGGTGAAGAACACTGCACAACTGGTGACGCTGTTTGCCCTGTCGAACCTATGGATGGCCCGCCGACATTTGCTGGCAAGCGCAGGAGAGGTGCGCCTGTAATGCGGAAAATGGCCGTCGCAAGGTGCTCGCGACGGCTGAAAGCACCGAAATGAGCGAGTGATCCGATCGTTTTTGATCAGTTCACCGCTTTCAAAATCAGCAGTGGCTGAAGCCAGCCGGAAATACAGGGCTACTTCAGACCATCCCTAGCTAGGGCTCGTAGTTCGGCGCAAGGCTGAAGTCGCTTGGCTGCTTCGCTGTGCAGATCCATGACCCACTTTCCATCAAACTCCCGGTTGTAGTTCCACAAGCATCTCGCGAGTCTTGCCGGCCCGCTCCACTAACAAGACCACAACATCTCCAACGTTCTTGTCGTCTAGCCGGGCCTGTAATGTGGTGACGTCGTCAACGGCGATACCGTCGATGCTGATAACGCGATCGCCGGGCACGATGCCGCCTGCGGTGACCTCGACGCCGACGAGCCCGGCCCTGTGCGCCGCCGAGCCCGGCGTCACGCGCAATACGAATACGCCCTTACTGCCGGTCAGCGCCTGCAGACGCGCGTTGAGCTGCTCATCCACCTCGATGCCCAGCGCCGGACGGATGTACTTGCCGGTCTTTATGAGTTGCGGCACCACGCGCATGACGGTATCGACCGGCACCGCAAAGCCTATGCCGGCCGAGGCGCCAGACGGACTGTAGATGGCGGTATTGATGCCGATCAGCCGCCCAGCCGAATCGAGCAGCGGGCCACCGGAATTGCCGGGGTTGATGGCGGCGTCGGTCTGGATCAGGTGATCGATGGCCGGGCCGCCCGCTTCTCCCGGCAACGAGCGGTCGAGCGCGGAGACGATACCAGTGGTGAGCGTCCAGTCCAGGCCGAAGGGGTTGCCGATAGCAAACACCTTCTGACCCACCTTGAGGTCGGCACTGGTGCCGACCGGCACGGCCGGCGGGCGCTTGAAACCGACGCCGATCTTGAGCACGGCGATGTCGTGCGCGGGGCTCGTCCCCACCAGCGCGGCCTGGTAGTCGCGGCCGTCGGCCAGTTTGACGGTGGCTTCGGACGCGCCCTGGATGACGTGGAAGTTGGTGACGACGTGGCCGGCGTCGTCCCAGATGAAGCCCGAGCCAGTGCCGCGCGGCACGGAGAACACGTTGCGCGTCCAGACATCGCGTACTAATTGCGCGGTGGTGATGTAGACCACCGAGGCGCGTGATTTTTCGAACAGTTCGATGGTGGTTTTCTCGTCCGCCGCCAGATCGCCACGCGCCATCACGGTGCGTTCTGCTGCCTCGCGCGGACTGAACCAGGCCTCGATGGCGGGCAGAAACTGCCACAGCAGCATGAGCGCGGCAATACAGGCGGTGATGAAGAGCCAGCGCCGGACGAAGCGGTCCGGCGCGGGGCGTTGGTACGGGTCGAGATAGGCCATGAGACGTCTCCTGTTGATGGGCAATCAGCGCCACAGCCCGCTCGGGCGCCAGCGCGGTGGGCGCGTCGCCAAAGCGGATTCCGGCAAAAAATGGGGCGCGCGGAGTGGCAACGCTGATGCTGGCCCAGGCGCCAACGTCAGCAGGCGTGCGATGCGCTCTTGCGTTGCCGGACGCGTGCGCAAGCAGGAGGGCTCGGGATTGCCCCATCCCGGCCATAGCCAGGCACGCCAGGAGCGGCTGACCCGCTCGATTTTCGCCAGCGCGGACGCCAGCCCCTGCGGGTCGCCAGTCAGTTCCGCCGCAAGGCGGTCAGCGTCGAACTCACGCACGCGAGACAAGCCGAGCTGTGCGAGCAGGGCCAGCTGGGGCGATGCGGCCAATAACAATAGACCAGGCCAATAGACCTCCGCCGCGCCAACCAGCAGCGCGGGCAGGCTGAGCAGGATCGCGATCTGTCCCATAAGGGCCAGTAGGCACGTGAGGCGACTGACGGAATCCGCCAGCCCCATGACACGCAGATCCTCATTAGCGATGTGCGCGACCTCGTGCACGAGCACACCCGCCAGCTCGCGTGGGCTCAGGCTGCGCAGCAGGCCATCGGTGAGGGCGATCGATGCCTCCTGCTTCGATCCGGTGGCGAAGGCGTTGACGACGGCACTGGGCACATAGTGCGGCACCGGCGTGGCGGGCAAACCGGCACGGGCGGGCAGCTCGCGCAACAGGGCCCACATCTCGTGGGCTTGTTGCGGGTGCAAGGTCCGTACGCGGTACAGGCGCAAGCTCAGCGCCGACGCGGCTACCGGGTCCAGCAGCAACGCACCTGCAACGGCAAACAGCGCGAGCCACAGGCAGCCTTCCCCAAATGGCAGTCTCCCTGCTGCGGCTGCGATCCCGACCAGGGTCAGGACCAACAGCCCGGTCTGCAGGCGGTTGAGCCAGCGGTGTTGCAAGAGCACAGTGCGCGGATCACTCGGATGATGACGGGTCATGCTCAGAGGTCTCGGCGGCGCGGTCGCCGCGCTTGCGCAGCAGCCAGTAGGTCGCACCCAGAGCCAGCGTGGCGCCTGCCAGCGCGGCTATCTTTGCGGGGCTCGCGTCGGAGTCGAGGATCACGAACTTGCGGGAGAGTGCGATCACCGCGATCAGGACCACCGTCTTAACCTGGATGATGCTGTCCCGACGCAGCGCCACGCGCACGATGGAATGCTTGAACTCCATCGCGATCAAGAGCGTCATGATCATGCCGAACACGCTCTGGAATACCTTGTGGTCCAGGGGATTGAAGGCATCGAGAACCAGCAGCGTGAAGACGATGGAGATGAGCTGGAACAGCGACACCATGATGATGACGGCGATCACCGCCGACAGCACGAGCGCGACGACCTGCTCGAAGCGCTCGTAAAAACTCATGATGGCCAATTGGTCACGCAAGACCTGAAATGGGTTAAGGCGTTTTGATTTCATGACTATGAACTCCCTGGAAAACGGCTGCTGTCGAGACGGCGGCGCATTGCGCTGATGTGTCCTTCAATCAGCTCGGTCGACATGCCAAGCGTCGACATCACCTGTTCCGCCAGCCCAATAGCTGCGGCAAAGGATTGCTGATACACGCGCACGTTAGGCATGGCGCGAAATGCATCGGCCGCGGTCGTACTTCTGCATGACACCCACAAGGTTAGCGCCGGACGGCGCTCGGCAATCGCCTGGGCGATGCGCAACGCTTGCTGGGCATGGGCGAACGTTAGCACCACCAAGTGCGCATGCGTCAAGCCGGCAGCCAGCAAGGTATCGGGCCGACTGGCATCGCCATGGAACACCGGCGCGCCGGCGGCACGCGCGGCCTCTACCTTCTGCGCGTCCGCCTCCAGCAGCAGATGCGCCACGCCGGCGTGGCGAAGAATCTCGCTGACTGTCAGGCCAAGCTCGCCCGCGCCGCAAACGATGACATGGTCTCGATATCGCGTCGTCTGCGCGGCGATCTCGACTTCTTCAGCCTGGGGTGGCTGAATGACGCCGCCGGTGCGGCTCAAGAACCGGGCAAGTACATCGTGATGGCGGATCAGTAGCGGTGCCAGGGCCATGCTGAGCACCAGCGCGACCAGCATGGGTTGGACGACGGTCGCGGGGATCAGATGCTGCTGCAAGACCGTGCCCAACAACAGCAGGGCGAACTCGCCGCCGTGCCCCAACGCTATGCCCGTGCGCCAGGCATCGAGGGCGGACAGGCGCGTCGCCCGCAAGGCCAGCGTATTGAGCAGGATCTTGACCGGTACCAGCACCACCAGCCACGCCAGCACCGCCAGCGGTGCCGAAAGAATCTGTGCTGCGTCCAGTTGCAGGCCGATGGTCACGAAGAACACGCCCGACAACACATCGCGAAACGGCCTGAGGTGGCTTTCCATGTGGTGCCGGAAGTCGCTCTCGCCCAGCACCATCCCGGCGAGGAAGGCCCCCAGGGCGGCGGATACGCCGACCGCGTGCGCAGCAGCGGCGGCAGCCACCACCACGCACAAGGAGACGAGCACGAACGATTCCTCGTGGCCCCGCCGCGCCACCCAGCCCAGCAGGCCATGCAACAGACGGCGCGAGACGAGGGCCGCTGCCGCGAACAGCAGCAGCACACCGAATACTTCGAGCAGCACATGCTCGATCTTCGGCGACTCGCCGCGCGCCCAGATCGCCAGCAAGGCCAGCAGGGGCACGCTGGCCAGGTCCTGAAAGACCAGCACGGCGATGGCACTGCGTCCGTGGCGGGTGGTGAGCTCGCCTTGGTCGGCCAGTTGTCGGCTGACCAGCGCCGTGGACGACATGGCCGCCGCAGTGCCGAGCAGCACGGCGCTCTGGCCGGGCTGCCCCAGCCACATCAATAGCAGGATCAGCGGCGGGGCCACGGCGATCATCTGCAGAGCGCCCGCCATCAGCACCGTCCTGCGGGCGAGCCAGAAGTCTCCGAGGGAGAATTCCAGTCCGACCATGAACAACAGCAGCGCCACGCCCAGCTCGGACAGAAAGCTCAGCGTCTCCCCCGGCGCGATCACGCCGATGACTGAGGGGCCCAGTACAACGCCGACAGAGAGATACCCCAGCAAGGCGGGCACTCTGAACGCCGCCGTCGCCATCGCCGCCAGGCTGCAAGCCGCCAGCAGGATTAGTGTAGTGCCGAGCAAGCCCTGCATCGGTCAGCGCCCCACTTGCGTCGACGTCCAGCGCACGATGTCCTGCGCGCCCATCGCGCCGGCCTGACGGGCGATCTCCCGCCCACCCTGGAACAGGGCGAGCGTCGGGATGCTGCGGATACCGAACTGCGCGGCCAGGTGGGGCTCAGCCTCGGTATTCACCTTCGCCAGCCGGATCCTCGGTTCGAGCTGGTGCGCCGCTTGCTGGAACTGTGGCGCCATCATCTTGCACGGCCCGCACCATGGCGCCCAGAAATCGACCAGCAGCGGCAGATCGCTGCGCTCCACGTGGCGCGAGAACGTCGCCGTAGTCAACTCGATGGGCTCGCCCGTGAACAAGGGCTGCTGGCAGCGGCCACAGTTGGGATGTTCCGATAGCTTCGCAGTCGGTACGCGGTTGATGGACTGGCAATGCGGGCAGACGAGGTGAAGATCATTCTTCATGGTTCGCCTCCTTGGACCACAGTGAGGCTGCCTCGCTTCGGGTCACAGACAATGCCGACCAATCAACGCCTTGGAGCCAATCGTTCCCGTTTTTGCTTACTCCGGCCTCTTCCAGATGAGCAGCGATGAATGCTTCGGCCTGCATGAGCCACCTTCGGACAGCATCTTCCTTACTAGGAATCAGCAGGATTTCAGAGACGCTGCTGGCATTCAGCCCGTCCACACGGATAAGCAGAAAAATGCGCCGCCACAAACGCGGCATGTCCTTCAGCAGGTCAAATGCAAAAGCGAACTCGCTCGACCGATCAATCAGCTCCTCCTGTTCCGCGATCGTTGCGACATCGGGATGCTGACTGCCAGCGAAAATATCGGCCAGCTTGAGTGTGTCATCGTGCTGATAAAATTCGAAGATTTCCTCTTCCACCATGGCCTCGGCCACGTCTTGGGCATCCGGTTCGACCGGCGCGTCCAGAGAAACGAATTCGCCAAATTGCCGGCTGCTTGCCACTTCGTTATCCAGGACGGCGAACAGATGCTTCAAAAGACCGGTGTAAGCCTCTTTTTCCCCCGGCACGGATTGCCATTCCACCTTAGCTCGGACAATCGCTTCATCCACCACGTCGCGCAGCGTCGGATAATCGCGCGGTAAATCGCCGACGGCCCGCAGATAAGCCAGCTCACGCCTTGCGACAGCCTCAAGTTTCGACAGTAGAGGCATTCGGGTCACCTCGGCCTCATGGGCGGCTGATGCGGGTTTTGCGGCAATCCGCACCTTGAGCTCGCGCAAGCGCTCGCGTCGTGCTTTGCGCTTGATTTGATCCTGAGCATGCAGTCGGTCAAAATGCTTCTTGGCCTGACGGAACAACGACTGTGCGAGCATCTGCGCGAGGGGCGTCAGCTCGTCATGTGATGCAGTAACGCTGACAATCTTTTTGCCGGGCAGGTGCATATAGCCACTGGCCAGAAATTGCCGCTTGATCTTGTCGCGATCAAGGACGATTTGAAGTCGCGCTGAATCTTTAGTGTGTTTGTCGAGCAATGGCTTGAGGGCGTGCTCGATCACATTTCCCAAAGCTCTCTGCCAAGGTTCATGAAACTCTTTGTCGATAGCTCGATAGCTATATTGTATCTGCATGTATGACTCCTTCGATGTCATTTCTATGGAGGCATGAATCGAGGATGCTCATATCCATAGATTTTGGTTTGGCACGCTCTTACCCCAGGCGCGTTTGCGAAGACTCCAACTCAAGAACAAAAGCGTGACGCCATAGACTGCCGCATGGAAACCCAACAGCCAGCCTGCGGCCACGAATGACTCGACCGGACGGGTAAAAAATATCCACAAGACGATAGCACCAAGGATAATCGAGAGCAGTCCACTGAGGGCAAGCCAGATTTCACCCTTGATTTCCCGACGCAGCCGAACGGCGGCGGATATCTCCAGCACACCGGTGAAAATCGCCCAGAAGCCCACGCTAGCCCATAAAAAAGAAGCCAAGACTATCGTGGCGACCCAAGGAGCAACCAGGACGACGACGCCCGTAAGTATGCCGACAATGCCGCTGAACAGCAGCCAGCCCCAGCGCTCTTTTTTCTGGATATGGCGCACCGCTGCAAACAAGTTGAACGCGCCATTGACCAAGGAAAATGCGCCGAACATGATGGTCATGGCCAACAGAGCCGATTGTGGCATCCAGAACGCGAGGGCTGCAAAAATCAATGCCAAGACACCGCGCAGCACAAAAAGCCACCAATTTTGGCTCAGCGAACACAGTGCTTTGGTGGGGTCATCCGCATTGGAATTGGCGATGGTGTCTGTGTTCATGCAATATCTCCTAAAGATCTATACAAAATAAAAAATCAAACACTCATGGGACAAGAGAGGGGGCGCTATGCGCCCCCTCTCCAGCGGTTTCAGAACAACCTGGACAGTTTTGCCTTGACTTCATCGAGCCAGCCTTTTCCGCAGCCTCCCCCTCCCGTCTTTTCCTTGATTTTCTTGAGTTCAGCGTACAGGGGCTCAAAGTCCTTCCTTTTTCCATAGCCCAGCAGTTCTGCCATTTCCAACTGCTGCCGGGCTTCGTTCAACAATGTCTCCAGGCGCTCATTGGATGCTTCGCTGCGCTGACCATCTTCTACCAGGGGCTCGGCGCGCTTCAGGAGCAGCTTCGCACGCAGGACGGGCAGCGGAAGCACGCTGCGCTCCTCGACCAGCGTGCTGAGCGCTGACTGCAGCGCGGCTTTGGCTTCTTCGATCTTGCCCTGATCGATCAGCGGCACGACTGCCTTCACGGCTGCGGGATAGGACGCCAAAGGGATGCTGGTGACCGTGATCACGATTTCACTGGCCAGCAAAGCCAGCACGTGGCGAGCCTGTTGCACCTCGCCATGTTTGAGGGCATCCAGCGCCTCGTCGGTCATCGCCTCAATGGTTTCCGTGTTGGCGAACAAGTCGTGCACGATGGTGCGCACATCAACGCCGGCCAGGGCGAGCGTGGGTTCGCGCGCGACGATCAGCTCCAGCTTTCCCGTCACTTCGGCCAGCGTTGCCAATGCGCGTGCAGTGTCCTTGCCGTCAAGTGCGGCCAGCGCTGATTTGGTCAGCGACAAGGCCGAGACTGCCTCATCGAGGACTTGTTTACGTTTGTCTGCCGCCTGCGAGTCCGTTTCTTTCTGAACCTCAGGCTGTACCTCCGTGACGACTTCAGGCTTGGACTCTGGACTGACAGGAAGGCTGCTTACCGCGGCCTGTTCGTTTTTTCCTTCGTTCGTCGCATTGGGATTCGGTGTTTGCTCATTCATGGTGATATGCCTCGTATGAGATAGTGAAAATAGGCGAATCTATTGGGGCTGAATGCGAACATCGCGAGACTGACCGACAGAGCAGTCAGCCCCTTCATCACCTCAAAACAGCTTTTGGATGCGCGTCTTCAACTCGTCGAACCATCCCTTGCCGCTTTTGCCACCAGCCGACTTTTGCTCAATGGACTTCACCTGATCGAAGATGGGTTTGAAGTCCGCCTTCTTGCCATAACCCAGGATCTGCGCCATCTCGATCTCCGTGCGCACGGACGACAGCAAGGTGCTGAGCTCCTCGTTCTGCTTGGCATCGCGCCTGTCGGTCTCGGCCAGCTTTTCAGCTTTTGCCATCGCGGCTTCGGCCCGTAGCACGGGCAGAGGAAAGGCGACCGAGGTCACCACCAGCGTGTTCAGTGCTCGGGCGAGTTCCGCTTTGGCGTTGTCGATCTTGCCGCTGTCGATGAGCCGTGCGGCCGACTTGATCGCTGCCGGGTACGTTGCCATCGGAAGGTTGTCGGTTTGGATTACGATTTCGCTGGCCAGATTGGCAACGATGGGCCGGGCCTTTTGCACCTCGCCATCACCCAACAACTCCCGAGACAACTTGACCGCTTTCTTTACCGATTCCACGTTGGCGTGGATATCGTGGGTGATGACGCGTACATCGACCGGCGCCAAAGCAAGTTTGGCGTCGCGTGCCAATACCAGTTCCAGCTTTCCGCTGGCCAGTTCCAGCGCAGCAAGCGCCTCCTTGGTCTTCTTTGCATCAAGGAGGGTCAAAGCCTCCTGGGTCTTGGTGAGCGCCGTGATGGCGTCTTGAGTGAGCTCGGCACGCTTTTTATCGGCTTCCCGGGCGGCCTTGTCATCTACCTGTGGCTGTGCCGCCTTGGATGCGGCAGAGGGTGCTGAAGCACCTGGGCTAGAACCTGCCGCCGATTGGGCCAGAGCCGGTCCGCTCAGTCCGACGACAACCGCCAGGGCAAGTGCGGAGAAGGTGTATTGTGGCTGTTTGATATTCATGATCTTGGGCTCTTGATTGAAGTTAGTTGACTGAGATTTCAATCTGTTTCGGTTTGGCTTGCTCGGCCTTGACAAGCCGCACTTCCAGCACGCCGTCTTTCATGGAAGCCGTCACCTTGGTCGGATCAACGTTGTCAGGCAAGACAAAGCTGCGCACAAAGCGGCCATAGGCACGTTCGATGCGGTGGAACTTCTTGCCCTGCTCCTCTTTTTCCAGTTTGCGCTCGCCGCTGATGGTGAGCACACCGTTTTCCGCGCTGACGCGCACGGCATCCTTGGGGACCTCCGGCAGATCCAGCTTGAGGAGGAATGCGTTCTCATCCTCGCTGATGTCCGCCATTGGAGCCCAGTCCGCCGTGGTCATGGCTTCGTTGCCGGTACGGGCGCCCTGTCGCTGGGGTATTCGTCCGGACATCGTCGCCAGGCGGTTTTGCAATTCATCCAGTTCCCGGAAGGGGTCCCACGGAGTCAATGCAGACATATCGGTTCTCCTTGAACAATGCCGACGAATTGGATGACGCACTGAACAGAGCCGTCGGTTTACTCTGAATGGCAGCTACTACTGTTTTCAGTTCCGAACAAGTCCTTGAGTCAATTGACGGATATCGCTTTCGTCGAGCGTTTCCCGCGCCAGCAGCTCGCGCGCACAGCGCTCCAGCACCGCGCGGTTGATGTCGAGAATCCGGTAGGCGCGCTCGAACACGCCCATCACGATGTCGCGGATAGCCTGATCGATGCGCGCCTGGGTCGATTCGGCCACCCGGCAACAGCCTTGGCCAGCAATGTCTTGCCGGTGCCCGGTGGGCCGACCAGCAACACGCCCTTGGGAATGCGCGCCCCGAGACGGCCATAGTCCTGCGGATTCTTCAGGAAATCGACGATCGCGACCAGCTCCGCCTTGGCCTCATCCCCCCCCGCCACATCGGCGAACGTCACACCGGTGTTCTTTTCCACGAACACCTTGGCGCGGCTCTTACCGATGTTGAGAAACCCGCCCATGCCCTGCTTCTCGGCGAAGCGGCGGAACAGGAAGAACCAGACGCCAAAGAAGGATACCGCTGGCAGGATCCACGACAGCACATCGCTCAGCCAGGTGCTCTCCAACACGCGGGCATAGGGTACGTCGTACTTCGACAGGCGATCGGCAAGATCGGGTTCGACCCTCGTTGCCACGATCGTCGTCTTGCCCCGGCTGTCCGGCGACTTCAGGCGCCCGGTCACCGTACGATCCGACATCAGCACTTCGGCCACGCGCCCCTCGTCCAGCGCCTTCTCGAACTCGCTGTAGGGCACCGGCTCGACGGTTTTCGCCGTCTGCCAGTAGCTCTGCAAACTCAGCAACAGCAGGAGGGCAACGATCCAGTAGCCGGTATTCCATTGATTCTTTTTTTCCATGGACCGTGTTCCTCGAAAGTCGAGTTGCCAGAGGATCAGGTGAACAGACGGGCCGCACCGTCACGCAAACGGATGGCCAGCGAGCGGGAGGGCAGTGCCGCCGCTGATGAGCAGCCCCCACGGCGTGGCCGACCGCGGATCACGCTTGTAGACGACCGCCACCGCGATCGATGCCAGGGAGGCTGCCCATGCCAGGCTGATGGAGTCGGACACGGCAGCCTCGCCCGCCATCAAGATGCGTCGCTCGCCGACTTCTTCTTGCTCGAGTCTTTGCCAGCGTCGCCGTGCGGCGTCTCGGTCGCCTTCGCGACATCCGGCTGCTCCGGCTCGGCCGGGGTCTGCGGTGGCTCTTTGCGTTCGAACACCACGCGTTCGGCCTTGTCGTCCCAGCGTGCGCTGGCGTGATCGCCCTTGCCGATGCCGCCACCGAGCATCTCGCGCGCCAGCGCAGTTTCCAGCTCGCTGCGGATCAGGCGCTTGAGTTCACGCGCACCGAACTCGGGCTTGTAGCCTTCTTCCGCGAAATGGTCGATCAGCGTCTGATCGAAAGTGAGCGTCACGCCCTGGCTGGCGGCGCTGCGCGCCACGCGATCGAGCTGCAGGCCGACGATGTGGCGGATCTCCTCCTTGCCCAGCGCATGGAAGACGATGATCTCGTCGATGCGGTTGAGGAACTCGGGCCGGAAATGGCCGCGCAGCACGTCCATGACTCCGGCCTTGGTCTTTTCGTACTCCTCGCCGGCCGCCCCGCGCGCCTTCAGCCGTCGCTGGATGATGTCCGAACCCAGGTTGGACGTGGCGATGATGATGGTGTTGGTGAAATCCACCACCCGGCCCTTGCCGTCGGTGAGGCGACCGTCGTCGAACACTTGCAGCAGGATGTTGTAGACGTCAGGGTGTGCCTTCTCGATCTCGTCGAGCAGCAGCACGCTGTAGGGCTTGCGCCGCACCTTCTCGGTGAGCTGACCGCCTTCGTCGTAACCGACATAGCCCGGAGGCGCGCCCACCAGCCGCGCCACGGTATGGCGTTCGCCATATTCCGACATGTCGATGCGCAACAGGGCGTGCTCATCGCCGTAGATCGATTCGGCCAATGCCTTGGCGAGCTCGGTCTTGCCCACCCCGGTCGGGCCCAGAAACAGGAAGGTAGCCACCGGTTTGCTGCCTTCACGCAGGCCGGCGCGGGACAGCCGCACGGCATCGGCCACGGCACGGACCGCCTCGTCTTGTCCCACCAGGCGCTCGTGCAGCCGTTGTTCCAAGTGCAGCAGCTTTTCGCGCTCTTCCACCGTCAACTCGTTGACCGGGATGCCGGTCAGGCGCGAGACGATCTGCGCCACGTGTTCCGCCTTGACCTCAGCACTGCCGGAGGCCCGCTCCCGCTCCCAGTCCTCGACGAGCTTCTTGAGCTCGGCCTCCTTGGCTTCGATGCGCTTGCCGAGCTCGGCGGCCTGGTCGTACTGCTTGCGCGCGGCCACGTAATCCTGTTCACGCCGCAGCTGGTGCAGTTCGGACTCCAGCTCCTGCACGGCCACCGGCCGGGCCGTGGCCGACAGCTTCACGCGCGCGGCCGCCTGGTCGAGCAAGTCGATCGCCTTGTCCGGCAGGAAGCGCGCCGTGATGTAGCGGTCGGACAACTCGGCCGCCGCGATGATCGCGTCCTCGGAGATGCTGACCTTGTGGTGCGCCTCGAAGGTGTCGCGCAGGCCGCGCAGAATCATGATGGCCTGGGCCACCGTCGGCTCGGGCACCGTCACCGGCTGGAAGCGCCGCTCCAGTGCGGCATCCTTCTCGATGTATTTCTGGTACTCGTTCAGCGTCGTGGCGCCGATCAGGTTGAGTTCACCGCGCGCCATCATCGGTTTGAACACGTTGGCCACGTCCAGCCCGCCTTCGCCACCGCCCTGGCCGGCACCGACGATGGTGTGCACCTCGTCGATGAACAAAATCAGCTCGCCCTGGTGCTCGGTCACCTCCTTCAGCACCTTCTGCACGCGCTCCTCGAACTCGCCGCGATATTTGGCGCCGGCCACCATGGCGTTGATGTTGAGTTCCACCAGGCGCTTGTCGCGCAAGGTCTCGGGCACTTCACCCGCCACCATGCGCTGCGCCAGCCCTTCGACGATGGCGGTCTTGCCCACACCCGGCTCGCCGATCAGCACCGGGTTGTTCTTCTTGCGCCGGGCCAGCACCTCGATGGTGGTTTCGATCTCCTGCGCGCGGCCGATCACCGGGTCGAGCTTGCCGTCGCGCGCCATCTTGGTCAGGTCGCGCGAGTACTTGTCGAGTTCTGGCGTGTTGGTCGGCGTCTCAGCGCGGCCATCCTCGGCGCCCTTGCCGACCACCTTGCTGACCTGTTGGCGCAGCGCCTGCGGCGTCAGGCCGTAGCGGCGCAGCAGGTTGGCGGCCAGCCCTTCGCCTTCCTCAGCCAGACCGATCAGGAAATGCTCTGGACCGACATAAGAATGGCCGAGTTCATTGGAGGCCACGAAGGCGCGGCTGAGCGCATCCTTCACGCGCGGCGACACGCCGATCTCGCCCTCGAAGGGCTTGTCCCCGCGCTTGGCCTCAGACTCGATCTGCCGCTTGAGGTCATCGACCTTGATCTTGAACTGACCCAGGATGGTCTTGACCACGTCGCTGTCGGCCAGCGCCAGCAGCAGATGTTCGGTATCCACCTCGGAGCGGCCAAATTCGGCAGCGTGTTTGGCGGCCTCCTGCAGCAAGGCTTCCGACTGTTCGCTGATGCGGCTGGCCAGCCCACTGCCGCGACGGCGCGGCGCACCCGAACCTGCGGCGGCGGGCTCGCCAAACGAGGCATCGACCACGTCATCGGTATCGGCGGCAACTGGCGTCGCGTCGTCGCCGATGCGGAAGAAGTCACTGCCGAGGAAGTCCTCGAACAGGCCGCTGCGCGAGCCGAACAAGGCTTCCAGCGGCGAAACGGTGCGCTTTTGCTGGCGCACTAATTGCCGGTAATGGTCGTCGCACAACAGCATGGTGCTGTGACGACCGTTGAGATTGGCTTCCACCCGCACGGTGGCGGGTTGGCCGCAGACCTGGCATTGTTTTCTGGCCATGCTGATGCTCCTGAGAAGGTTGACAAGGTTGAGGCGACGAGGCATCGCGAACCGCGACTCCTCGTCTCGTGCCGGGTTTTTCTTGTGACGAACGAGCCGGCGACGTCAGCCGTTGATCGGGATCGAGCGTCCCTGCTTCGGCGCGCTGACCTCGCGCTTGTCGATCGTGACCGTGAGCACCCCGTTCTTGAACGATGCCTTGATCGAATCCTGGTTGGCGTCGTCAGGCAGGTTCAAGGCACGCTGAAAGCTGCCGTAGGAGCGCTCCACACGGTGGAAGCCACCTTCCTTCTTCTCCTGTTCCTGGCGCTTCTCGCCACGCACCATCAGCACGTCGTTGTCGAGAGTGATCTGGATGTCCTTCTCCTCGACACCGGGCACTTCCAGGGCAATCTTGTACTGCTTGTCGGTTTCCTGGATGTCCAGGGCCGGCTTCAGCATGCCCGACCAATCGGATGGCCACTGCGGCATGTTCAACGCCGGAAAACCGAAGCCCCGGAATGCGTCATCGAACAGCCGGTCGATTTCCCGATGCAGTTGCAGGATCGGGCTGACTGGCCCGCTCGCCGCTGGCAGGTCATTGCGCTGCACCGGCAGGGAAGAGACGGTCTGCTGCTCTTGCTGCTCGTTCTTGAACCAGTTCCAGGGAGCCAACTTCTTGAAATCGATGTCCATGTCATACCTCCAGAAAAATTGGAAAACGAGTTACTCAAGCCCTTTGCCTGCTGTGACGGGCAGTGCGCCCAGGCGACACGGGCTGCTCGGATGACTTCTGCTGTTCACGCTTGCGCATCACCTCCTTCTTTGCTCCGGCTCGGGTCTGATCATTGATGCACTGATCGATTTCACTTTGACGAAGCCGCCACGTCCCGCCCACCTTGAAAGCCGGAATTTCCCCGTGCGCGGCGAGCCGATAAAGCGTCCGCTTGCCGACTTTCAAGTACGCAGCCAATTCATCGAGCGTGAAAATCACCTGTAGGTGCGCTTTCATC
>ERZ773187.1792-NODE-1792-length-15325-cov-7.665815_pt1 | contig 15325 bp, 10 predicted proteins | sample MGYA00511242_ERZ773187 | MGnify/ENA primary metagenome ERZ773187 (study PRJEB29015, sample SAMEA2737744) | human gut metagenome | biome: human gut; feature: human-associated habitat; material: faeces | place: China | collected 2012 ... | reverse complement strand
CTGCTGGCCCAGGAAACAACAAAAAACGAAACCATCGTGGTCACTTCGCAGATGCAGAGCGGCGCGACGAAAATTGCCACCCCGGATATAGAGACCCCGCAATCGGTGTCTATTATCACGCGCGAGCAGTTTGAAGAACAGGGCGCGATCAGCGTCCGCCAGGCCGTGAGCTATACCCCCGGGGTTTACAGCAACCAGATTGGCGCCTCCAACCGCTTTGACTATATCGTCCTGCGCGGCTTCTCCGACGGCAGCCTGGATAACGTCTATCTCGACGGCCTGAAAATGATGGGCGATACCAACTCGCACAGCTCGCTGGTGGTCGATCCGTGGTTCCTGGAAAATATCGAAGTGGTGCGCGGCCCGGCCTCGGTGCTGTACGGCCGCTCTTCACCCGGCGGCATCGTCGCCCTCACCTCGCGTAAACCCTCATTCGATCCCGGCGGTGAAATCAAGCTGTTTGCCGGGAATAACAACCAGCGCGGGGCAGCGTTTGACGTTACCGGGGCGCTGGACGATAACGATCGCGTGGCGGCGCGCTTAAGCGGCATGACCCGCTATGCGGACTCGCAGTTTGATACCTTAAAAGAGCAGCGCTACGCGATTATGCCCAGCCTGACCTGGCGCATCACCGACCAGACGCGCCTTGATTTAATGGCCTATCTGCATCGCGACCCGGAGGGCGGCAGCCACTCGGGCCTCCCCTATGAAGGTACCGTGGTGCCGCACTACGGCAAGAAAATCGCTAACACCTTCTTCGAGGGAGAAGATGACTACGACAAGTACGATCGCCGCGAAAATATGGTCGGCTACAACTTCGAGCATCTGTTTGATAACGGCTGGTCGGTGCGGCAGAAGCTGCGCTACCTGCATACCAAAGTCGAGCTGAATCAGGTTTATGCCGCGGGCTGGCTGAACGAAACCGAGCTGAACCGCGGCTATTCCGGCTCGGACGAAAAGATGAACGCCATCACCCTCGATAACCAGCTCGACGGCAGCGTCGATACCTGGGCCGTTAACCATCGCCTGCTGATAGGGATCGACTATCAGGACCGCAGCAACGACACCACCGGCTACTATGGCGCATTCCCGGCTATCGACGCCTTTAATCCGGTCTACGGCGCGAAGCCGGATTACATCACCATGTACAGCCGCGAGAAGCACAAGCTGCGCCAGACCGGCTACTATTTACAGGATCAAATGTCCTGGGAGCGCTGGCGCTTCACCCTCGGCGGACGCTATGACCAGGTCAGCGTCTCCAACATCGATAAGCTTAATCAAACGCGCAGCGATCTGGATAAGAACAACTTCAGCACCCGCGCCGCGCTGCTGTATCTGTTCGATAACGGGTTTGCCCCGTACATCAGCTACTCCACCGCCTTTACGCCCACCAGCTTCGCCGACGAAAACGGCAACGTGCTGGATCCGATGAAAGGCAAGCAGTGGGAGGCCGGGCTGAAGTATGAGCCGGAAGGAATGAACAGCCAGTTCAGCGCCTCGGTATTCCGCATCAATCAGACCAATATCGCCACCAAAGAAGAACCGACCGATCCGTATCGTTCGATCGGCGAAATTGAGTCGAAAGGGGTGGAGCTGGAGGCGATCAGCCAGCTAACGGACAGCTTCCGCCTGCAGGCCGCCTATACCTATACCGACATTCGCTATAAGAAAAGCAGCCCGGAAGAGCAAGGCAAGCGCGCCGTCTACGCGCCGCGCAATCAGGCCAGCGCCTGGCTGAGCTATGATGTGAAAAGCGGCCCGCTGGATGGCCTGACGCTGGGTTCAGGCGTGCGCTACGTCAACGGCATTACCAGCGACCGCCTGAATACGCACACTCTACCGTCCTGGACGCTGGTGGATATGACGATCGGCTATGACCTGTCGAAAGTGGGAATTAAAGGCCTCAGCGCCCAGCTGAACGTCAATAACCTGACCGACAAGAGCTACATTGCCGCCTGTAACTCGCTCTCCTACTGCTACTTTGGCGCGGAGCGCAGCATCGTCGGCAGCGTCTCCTGGAAGTTCTGATAACGTTAAAAGCCCGGAGTTATTGGCTCCGGGCAGCCGATTAATCTTCCGCTTTATGGGCCCACGCGGGCATGGCGGTTAAATAACGCATCGCCCGCTTGCGTGATTCCACGGGCCCGACTTTCTGCCAGGAATCGAGGTACTCGGCCAGGCCGGAAACGGCATCCTCCCAGGACTTAAGCTTCCCCTCGCTATCGCAGCACCAGGCGCAATAATCGTCGCTTGCGCTTTTCGCACCTTCGGCGGACATCGGCATTCCACAGGCCTGACAAAACCTTTCTTGCTGTGACATAGAGCGCTCCTTTCTTGCCAGTTGAGCATAAAAAATACCGCATTTTTTGCACAATAACGTACCGCCAGTTCAAATAACCGTAAATTAAATATGGTTATTGCAGCCGTAGAACCCCCGGCTTCCTGAACGCGTTCGACTACACTAGACAGGGACAGATGTTTGATGCCGCTGGGTCTGCCGCGAGTATCAATCGATGGCAGCCCCCGCCGAGCCGGACACATTCACTACTAAAACAGATTAGGACAGGACGTAACCATGCAACTTAACGACCCTACCCTTTTTCGCCAGCAGGCAATGATTAATGGACGCTGGCGCGACGCCAGCAGCAAAGAGACCCTCGCGGTCACGAACCCCGCCAACGGCCAGCAGCTGGGCAACGTGCCCAAAATGGGCGCCGCAGAAACCCGCGAGGCTATCGATGCCGCCGCCGGCGCGCTGCCCGCATGGCGCGCCCTTACCGCCAAAGAACGCTCCAGTATCCTGCGCCGCTGGTTTGAGCTGATGATGGAACATCAGGACGATTTGGCGCGCCTGATGACGCTGGAACAGGGGAAACCGCTGGCGGAAGCAAAAGGCGAAATTAGCTACGCCGCCTCCTTTATCGAGTGGTTTGCCGAAGAGGGCAAACGCATCTACGGCGATACCATTCCCGGCCATCAGGCCGATAAGCGGCTGCTGGTGATTAAGCAGCCGATAGGCGTAACCGCCGCTATCACCCCGTGGAATTTCCCCTCGGCGATGATCACCCGTAAAGCGGGCCCGGCGCTGGCCGCTGGCTGCACGATGGTGCTCAAGCCCGCCAGCCAGACCCCGTTCTCCGCGCTGGCGCTGGCGGAGCTCGCCAACCGCGCCGGGATCCCCGAAGGGGTATTTAACGTCGTTACCGGTTCGGCCAGCGAGGTCGGCGGTGAGCTCACCGGCAACCCATTGGTGCGCAAACTCTCCTTTACCGGCTCGACGGAAATTGGCCGCCAGCTGATGGAACAGTGCGCGAAAGATATCAAGAAGGTCTCGCTGGAGCTCGGCGGCAACGCGCCGTTTATCGTTTTTGATGACGCCGATCTGGATAAAGCCGTCGAAGGCGCGCTGGCCTCCAAGTTTCGCAACGCCGGGCAGACCTGCGTCTGCGCCAACCGCCTGTACGTCCAGGATGGCGTCTACGATCGTTTCACCGAAAAGCTTCAGCAGGCGGTGAGTAAGCTGCAAATCGGCGATGGCCTGCAGCCCAACGTCACCATCGGGCCGCTGATTGACGAGAAAGCGATCGCTAAAGTACAGGAGCATATCGCCGATGCGCTGGGCAAAGGCGCGCGGATAGTAACCGGCGGGAAAGTTCATGAGCTCGGCGGAAACTTCTTTCAGCCAACGATTCTGGTGGACGTCCCCTGTGATGCCAAAGTGGCGAAAGAAGAGACCTTTGGCCCCCTCGCCCCGCTATTCCGCTTTAAAGATGAAGCGGATGTTATTGCTCAGGCCAACGACACCGAATTCGGCCTGGCGGCCTATTTCTACGCTCGCGATCTGGGCCGCGTCTTTCGCGTCGGCGAAGCGCTGGAGTACGGCATTATTGGGATTAATACCGGCCTGATCTCCACCGAGGTCGCCCCGTTCGGCGGCGTGAAATCTTCCGGTCTCGGCCGCGAAGGGTCGAAGTATGGCATCGATGATTACTTAGAAATCAAATACATGTGCATTGGGATTTAACCAATAAACGCGCCAGCCCCGCTGGCGCGAATTTTTTAACGCTCAAGTGCGGATCGGCCAGGAAATGTAGTCATGATGGCCGTTCGTTTGCCGCCCGGTTCTCTCCGCCCCTATTTAATCGTAACCGCCATTTATATGCTTCAGGCAATGATAAAAATATTATTGCCCGTCAGGAAAAGTTTTCTCCTCTCAGTCCGGGGCAGGTTCGACATAAGATTAATCGTAGGCTACAATAATCAACGCCAAGCTAAAGCTTAATTTTTGAATAGATTCATAGACATAAATTCAGCTCTAGAGAAGGACAGGACATCATTTTATTGACTATAAAACGAGCAAAAAGATGACGGATAGCACCATTAAAATTTACAACGCCCGCTATAGTAAGCTGATGAAGCTACTGGATTTTTTTGCCGTCAACCTGTTCATTTTCGCTTATTTAAAATACTTTTTCGTCGAACCCTCAACGGCCTCTCTGTTCCTGGGAATCATATATTCGCTGATTTTTATCCGGGCGAATGAACACTTTCAGTTATATTCCGGTCAGTTCAAGGGACAATATTTAAAAAAATTAACTAAATTGTTTTTCAGCGTCAGTATAAGCGGCTTGTTATCATTTTTATTATTCGTAAGCGCCGAACTATTGCTGAACAATCACGCCAGCACAAACGCGGTGCGCTTAGCTGAAATTATTGTGCTGTGTTCGATGGCCATATTTATTAGCATGTTTCTTATTCGCGTTATCTCCAGCCGCTATTTTTTCAAATCCAGACTCAAGGTGGCTATTTTAGGCATAACGCCAGCCGGGTTGGCCATCGAGCAGGCGCTGTTTAAGGAATATACCCACGACGGGATTGACATCACCTTCTTTGAGGACCGCGCCGTGCAGCGCGACAGTCGCCTGCTCAGCATTGAGAAAAAAGGCAACTCGCGCGACCTGCTGGCGCTGGCGAAAGCCGGAGAAATCGATGAAGTCTATATTGCCCTGCCGATGGTCGCCCAGCAGCGTATTCGCCAGTTCTTGAATGAATTTTCCGACACCACCGTAGATGTGTTTCTGGTACCGGACCTCTTTTCCTACAGCTCACATATTTCTCAGCTGCGGATGTTCGGCAATATTCAGACCATCAGCATTTTTACGTCGCCATTTGAAGGCGAAGGCGCGGTGCTCAAGCGTATCGAAGATATCGTGCTTGGCGCTTTTTTTACCCTGGTCAGCCTGCCAGTCATGCTGGCGGTGGCGATCGGCATTAAACTGACTTCGCCGGGCCCGGTGCTGTTTAAACAAAACCGTTACGGCCTGAACGGTAAACAGATCCCCGTCTGGAAGTTCAGAACCATGCGCGTAATGGAGAACAGCGCGGTAGTGACCCAGGCGACGCGTAACGATCCGCGCATTACCCGCTTCGGCGCCTTTTTACGTAAAACCTCGCTTGACGAACTGCCGCAGTTTTTTAACGTGCTGCAGGGAACCATGTCGATAGTGGGCCCACGCCCTCACGCGGTCGCGCATAATGAGCAGTATCGCGTGCTGGTGGAAAATTACATGATCCGCCATAAAGTGAAGCCCGGCATTACCGGCCTGGCGCAAATTCACGGCTTTCGCGGCGAAACCGACACGATTGATAAAATGGAAAAACGCATTCAGTACGATCTGGAATATATTCAGTCGTGGTCGCTGCTGCTGGACATTAAAATTGTGTTTTTAACGTTTTTCCGCGGATTTGTGGGGAAGAATGCGTTCTGAACTCACTTTCCTGGCAGGTTTGCTGGCGATGCCTTACGCATGGGCTGACCTGCAGGCAAAACCACATACCGGTGTGGCTGGCATCGATTTCGAGAGCCAGGTGGGTTATGACGTCGGTTACAATGACAACGTGACCTGGCAACGCTACGGCGGCAATGAAATCGGCTCCGCTTATCAAGGCGTTAAGCCGATTTTCAAAGCCATCGGCGAGCGCTACGAGGACCGCTATTTATTGATGTACTCCGGCGATTACCGCCGCTACGCCAGCGATAGCGCAGATAACCGCGACAACCATTTTTTTATGTTTAACGGCAAGTGGCGCTTCGGCAGCATGCACGGGCTGTCGTTGGATCTCGATGAAACGTTCGGCCATGAAGAGCGCGGCCGCGATACCACCGAGGGGTTTCTCCCCGAGCAGTTTAAAGAGTTTGGCATTAATAAGCCCATCGCCACGCGCTTCTTTAACAGTGAACTGCGCTATAGCTACGGGGCGCCGGAAGGGCGCGGTAAAGCAGAAGTTGCGCTAATGCATAAGCAGCTGCGCTTTCGCAATCTCGACAGCATTGAGGACGCCAGCGCCGACTTTCATTACTACATGCACGATCAGGAGTGGCATGAAAACAGCCTGGTCGCCGAGCTTTTTGATCAAAAAGCCAAGACGCTGCGCTATCGCTACAGTTTTATTACCAACCAGCGTCGCTATGAGCTCAACCCGTTAAAAGACAGTAATGAATATTATCTGCTGGTCGGCATGAAAAATCGTCTTTCCGGCAAGACCGAGATCAACGGCAACGTCGCCTGGCTGTATAAAGATTTTATCCATAATCCCGACTCGCAGGGGTTCAACGGCCTGAACTGGGATATTAACGCCGACTGGAAACCGCTTGAACAGATAAAGCTCAACCTACACAGTTCACAACGAATAAAAGATCCCACCGACTCCGGCGGCTATATTCTGGTATCAAATTTCGGTCTGGGCTATGAGCACCACTGGCTGGTCGACAGGTTCTCCACTCTGGTTGATTACTCTTATATTACAGAGGATTACAAACACCAGACCAACGGACGCAAAGATCGATCAAACCTCGTGTCGCTCACCTTCAACTACGACTACCGCCCATCCGTTAATTTTCAGCTGAAGCTGCAATGGAACACGATGCATTCTAATAAAGAAAAAGATGCCTTTTATATTGGCCCGGACTATGACCATGAGGTCGAGCGCACGCTGGGCTACAACGACTCGGCCATTATTTTTATGACGCAGGTACAAATATGATCCTTAGCTATGGAAAACGGGCGGTGATTTCTCTTCTGGCGCTATGGCTGGCGGGCTGTTCGGCGCCGCCGCAGACAATCCGAACGCCGCCGGATGCCGTTTATCATCTGGACCAGGGAGATGAGATCAATATCGCGGTTTCCGGCGAGCAGGATCTCACTATGCGCGTAAAAATCGATAATAGCGGCAGCGTTGATTATCCTTATATAGGCTCCCTGATGCTGAAAGGGAAAACGCCTGAACAGGTCGGCAACGAAATTGCCGATAAGCTGCGCGGTAACTATCTGCAGGCGCCAATGGTGACCGTGAGCATTGCCGAATACCGTAAAATTTATCTGTTAGGCGAAGTCAAAAAACCGGACGGTTACGCCTGGGAACCGGGCTTAACCGCTGAAAAAGCCATTGCGCTGGCCGGCGGGTTTACCGATCGCGCCGATCGCCATGACATCCGCATTCGTCAGTTTCGCAGCGGTAAACTGCTGGAAAACGTCGCCGCCGACTCCGCCGTACAGGCCGGAGATACCATCATCATTGGCATGAGTTTCTTCTGATATGGCTATTTCATTAGTTGAAAATGGAAAGAAGAAAGAAGGCTTTATCGACTTCACGCCTTATTTCAACAAAATTAAGCACAAGCTGATCTGGTGCCTGGTGGTGGTGGTGGTGGCTGCCGCGGCGTCGTGGATCCTGACGCGCTTTATGTCATCCAGCTATACCGCAACCGCGACGGTGCTGTTTAAAGCGCAGTCGCAGGATGTTACCCCCCTGCCGCGGCTGGAAAACTATGATTCCACCCGCAGCGATTACTATGAAACCAAATACGCGCTGATGGGCTCCCGCGTGGTGCTGGAAGCCGCGGTAAAAGCGCTAAAGCTGGATCGGGACACGGAATTTAACGGCGGGGACAATCTTGATGAAGCCGCGCGGGTCAATAATGCGCTGCGCGCCCTGCAAAAAAACCTGACCATCTCCGGCGTGCGCACCACGCAGCTGGTATCCGTTTCGATGGAGGCGAAATCGCCGCAAAAAGCCGCCGATATCGCCAACGGCGTGGCGCAGGCGTTTATCGATTACAGCCTGGCGCAGAAGCAGAAAATCTTACTTCAGGCCCAGGGCTGGAACGAGAAAATGATGGACGATCTGCGCGATAAGCTCGATCGCCAGAAAGCCGACATCGATGATTTTCTCAAACAAAACGGCCTGCTGACCTTTCGCAGCATGGATGGCTACGAGACCGAGCGCCTGGGGATCGTGATTAACCATCTGGCCGACGCCACCCAGCGCCGTCTGAAAGCGCAAACGGTGTGGGACAAAGTGCGCCGTCAGCAGGGAAAAGCGCCGGAAGCCATCATCTCGCTGCCGGAAATTTCCGGTCATCCGCAGATTCAGGATCTGCGCATCGCGTTGATCCAGACGCGGCGTAACCTATCGGAAGCGGCGAAACACTATGGCCCTAAGCATCCGAAATATCTTCAGGCTCAGGCCCAGCTGCAGGTCGTGAACGGGCAGATAGGCCAGGTGTTGGGGGAACTGCTTAACGGCTTACGCCAGCAGTATCAGATCGCGCTGGACGATGAACAGCACTATCAGAAGATGCTCGACGATCAGAAAGCCGACTTCCAGGCGCTGGGCGCCAGGCGCGACAAATACAACACCATGATGACCGCGCTGAACAAAACCGAAGAGCTGTATAAATCGCTGTATCAGCGGGCGAATGAGCAGAAGCTCTCCGAGAGCTTTTCGGTTCCCGATGAAGTGATCTACGATGCCGCCGTGCCGCCAAATCTTCCCTCTAAACCGCAGCGCGGTCTGCTTATCGTGATGGCGACCCTGATGGCGCTGGCGCTGTACATCATGTACCTGATAGTCAGCACCGCGCTCGACAAAACGGTGAACAGCATCAGCGAACTCAAAGCCAAAACGGGCCTTGATGCCAGCGGTGAGTTTCCGCTGTTGCCTCAGGCGAACAGCGCGAAGCTGACGTTCCAGAACCTGCTGTATGCCGATATGCTCCACAGCCTGCGCCTGGCGCTGCTCGGCCAGAATAATCATAGCGGGACGATACTGGTGACCTCGGCACAGGCCCATGCCGGCAGCAGCCTGATTGCCGAAATGCTGGCGTGGTCCGCCGCTAAGTCAGGCAAAACCTTACTCATCGATATAGATTATCTCGCAAGCGCGGGGCTCTCCGCGCGCTATCCTCAGCATAAAACAGGGTTCAGCGAGCGTCTTGATGGCCGCAGCGCCGCGTCCCAGGCGGTGGTCCCCCTTTCCGAGACGCTGGATTTTATGCCGCGAGGCGAACTCAGCGACTCAGCCCTGCTGCTGCTCACTTCTGAACGGCTCCCGGCGCTGCTGACGACGCTGCGGCAGACCTACGATTATCTGATTATTGATGCGCCATCGCTCGGGCTGGCCCAGGACGCCCTGCTGCTGGCGCCGCACGTCGATATCAGCCTGCTGGTGGTCAACGCAGGCGAGCAGGCGTCGCGCATCCGCGACGCGCAACATCGTCTGCAAGCCGCCGCGCCAACCCCTGTCGCCACCATGCTTAACCGGGTGCAAGAAGAGAACCTGGAGACGCAGGAGGGCAAACGCCTGCCCGAGCGCGGCATGGGCGAACTGATTTCACCGAAGTAGCGATTATGAACTTAATTAAGAGTATTTCTTCAATCGCCAGCTCCTCGGTCCTCTCGCAGGCGATCGGCGCTTTTTCCGTATGGCTGATTTCCCATCGCTACGGCATGGCGGAAGTCGGGCACTACGCGATGATCTACAGCAACGTGCTGATTGGCGCGCAGGTTTGCACCTTTGCGTCGCAGCTGCTGATCCCGCGCCAGGAAGAGCATGAGCTGGGGCAGAACGTGGTGTTTTGCCTGCTGCAAAGCCTGCTTCTGGCGCTGCCGTGGGCGGTGGTCACGGGACTGATGTTCCATCTCAATATCGCGTTTCTCTACCTGCTCACCTTCGGCTATGCGCTGGTTTTGATCGCCGAGAACCTCTCGCTGCGCGGCGGTAACTATCAGTTCCTCACCTTCCAGCGTATCGCCGTGTCGCTGGTGGTGGCGATAGCTCTGCTGGCGATGCCGAATACCACGCTGTTCTATATTGCCTGGATGGCGGGCATTTTGCTACTGCTCGGCCTCTGCCTGCTGCGTTTGTTTCGTTTCAGCACCCTGACGCCGGCGCACTTTTCACCGCGGGCGAACGGCCTTTTTGCGCGCCAGCACTGGCAGCACCTCAGCCGCGTCGGCAGCGCGGAAGTGCTGGCGATGGCCAGCAATAACCTGCCGACGATGTTGATTAACGTCTGGTTTTCACCGCTGGTCGCGGGCTATTTCTCGGTGGTGAGCCGCTTCTGTTTATCGCCGGTGATGATTGTCGGTAACGCGGTGCGCAACTCCATCTTTTCAAAATGGTCGATGGATTTTCGCAACAACACCTTTAACTATGCGGAATACAAAAAAATTCGCCTGCTGCTGATGGCCGCGGCGCTGATCTGTATCCTTGGGATCTGGATTTTCTATCCGCTGGTCATGCGCCTGGGCTTCAGCCAGGAGTGGCTCAATTCCATTCCAACCTCACGCTATATGCTGCCTTATCTGTTCGCCGCGCTGGCCGTCAGTCCGCTGACCGTTATTGAGCTTATCTTTGGTTCTAAACGCTATTTTTTACGCATTCAGATAGAGCAGCTGCTGATCATTATCGTCGCTTTTATCGCTCTACCTGAATTGGGCCAAAGCTATGAAATTGCTCTGCTGACCTTCTCTGTTCTTACCAGCATTCGCTATCTGTTCATTCTGTTGAAAATGAATAAGCGGGCGCTGCAGCTCTCCCGGCAGGAGCAGAAAATATGCAGCTAAACACCGGTCGCTATCTGGAGATATTCGCGCTGACGACCATCGTCTTCTGCGGCACGGTGCAGTATTTCACCGGCGTTGTCGCCGTATTATGGCTTCCGTTTTTCATGGTGCTGGTAATGGTAGTTTTGTTGATGATGCAAAGCCGGCAGCAGCCCCTGGCGCTCAGCGCGCGCGAGAAGGTGGTGCTGGCGCTGTATCTGACTTTTATCATCCTTAGCCTCTGCGCCACGGTTTTACAATCCGGCATCGTCACCGCCATCGTCGGTTTTAAAAACGAACTGGCCCTGTCGCTGGTGATGTTTTGCATGCTGCTTGGTATGTTTCGCGAGTCGCAGCTGCATCGCCTGACTCAGCTTTTTTACTGGCTGTTCTACGTCCAGTTCCCGCTGGCTATCTATCAGGTGCTGGTGGTGGTGCCAAAACGCGTGGCTTTGCGCGGCGAAAATGAAAAGTGGGATTCGGTGGTCGGCACGTTTGGCGGCGACCCGATGGGCGGCGGCAATACCGCGGCCATGGGGATGTTCTGCCTGCTGATTATGCTGCTGAAGGTGTCCGAATTTAAGCACGGTATCTGCTCGTTCAAGTCGATGGCGGCGCATATCGTGCTGGCCTTTTTCCTCTGCGTGGTGGGCGAGGTAAAATTCGTGATTCTGCTGTCGCCGTTCTTACTGGCGCTGCTGTGGATCATGCCCGCTTACGTCAGCGGCATCAGCAAAGTCACCCTGCGCTCGTTGATGATAATCGCCGCCGGAATGGTGGTGTTAATTTTTGCCGCTATCACCATTCTCGCCTCCAACTACTCGTCGGCCTTCGGCGGGGATCCGACCAAAAGCGCGCTCTCGGTATTTATCGATTCCCTCGGTTATATTTTTGATACTAACTACATTATGGAAAGCGGCGAGCTTGGCAGGTTTACCACTATTTTCTTCTGGCTTAAGCATAACGAACTTTTTGGCCCCGGCGGAATGCTATTTGGCTACGGTCTGAACGCGACCAACAGCGGCAGTACCGTCTCTCCAGGCTATATCGGCGCCTGGTATCATCTGATACTCGACTCCACCGCGCTAAGCATGATGCTGTGGGAAGTGGGTATTATCGGCGTGATCTTATTTATCGCCATGATTGCTTCTATTCTTATCGGCATGCGGCCCAAAGAGACCTTTTCCCGCTACGATCTAAAGCGTGAAGATTTACAGCTGCTCAGCTCCGCGCCTGCATTTTACGTCTTTGCCATCGGCTGTTTACTCAGCCTTCCCTATAGCCAGATCCTGATGATCATTCCCATGCTACAGTTTTTATTATGGCTGGCCCTCGGGGCGCTTATTGTCATTCATCGTTCCGTCCGTCTGAACTCCGGTACCCAATATGAATAAAACGCCATCAATTACCGTCAGCATTAAGACCCTCAACGAAGCGCAGGGTATTGAAAAAACGATCGACAGCGTCCGCAAGCAATTGCAGCCTTACCCGCATCAGATTATCGTCGCCGATAGCCTCTCCACCGACAATACCCGCGAGCTGGCCGTCGCCAAAGACGCGATGGTGGTCTGCCTTGATAACGCAAAAGATCGCTGCTGCGGCGTGGGCCACCAGCTGGGCTGGTTATTCAGCGAAGGGGACTATCTGCTGCTGCTGGACGGCGATATGGAGCTGGAGCCGGGTTTTCTCGACACCGCCGTGGCGTTTCTTGAAACGCATCCCGAATATGCGGGCGTGGCGGGCAGCGTCGAGATGGATGACGCCGCTAACTATGAGTTTAAATCGCGCAAGCAGCGTCTGCATCTTATCTATCCGCAGGGCGATACCGATCATCTTGGCGGCGGCGGCCTCTATCGCCGTTCGGCAATCGAGAAAATTGGCTATCTGACCAATCTTAACCTACACGGTTATGAAGAAGCCGAATTGGGGATCCGCTTGCAGGCCGCAGGCTATAAACTCCACCGCCTCGCCGCGCCCTATTTTAGCCATGCGTCCTATACCATGCCGACATTTAAAATGTTGACCTATCGCTGGAAGAACGGTTTTTTATGGGCGCCGGGTGAGCTATTACGCAACTGCTGGGGGAAAAAGCATTTCCCCGCCGCGCTTAAGATTGTTCGCAACGAACTGATATTCACGCTGTATATCCTGGTATTGATTATTTGCCTCCTGTCGTTCAATCCCGGGGTGATTATTATCGCCCTGCTTCCGCTGCTGGCATTTATCGCGCTGAAGGCGATTAAAAACAAGTCGCTGCGGGACGGCGTCCAGAGCGTGATCAACTTATCGTTATTTTCCGCAGGTATGGTGCGAGGCCTGATTAACGCCGTTCGCGATCCGCTGAAACAGCCCGCCGTGACCGTCTCCAACCCAAAACATATCCAGACAGAACATGAAAATATTATTCGTTAATAAATTCTTTTTTATTAAGGGCGGAGCGGAAACCGTTTTTTTCCAGGAGCGAGATGCCATGCTGCAAGCGGGCTATCAGGTTGTCGACTTCAGCATGCAGCATGCGGAAAATAAGCCTTCGCCCTGGGAAAGCTTCTTCGTACATAACGTGGATTATCATCAAAGCCACGGGCTGACGGGCAAGCTCAAAGCGGGCATCGACTTTATCTACAACGCTGAGGCCTGCAATAAACTCAACACCCTGCTGCTGGAGCAGCGCCCGGATATTGTGCACTTTCATAATATCTACCACCAGCTGACGCCCGCCTTGATTGGCGTCGCTAAGCGCTTTGGCTGCAAAACCGTACTGACGGCGCACGATTATAAAATCGTCTGCCCATCGTACACCATGCTGCGCGATGGCCACGTCTGCGATGACTGTCTTACCGGTTCGGTGAGCAACGCCTTTCGCCATCGTTGCCAGCAGGGCGATACCTTTAAAAGCCTGCTGCTCTCGCTTGAGGCCTACTGGCAAAAGTTCGCGCAAAATTACGCCATGCTCGATTGCATTATCGCTCCCAGCGAATTTATGCGTCAGACGCTGCTGCGTAAATTACCCAGGTCGCGGATCGATGTGATCGTCAACGGTATTGATGCCAGCACCACGATCCCGGGCGATACGGCGGGGGATTATTTCCTCTATATCGGCCGCTTGAGCCGTGAGAAAGGCGTGGCCACCCTGGCGCTGGCGCAGCAAAAAATGCAGCAGTCCATGCCGCTGAAAATCGTCGGCGATGGCCCTCTCGGCAGCGACCTGCGCGCCCGCTTTAGCGGTCCGGAATTTCTCGGCTATATGCGCCACGGAGAAGCGCTCAACGCGTTGATTCGCGGCGCGCGGGCGGTGATCGTCCCTTCCGAATATTATGAAAACTGCTCGATGTCGGTGCTGGAGGCGATGGCGTTCGGCCGCCCCGTCGTCGGCGGCAATATCGGCGGCATTCCGGAGCAAATTCGCGATGGCATTGATGGCTATCTGGTGGAACCCGGGGATGCCGACGCGCTGGCGCGCATCATGGATAGCCTGGCCGCCAATCCGCAGCAGGCGCGGGAAATGGGCATCAACGCGCGCCAGCGTTTAGAAGAGAAATACGATCTCGCCCGGCATATGCAGGTTCTGCAGGAACTCTATCAGCAGCTCGTGGGGGAAGCGAAATGAAGCTCAAAGTGACGGTGCTTGGCACCCGCGGTATTCCGAACGTCCAGGGCGGCGTTGAGACCCATTGCCAGAATCTCTATCCGGAAATCTATTACCAGAATCACGCCGATATCTGCGTCATTGCCCGCTCACCGTACGTTGACTATCGCCGTAGCGAATATAAAGGCGTGCGGTTGAAAAGCCTGTGGGCGCCCAAAAGCCGTAAATTCGAAGCCATTATTCACTCTACGCTGGCCGCCTTCACGACCCTGTTTGACGGCTCAAATGTGGTTCACGTTCATGCGGTCGGCCCTGGCCTGGTGGTCCCGCTGCTGCGCCTGCTCGGCAAGCGCGTCGTTTTTACCCACCACGGCCCGGACTACGATCGCCAGAAGTGGGGCAAAATGGCGAAAGAGATGCTGCGCCTCGGTGAGAAATGGGCGGTGAAATATGCCAACGAGGTTATTGTTATCTCGGAAGTGATTAATACGCTGATTAAGACCAAACACGGCCGTACCAACGCTAACGTGATCTATAACGGCGTGCGCCAACCGCCGCTTCCCGCCGAAGAGACGCGACAGGCCACGCTGAATCAGTATTCGCTGAAAGCCGGGCAATACATTGTCGCCGTCGCCCGTTTTGTGGAAGAAAAAGGGCTGCACGATCTGCTTGCCGCCTACAAAGCCTCGAACTGTTCGCTGCCGCTGGTGCTGATTGGCGATGCCGACCATCCCGATGAGTACAGCGAGCGGCTGAAGAAGCAGGCGGCCGAAACCCCGGGAGCGATCATGACCGGTTTTATTAGCGGCGATCCGCTGCATACCTTGTTCTCACAGGCCGGGCTTTTTGTTCT
>ERZ773187.1789-NODE-1789-length-15333-cov-8.549745_pt1 | contig 15333 bp, 10 predicted proteins | sample MGYA00511242_ERZ773187 | MGnify/ENA primary metagenome ERZ773187 (study PRJEB29015, sample SAMEA2737744) | human gut metagenome | biome: human gut; feature: human-associated habitat; material: faeces | place: China | collected 2012 ... | reverse complement strand
ACCGCCACCAGCGTCAGGAACAGCTGAAGAGTACGTGTGGTCTTTTCCGCCGTTTTCAAGAGGCCATCCATGTTCCAGGTAAAGAAATCTTTCTTGCCATGCCGCAGCGTTAACAGGCGTGCAAGCTGCTGCTCGGCCTGGGTGCTATCGTATCCCTCTTTCACGCGCACGGTGATGGAGTTCAGCCACGACTGCCCCATAATTCGCCCGGAGATAGTGGTATAGGGCAACCAGACGCGCAGGATCTTACTGCTGCCAAACATTGACTGCTTCTCTTCAGCGACGCCGATGACCGTTGCGGGCATGTTGCCCACCAGAATCACCTCGCCCACCACCTTCGCCTTATTCGGGAAGAGCTGACGACGTGAGTTGGCATCCAGAATCACCACCTGCGCGCGCCCGGCAAGCTGCTCAGCGTTGAAGGTCGCCCCCTCGCTAAAGGTCATGCCGTAAACGTTGAAATAGTCGCCGCTCACCCCGTTAGCGCTGGCCGCCACATCGATATTGCCGTAGCGCAGGCGTAAGTTTTGCGACACCGCCGGCGTGGCCGAATTGACCCACGGCTGCTTCTGGATCGCGGCCAGATCGTCATACTTCAACGCCTGCTGGAACTGCGGCTCGTCATCGCCAAAATCCTTACCGGGATAGACATCAATGGTGTTGGTCCCGATAGCGCGAATGTCGGCCAGCACCAGCTGCTTGGCCGCATCGCCGACCACCACAATCGAGACCACCGAAGCGATACCGATAATGATGCCGAGCATCGTCAGCAGGGTTCGCATTTTATTGGCCGCCATCGCCAGCCAGGCCATAGTAAGTGCCTCACGGAAACTGCTGGCAAACTGGCGCCAGCCGGAGGGGGGCGGTAGCGCCACCTGCTGACTGCGTGTTTGGCCCTGCTTTGCCGGAGGATTGCTGACCAGCTCGCCATCCCGGATCTCCACGATGCGCTCTGCCTGGGCCGCAACCTGGGGATCGTGGGTGACAATGATCACCGTATGCCCCTGATCGCGGAGTTGGTGCAGGATTGCCATCACCTCTTCGCCAGAGTGGCTGTCGAGCGCCCCGGTGGGTTCGTCAGCGAGGATCACCTGCCCGCCGTTCATCAGAGCACGCGCGATACTGACGCGCTGCTGTTGACCGCCGGAAAGCTGCGAGGGTTGATAATCGACGCGCTCGCCCAGCCCCAGCCGGGTTAAGAGCGCCTGCGCCCGCTCCAGCCGTTTGCGGCGCTCTACGCCCGCGTAAACGGCTGGCACTTCGACGTTCTGTACGGCGCTCAGATGCGAGAGCAGGTGATAACGCTGAAAGATAAACCCGAAGTGCTCGCGGCGCAGTTTGGCCAGGGCATCCCCACTGAGGGTCGACACGTCGGTGCCCGCCACGCGGTAGGTGCCGCTGGTGGGTTTATCCAGACAGCCGAGAATGTTCATCAGGGTGGATTTACCGGAGCCCGAGGCACCGACGATGGCGACCATCTCCCCCGCTTCAACCTGCAGAGAGATGCCTTTCAGCACCTCCACCTCGCCATCCCCCGAAGGGTAACTCCGGCGAATTGCATTCAGTTCAAGCAAAGCGGTCATTTACCCGCTCCCGGCAGGGTCTCACTGACGACGACCTCATCCCCCTTTTCCAGCCCTTTCACAACCACCACATCCGTGTCATTGCGCGAGCCGAGGCTGACTTCACGCTCACGGGTCTCGCCGTTACGCAGCACTTTGACTTTATAGCGATTATCTCCGGTCGATTCGCCCAGCGCCGCCAGCGGTACGGTCAGCACATTTTTCTCGCCGGTGAGCTGGATATGCACCTGCGCGGTCATCTCCAGACGCAACACCCCTTTTGGGTTCGGGACCTCAAAGCGGGCATGGTAGAAAATGGCGTCGTTGACCTTTTCCGGCGTTGGCAGGATATCTTTCAGCACCCCTTCATAGCGGGTTTGCGGGTCACCCAGTACGGTAAACCAGGCTTTTTGACCGGGTTTAAGGTGGATAACGTCCGCCTCGGAGACCTGGGCTTTCACCAGCATGGTGCTCATGTCTGCGAGTGTCAGAATGTTTGGAGCCTGCTGAGCGGCAATCACCGTCTGCCCTTGCAGGGTAGTGATCTGCGTCACCTCACCGGCCATCGGCGCGACGATACGGGTATACTCGAGGTTCGTTTTGGCGCTGTCGAGGCTGGCCTGATTGCGTTTGATTTGCGCGTCAATGGTGCCAATCTGCGCCTGCTTCACCGCCAGTTCTGTGGCCGCTGTATCCAGATCCTGACGAGAGATGGCCTGGGTTTTGGCAAGTTGCTGCTGGCGCGCCAGCGTCACCTGGGCCAGTTTACGCTCTGCTTCGGCTTGCCCGCGCTGGGCGCGCAGCTCCATCAGGGTCGCTTCCACCTCTTTGATCTGGTTCTCAGCCTGCTCAGGATCGATCACCCCCAGCAGTTCCCCTTTTTTCACTTTATCCCCAATTTCAACCGACAGCGTTTTCAGCTGCCCGCTCACCTGTGCGCCCACGTCGACTTTACGCAGTGCATCAAGTTTACCGGTAGCTAATACGCTTTGTTGCAGCTCGCCCGGGCGGACAATAAGCGTCTGGTAGAGAGGAGTGGGTTTATTTAGCGTCTTCCAGACAGCAATCAGCGCAACGAAAATAATAATCGCAGCAAGGATATACCGCTTTTTGAGCTTACTTCTGATCTTCATAACGATCCTGGTTCCTTCGAATGTTCCATCAAAATGAGAAGGCTAATATCAACTGGGGTTAAACAAGGTTTGAATAGTGATGAGAGTACCAGAGTTATTGATAATTCGTTAAGTTAACAAATGATGAAATCACCCCATCAATAATAATGGATGGTTTCACTATGTCGCAGCTTACTGATAACGCGCTCACGCCTTCTCGCCCCCTCACTCGCCTGGGACTGTTTTTTGACCTGCTCAGCGGAAAATGGCGGCCGGGTAAATTCTGGCACCAGCGCAGCTTCCGCCGCAAATTTCTGCTGCGCTCGTTAATGATGCCACGTTTAAGTCTGGAGTGGATGAACGTTCTGGCCCAGTTGCCGGAGCTCAATCAGCTGTTGATCCGCCAGCCCCGCCTGCCCGTGCGCCTGCATCGCCCCTATCTGGCGGCCAACTTAACCCGTAAGCAGAAGCTGGACGCCGTTCGTTATCACTACGGCCGCCTCTACGCCACCCTCTCCCCTGAAGAGCTGCGCAACTATCTGCGCGGCAACGGCCTGGTGCTGGCGCAGCTGCAGGGCAAAGATGGCGACACATACACCCTGGAGTTCACGATGATGATCTCGCTGGATAAAGAGGGCGACAGCACGATTTTAATGCGTAACAGCAGCGGAGAGACGCTGGCAGAGATGACCTTTACGCTCTGTGAATACCAGAATCAACCCACGCTGTTCATCGGTGGGTTACAGGGGGGCAAACGCGAATTGCCGCACGAAGAGATTCAGAAAGCGACCAAGGCCTGTCATGGTCTCTTCCCGAAACGTCTGGTGATGGAAGCCGTCTGTCAGTTTGCCCAGGCGTTTAACGTCAACCAGATCCTGGCAGTCAGCAACGAAACCCATATTTATCGCAGCCTGCGCTACCGCGATAAGAAAGATAAAATTCACGCCGACTACAGCGCCTTCTGGGCCTCTGTGGCCGGCGAGTGTGACGCCAGCGGCTATTATCACATTCCCTGCGTCATCCCCCGTAAAAGCGAGGCTGACATCGCCAGTAAAAAACGGGCTGAGTATCGCCGCCGATATCAGTTACTGGATGCGGTGCCGGCGCAAATGAGCGGTCTGTTTCGTTAATCCGCCCGGCCGCGCGCCAGCCAGAGCACGCGGGAGAACATTTTTCGCAGTAACGTGGGAACCGAATCGACCCCGCGGCGCCCTGCTTCCATCGCGACTTCAATGGCCAGATCAGGTTTGGATGAGCGGTGAATCGCCTTAGTAATGACCCGCCGCATGTTCATGGGGACATCGGCGGGGATCATCGCCACCCGGTGGAAGACATCGGCAAAACCCTGTCGGTACATGAAATGCTCCATATCCATCGCGGGCAGTTCGGTCAGATGATCGCGTTCCTCATCCCGATCGTGATTGAGTAACCCACGAACAGTAGCGGCATATTTTCTCCCCGCCTCGTCACCATCCACCAGGACGTGCCACTCAATGCCCATCCGGCGGGCGAATTTAATCAGCGGCTTGAGGCCGGACTGGGCGAACTCAATGACCTTAATGCCCTCAGCATCAAAATGGTGCCCGCACTGACGGGCCAGCTCGTTAATAACCCAGGTTTCGGTTTCGCCCTCTACCAGCAGCCAGCAGCGGGCAAAGAGCGAAGAGGCGCGGTTAAAACGGATATGAAAAGCGATGCGGCGACTCTCTTCAGCGTTCATTCCACCCGGTCCAAGGCGAAATGCCGAGACGCGTCCCGACTCACGCACCAGCCGACAGACCTGCTCCACCGGCGTAAGTGACAGTAGTTCACCCGAGTTGGTGGTGGTGATGCGCTGTAACGGCAGCAAATTCAGCAGGTGCCAGGCCACCGATAGCATGATGGGGTGCAGGCGCGTTTCCGGATCCTCAACCAACAACAGCGGTCGGGCATCCCGATCCAGTCGCACGGTCCCTTTTGCCTGCAGCAAGGTAGAGAAGAGTCCCAGCAGAATCACCCGGTGCGATCGTCCGCCGGGTTTGTCGATCATCCGGTTGATGATATCGAGATAACGCCAGCTTCGTTGCTCATCGTGGGACCGCCGGCGCATCAACCGGTTGCGCACGGGCGAGGAGCCCTGCTCGGAGAAGTAGTGTTCAAGCAACTGCACCATAGCAGAGAGGCCCTGACGGATCTGGCCATCGCTAAGATTTTGCGGACGCGCCACCAGCTCGCGCGCCAGGTAATCCAGCTCACGGGCGGTAACTTCCACCTCCGGCATAGCAGGCACCGACCCCGTGCGGATGCGGCGCATAAAGCGGGCATCCCGTAAGCGCAGCACCGGCACCAGACGGATAAGATGACGCGCCAGCTCGTCGATATTGTCCCTCTCCAGGGGATTACCCTCCGCATCGATAAAACTGCGCAGGGTCAGTACGCTCTCATCGTCCGCAAGTTCGCCCTCCAGACGGTAAAAGATACGCTGATAACCATCCTGACAAGGCACCCAGCACCCGGCAAGAGGCTGGTAGCGACGTACCCTGTGGCGGCCAGGATCGGTTTCCCGGAAGGTCAAAACAATGTGCAGATGGTGTTCCCGCCCCTGAATATCGCCCGGTGGGAACCAGAAGTCATCGCGAACGAAATGATAGAGTTCGGCATCCGATGATAACAGCAGCGTGAGCGCGTCCAGCAGGCTAGATTTACCCCAGGCATTTTCCCCGATCAGGACGTTATTTTGTTCCAGCATCAGCGACAGGCGATTAATGCCGCGAAACCCTACGATTTCCACCCGTTCAAGCAGCATAGGTCCTCCGGGACAATGACACTCTTTCCTTTAAATTATCAGCAGTATAGCGCCAGGAACCCCGGCCCGACAGTCGAAGATTGTCAGGAAAGTTATGCCAGCAAATATAAAAATAAGAATATGACAAGGCACTTTCATTTGAAATTTAAAGAGGCCAGATATTAATATTCGTCGCCCGTTATCTCCCGAAAATTAAAAAAGGAATAACCTCGCATTGCCCTGAATCAAATTTGTGGGTTTTATTTCACTGGTGAACCATGCGGTTCATTTTTAAAATAACGCCGTTAAACATCGTCATATTTTATGACGATAAATTGTGAGCGATGGAAAAAGCTCGTTTTTACATTGAGGTGGTTATGTTCAGAAAATTAGCGGCGGAATGTTTTGGTACATTCTGGCTGGTATTGGGTGGTTGCGGCAGTGCTGTTCTGGCAGCCGCATTTCCGGAATTAGGGATTGGTTTCGCTGGCGTTGCGCTGGCTTTCGGCTTGACGGTATTAACCATGGCCTACGCCGTGGGGCATATTTCCGGCGGCCATTTTAATCCGGCCGTGACGCTGGGCCTGTGGGCGGGCGGACGTTTCCCGGCGAAAGACATTATTGGTTACGTGGTGGCCCAGGTGGTGGGCGGGATTATTGCCGCCGCTATTCTGTATGTGATTGCCAGCGGTAAGGCAGGCTTTGATGCGGCGGCCAGCGGTTTTGCCTCGAACGGTTTTGGCGAACATTCACCGGGCGGCTTCTCAATGCTGTCAGCCATCGTGATTGAAATCGTGCTCACCGCCGGCTTCCTGTTGGTCATTCATGGCGCTACCGATAAACACGCACCAGCCGGTTTCGCGCCGATTGCCATCGGTCTGGCACTGACGCTTATTCACCTGATCAGCATTCCGGTGACCAACACCTCCGTTAACCCGGCGCGCAGCACCGCGGTGGCGATCTTCCAGGGTGGCTGGGCGTTAGAGCAGCTGTGGCTGTTCTGGGTGATGCCGATCGTGGGCGGTATCCTGGGTGGCGTGCTGTACCGCACGCTGCTGGAAAAACGCGATTAAAAATAATACCGGGTGGCTCTGCGCTGCCCGGTTTTCCATTTGCACCTTTACTGAGCAGCTCTATTTCGGTAGTGTCATCGGCGCTATTCAGCTACTCAATAAGGATTGTGTTGTTCATGTTTTCAGGATTATTAATCATTCTGCTACCACTGATAGCAGGCTACTTTATCCCCCTCCGACACGCAGCTGCATTAAAGCTAATTAATCGCCTGTTGAGCTGGATAGTTTACGTCATTCTTTTTTTTATGGGCATCAGCCTCGCCTTTCTGGATAACCTGGCGACCAATTTACTGGCGATACTCTATTACTCCTCCATCACCGTTGTGGTTATTTTGCTGTGCAATATTGCCGCCCTGTTATGGCTGGAGCGCACTATTCCGTGGAAAAACCATCATCAGCAGGAAAAATTACCCTCGCGTATAGCGATGGCGCTGGAGTCATTAAAATTATGCGGAGTGGTGGTGCTCGGCTTTCTGCTTGGGCTCACCGGATGGGCGGTATTACATCACGCGACCGAAGCCAGTGAATATACCCTTATCTTCCTGCTGTTCCTGGTCGGTATTCAGCTGAGAAATAGCGGCATGACCCTGAAACAGATTGTCCTTAACCGTCGTGGCATGATCGTGGCGGTCGTGGTGGTCGGCAGCTCGTTACTGGCGGGGGTCATTAATGCCTTTATCCTCGACCTGCCGCTCAACACCGCACTGGCGATGGCGTCCGGCTTCGGCTGGTACTCCCTCTCCGGCATTCTGTTGACCGAATCTTTCGGCCCGGTCATCGGCAGCGCCGCCTTCTTTAACGATCTGGCCCGCGAGCTGATTGCCATTATGTTGATTCCGGGTCTGGTACGACGCAGCCGCTCCACGGCGCTGGGGCTGTGCGGCGCCACGTCGATGGACTTTACTCTGCCCGTCCTGCAGCGCTCTGGAGGCCTGGAGCTGGTACCGGCGGCCATTGTTCACGGCTTTGTTCTTAGCCTGCTGGTGCCCATTCTGATGGCCTTCTTCTCAGCCTGATACCCCTCTGGCGGTAGGTCTCTGCCGCCAAAATTGCGCTAAATCAATCTCCCTCCATTTTGTATCAGAAAGCGCTTTTCTCTGATCTGGCACCAGCATAACCTTAAACATGTATATCAAATATAACTTTAACAGGTGTGATTATGTTTTGTGTGCAATGTGAACAAACCATCCGTACCCCGGCAGGCAATGGCTGCTCTTACGCGCAGGGCATGTGCGGTAAAACCGCCGAGACGTCAGACCTGCAGGATCTGCTGATCGCTTCCCTGCAAGGGCTTTCCGCATGGGCATTCAAAGCTCGCGAATACGGTATTATCGACCACTACGTCGACAGCTTCGCGCCACGCGCCTTTTTCTCCACGCTGACCAACGTTAACTTTGATTCTCCTCGCATCGTCGGCTATGCCCGCGAAGCCATTGCCCTGCGTGAAGCGCTGAAGACGCAGTGCCTGAACGCCGACGCCAGCGCGCGCGTGGATAACCCAATGGCCGAACTGCAGCTTGTCAGCGACGACCTCGGCGATCTGCAGCGTCAGGCGGCGGAATTTACCCCGAACAAAGACAAAGCGGCGATTGGCGAGAACATTCTCGGCCTGCGTCTGCTCTGCCTGTACGGCCTGAAAGGTGCGGCGGCCTATATGGAACACGCGCACGTTCTCGGCCAGTACGACAACGACATCTATGCCCAGTACCACAAAATCATGGCATGGCTCGGCACCTGGCCTTCCGACATGAACGCGCTGCTGGAGTGCTCAATGGAAATCGGCCAGATGAACTTCAGGGTGATGAGCATTCTGGATGCCGGTGAAACCAGCACCTACGGTCACCCAACGCCGACCCAGGTCAACGTTAAAGCGACCGAAGGCAAATGTATCCTGATCTCCGGGCATGACCTGAAAGACCTCTACAACCTGCTGAAGCAAACCGAAGGCACCGGCGTTAACGTCTATACCCACGGCGAAATGCTGCCTGCACACGGCTACCCGGAGCTGCGTAAATTCAAACACCTGGTCGGGAACTACGGCAGCGGCTGGCAGAACCAACAGGTTGAATTTGCCCGCTTCCCTGGCCCCATCGTGATGACCTCTAACTGCATCATCGACCCTACCGTGGGCGCGTATGATGACCGCATCTGGACCCGCAGCATCGTCGGCTGGCCGGGCGTGAGCCACCTCGAAGGCGACGATTTCGGCCCGGTTATCGCCCAGGCGCAGCAGATGGCTGGCTTCCCTTACAGCGAAATCGAACATCTGATCACCGTGGGCTTTGGCCGCGAAACCCTGCTGGGTGCGGCGGATTCCCTCATCGACCTGGTGAGCCGTGAAAAACTGCGTCACATCTTCCTGATTGGCGGCTGCGACGGCGCGCGCGGCGAGCGTAACTACTTCACCGATTTCGCCACCAGCGTACCGGATGATTGCCTGATCCTGACCCTGGCGTGCGGGAAGTACCGTTTCAACAAGCTGGACTTCGGCAACATCGAAGGCCTGCCGCGTCTGGTCGATGCCGGTCAGTGTAACGACGCCTACTCAGCCATCATTCTGGCCGTCACCCTCGCGGAGAAACTGGGCTGCGGCGTGAACGACCTGCCGCTGTCGCTGGTGCTCTCCTGGTTCGAGCAAAAAGCGATCGTTATCCTGCTAACCCTGCTCTCACTGGGCGTGACCAACATCGTCACCGGCCCGACCGCGCCAGGCTTCCTGACGCCGGACCTGCTGGCCGTGCTGAACGAGAAATTTGGTCTGCGTTCCGTGACCACCGTTGAAGAAGATATGAAAGAGCTGCTGAGCGCGTAAGGAGAGATTCATGACCATGCCAACCTCACAATGTCCGTGGCGGATGCAGGTCCATCACATCCATCAGGAGACGCCGGATGTGTGGACGCTGTCACTGCTGTGCCATGACTACTATCCGTACCGTGCAGGTCAGTATGCGCTGGTCAGCGTCCGCAACTCTGCGGACAACCTGCGCGCCTACACCCTCTCCTCCACGCCGGGCGTGAGCGAGTACATTACGCTTACCATCCGTCGCATTGATGAAGGGGCAGGTTCCGAATGGCTGACCCGTGACGTAAAACGTGGGGATTACATCTGGCTTTCAGACGCGCAGGGCGAGTTTACCTGTGATGATAAGGCCGATGATAAATTCCTGCTGCTGGCCGCCGGCTGCGGCGTGACGCCCGTAATGTCAATGCGCCGCTGGCTGGCAAAAAACCGCCCGCAGGCCGACGTGCAGGTGATCTTCAGCGTCCGCTCGCCAGAGGATGTGATTTTTGCCGAGGAGTGGCGTAACTACCCGGTCACGCTGGTGGCAGAAAATAACGCTACCCACGGTTTTGTCTCGGGTCGTTTGAGCCGGGAATTGTTGCAAAGCGTGCCGGATATTGCCTCCCGCACCGTGATGACCTGCGGGCCTGCGCCGTACATGGATATCGTGGAAAAAGAGGTTAAAGCGCTGGGTGTGACCCGCTTCTTTAAAGAGCAGTTCTTCACCCCTGTCGCCGAAGCGGCAACCAGCGGGCTTAAGTTCACTAAGCTGCAACCTGCGCAAACCTTCTTTGGCCGCGTGGGCACCACGCTGCTGGAGGCGCTGGAGAGCAACAAGGTGCCAGTGGCCGCGGCCTGTCGCGCTGGCGTGTGCGGCTGCTGTAAGACGAAGGTCGTGTCCGGCGAGTATACGGTGAGCAGCACCATGACGCTGACGGACGCCGAAATCGCCGACGGCTACGTGCTGGCCTGCTCCTGCCATCCGCAGGGGGATTTAGTCCTCGCCTGATAAAAACGCCCGGTGACATCGCCGGGCGTTTTTACTTTCATTTCCACGCCGGATGGCTTGCCAGGGCGTAACGACCCGCTCCCAACAGCGCTACCGCCAGTGCCCCCACGAAGAAGTAGACCAGGCTTTCAATGGCCCAGGCCCCTACCGCATCCAGCGCTAAGGTTTTGCCTGTTCCCACCATTAGCCACGCGACGACCATAGTAAATGCCAGAACCAGCGCCGCCGGTCGAGTCAGGATCCCCAGAATAATCAGGATCGGTGCCACCACCTCCCCCACCAACACCCCGTAAGCGATAAATCCCGGTAAACCTTTAGCGACCAGCATGCCGCTAATACCCTCCACGCCACCGAAAAGCTTATGCAGGCCGTGAAAGAGCATTAACCCGCCCACGGCAAGGCGTAACAACAGCTTGCCCATATCGTCGTGTGTTAGCGTTTTATTAACAGCAATTAACAATGATTTAACCATTTGAAATTACTCCTGTTTTATCTGAACTGCAGCCAGAATATGTCTAATTGTTTCGAATGGATAGCAGCTGATACCAGGGGGGCAGAGCGGTAATTTTCTTCTAAGCTTGTAAGCGATATCACAAAAAGGAGTTGGATCACCATGAAACAGACCGTGGCGGCATATGTTGCAAAAACGCTGGAACAGGCAGGGGTAAAACGCATCTGGGGGGTCACCGGTGACTCCCTCAATGGCTTGAGTGATAGCCTTAACCGCATGGGGACCATTGACTGGATGCCCACCCGCCATGAAGAGGTGGCCGCCTTTGCCGCCGGGGCAGAAGCACAGCTGACGGGAGAGCTCGCCGTGTGCGCTGGCTCCTGCGGACCGGGCAACCTGCACCTGATTAATGGTCTGTTTGACTGCCACCGTAACCACGTACCGGTGCTGGCCATCGCCGCTCACATCCCCTCGAGCGAAATCGGCAGCGGTTATTTCCAGGAGACTCATCCTCAGGAGCTGTTCCGGGAATGTAGCCACTACTGCGAACTGGTCTCCTCCCCAGAGCAGATCCCGCAGGTACTGGCCATCGCCATGCGCAAAGCGATTCTGAACCGTGGCGTTTCGGTAGTGGTGCTGCCGGGCGACGTGGCCCTGAAGCCCGCGCCAGAAACGGCCAGCAGCCACTGGTATCCCGCCCCATTGCCGGTGGTCACCCCGGCAGAAGAAGAGCTGAAAAAGCTGGCGCAGGTGTTGCGATACTCCAGCAATATCGCGCTGATGTGCGGCAGCGGCTGCGCGGGGGCGCATGATGAACTGCTGGCCTTTGCGGAAAAGCTAAAAGCGCCCATCGTCCATGCCCTGCGCGGGAAAGAGCATGTTGAGTATGACAACCCCTATGACGTGGGGATGACCGGCCTTATTGGCTTCTCATCCGGCTTCCACACGATGATGAATGCCGACACGCTGATCCTGCTGGGTACCCAGTTCCCTTATCGTGCCTTCTACCCCACCGACGCAAAAATCATTCAGATTGATATTAACCCCGGCAGCATCGGTGCCCACAGTAAGGTGGATATGGCCCTGGTGGGGGATATTAAAGCGACGCTCGCCGCGCTGCTGCCCCATCTGGAAGAGAAAACCGAGCGTAAGTTCCTCGATAAAGCGCTAAGCGACTATCGCGACGCCCGTAAAGGGCTGGACGATCTGGCGAAGCCGAGCGACAAAGCCATTCACCCGCAATATCTGGCGCAGCAGATCAGCGATCTCGCCGCCGAGGACGCAATTTTCACTTGTGATGTGGGCACGCCCACCGTCTGGGCCGCACGCTACCTGAAAATGAACGGCAAGCGTCGTCTGCTCGGCTCCTTTAACCACGGCTCGATGGCAAACGCCATGCCGCAGGCGCTGGGCGCCCAGGCGACCGAACCGCAGCGTCAGGTCGTGGCGATGTGCGGCGACGGTGGGTTTAGCATGCTGATGGGCGATTTCCTGTCGGTGGTACAGATGAAGCTGCCGGTCAAAATTGTGGTCTTTAACAACAGCGTGCTGGGTTTTGTGGCGATGGAGATGAAGGCCGGAGGATATCTGACCGACGGCACCGAACTGCATGACACCAACTTTGCCCGTATCGCCGAAGCCTGCGGTATCCCCGGGATCCGCGTCGAAAAGGCCTCCGACGTCAACGAGGCGCTTACGCGCGCGTTCGCTATCGACGGCCCGGTGCTGGTGGATGTGGTCGTCGCCAAAGAGGAGCTGGCGATCCCGCCGCAAATCAAGCTGGAGCAGGCGAAAGGTTTTAGCCTGTATATGCTGCGGGCGATTATTAGTGGTCGCGGCGACGAGGTGATGGAGCTAGCCAAAACCAACTGGCTCAGGTAAAAATGTCTCACATTGCCTGTCTAACTATAGGGATGTGAGATGATTGATTTACGTAGTGATACCGTTACCCGCCCGTCGCGCGCCATGCTCGAAGAGATGATGGCCGCCCCGGTCGGGGACGACGTCTACGGCGATGACCCCACCGTTAACGAACTCCAGCGCTACGCCGCTGAACTGAGCGGTAAAGAGGCTGCACTGTTCCTGCCTACGGGCACCCAGGCCAACCTGGTGGCCCTGCTTAGCCACTGCGAACGCGGCGAAGAGTACATTGTCGGCCAGGGGGCGCATAACTACCTGTACGAAGCCGGTGGTGCAGCGGTACTGGGCAGTATCCAGCCGCAGCCCATCGACGCTGCCGCCGACGGCTCCCTGCCGCTGGATAAAGTGGCGGCCAAAATCAAAGCCGACGACATCCATTTCGCCCGTACGAAACTGTTAAGCCTGGAAAATACCCATAACGGTAAAGTGCTGCCGCGCGAGTATCTCAAAGCGGCGTGGGAATTCAGCCGCGAGCGCGGGCTGGGCCTGCATGTGGATGGGGCGCGTATCTTCAACGCGGTGGTGGAATATGGCTGCGAACTGAAAGCCATCACCCAGTACTGCGACTCCTTCACCATCTGTCTCTCGAAAGGTCTCGGCACCCCCGTTGGATCGCTGCTGGTGGGCGATGCCCAGTACATCAAACGGGCCAACCGCTGGCGGAAGATGACCGGCGGCGGGATGCGTCAGGCCGGAATCCTGGCGGCAGCGGGCTTGTACGCCCTGAAAAATAACGTCCAGCGCCTGAAAGAGGATCACGACAACGCCGCCTGGATGGCCGCGCAACTGCGCGAGATCGGGGCCGATGTGATGCGTCATGACACCAACATGCTGTTTGTGCGGGTGGGCGATGAGCGTGCCGCCGCGCTGGGCGAATATCTGAAAGCCCGTGGGGTGCTGATCAACGCCTCCGGCGTGGTGCGTCTGGTGATGCACCTTGACGTCAGTCGCGCTCAGCTCGCCGAGGTGGTAAGCCACTGGCAGGCCTTCCTGCAGCGCTAAGGAGCCCCGCGTGCCACAACGAATTCTGGTGCTGGGCGCCAGCGGCTATATCGGCCAACACCTGGTCACTGCCCTCAGTAAGCAGGGGCATCGGGTGCTGGCGGTGGCACGCAGCATTGAACGGCTGCAAAAACAGAACCTGCCGGGTGTCTCCTGCCATAGCGTCGATCTCAACTGGCCGAAAGAGTTGTCCGTGCTGCTGGAAGGGGTGGATACGCTCTATTATCTGGTGCACAGCATGGGCGAAGGGGGCGATTTTATTGCCCACGAGCGTCAGGTAGCGATGAACGTGCGCGATGCCCTGCTGGCGACGCCGGTCAGGCAGATTATTTTCCTCAGTTCATTACAGGCGCCGGAGCAGGAGCAGTCAGATCACCTACGCGCACGCCAGCTCACCGCCGAGACCCTGCGCGGGGCGAATATTCCCCTTACCGAACTGCGGGCGGGGATTATCGTTGGGGCGGGCTCAGCCGCCTTCGAAGTGATGCGCGACATGGTCTATAACCTGCCGGTGCTAACGCCGCCGCGCTGGGTGCGCTCGCGTACCACGCCCATCGCGCTTGAAAATCTGCTGCACTATCTGGTGGAACTGCTCAACCATCCCGCGCAGCGCCACCGGGTTCTGGAGGCCGCCGGGCCAGAGGTGCTCAGCTATCAACAGCAGTTTGAACATTTTATGCGGGTGAGCGGTCGCCACCGGCCGCTGATCCCTATTCCCTTCCCGACCCGCTGGATTTCGGTGTGGTTTTTAAACGTCATCACCTCCGTGCCCCCGACAACCGCCAAAGCCTTGATTCAGGGGCTGAAGCACGATCTGCTGGCCGACGACGCTGCGCTGCGGGCGTTGATCCCCCAGCCGTTAATCCCGTTTGACGATGCGGTTCGCAATACGTTGAAAGAAGAAGAGAAACTGGTCAACTCCAGCGACTGGGGCTTTGATGCGCAGGCCTTTGCCCGCTGGCGGCCGGAGTATGGCTACTTCCCTAAACAGGCGGGCTGTACCGTGAAAACTGACGCCAGCCTTAGCGATCTGTGGGCGGTGGTGAATCAGATTGGCGGCAAAGAGCGCTATTTCTTTGGCAACCTGCTCTGGCAGACCCGCGGCGCGCTGGATCTGCTGGTGGGCCACCGGCTGGCGAAGGGCCGTCCGGCACGGGCGATGCTGGAGGTGGGCGACGCGGTAGATAGCTGGAAAGTGATTATCGTTGAGCCGGAAAAGCAGCTGGCCTTACTCTTTGGTATGAAGGCCCCCGGGCTGGGGCGGCTGTGCTTTACCCTGAAGGACAGAGGCGATCACCGCGAGCTTGACGTCCGCGCCTGGTGGCACCCGCACGGCATGCCGGGTCTGTTCTACTGGTTGTTGATGATTCCGGCGCATCTGTTCATTTTTCGCGGCATGGCAAAACGTATTGCCCGCCTGGCGGAAAAACCTCAGCCCTGACGCCATCGCGCCAGGCCCCTGGTCAAACCCGGAACCGGGCCGAATAACAAAGCCAGGGCACAGGCAGCCTGACGGATAAGGGTATAAATAAAACTCTTAATCTTTCGCCTTTACCATTGCATCGTGGCGTATTTCACGGAAGAATGCGCACGAAATTCTTTTCAACACAGTGGATTGATATGAAGGTACTGGTTACCGGCGCCACCAGCGGCTTAGG
>ERZ773187.1768-NODE-1768-length-15445-cov-10.692203_pt1 | contig 15445 bp, 13 predicted proteins | sample MGYA00511242_ERZ773187 | MGnify/ENA primary metagenome ERZ773187 (study PRJEB29015, sample SAMEA2737744) | human gut metagenome | biome: human gut; feature: human-associated habitat; material: faeces | place: China | collected 2012 ... | reverse complement strand
GAGAACTGCGCCGGACGGTTGCGGCGCAGCTGGTGACGAACTTGCTGCCAGCGTCTGCTCATCCGGGTTACCTCAGAGTACGAATGCGGGGATCGGCGAAGCGATACAGTAGATCGGCGATCAGGTTGCCCACGATCAACATCATGGAAGAGAGCATGATGATCGCCATGATCAACGGGTAATCCAGCGAGGTGATCGACTGGATCCCCAGCAGCCCCATGCCCGGCCAGGAGAAGACGCTTTCCGTCACGTAGGCCCCTACCACCAGCTCCCCAAACGACAGGCCGAACAGGGTAATCACCGGCAGCAGCACGTTTTTCAGCACATGGCGGAACAGAATGCCGGAACGGGTCGCGCCGTACGCGAGCTGGGTCTGCACGTAGTCGGCAGAGAGCTGCGTGATGGTATTGGAGCGAATGTAGCGCACATAGCTTGAGAGATTGTAAAAGGTGAGCGCAATGCACGGCAGCACGCCGTGGCGAACCACATCCAGCCAGTTATCTTCCATGCCGATGGTGCGCATCCCCATGCTGGGAAACCAGTTGAGTTGTACGGCAAACACGGTGATCAGTAGTATGCCGAACCAGAAGATCGGCACCGAGATGCCAATATAGGCAAACAGATTCAGCAGATGATCCAGCCAGCGATGTTTAAACGCCCCGGCAAGCAGCCCGAGAGGAATGGCCAGCACGATGGCCAGCAGCAGCGACGCCCCCATCAATCCCAGGGTGGCAGGAATGCGCTCGGCGATCATCTCCAGCACCGGGCGATGATAGATAAGCGAGTAACCCAGGTCGCCCTGCGCGACGTTTTTCAGCCACAGCAGGTACTGGGTGACCAGCGGCTTATCCAGCCCCAGGCTTTGACGGATGCGCTCGATATCTTCCGGCGCCATCCGCGGGGTGATATAGGCGGCAACCGGGTCGCCAGGGGCGAGTTTGACCAGCAAAAAGGCCACCAGCGAAATAAAGAACAGCATCGGCAGCAGTTGCAGCAACCGACGCGTGAGTAATGTGTTCACGACATGCCCTTAAACGACTTACCTTGACGTAAGGCCCCGGCGAAATGGCCGGGGCAACCGCTTATTTCTGATAGATTTTTGATAAGTCCTGGAACAGATAAACCGGCTTCGGCTCCGCCTCTTTTGTGCCGCCGAAGCGTTTATCCACGGCAACGATCGCATTGGTATAGGCGATCGGGTAATAGGTCATGTCGCTCGCCACGGTCTGCTGGATTTGCTTGTAGATCTCCGCACGTTTTTTGGCATCGGTTTCCACAGCACCTTTATCCCACAGAGCATCGAACTGCGGATTTTTATAGTGCGCGTAGTTATAGGCCTCGTTACTCATAAACAGTGATTTGTAGCCGTCCGGCTCTGCGCCCATGATGTAGCCACCCAGATTCAGATCCCACGCGGTGTTGTTCATGTCCAGACTGCGCTGCGACATGGCGTTGGAATCCAGCGGCATCAGCCCAACGATAACCCCAATTCCCTTCAGGGCCTGCTGGATGTACAGCGCCTGGCTCTCCTGGGTTTTATTGGTATTCACGTAGGCCAGACGCAGCTTCAGGTTTTCTGGCGCGCCTGAGTCCTTCAGCAACGCTTTGGCTTTTTGCTGATCGAACTTGTACTGCTCTACGTCGGCAGTCTGGTAGAGAGTATCCGGCGTCAGGAACGAGGCGGCGGGTTTCGCATAATCCAGCGAGGTGAAGGCGGTCTGGGTCAGCTCGTCTTTGTTGATGGCGTAAGCGATAGCCTGGCGCAGCGCTTTGCTCTTCATGACCGGCACGTTCTGGTTGAACGTCATATAGGCCAGACGCCCTTCCGGATAGACCACAAAGTCGAATTTGCCGGTGTTTTTCAGGCGTGACACATCCTGCGGATCCACCATCTTCATGTTGATCTCGCCATTTTGCAGCGCAAGGTTGGCAGAGTTGCTGTCTTTAGCAAAACGGTAGGTGACAGAATCGAGCTTCGCTTTGCCGTTCCAGTAATCGTCGAAACGCGTCAGGGCATAGTACTGCCCGGCGCGATACTCTTTAAATTTGAACGGCCCGGAACCGACCGGCGTATCGTTTTTGGCGCTCTTTTCAAAATCGCTTTCACCGGCGAATACGTGCTGCGGGATGGGATAAATTTGTACCAGCGTACCGGTAAATGCCGCACTCACCTGCGGTAGGGTGAACTTAACGGTGCGATCGTCAACCTTGCTCACCACCACGGGTTTGCCGCCGTAAGTAAACATGCTGCGGAAGAAGCTGTGCTGGCTGGGGTCGAGCAGTTTATTGAAGGTGAAGACCACGTCGTCGGCGGTCAGCGGCTGGCCATCCTGCCACTTCAGATTGGGTTTTAAGGTCAGGGTATAGCTCAGGTTATCGGCGGCGGGCGTCAGGCTTTCGGCCAGCCCCCATTCGATTTTCCCCTCATTGAAGCTATATAGCGGTGCATACAGCGCCTGCATGATAGTTAACGTAGTACGGTCGCTGGCATAGAGCGGATTCACGGCCAGTGGGTCGCCGGAGGTGATGCCGATAATTAACGAACCGCCCGCTTTAGGCGCGTCATTGTTGGCGGCAGGCGCGTTGGCCGCCTCTTTATTTTTTGCCTCATCACAACCCGCCAGACCTAACGCGAGCGAAACCACAACTGCCGAAAACAGAAGCTTACGCATCTCACTAACTCCTTGCCTGATAAAGTGTTTATTACTGCCCGTTTTTATATATGTGCAAGCATCATAGGCAGCTTTACGCCCTTTCGCATTAACAATGAAAATGCGATTTTCGATTAAGCTTATACCGAATTTGATATATATAAGCGCAATGTGGAATAGCGCATAACCTTATGCGCTCGCAACGTTAAAGGGTTCACGAATCTCCTGCTAAACTGCCTCAACACATCATGCAAAAGGCAGGTCAACATGTCAGACAACAACTATCAGCCACCGAAAGTGTGGGAGTGGAAGCAGAACACTGGCGGCGCGTTTGCCAATATCAACCGCCCTATTTCCGGCGCAACGCATGAAAAAGCGCTGCCCGTCGGCGCGCACCCGTTGCAGCTCTATTCGCTGGGTACGCCGAACGGTCAGAAGGTGACCATTCTGCTCGAAGAGCTGCTGGCTCTGGGCGTAACCGACGCCGAGTACGATGCCTGGCTGATTCGCATTGGTGAGGGCGATCAGTTCTCTAGCGGGTTTGTTGAGGTGAATCCTAACTCCAAGATCCCGGCGCTGCGCGACCACTCCACCACCCCGCCGACCCGGGTGTTTGAATCTGGCAATATCCTGCTCTATCTGGCCGAGAAGTATGGTCATTTTCTGCCGAAAGACCCGGCAGGCCGTACCGAAACGCTGAACTGGCTTTTCTGGCTGCAGGGGGCTGCCCCCTTCCTTGGCGGCGGTTTCGGCCACTTCTTTAACTACGCCCCCGTGAAGATCGAATACGCGATCGATCGCTTTACCATGGAAGCGAAACGTCTGTTCGACGTGCTGGATAAACAGCTGGCGCGCGGCCGCTACGTGGCAGGCGATGAGTATACGATTGCCGATATCGCCGTCTGGCCGTGGTTTGGCTGCGTGGCGCTGGGCAGCGTGTACAACGCCGCCGAGTTCCTGGATGCAGAGAAGTACACAAACGTGCAGCGCTGGGCGAAAGAGGTCGCCAACCGCCCAGCCGTCAAACGGGGCCGTATTGTGAACCGTACCTATGGCGAGCTGAACGAACAGCTGCATGAACGCCACGCCGCTAGCGATTTTGACACCAACACAGAAGATAAGCGCCAGGCATAAGCGCAGGCCGGGTGGTTCGCCGCCCGGCTATGCCTCAAATCCCGCTTCGCGTAAGATCCCCTTCGCAACCTCTGACTGTAAAAACATGCCCAGCCGCTGCCCTGCAGGGGTTATCACCGCACAGCCATACTCCGCGCAGGGGTTGTAAGGCGCCGGGAGAGGAATCACGGTTAAGCCGGGGATCGTGCGCAGCCTGGAGGCATAGCTGGCATAGCCGATAAACAGCTCAGCCTGGCCGCTGTGGATAATCCACTCCGCCGCCAGCTTGCCCGCAGGAATCGGCGCAGAGTGTCGCCCACCGACCAGCGCCCTCGCCCGGGCTCTTACCCCCTCGCCGCTATCGCCCATGCGATCAAATAACGTCTGCGCATAATCTCCGCAAGGGTCTTCCCCCGCCGTCGAGGTGGCGAGGCGTAAATCGGCGCGGGTCAGCAGCGATAGCCAGTTATCCCCCTGCTGCAGCACATCACTGCGCACGGTCAGGCAGAGTGAATTGCGGGCGAAGGGGATGACGGCGAGCGGATTAAGCGCCCGGGGATGGGCAAGGTTTGCCGAGGCGAAAAGGTCGCACGCTTCACCCGCCGCAATACGCGCCCGCAGCAGCCCCGCCGGGCCAAACGCGGTCTCTACCGGCTCCGGGAAGTGGCGCAGTAACGATGGCCAGACCCCGCGCAAACTGCCTGCCGCCAGGACGCGCATTAATCGATGCCCTGGTAGTCAGTGCGGTAAAAACGGTGATACCAGGCGTTAGCCTCTTTACGCATATCCACGTCTTTAAACTTCCCGGGATAGAGTTTTTTGGCCATCCATAACTCGCCCAGCCCCATCGCTTCCGGCATCGGGTAACCCCAGGCTTTCGCGTAATCGGGCATCAGGTAGACGCGCTGATTTTTCACCGCATCAATGGTTTGCCATTGCGCAGAAGTTTTAATCTCATTGACCACGGAGGGGTAGCGATCCTGCACGAAAATTACCTGCGGGTTCCAGGCGATAACCTGCTCCATCGCCACGGTTTTAAAGCCCTTGATGGTGGCGGCGGCCACATTCAGCGCCCCCGCATGCGCCATCATTAAACCGGTATATTTTCCGGAGCCGTAGGTGGTTAATGCCGGGTTCGCCATATAGGCACGCACGCGCTCTGCGGCCGGGATCGCCTGCAGGCGATCGCGCACCTTTTTGCGCCCTGCGTCCGTTGCAGCAATCAGCGCCTTCGCTTCTGCCGGCTTATTCACGATCTCGCCAATCAGGGTGATCCCTTCCCGTAGCCCCAAATCGTAGGCTTTCTCTTCATCGGCCTGGGTGGGGTTCAGTTTGTCTTGTTCACCGGGGGCATCGTGGCGTAGCGAAATCGCCACTACCGGGATCCCAAGGCTGGCGATCTTGTCGATCATCTCCCGCGGCGCATAGTTTGTGACAAACACCACCTGCGGTTTTAGCGCAACCAGCTTTTCCGGATCCACATGGGTGAGATCGCCGAGCATGGCTTTCTGGTTCAGCTCGGGCGCAAGGCGGGCATAGCCATCACCGAGTTGTTGCTTCCAGTTCGCCATCACCCCAACGATTTTATCGCTGGCGTTCATTTGCACCAGTAAGTTCAGCGTCTGGTGCTGCAGTACCACCACGCGATTCACCTCATCCGGGATCGTCACCTGACGGCCAATCTGGTCGGTAATCTGGCGCGACGCCTGAGAAGAGAACGGAGAAATGGCCAGAAAAAGAAAAGGTAATACCTGCCAAAAGCGCTGTTTCATCATAGCCTCACATTCGTTATGTAATTTATTATATAACGATTGTGCGCCGCGTGTCCCGGCCCCTTTAGAGGTAGAGCGGGCAGGCGTGCTTTAACGCAAATCCCTCTCTTTTTTCAACGGCATGTTTACAACCATCCGGGAATCGCGCAAGAATCATTCTTATTTACCGATGAGTCTTTTCATGTCAGAGCAGGCGTTAAGACAACAGATCCAGAATCTCAAAAAGCACAATGCCCGGCTCGTCAGGCTAGCACGTGACGCCCGCAGTAAGCTGAGCGCTGCGCTGGACGGGACGGGTCTCTGTCTCTGGCAGCTGGATATTCCCAGCGGCAAGCTGATTATCTATAACCGCCGATGGGGCTCGATGCTGGGCTATCAGCCGAAAGCGCTTAGCGCCCAGTTTGAGGTCTGGCGGGAACACCTCCATCCCGATGACAAGCAAGACGTGCTGGACGCGTTTTACGATCATCTGAACGGTAAGACCCCCTTCTATGAAGCGCTGCACCGTATGCAGCACAGAAACGGTACCATCACCTGGGTGCTTGATCGGGGCCGCGTGACCGAATGGGATGAAAACGGCGCGCCGCTGAAGGTGACCGGCACCCATATTGATATGACCAAAGAGAAGCAGTACGAAGAGCAGCTGGCGCAACTGGCTAACCACGACCCGCTCACCGGGCTGGCTAACCGTCATGCCCTGCTGCAACACTTTGCACAGCTTAAAGCCCGCGGTCCGCTGTGCGTGGCCTTTATTGATCTTGATGATTTCAAAGCCGTTAACGACGCCTTCGGGCACCGCAGCGGTGACGAACTGCTGATCCAGCTTAGCCAGCGTTTACGGGAAAGCTGCCCACCAGACAGCATCGTCGGGCGCCTCGGTGGCGACGAATTTGTGCTTTTACTCCCCCTTGCACTCTCCAGCCTGCAGGTGACGCGCATTGCTCAGCAGTGCCTGCACGCCGCCCTCACCCCCTTTGAGCTGGACAATGGCCAGGCGCGGGTGGGCGCGTCGGTAGGCATTGATGAAGTGCAGGAGGAGGATGACTTTGTGAATGCCCTCAAGCGCGCCGATCGGTCGATGTATCAGATCAAACATACCGGTAAAAACGGCGTCGCCCTCGGGCAGACGCCCCTCTCTCTCCCCCGTCTGGAAACCGGAACATGAAAAACAGCCGTCAGCAGGCCATTATTCAGCGGCTGGCGACGTGCGACTGGCTGACGACGGACGCGCTGGCCGACGCGCTGGCGGTGAGTAAAGAGACGATACGCCGGGATCTGAAAGCGCTGCAGGAGCAGGGGAAGATTGTGCGCCATCACGGGCGGGCGCGGGCGATCCACCCGGACCGGCAAGACGGTGGCGAGCCCTTTGGCGCGCGGCTGAAAAGCCATTACGCCGACAAAGCCGATATTGCTCGCCTCGCACTGGACTGGGTGAGCGAAGGGATGACACTGGCGCTGGATGCCAGTTCGACCTGCTTTCATCTGGCAAAACAGCTCCCCGATATCGCCCTGACGGTGTTTACCAACAGCCTGCCGATTTGCCAGGAGATGGCCAGACGCGAACGCGTTACGCTAATTTGCTCCGGCGGTACGCTTGAGCGTAAATACCGCTGCTATGTGAACCCCATGCTGGTCACCCAGTTGAAATCGCTGGAGATCGATCTGTTTATCTTTTCCTGCGAGGGGGTAGATGAGCAGGGCATTATGTGGGATCCCTCGCCCGATAATGCCCGTTTTAAAACCCAGCTACTTAGCCGCGCCAGCCAGTCCTTGCTGTTGATCGACAAAAGTAAGTTCCGACGTTCCAGCGAAGTGAAAATTGGCCACCTGTCACAGGTCACCCAGCTCATCTCCGACGCGGAGCTCGTCAGGCGATAGCGCCGCGTCAGGCCGAATGCTGGCCGCGCGAGGCGGCCATTTTCAGATCCTTAGAAATTGGTCCAGTCGTCTGCGGCTGACGCCGCGGCGGGTTTCAGGCGAACCGGAGCGCTCGGCGGCGCGGCGACGGGCTCCTGAGCTGAGAGACGGAACTTCTGCACCGACCGCTGTAGCTCTTCGGTCTGGCGCTCAAGCGCAGAGGCGGCGGCGGAAACTTGCTCCACCAGCGACGCATTCTGCTGAGTCACGCCATCCATCTGGGTGATGGCGACGCCCACCTGCGAAATGCCCTTGCTCTGCTCTTCCGAGGCGGCGGCAATCTGCTTCATGATGGTGGTCACTTCGGTTACCGCCCGCAGCACCGCTTCCATGGTGGTGCCCGTGTCGTTAACCAGCTGCGAACCCTGCTCCACGCGGGAGACAGAATCAGCGATCAGCCCTTCGATCTCTTTCGCCGCATTGGCGCTGCGGCTGGCCAGATTACGTACCTCGCCCGCCACCACTGCAAAACCACGTCCCTGCTCGCCCGCACGCGCCGCTTCCACCGCAGCGTTCAGCGCCAGAATGTTGGTCTGGAAGGCGATACTGTTTATCACATTGGTGATCTCAGCGATTTTCTTCGAGCTGTCCGAGATGCCGGTCATGGTGCTGATCACATCTTCAACCAGCGCACCGCCCCGGCTGGCGGTAGTCGAGGCCACATCCGCAAGCTGGCTGGCCTGACGGGCATTATCTGCGTTCAATTTCACCGTGGCCGTGAGCTGCTCCATGCTGGCGGCGGTCTCTTCCAGCGCGGCCGCCTGCTCTTCGGTGCGTGAAGAGAGGTCGTTATTGCCGCTGGAGATCTCCGTCGCCCCGCGCCAGATGTTATCGCTGCCCGAGCGGATAGTGCTGACCGCTTCGCGCAGGCTATCCTGCATGGCGCTCAGCAGCGGCACCAGTTGGCCGACGCAGTTACGGCCAAACGGGGTGACAGGCTGGCTGAGGTCGCCCTGCGCAATCTGGCGGAAATGTTCGCGAATACGATCCAGCGGTTTCACCAGCATGGCGACCAGATAGCGATCGGTAAACAGCAGGATCAACAGGCCAATGATGGTCGCCACGATAATCACCGTGCGGGTGATGCTGGTGAAGTTGTCTACCATCACGCGGGTCGTATCCAGCAGGCGATCGGCGGCTTTATTGAAGTTTTCAGCGCTGGCGCCAAACGCACGACTGAGCGGCGGCGTGACGTTATTGGCTTGTTGACGGTAACCGTCCACGTTGCCCTGCTGTGCGAACTGCATCTGAGGGATGACGCCGTTTTCCAGTAACGCCTGCCAGCTGGCAATGACCTGGGCTGAGACCTGCGCATCCATCGGCCCCGGAGACATGGCTTTCATCTCCGCCAGTTTTTTGCTCATGTTATCCAGCGCCTGCTGTACAGGCGCGAGATCTGGCGAGCCTCCTGCCGCTTTAACATCCATAGCGCGGGTCAGGCGGGTCACGAAACGAAAATACTGATCGTTGCCCTGGCTCAGGACCGTCATCTGTTTGACCAGCTGGCGGTCGATTTCATTACCGTCCGACATTTTAGAAAGGGACCAGGTGCTATACAGCCCGACGCCCGCCCACATTAAACAAAAGATCCCAAGAATCGTCAGCAGAACGAAACGGATCGTGAAATTACGAAGCATTTGCATTTTTTTTCCTTACCGTGAGGAAGATATCGCCCGAAAGCGACTCCTGATCCCGTTATCGGCAGAAAAAAGGGAAGTTATACCTTTTCGCGAGTAATTTTATAAAACTTTTCATTCACCTTTAATTAGCGGAGAAACGATAATCATGCTGGGGAAATATCCCTGGAAATAACGTGTTTTTACATTTCATAGAATTAACAAATGTAAGTCATCCTCGCCATTCATTACCCGCATAATCCGAAAGGATTAGGGTGTTGAGAAGCGTTGCCAATGAATCGCCCGCCTTCAGCCTAAAAGCCCCGCTTTTTGTACGTTAATAAAACCATCACATTCACCTTAAGAATATATTTATTTTGATTAATCAGGTTTAATTAGGTTAATTGCCATATTTTTAGCGCGGTCAATTTTTAAATTTCATTACATCCTTTACCCGTCAGACGTTTCTGAATTACGCAATTTTAAATTAAAAAGAGTCCACTTTTTTCTGGACTCAAAGAGGATTTGAAATGCGTCATTCCGTAAAACGGACAGTATTGTCACAATGTGTATTACTGGCTTTAACATCTTTCGCCGCGCAGGCCCAGGCGGGCGCCGCCACGCCTTGCCAAAATGGCGACACAACCAAAACCTGCGGCCTCTCCTTCTATGATAATACGGGCTATTATTATCAGGATAAGGGCGTGGATAACGCCGTTATGGCCGATAAGACCGCAACCGATATCTATATGGATGGTCACCGCTCGCCAACCGATAGCCAAACCTTAACCGTCTCTGGCACGGATATGACAGGCTATTATATTCAGGGCAGCACCGGCGGTACCGCCGATATTAATGTCACCAATAATGCTAAGGTGGATATGGTCGAAGTCGGATCGGCCAAAGATACCACCAATACCACGGTCAATATCGATCATGCCACCCTGAACGGTGAAAACAGCGCGATCAAATACGGCGGGAAAAATAAGAGCTATATGATGGGCGCCGCCATCTATGTTGACCCTCTTGATAAGGGGGCCCACAACGTGAATGTCAGCAATGGCAGTGTCCTGCACGGCAGTATTATCAGCGCGGGGGCGGGCACGCAAAATATTGCTATCAGTAATAGCACCATGGACAACGCCGGCATTTATACCGGCAGTGCCACTTCGGATGTCACCGTCTCGCTGACCAACGCCACTCTCGACGCCAGCAACAGCCAGGTGGCGAAGAAGATGAAAACACTCGTGGACACACTGAGTAAGACCGAACCGTTCAGCGATATCAACCTGGATGCCTTTAGCGATGTGGCGATTGCGATGTATGGCACTACCCACGAAAGTTTAACCCTGAATAACAGTACCGTGACCGGGGATGTGGGCATCATCAATGATAAAGGTCAGGTCGATCTCTCCGTCACGAATAACAGCGTGGTGAATGGCAATGTGACCCTCAACGGCAATGCCACCGACACCATCCTGGTGGATAACAGCACCATTAATGGTGATGTGAATACCAGCCAGAATAGCGGCAATACCACGGTTACCCTGCAAAATAACGCCAACGTCAATGGCGATATCACCACCGGTACCGGCAACGATACCGTCGTGCTGGTCAATAACTCCCACGTTAGCGGCAACGTCTCAGGCGGCGACGGCACCGATACCCTATCCATGGATGCAGGCAGCTCTATATCCGGGCAGATTAATCAGTTCGAAACCATCAACACCACCAGCGCGAACAGCATTACTATCGATACCATTAACGATGCCACGAGCTGGAATCTACAAAATGGCTCACGTCTTGTCTCCGCCACCACGGGCAGTAATGCCGTTGTGAATATGAGTACCGATAGCTTTGTCGATTTCGGCCAGATTACCGGCAGCGACAACGCGGTCGTGGTGAATAACATCACCCCCTCGGCGCTGAATCAGCAAAACCTGGTGATCGGCACCTTTACGACAAACACAGAGGGTGCGCCACAAGATTACGCAGCTGCCCGTTTTACCAATGGTGAGCAGCAGGTTGAGAACCGGAGTGGAGCCTATAACTACGATAACAGCCTGAACATTGTCGCCACCAACGGGGATATCACCCCGCAAACGTTGCTCGCCGCAGACAACAGCCAGAGCTGGAATATCGTCTTTAACAGCGAGCGAGGCTCTCTGGCGAGCGATGTTCAGGGACTGATCGCCGGGCTGGATGCCGCCGAACAGGCGGGCCACCAGGTCACCGACGACATCACCAGTCACCTGGATCGTCTGCATCTTGCTGCCCTGACCGGGACGCAGCAGGAGGGGGCGCAGGTATGGGGAGATTTCCTCTATCAGAACGGCACCTTCAGCAACGATGTGGATTACACCAGCATCACCCAGGGGGCGCAGGGTGGCGTTGACTGGACGCACGCGCTTGCCAACGGTGACAGCGTGACCGGCGGTGTCGCTCTGGCCTGGACCCGCAGCCGCGTGGATGATACCCAGAGCGGCCCGGATAGCTTCAAAGATACCGTCTACGGTAACTATTACAGCCTCTATGGCGGCTGGCAGCAGGCATTGAATGGCCGTGACTGGGGCCTGTTCGCGGACGGTACCTTCAGCTATGGCGATATGCGCTACACCCTCTCCGCCAACAACGTGACCGGCAACACCAGCGGCATGACCGAAGCCCTGCACGGCTCCACCGACGGCAACCTGTATATGGCGCAGGCGCGTGCTGGGGTGAACGTGCTCCTGCCAGGGGAGACACTGCTACAGCCGTACGCCATTCTTGGCTGGGATCAGACCAAAGCCAACGGCTTCTCTGACAAGGAGGTGACCTTCGCCGACAGCCAGGTCTCCTCCTGGAACGGCGGCGCAGGGCTGCGTCTCTCCACCACCCTCACCGATCTCAATAAGAACGTGCAGATCACCCCCTGGGTGGATGCCCGCTTCCAGAAAGAGTTCAGCGATGATACGGATATCCAGGCGGCGGATTATCACAACACTCAGGGTCATAACAATACGATGGGCATGTTCGGTGCGGGGATCAACGCCACCGTTGCCCATAACTTCTCGGTCAATACGGGCATTTACTATGGCACCGGCGACGTGGATAACGACGCCAGCGTGCAGGCCGGTTTAAGCTATAGCTTCTGATAACGTTATGCCCGGTGGCCTTGCGCGCACCGGGCGCTTTGCGCTTAGCTCAGGTACTTTTCAAACCATCCTAACGTGCGCTTCCACGCCAGCTCCGCCGCCGCTTCGTCGTAACGTGGCGTCGAGTCGTTATGGAAGCCATGATTCACGCCGGGGTAGATATAGGCCTCGTAAACCTTATTATTCGCTTTCAGCGCCGCCTCCCAGGCGGGCCAGCCTTCATTAATGTTTTTATCCAGTTCGGCAAAGTGCAGAAGCAACGGTGCCTTGACCTTCGCGGCATCTGACGCCGGAGGCTGACGACCATAGAACGGGACGGCGCAGGCGAGCTCAGGCCAGGCGACCGCCGCCGCGTTAGAGACCCCGCCGCCATAGCAAAATCCGGTTATCCCCACCTTGCCGGTGGCCTCCGGATGCTGCTGCATAAACGCAATAGCGGCAAAGAAATCGTTCATCAGTTTGGTGGGATCGACCTTCTGCTGTAACACCTTCCCCTCTTCGTCGTTACCCGGATAGCCGCCGACTGAACTCAGGCCATCAGGCGCCAGGGCGATATACCCCGCCTTTGCGACCCGACGCGCAACGTCTTTAATATAGGGATTCAGACCACGGTTCTCATGCACCACTACCACTGCCGGGACCTTGCCGGCGGCTTTGGCCGGTTTGACCAGATAGCCCCGCACTTCACCGTGCCCCTCGGGCGAAGGATAGGTGATGTACTCCGGCACAATATCGGGATCGGTAAACTTCACCTGCTCCGCCAGGGCATAGTTGGGCTTGAGCATGTTAAACAGCGCCAGTGCCGTCACGCCGCCAACAGCATACTTTGCCGCCAGGTTGAGGAATTCACGTTTGCTGATTTTGCCGTGGGCGTAATAGTCATAGCTGTCGAGCAACTCTTGCGGAAAATCTTTGGCGGTGAGACGTGTCATAGCATATCTCCATGAATTGTGGGCTCTGTAAGGATAGAATGAAAACGCTGTTTCGAAAATTTATCGATAATAAAGGAGACATCATGCCCTGGAACGCCTCCCCCGAACGTTACGAAACCATGCAGTACCGCCGCTGTGGTAACAGCGGCCTGCGTCTGCCCGCACTGTCGCTGGGCTTATGGCACAGCTTCGGTCACGTTCATCCCCTCGAATCCCAGCGCGCCCTGCTGCGTAAAGCCTTCGACTGTGGGATCACCCACTTCGATCTCGCCAATAACTACGGCCCACCGCCGGGCAGCGCCGAGGAGAACTTTGGCCGTCTGCTGCGTCAGGATTTCGCCGCCTACCGCGACGAGCTGATTATCTCCACCAAAGCGGGATATGACATGTGGCCCGGCCCCTATGGCTCAGGCGGCTCGCGCAAGTATCTGCTCGCCAGTCTCGACCAGAGCCTGAGCCGGATGGGTCTGGATTACGTGGATATCTTTTACTCCCACCGGGTAGATGAGGCGACGCCCATGGAGGAGACCGCCTCTGCGCTGGCCCAGGCGGTGCAGAGCGGAAAAGCGCTCTATGTGGGTATCTCGTCCTACTCGCCCGAGCGGACGCAGAAGATGGCTGACTTACTGCGCGAGTGGAAAATTCCGCTCCTGATTCATCAGCCCTCTTACAACTTGCTGAACCGCTGGGTCGATAAAAGTGGATTACTGGATACGCTCAGGGCCAACGGCACGGGTTGTATCGCCTTTACCCCGCTGGCGCAGGGTCTGCTGACCGGCAAATACCTGAATGGCATTCCTGAAGGGTCGCGCATGCAGCGTGAAGGCAAAAAAGTGCGTGGACTGACGGAGAATATGCTGACCGAAGCGAACCTCGCCAGCCTGCGGTTATTGAATGAGATGGCGGAACAGCGCGGCCAGACCATGGCGCAGATGGCGCTGAGCTGGCTGTTAAAAGATGAGCGCGTTACATCCGTGCTTATCGGCGCCAGCCGACCAGAACAGCTGGAAGAGAATGTGAAGTCGCTGAATAACCTGCACTTTACCGCAGACGAGCTGGCAAGGATTGATCGCCATGTGGCGGATGGGGAGTTGAACTTGTGGCAGGCGTCGTCAGATAAATAGAGGTAAACGGACAGCCCCGCGCTACAGCAGGGCTGTCCGGGTTTGGCTTACTTGCTGCGATTCAGCTTATCCAGATACCCCATCACAAACGCCGATAACACGAACGTCAGGTGGATAATCACATACCACATCAGTTTGTTATCCGGGATATTTTTGGCGTCCATAAACACCCGCAGCAGATGAATCGATGAGATTGCAACAATCGACGCCGCCACTTTGTTCTTCAGCGAAGACGCATCCATCTTGCCCAGCCAGTTGAGCTTCTCTTTATCGGCAGAGATATCCAGCTGAGAGACGAAGTTCTCGTAGCCAGAGAACATCACCATCACCAGCAGACCGCCCACCAGGGTCATGTCTACCAGCGATAACAGAACGAGGATCAGATCGGATTCGGCGACGCTGAAAATATGGGGCAGGACGTGAAAGATTTCCTGAAAGAATTTAATACCGAGGGCAATTAACGCCAGCGAAAGGCCAAAATAGACCGGGGCTAATAACCAGCGGGAAGCATACATTGCGTTTTCGAAAAAGCGTTCCATAGGATCCTGTCCGCGAAAAAAAACCAGCGTGCAGTATATCGCAAGGAGGCAATTCGTATGCAACAACTAAACGATAAAGACCTTACACATGCTCAGGTTTAACCATCGGGCGCTGGTATTCCGGCCACACCAGCACTACCAGCGCCGGATAAGCCTCCATGCTAAATTCGCGGAAGCACTGCCGCAGGTTCAGCACATCAAGATCGGAGTGGGAGACCTTTTCTCCGTTCAGGCAGCGCTTTTTGATATTATCGTAATATTTGTAGACCGCCGAGTTGAGATCGCTACAACGGCGTTGAGCGTCAAACAAGCCGGGAATACTATTTAATTCCGCCATGTTCATTCGTTTAATTGTGGCATGGAGAAAATCAATATATTCATGATTAACCCGCCAATACCACACCGGGGTAATGGCATTCATTAACAGCGAAAAATGGTCCTCCCCCTCCTCTTTGGACAGAGGCGGTGGCGGCGGCGAGGCCTGCCCGACTGCATCATTGCTGCTTTTATTGAAATCGCGCATCAATACAAGAACAACCGCAGTAAGCAATAACAATGTAATGACAGTATAAAAAATGCTGTTCATGAGAGGCTCCATTTTTTTTGATTTTAAATTTGCCTCATGTTATTGTCAACGAATCTCACGC
>ERZ773187.1761-NODE-1761-length-15492-cov-8.452549_pt1 | contig 15492 bp, 14 predicted proteins | sample MGYA00511242_ERZ773187 | MGnify/ENA primary metagenome ERZ773187 (study PRJEB29015, sample SAMEA2737744) | human gut metagenome | biome: human gut; feature: human-associated habitat; material: faeces | place: China | collected 2012 ... | reverse complement strand
GGAACGGAGTGAGAACCCCCTACCCAAAGATGCCTGCGCAGTAAAACTGCGCAGGCATCTTTGGGTAATTTTTATTTAGTAGTCCACTTTCATCAAACACAGTCCCTCCGGCGGGGCGGTCGGGCCGGCGAGCTTACGGTCGCGGGCGGCGAGCAGGTCGAGGACGTACTCCGGCTCCCAGCGGCCGCGGCCAATCTCCAGCAGCGTCCCCACGAGGATACGCACCATGTTCTGCAGAAAGCCCGTCCCGTGAAACGTGAAGACAATCCGGTCACGGCGGCGCTCCACGGTGATGGAATCGACGAGACGGACGGTAGACTTCTTCATGCGCGGATTGCCGCAGAAGCTCATGAAGTCGTGCTCCCCGGTGAGCAGCGCCGCCGCGCGCTGCATCCGCTCCAGATCGGGGCGGAAGTCCAGCATGGTGACGTATTTCCGGTCAAAGACGGGCTTGACCGGCCCGTCGAAGCAGGTGTAGCGGTACGTTTTCCCCAGCGCGTTGTAGCGCGCGTGGAAGCGCTCGCCCGCCTCCTTCACCTCGCGCACGGCGATGGCGTCGGGGAGGTAGCGGTTGAGATAGTCGCGGATTTCCTCGGGCGAGAGGTCGGTATCGAGCCGGACGCTCGCGACCATGGCGCGGGCGTGAACGCCCGCGTCCGTGCGCCCCGCGCCGATCACATCGGCCGGCGTTCCGGTGAGCTTTGCCAGCACGGTCTCGAGCTTTCCCTGAATCGTGTCGCGCCCCGGCTGGCGCTCCCAGCCGAAAAAGCGCGACCCGTCATAGGCAATGGTGAGTTTGTAGTTCTTGTTCAAAGCGGATCCTCCGTTATTCAAAGAGACTGGCCTGATACGGCAGGCCGCTCTTGCCGATCTGGCGGAACTGGCGCGCATTCTCCTCGGCCAGCGCGTCGGTGATGGTCATCTTGCGGATGATGTTCTGCACCGTGGTATCAAGCCCCATCCCCGCGCGGTAGTCGGCGGGGAAGATGAAGTCCACCCGCCCCTTGCTCAGCAGATCCTCCACCCCGGCGCGGTTATCCTCCTGATAGACGGCGATGGCCTGTCCGCCGTAGGCGCGCATCATCTTCATGCACGGGACGTCCGACAGGCCGTCGCCGATGTAGATCATGTTGCGGAAGGGGACGCGCTTGCTGTCGTCGGGCATGGAGGCGTTGAGCTCCTTGTCGCGCGCGACGTCGAGGATCCCCTTGTTGATGCGGTAGACGAACTGGGTCTTGTTCGTGAAGTTGACGTCGAGCTTCGGCCACGAGGCGAGGCCGTTTTCGTCGTAGAAAAACTCGCAGGCGTAGATCTCGCGGAACTCATGGCTGATGCCGCTGCCCTCGATGATCTCGCGCAGGCCGGAGGAGATGACATAGTGCTCGACCGTCACGCCGAGCTGCGCGCCGAAGGCGTTGATGCGGCCGAACCACTCGCGCACGCCGGGGAACAGCTCGATCTCCTCGCCGCAGCGCACCAGAAACTCCCGGTCGAGCCGGATGCCCTGCCGGCGGCACTCCTGCATCATCGTATACATATAGGCGAGCAGTCCGTCCATCCGGTTTTCGCGGCCGAAGTCGTTGGCTCTGCCCCAGAACTCGCCGGGCGTATAGCCGAGGGCGGGGATGAAGGTGTAATCCTCCATGTCCGTGGTGCAGAGCGTCTTGTCAAAGTCGTAGAGCAGTGCGATCACTGGGGTGTTCATGGGGCGAAGTCTCCTTCCTGTATAAAAACGGGCGGCAGGACGGCAAAGTGCCGCTCTGCCGCCTGCATGTGCGTCTGTATGCCGCGGGGCGGACGGTGCTCAGTTCTCGCCGCTGTAGTTGCGGCCGAACTTCAGCTCGTCCAGATTCAGCTTGAAATCGGTGGAAAACAAGCTGTCGGCGCTCGGCTCGTCCTTCTCGGGGGCGGGCTCGGCGGGAGCGGCAGGCTCCTCGGCCTTCGGCTCCTCCTGTGCGGGCGCGGGGGCGGCCGTCTCCTGTACGGGGGCGGCCGTCTCCTGTACGGGGGCGGCGGGCTCAGCGGCCTTCGGCTCGGTGGGGACGGAAAAGTCCTTGAGGATGTCCTGCTCGATGATGCGGATCGTGTCGTCGGCGACGGAGGGCGTGGGGGCGCTCTGCGCCGTGGCGGCGTCCATCTCCGGGAGCTTCGTGAGGAAGTCGAGCTGCGTCTGGCACAGCTGGCGGCTCGCGCCGATGAACTCAGTGAGCTTCTGCTGCGCAAGGCGGAGCTTCTGCTCGGCGGCGGCGGTCTGCTGCTCGAGCGTCGCGGTCTGGCGCGCGGCCTCGGCGCGCGCTTCGTTGAGAATCTCGTTCTTTTGGGTCTGCGCCTCCTGCACGAGCTTCGTCGCGAGCTTCTGCGCCGTGACGAGCGTGGTGCGCATGGCGTCCTCGGTCGAGCGGTACTCCTCGATCTTCTCGGCGAGCACCTTCAGCTTCGCCTTCAGGGCGGCGTTCTCCTTATACAGGGCGGTATAATCCTCCGTCAGGGGATCCAGAAACTCGTCCACCGCCGCCATGTTATAGCCGGCGGTCAGGGCCGAGGTCTTGGGAAATGTCTTTTCGGAAACTTCCTGTGGCGTAAACATCGTATATCCCTCCGTTTTCTATCGTCTTACGTTTTTACAGATACAGGCCGTTGTTTTCTAATTCGTCGATCAGGTCCCCCATGATATCCACGGAATAGGGGGTGATGATGTAGGTGTTGGCCGAGACCTTCTTGATCTTGCCCTCCCCGGCATACGCAACACCCGACAGGAAGTCCACCAGACGGCGGGCAATGTCCTTGTTCGTCGACTCGAGGTTCAGCACGACCGTGCGCTTTTCGCGCAGATGGTCAGCAATCTCCGAGGCGTTCTCAAAGCGCTCGGGCTTGACGAGCACAACCTTGAGCTGGGTGGTGGCGTGGATGTTGACCACCTTGTTGCGGCGCTCCTCGGCCTTGCGCTCCTCGCGGCGCTCCTCGCGGAACGACTCCTTCGCGGGCTTGGAGGCCGGGTTCAGCTCCTCCTCTTCGTAATCGTAATCCTCATCGTCGTAGGGGTGAATAATCTTTTTCAGTTCGTCCATGAAGCTCATCTTGATGGCCCTCCCACTGCTTATTTTGTATAATCTCTGGCGCCGAAAATGGCGGAACCGACCCGAACCATATTCGCACCGGCCCGGATGGCGTCTGCAAGGTCCTCGCTCATACCCATCGAGAGGTATTTAAATTCATTATGGTACATTTTCTCGTTTATGTCAACATATAAAGCACGCATTTCCGCAAAATAGCGCATATTTCCGTGTGGAACCGTCTCGACCGGCGGAATGGCCATCAGCCCGAGCACGCGCACATGCGCGAGCTCTAGCGCGCTCTGCGCCGCCGCGCGCACGTCCTCCGGTGCAAAGCCGCTCTTGGCCTCCTCGCCGCCGATGTTCACCTCGAGCAGGATGTCCTGCCGCAGGCCCTGCTTGGCGGCCTCCTTCTCGATCTCGCGCAGCAGCTCCATCGAGCCGACGGACTGGATGAGCGCGACCTTGCCGACGACCTGGCGCACCTTGTTGCGCTGGAGGTGGCCGATGAAGTGCAGCGGGCGGCCGTCATAGGCGTGCTCGGCGAGCTTGGCGGTCATCTCCTGCACGCGGTTCTCGCCGAGGACGTCGATTCCGGCGGCGATGGCCTCCTGGCAGGCGGCGGCGTCGTTCATCTTGCTCGCGCCGACGAGGGTGATGTCCGCGCCGGTGCGCCCGCTCTCGCGGGCGGCGGCGTCGATCTCGCGGCGGATGGCTGCAATATTTTCAGTGATAGACATGGTTTGAAAACTTCCTTTCACAGTGTGTTCATTCAAATGCCGGGGCGCTACTCGATGACCTTGCCCGGCTCGATGTCGCTCGCGGTGACGACGACCTCGTCGCCCGCGCGCAGGATGGCGGAACCCTCCGCGCTCTTCGACGCGCGCACGAGCGTGTACCCGTCGCCCTGATAGACGATGTCGACGGGCTTGAAACGCGCGAGACTGCCGACGACGCAGTACACGCCCGCCTGCCCCTCGTCGTTTACGCGCAGGGCGTTGGCCGGGACGCGGATGCCGCTGTAGCTGCTGAGCACCAGCTCTGCCTGCTGATGGCGCAGCTGGGTCGTCTGCGGCAGATAGCGGTCGCAACACAGAACCAGCAGCTGCCGCCCGCCCTCGTCCTCCCCGATGGAGTAAACCGTCGCGGGCACGTCGGCATCCAGTCCCTTGGCAAAGCGAAGCGTGACGCTCTGCCCCGTCCTGAGCTGCGCAGCCTGCTCATTCGTGACGGCGGCGGCATAGTACCACGTATCACCGTAGATGAGCTTGCCGAGCGAGCTGCCCTTCGACCCTGCGGTGAGGTTTTCGAGCCGGCTGACCGTCAGATCTGCCAGCGTGTCCGGCGTGAGGACATCCTCGTAGCCGTCGCAGGCGGCGCTGTAGATCCCCGGCTTCTCGGCCCTGACGCTGACGGCTCCAGAGAGCGAGGCGCGCAGGCGCGAGAGCTCGGACTTGACCTGATCGATGCCGGACTGGATCTCCTCGCTGGAGGAGTAGCTGTGGCTGCGCTTGAGGATGGCGGCCTTGAGCGCAGAGACGTTCTCCGAGGCGGTGGAATAATCCCCGTCCGCGAGCTCACCGCGCAGGGTGAGGATACTGTCGGTGATGGAGCTGTCGAGCTTGAGCGCGGCGTCGCTGTCGAGATAGGACTCCAGCGCGAACTGCAGCTGCTCGAGCTGCAGCTCCTGCTCCCGAATCCGGCTGACGGTGTCGAGCGCGCCGGCGTCGGAATAGACGGTGACGACCGTCTCGCCCGCCGCGGCCTTCTCCCCTTCGCGCAGCATTTGCTGCAGCGTGCCGGACGGCCCCTGCAGCGGCTCCTCGTCGCGCACGAGCCAGCCGGTCAGGCTGATGCTCTCCTCGGAGGAGCTGCGGTAGGCCAGCGTCGTGGAATATGGATCGGTGAGATAGCGGCAGCCCTGTACGCCGAAGTACAGCACCACCGCCGCGAGCAGCGCGATGGAAAGCGCACGGAACACTGCGGAAGAAGATTTCATAGATGCCCCTCTCAGGTGGCCCCGTCCTCCATCAGCGAGATGGGGTGCTGGGGCGCAATGGTGGATATGGCGTGTTTGTAGATCACGTTCTGCCGCCCGTCACAGTCGAGCACGACCGTGAAGCAGTCGAACCCCGTGACGGTCCCGCGCAGCTGAAAGCCGTTGATAAGGAACATCGTCACCGGGACGTTCTCCTTCCGGGCGCGGGTGAGAAAGATCTCCTGAAGATTGTTTTTCTTTTGCATAGTCGTCTGCATCCTTTCTGTCTTTTGGTGCGGACGACGCGCAATGCATGTCCGCCCGGCTCTATCCTAAGCCATGGGCGGTGAGATATTCTGTCGCATTCTGGAGAGCCGCCGGGAAATCCGGTTCTTTTCCCCAGAGGATCCAGTGGATGGCCCCGTTCCGGCGCAGCCACGTCAGCTGGCGCTTGGCGTACTGGCGGGAGCGGAGCTTGACCTCCCCGATGGCGTCCGCCGCCGTGGCGGCGCCGTCGCGGACGGCGAGAAACTGCCTGTAGCCGATGGCCTGCAGGGCGGTTGCATCGCGCGGAACGCCGCTTGAGAGCAGCGCCTCCACCTCCTGCAGCAGCCCCTGCCGCACCATCTCGTCGACGCGCCGGTCGATCCGCGCACGCAGATCCGCGCGGTCGGCGAAGTCCAGCCCGATGTAGAGCGCGTCATAGCGCGGCGGGCGCTCCTGCGTGCGGCGGTTGTGTGCGGTGATCGTCTCGCCCGTCTCCTCATACACCTCGAGCGCACGGAGAATCCGCTTTTCATCGCGCAGGTGGAGCCGCGCGGCGCTCTCGGGATCGACCTCCCGCAGGCACTCGAGCATGGCCGGTGCGCCGCGCTCGGCCAACTCACGCTGCAGGCGCTCGCGCACCGCGCCGCCGGAGCGGCCGGGTGCAAAGTCGCCGCCGCGGACGAGACTGTCGAGATACAATCCCGTACCGCCAACAAGAACGGGGCGCTTCCCGCGGTGGAGAATGTCCTGCACGCAGGCGTCGGCCTCCTCCGTGAAGCGGGCGACCGACCAGCTCTCACGCGGGTCGGCCACGCCGACCATGTGGTGCGGGATGCCCTCCGTCTCCTCGGGCGTGGGTGCGGCGGTGCCGATGGCCATGCCGCGGTAGATCTGCATCGAGTCCACCGACACGACCTCGCCGTCAAAGGTCTTCGCGAGCGCCACGCCCATTTTCGTTTTTCCGGATGCCGTGGGTCCCACCACGCAGATCACCTTCGGCGGCATTGTATCACCTCTGTCTGAAAGATTATTTTAGTACTTCTGTCTTGTGTTTTTCTCCGCTTGCCGAAGAAACCGAGCGGCTCTGTGCCAAAAGGGCAGAATTTATGCCCTCTTGAACATCTTTTCCAGTTCGTACTTTCTCAATTTCACGGAGACCGGGCGGCCGTGGGGACAATAGCGGATCTCCCCGCTCTGTACCTTCTCCACGAGCGCGGCGAGCTCCGCGCGGTCGGTATGCATCCCCGCCTTGATGGCCGATTTGCAGGCCATCGTCTGCAGCAGGTGGTCGCGCGCGCCCTCCGGGTCGGCGCGGCAGAGCATCAGATCCGCCGCCAGCTCCTGCACCGTCGCAGGGATGTCACCGACGTCGAGATCGGACGGCACCTCGCGCACGAGCACCGTCCCGTCACCGAAGTCCTCGCAGGCAAAGCCGTACTGCGCGAGAATGTCGAGGTGCTCGAGCACCGCCGTATACTCCTCCGCCGTCAGCGACACCGCCGCCGGAGTCAGCAGCGTCTGGCGCATGACCGGCTCGGTGTTCTCCTTCAGGCGGTTGAAGCGCACGCGCTCGTGCGCGGCGTGCTTATCGATGAGCCAGACGTTCTCCTGCTCATCCTCACAGATAATATAGGTGTTGAGCACCTCCCCGGCGATGCGCCACGGAGCCTCCTGCGTCTGCAGCACCTGCTGCGCCGGCTCCTCGGGGAGGGGCATCGTCGTCTGCGGCGGCTCCTTCCTCTCCTGCACCGGCTCCGGTGTGGGGCAGACAGGCTCCGCCTGCGGCGCGGTCTTGTCCCTGAACTGCCGGACGGTCATATTCTGGTAGAAGCTCTCCTGCTTCGGCTGCTGGGCGGCGCGCTCGCCGGAGGTGAGCGTGTCGAGGATCGTATAGTACACCGCGTCGAACACGGTCTTGTCGCTCACGAACTTCACAATGGTCTTCGCGGGGTGGACGTTCACGTCCACCCGGTCGCGCGGCAGCTCGATATGCAGCACGCAGCCGGGGAACTTCCCCTTGAGCAGGCGGTTGCGGTACGCCTCCTCAAGCGCGGCGGAGAGCAGCTGGCTCTTGACGAAGCGGCCGTTCACGAAGAACAGCTGCCGCCCGCGCGTGCCGCTGCCGCAGAGTGGCTTTGTCACGAAGCCGGAGACGGCGACATCGCCGCCGCGCCCCTCGACCGGTGTGAGCCCGAGGGCGAAGTCCCGCCCCATCGCGGCGTAGACCGCGGACTGGAGCTTCCCGTCGCCGGGAGTGTGCAGCAGCTCCGCGCCGTCGCGGATGAACTTGAATGATACGTCCGGATGGCTGAGCGCGAGGTGCGTCACGACGCCCGCGACGGCCGTTCCCTCGGCGCTGTCCTTCTTCATGAACTTCATGCGGGCGGGGGTGTTATAGAACAGGTCGCGCACGCAGATGGTCGTTCCCTCCGGGCAGCCCGTCTCCTGCACGGTGCCGGGCTTGCCGCCCTCGAGATGGAGCGACGCGCCGACGTCCGCGCCGCGCGGGCGCGAGAAGATGTCGACCCGCGCCACGGCAGAGATGGCGGCGAGCGCCTCGCCGCGGAAGCCCAGCGTCCCGATCGCCTCGAGGTCGTCCGCCGTGCGGAGCTTGCTCGTGGCGTGGCGCAGGAAGGCCGTCGGCAGCTGCTGCGGCGCGATGCCGCAGCCGTTGTCGGTGATGCGCAGGTAGGTCAGGCCGCCGTGCTGCACCTCGAGCACGATGGCCGAGGCCCCGGCGTCGATGGCGTTTTCGAGCAGCTCCTTGGCGACGCTCGCCGGGCGCTCGACCACCTCGCCCGCGGCGATCAGATCCGCCACATGGGGCGCAAGGCATTGAATATCAGGCATGGAAGTATTCCTCCTTCCGGAAGATGCAAAACGTGCGGTTAATCGAGCTTCTGCTTGAGCTCATACAGAAGGTTCAGCGCCTCGATAGGGCTGAGTGTGTCGACCTGCGCGCGGCGGAGCTTGTCGATGACCTCGCTCTCGGCCACGGCGGCAAACGACACCTGCGCCTCCGCGGGCGCGGCGGGCGCGGGGCGTCCGCTCTCGCTCTCGAGCTCGCGCAGGATGGTCTTGGCGCGGCTGACGACCGTTTCCGGCAGGCCCGCGAGCCGCGCAACCTCGATGCCGTAGCTGCGGTCGGCGCCGCCGGGGATGATCTTGCGCAGGAAAATGATCTCCTCGCCGCGCGTGCGCACGGCGATGTTGAAGTTCTTCACACCCGGAAGCGTCCCCTCCATCGCGGTCAGCTCGTGGTAGTGCGTGGCGAAGAGCGTCTTGGCGCCGAGCTTTTTCGGGTTGGCGCAGTATTCCAGCACCGCCCGCGCGATGCTCATGCCGTCGAAGGTACTCGTGCCGCGGCCGATCTCATCGAGGATCAGCAGGCTGTTTTTTGTCGCGGCGTGGAGAATCTCCGACACCTCGGTCATCTCGACCATGAACGTCGACTGTCCCGCGGAGAGGTCGTCGGACGCGCCGATGCGGGTGAAAATCCGGTCGACCACGCCGAGATGTGCCGACTTCGCCGGGACGAACGAGCCGATCTGCGCCATGAGCACGATGAGCGCCACCTGACGCATATAGGTCGACTTACCGGCCATGTTCGGGCCGGTGATGATGGCGGCACGGTTCTCGCTCTGGCCCATGTAGGTGTCGTTCGGGACGAAGAGCGCGTCGGGGCGCATCTTCTCGACCACGGGGTGGCGGCCGTCGATGATCTCGATGACGCCGGAGTCGTCCACCTCGGGGCAGCAGTACCCGTTCTTCACCGCCGTCTCCGCCAGCGAGCAGAGCGCGTCGATCTCGGCGACGGCGCCCGCCGCCGCCTGCACGCGCGTGACGGCCTCGGCCACCTGCAGGCGCATGCGGTTAAAGATTTCATATTCCAGCTCCTTGTCCCGGTCGGACGCGGAGAGAATGTCGTGCTCCAGATCCTTGAGCTCCTGCGTGATGAAGCGCTCGCAGTTCACGAGCGTCTGCTTGCGGACATAGTCCTCCGGCACCTGGTCTTTAAAAGAGTTCGAGACCTCGATGTAGTACCCGAACACCTTGTTGTAGCCGATTTTCAGCGTGCGGATGCCGGTGCGCTCCTTCTCGCGCGCCTCCATGGAGGCGATGATGCCCTTGCCGCCGTGGAGAATGTCGCGCAGGCGGTCGACCTCCGGGTCATAGCCCTCGCGGATCATCTCGCCCTCGCGGACGGAAAACGGCGGCTCATCGACGAGCGTCTGGCCGATGAGGGCGGCGATGTCGCTGAGCGTATCGAGCTGGTCGTGCAGCTGGCGCAGGCGGCCCTTTTCAAAGCCCTCGAGCTGCGCGCGCACCGCCGGGAGCTTCAGCGCGGCGTTTTTCAGCGCGGCGAGGTCGCGTCCGCCGGCCGTACCGTAGACAATGCGGCCCATGAGCCGCTCCATATCGCCGATGCCCGTGAGCGCGACGAGCAGCTCCTCGCGCGTCATCGTCTCGTCCACGAGCGCCTGCACCGCGCCCTGGCGGCGGCGGATGGCGTTCACGTCGAGCAGCGGCCGCTCCAGAAAGCCGCGCAGGCAGCGCGCGCCCATGGCGGTCTTCGTCTTGTCGAGCACCCACAGCAGGCTCCCGCGCTTACCCTTGCCGCGGAGCGTCTCCGTCAGTTCAAGGTTGCGGCGGGCGGTGAGATCCAGCTCCATGAACTGCCCCTGTCGGTAAAAATCAAGGCTGTCGATGTGGGAGAGGTCGGTCTTCTGCGTCTCGTGCAGGTAATTGAGCAGCGTCCCCAGCGCCAGCACGGCCGCCGGGTTCTCGCGCGGCAGCCGCGCGCAGGCGTCCTCGCCGAACTGCTCGCGCGCCAGGCGCTCGGCCGCCTCCATCGGCACCTTCCGCTTTTCGCGGTGGCAGTGAAATTTGCTCTCGAGCACGCCCGTGAGTGTCTCGTCGAAAAACGCCCCGTCGTTCATCACGGCCTCCGCCGGTGAAAAGCGCCCGAGCTCGTTGAGCAGGTGCTCGAGCCGCTGCGGGCCTTCAAACGCGGTCGCGCTCATCTGTCCGGTCGAGATGTCGCAGGCGCAGAGCGCCGCGTACCGCTCATCGAGCCAGATGCCCGCGCAGAAGTTGCTGCGCCCGGCCTCGAGCGACGTCTCGTCGATGACGGTGCCGGGGGTGATGACGCGGATGATGTCGCGCTTGACAAGCCCCTTCGCCTGCGCGGGGTCCTCCGTCTGCTCGCAGATGGCGACCTTGTAGCCCTTGGAGATCAGGCGGGCGATGTAGGCGTCGGAGGCGTGGTATGGGATGCCGCACATGGGCACCTTCTCCTCGAAGGACTTCGTCTTGTCCTTGTCGCGGGTGGTCAGCATCAGATCCAGCTCGCGCGAAGCGGTCTTTGCGTCGTCGCCGAACATCTCGTAGAAATCCCCCAGGCGGAAAAAGAGGATCGAATCCTTGTTTTGTTCCTTGATTTCCAGATACTGGCGCATCATGGGGGTCAGTTCAGCCATATAATTCGCTCTCTTTCTATCCGATATGGTCGGTTATGTTCGAATCCGGTGGATAACTCTGTGGAAAAGTGCAAAACTCATGTGGAAAGCTCACCGAAGAGCGCCCACGTGTTGCTGTCGGTGACGGTGACGTTCTGATACGTCCCGATCACGGACGGATCCCCCGCGAGGTGGACAAGCCGTCCGCCGTTCGTACGCGCGGAGAGAGGCCAACGGCTGTCGTCCGTCGTCCCGTCGACGAGCACACGCACCGTCCGGCCCACATAGGCCGCGTGCAGCCGCGCGGAAATTTCGTTCTGCGTGTCGCAGAGCCGGTCGAACCAGACCTGCTTTTCGCTGCGGGGGACGGGATCGTCCATCTTGGCCGCGGGCGTCCCCGGCCGGGGAGAGAAGATAAAGGTGAAGAGTGCGTCGAACTCCACCTCGCGCACAAGCGCGACCGTCTCCATCGCCTCTGCCTCCGTCTCGCCGGGGAAGCCGATGATCACGTCGCTCGTCAGCACGAGGTCGGGCATGACCTTTCGGGCGTAGGTGATAAGGTCAAGGTACTTCGCCTTGTCATACGGGCGGTTCATCGCGCGCAGCACCCGGTCGCAGCCGGACTGCACCGGCAGGTGCAGCTGTCTGGCGACGTGGCCGCAGCGGGCCATCGTGTCAAAGAGCTTATAGCTCGCGTCCTTCGGCTGGGAGGACATAAAGCGGATGAGATAGTCGCCGGGAATCTCGTCGATGGCGGCGAGCAGATCCGCGAAGTCCCACGGCGTCTCGAGATCCTTGCCGTAGGAGTTGACGTTCTGGCCGAGGAGGGTGATCTCCTTATAGCCCTCCTGCGCGAGCTGGCGCACCTCCTCGAGGATCTTCTCCGGCTCGCGGCTGCGCTCGCGGCCGCGGACATAGGGGACGATGCAGTATGAGCAGAAGTTGTTGCACCCGTACATGATCGAAACCCACGCGCGGATGCTCCCCTCGCGCACGACGGGCGTGCCCTCGGCGATGGTGCCGGGCTCATCCTCCACGGAGAAGACACGGCCGCGGCGGGTATAGACCTGCCACAGAAGTTCCGGGAACTTCCACATCGCCTGCGGCCCGAAGACGAGGTCGACGTGGCGATAGGATTTACGCACCTTCTCGGCCACCTCCGGGCGCTGCGCCATGCAGCCGCACAGGCAGATGATCTGCTCGGGGTTGGCCTTTTTCGTGTGGGTCAGGGCGCCGAGATTGCCGTACACGCGCTTTTCCGCGTGGTCGCGGATGGCGCAGGTGTTGAGCACGACGATGTCGGCCTGCTCGGGCCTGTCCGTAAAGCCGCAGCCCATCGCCTCCAGCATACCCATGATGTGCTGGCTGTCGGCCACGTTCTGCTGGCAGCCGAAGGTGTCCACCATCGCCAGCGGCGTCTTGCCGCGGCTGCGGTGAATCTCAGCGATTTTGCGTTCAAATTCACGCTGGCGAAGCGTCTGCGCCTCGTCCAGCAGCACTTTTTTTCTGTCCAATGGAAACCTCCTGCGCCGCACTTTCGTCAAAAAGGCGACACTACTCTACTTTAATTTAGCAATTATAACACAACTTTCGCTTGGGCACAAGGAATCCGGGCAAAAAATCGCCATGCCGTGCAAGCGGAAAAAGAAAATGTGAAAAATTTCACCTTTTCTTCAAAAAGGGATTCCATCCGGGCGCGGCTTTTGGTATAATGGGGATCGAAGAGAAAAGAAAAGACCCCGGCAGCCCCCAAAACGCGTTTTTTGCAGACAATTTGCAGGATAGGACAGGAGGAGTTCCGCTATGATTAAAGTTGCTATCATCGGCTGCGGCAAGATTGCGCAGGTGCGCCATCTGCCCGAATACGCAGCAAACCCCAATGTCGAGCTGGTCGGCTACTATGACCTCAACCGTGAGCGCGCTGAGAAGGTCGCCGCGCAGTACGGCGGTAAGGTGTACGACACCTATTTCGACCTGCTCAACAACCCCGCGATCGACGCGGTGTCCATCTGTGTGGACAACCGCAGCCACGCGGAGATCACCACCTACGCCCTCTATGCGGGCAAGCACGTCCTGTGCGAAAAGCCCATGGCCATCACGCTGGCCGAGTGCGAGTCCATGGTCGCCGCCGCCGAGTTCAACGGCAAGCACCTTATGATCGGCCACAACATGCGCTTTGACCCCGTCTACCGCCGCGCGAAGAAGCTGCTCGACGAGGGCGTGATCGGTGACGTGATCACCTTCCGCACTGTGATGGGCAACGCCGGACCAGAGGGCTGGTCTATGGACGGCAACTGGTTCTTCGACAAGAAGAAGGCCGCGATGGGCGCGCTGTCCGACCTCGGCATCCACAAGGTCGACCTGCTGCAGTATCTGACCGGGCAGAAGGTCATCTCGACGACGGCCAAGGTGCTCACCCTGAACAAGCACGACACCGAGGGCCGCCCCATCGGCGTCGACGACAACGCCCTGTGCATCCTGCGCATGAGCGGCGGCGCGGTCGGCACGCTCGCCGCCAGCTGGACGATCTACGGCCCCGGCTGCAACTCCACCTGCCTTTACGGCACGAAGGGCATCATGCTGATCTACAACACCCCCGGCATGCCCCTCGAGGTGCGTGACCTGAGCAGCAAGAGCACGTCCTACAGCTTCGAGCCGCAGGCGAAGTCCGGCGTCATCGACGAGTTTGTAAACGCCCTGCTCGAAAACCGTGATCCCGAGGTCTCCGGCCGCGAAGCGCTCACGACGATGCGCGTCATCTTCGCGAGCATCAAGTCCTCGGAGATCGACCGAACCGTCGGCGTCAACAGCTCGTTTGTCACCCACGTGTAAGTATCTCAGTGAGGGAGCTTTGCTCCCTCACTGAATTCGTCCCAAAAGGCCGGTGGCCTTTTGGGACAAGGGGTATCGCTCCGAACCGCGCGTTTTTGTGTGCACAGCACACAAAAATACACTCTCTCCGCGCAAAGAGTTTTTTGCGACGTACACGCCGCAAAAAAACGATCTGACTTTAATCGCGGCGCTGCGGCGCCGCGAACTCTGTGAGACTTTTGGGGATGAGCAGGGACGGGAATGCAGTCCTTTGTTGACTATTTGAAAGGATAGAGATCAACCATGATTCGGATCGGAATTGACCTCGGCGGGACGAATATCGCCGTCGGGGCCGTGAATGAGCGGCACGAGATCATCGCCCGCTGCAGCGTCCCCACCGGGGCAGAGCGCCCGGCGCAGGCTGTCATCGCGGATATGTGCGCCGCCGTGGAGGAGGCGCTCCGCCGCGCCGGGCTGACGGCGGCTGACTGCGCGTCCATCGGCATCGGCTCGCCCGGTACCTGCGACCCGGAGACGGGCGTTGTGGCGCGGGCGTATAACCTCGGATGGAAAGACGTCCCCGTCTGCCGGATGCTCACGGAGCACTTCGGTCTGCCCGCGCACCTCGGAAACGACGCCAACTGCGCCGCGCTGGCCGAGGTCGTCGCCGGGGCCGCCGCCGGGCGGCGCGACATCGTGCTCATCACGCTCGGCACGGGCGTGGGCGGCGGCATCATCATCGGCGGAAAGATCTACGCCGGGATGCGCGGCGCGGGCGCGGAGCTTGGGCACACGGTGCTCGTGCTGGACGGCGAACCCTGTACCTGCGGCCGCCGCGGCTGCTGGGAGGCCTACGCCTCCGCCACGGCGCTCATCCGCCAGACGCGCGAGGCCGCCGTGCAGAATCCGCAGTCGCTCCTTGCGCAGGTTCCCGCCGAGCAGATCAACGGGCGCACCGTCTTCGACGCCGCCGACCGGGGCGACGCCGCCGCGCAGCGCGTCATCGACCGCTACTGCGAATACATCGCCGCGGGCATGACCGACATCGTCAACGCCCTCGCCCCGGAGATGATCCTCCTCGGCGGCGGCGTCAGCCGCCAGGGTGAGCGCCTGCTCGCGCCCATCCGTGAATACATCGCCACGCACTGCTTCGGCCAGCGCGAGGGGGCCATCCCCGTCGTCGCCGCCGCGCAGCTCGGAAACGACGCCGGGATCATCGGTGCCGCCGCGCTCTGAGCATCCAGAAAGCCGCCATACAGGAAATTTTTCCCGCATGGCGGCTTTTTCTGTAACCTTTTACCGGTTCGTTCGTTATAGAGACAGAGAGGAGGGGATGGCGTGGACAGAGACGTGCTGGCGCAGCTCTACGAGCGGTATTATCAGCCCGCGCTGTTCTATCTGCTCGCCCTGTGCCGCGACCGGCATCTGGCCGAGGATCTAGTGCAGGAGGCGTTCGTCCGCGCGTATCTCTCCCTGCCGGAGGACGTCCCCTCGTTTCCGTACTGGCTGATGCGCGTGTGCCGGAACCTTCTCTGCGACCACCGGCGCAAACGCCGCCGCCATGCGGACGGGGATCCCCCGGAGCGGGCCGACGGTGCGCCGACACCGGAGGAGCGGCTGCTGCAGCGCGAGGAGCTGATCGCGCTCTACCGCGCCATTGCGCGCCTTTCGGAGGACGAACAGGAGCTTTTGAACCTGTTTTACTTCGCGCGGCGGCCGCTCAGTGAGATTGCGCAGCTGACGGGCATGACCCCCGGCGCGGCGAAAACGCGCCTGTACCGGGCGCGCCGGCATCTGCGCCGGGAGATGGAGGAGGACGGCTATGGACTTTGAAACCCTGTGGAGCCGCTATCGGAGCGGAACGGCCGACGGCGAGGAGATCTCGCAGGTCGAGGCGGAGCTGGAGAAGTTCCGCCTGCTGGAG
>ERZ773187.1757-NODE-1757-length-15528-cov-2.877076_pt1 | contig 15528 bp, 10 predicted proteins | sample MGYA00511242_ERZ773187 | MGnify/ENA primary metagenome ERZ773187 (study PRJEB29015, sample SAMEA2737744) | human gut metagenome | biome: human gut; feature: human-associated habitat; material: faeces | place: China | collected 2012 ... | reverse complement strand
ACAAATGAGGTGGTCGGCTGGCGAATGGATTTTTCGTCAGATGCAAATGCAAATTCCGAAGGTTTACTGGCGGTAAATCGAGGAATTTGCATGCCGCAGATGGCGGAAAAGACATCGACAGCCGCGCCGCCGAATTGTGCGGTGGTGCCTTAGCGGATGCCCGACCAGAGCGCGTCATTTTCCGCTTGAAACGCTTCCCTCAGCGCATTTTCATCTTCAGTAGATACATCCTGCTCAAAAATCAGGATGCCGTCCATATCCGGATCATGTTCCCAAACCTGCAGGGTCAACACATCATTGTAGTGCCGGACGGTATAACCATCCGCGTCGAACGTCCAGTCCTCTTTCTCCTCGCCGACTGCCCAGCGCAGCAGCACCGCCTCCGTCCCATCAAAACGGTACAGCGTTTCTCTGTGAATGCCGCCCGCCAAGCCGCCGTTCACAGAACTCCTTACAATCTTGTGTTCCGCATCAAGGTCGTAATTCGTGAACGTCAGCGGACAGAGAACATACTGTTCGCCATCAAAAATGAAAAACTGGTAGACGAAATTGCTCGCGCCGCGCTGTGTCAGTATCACCACATCGTTGATGCCGTCGAAGTTGACATCCGCATAGGAAAGGTACGGGTCTTTCTCGCCGGACACGAAGCAGAGTTCCTGCCCGTTGTCCGCAATCAGGCGGTGGATGTACTCGTTCTCCGTCGTCTGCCCGATAATTTCCGCGCGGACAGGGGCGATGGTCATCAGGAGAAGCAAGGCAAGTAGGCAGAAACGGGAAATACAGTTCTTCATAAAGAATACTCCTTTCGCATTGGTATGCTAATGAAAGAACGAATACGGGGCGGCAATTCATCCGCAGAAAAAAAGGAAATTTCTTCATCGTCTGAAATGGAAATGCTTGCAAATTACTGATGTTTGCGTTATAATGAAAATGGTAATTTATGATTCATACTATTTCCAGATAAGAATGCGCCAAGATGCGCGGCGAATTTTTCATTCTGGCTAACGTGAATGGAACGCAGCGTAGCAGCGCTACGCTAAGTGGAATGAGCGGACGCCAGAAGGGAAAAGGCGCAAGCAGATGGCGCAGATGAATCTGGAAATAGTATCAAGGTTTCTTGCTGGGGAAGCGGGGAAAGGGGTGTTTGCCACGGCGCACGAAGGAGCAGCGCAGTACTGCCGCAAAGTGGACAAGCGTGAAATTCCGGTCTGTCCGATTTTAGGGGTCAATATTGCTGTCATCAACATGAATTGGCTGCTGAAATATTTGGCGCAGAATATTCATCAATTGCAGGGAGATTACATCTGCGTATCGAATGTACATACAACCGTCGTCAGTTACGAGGATGCGGACTACCGTGCCGTGCAGAACGGCGGTTTGATGGCGATTCCGGATGGCAATCCGCTGGCGCAGGAGGCGCGGCGGCGCGGGTATCCGCAGATTCAGCGGACAACCGGGCCTGACCTGATGATGGAGGTCTTTCGGCAGTCCACGGCACACGGCTGGCGGCATTATTTCTACGGCAGCACGCAGGAAGTGCAGGAGAAAATGATTACGCGCCTGCAGCAGGAGTATCCGGGGCTGATAATTGCGGGCACAGACGTGCCGCCTTTCCGCGAACTGACACCGGAGGAAGATGCGCTTGCCGTGGCGCGCATCAATCAGGCGCAGCCGGATTTTGTGTGGGTCGGGCTGGGAGCGCCGAAGCAGGAGCGCTGGATGGCGGCGCACCAAGGGCGTGTGCACGGGCTGATGATTGGGGTCGGCGCGGGCTTTGATTTCTTTTCGGGCAACGTCAAGCGCGCCCCGTTATGGATGCAGAAGCACAGCTTGGAATGGCTCTATCGCCTGATGCAAGACCCGAAGCGGCTATTCCAGCGCTACTGGAGTACGAATCTGAAATTCATCTGGAACGCGGCCATCAGGAGAAAGTAAATGCAGCAAGCGACAAAACAGCCCGCTGTACTGCTGGTACACGACTATTATCAGGTTCCCGGCGGCGAGGATGTCGTTGTGGCGAACGAGAAGCACCTGCTGGAAACGCACGGTCACGCTGCGGCGCTGTATGCGCGGCGGAACGAGGAAATTTCGCGCATGAGAACGCTGGAGAAAATCCGCAGTGCGCTGGGGATGTTTTTCAGCATCCGTACATACCGCGAGGTTCGGCGGAGCATCCGCGAAAACCGGATTTCGCTGGTGCATGTGCACAACACGCTGCCGCTGATTGGCCCGGCAGTGTATTACGCGGCATTGCGCGAGGGCGTTCCCGTGGTGCAAACGGTGCACAACTTCCGCCTGCTCTGCCCGAACGCGCTTTTCTACCGCGACGGCCATATCTGCGAGGACTGCACGAAAAAGGGGCTGCACTGCGCGGTGAAGCACCGCTGCTACCGCGGCAGCCGCCTGCAGACGGTGCTCTGCGTGCTCAGCACACGTTTGCACCGCGCCCTCAAAACGTACAGCCGCCTGCATTATATCACCCTGACGGACTTCAACCGTCAGAAGCTGCTGGCGCTTAAGCAGATTCCGCCGGCAAACGTGTCCGTAAAGCCGAACTTTGTGGAACCGCCGGAGACGATTGTGCCATATGCGGCGCGCGAAAATCAGGTGGTGTACATCGGTCGGCTGGATGCGCTCAAGGGCATTCGGCTGCTGCTGGAAGCGTGGGCGCGCTACGAGCGTTCAGGCGGGGGCATGAAGCTGATCATCTGCGGTACAGGGCCGGAGGAAGCATGGTGCCGCGAATATCTGACGCGGGAAAAGCTGAAGCAGGCGGAACTGCGCGGCTTTGTGCCAAATTCGGCGGCACGGGCGCTGATGGGGCAGTCCAAGGCGCTGATTCTGCCGACACAGTGGTATGAAGGCTTCCCAATGACGATTGTGGAAGCCTTCAGCGCCGCCACGCCGGTGATTTGCTCGGATTTAGGCAACGCAGGTTCCCTGATTTCGGACGGCGTGACGGGCTTCAAGTTTCCGGCGGACTCGGCGGAGCAGCTGGCGCAGACGCTCAACCGGCTGCAACACGCGGAATCTGTCAGCGAGGGCGCGCTGAAAACGTATCAGGAGAATTTCACGGCGGAAGCAAATTATCGTCAGCTGATGGCGATTTACAGCAAGGCGATGCAGAAAAGCGGCGAAAGGAACGAACCATCATGCGGCTGATTGTGGCAGATGTACGGAGCACCAGCACAGACGGCATTGCCGCTGGGCATTATTTCACCGTCGCGCAGAATTATCTTGACCTGTTCGGCGCGGAGATGGATGTGCGCATTGCGGGCGGGCCGGTGTACGGCGACCGCTTCGGGAACAAGCTGATTCGTCTGCCGCATGATTACATCGTGGGCAGTTCGGCGGCGCGCAACAAACGCGCCGTGTTCCAGAACGTGCGCGCGCTGCTGCGGGAAGCGCAGGATGACGTGATTGTCCTCCAGTGCAGCGCCGTCGCAACAGCGTATCTGGGGCTTGCACTGTTCAAGAAGAAAGAAACGCGGGTCTACACCATCCAGTACAGCGCCGACGGCGTCAATTCGGTGCTGAAGCGGGGGCTGTATGCGCTGTGCAGGCGGAAAATCAGCGGCGTTATCTGCCCCAATGCAGCCATTGGCGCGGCGTATGGGCGGCCGATGTGCGTCGTATCCGATTACATCAGCACAGGAACGATGCAGCCGCCTGTGCCGTATGCGCAGAAGCGCTATGATTTCGGCATGGTCGGGCTGATTACATCGGACAAGGGCGTCGTTGAGGCGGCAAAACAGCTGCGGAACACGCCGTATCGGGTGCTGATTGCGGGTCTGGTGCAGGAAGCGCCGCTGGAAACGGAGCTGCGGGCAGTCTGCGCGGGGGCGAAGAACATCGAGCTGCGGCTGGAATACCTGTCCGAAGCGGCGTATGACGAGGCGATTCGCCAATGCCGTTACTGCATCCTAAACTATTCGGAGAATTACTCCCTGCACAGCAGCGGCGTTGTATTCGATATTCTCTTCCGGGGCGTGCCGATTGTGGGCAGCCGCTGTGGGACGCTGCAAATGGTGGAAGCAAACGAATTGGGCAAAACGGTATCCAGCATGGCGGATTTTGTGCCGGAAAGGCTGCTGGATGAAGCCGTGCATGACCGCTATGTGCGCAGCATTGCGCGCTACTGCCAATCGCAGGCGCAGGAGCGGGAAAAGCTGCGGGATTTTCTGACGCGGGGCGCGGTGGAATAACCATGCCGCACAGCGCAAAGTGAAAGGAGGGGCTGAAGCGTGAAGGTCATGTGGATGGGGAATATTATCCTCCCTGCCATTGCGGAAAAAGAATCGCTTCCCCCGGTGTATATCGTGGGCTGGCTGGTCGGGCTGTCGCGGCGGCTGACGCAGCTGCCGGATGTGGCGCTGACGTATGTGTTTGACGCGCCGAAAGCGCTGACGGGCGAAGTGGACGGCTATCGCTATTACGGGCTTGTCAACCCCACACGCCCTACGCAGCGGTGCGGCGAAGCCTACACCCGGCAGCTGGAGGATATTCTGCGCAAAGAGCAGCCGGATGTCATTCACCTCTGGGGCACGGAAAATCAGCACACGCTGGCCATGGTTGATGCGGCGGAACACATGGGGATGCGCGAGCGGATTGTAATTTCCATTCAGGGGCTTCTGTCCATATACGCGGAGCATTATCGCGCTTATCTGCCGGAACACGTCTGCCACGGGCACACGCTGAAGGATTTGGTGAAGGGCAATATCGTCCGGCAGGAGGCAATCTACCGCCGCGTCGGGCAGTATGAGCAGGAAGCCCTGCGCAGGGTGCAGCACGTTATCGGGCGCACCGACTGGGATGCTGCCTGCATGGCGGAGCTTGCCCCGCAGGCGGCCTATCATTTCAACAACGAAACGCTGCGGGACGAGTTCTACACCGGCGAATGGTCGCTGGACAACTGCGAGCCGCACAGCATCTTCTGCAGTCAGGCGCATGTGCCGCTCAAGGGGCTGCATCTGCTATTGCAGGCGCTGGCGATTGTCCGCAAGCGCTATCCCGATGTCAAGCTCTATGTGGGGCGCAAGGACTATGGGCGCATTCCGCCGTTTGCGCGCAATGCCTATGAACGGTACATCCACCGTCTGCTGCGCGAGAATGACCTCTACGGTCATGTTGTTTTTACCGGCAGCCTGAATGCACAGCAAATGAAGGAGCGGTATCTAAAAAGTCAGGTGTTTGTGCTGCCGTCGAGCATTGAAAACTCCCCCAATTCGCTGGGCGAGGCGATGCTGCTTGGCGTACCGTGCATTGCGTCGGATGTCGGCGGCGTGCGCTGTCTGATGACGCACGGCGTGGAAGGGCTGATTTATCCGGCAGACGACCCGCATTTGCTGGCATATGATATCTGCGAGATGTTCGCGCATCCGGAAAAAGCGGCGCAGATGGCGCGCGCCGGGCGAGAACACGCTGGAAAAACGCATGATGCGCAGAAGAATCTGGAGATACTGCATCAGATTTATACGGAGATTGCACGATGAAAATCCGAATCACAAAGAACCATGTGGATGCACTCTGTGTGCTGATTGGCGTGCTGGGCATGGGTTCGCTGTATTTTCAGGTGCTGCGGATGCCGCTGATGGCAGCCATGCTGATTGCGTCGATTCTGCTGCTGACGCGGGCGCATCATCCGAAAATCAGCGTCCAGAATGTACGCCTGACGCTGCTGCTGACGGCGGCGCTGCTGCTGACGAGTTTCGTCAACCCGCAGAACGGCATCCACATCAACGATATTGTCATTTGGCTTTGCAACATCGGCTATGTGCTGGTTCTGCAAAGCTGCATCGGGTATCGGACGTATATGCGGCTGTATACCAAAGTCATGCTGGCAGAGGCGGTCATCAGCCTGATTTCCTTCGTCATCGGCGATTTGCTGTCGCTGCCGCTGCCGCTGCCGCTGCTGCACTACGAAGTTTCCAGCGTCAACGGATTTTATCTGACGCCTTATTTTACCTTAGGCTGGCTGAACATCCCGGTTTTCCACCGCAATGCGGGTATGTTCAACGAGCCGGGCAGCCACCAGATTTTCCTGAACTTCGCGCTGCTGTTCCTGATGAGCGACGAAACGCGCATGGGCATGAGCAAGAAGAAATACTGCTGGGCAATTGCGCTGCTGATTGTTACCATCCTCAGCACGCTGTCCACAACAGGCTTTATTTGTCTGGGCGTTGTGCTGCTGACGGTGGCATTCCGCAAAAAGGGCAGGAAAATGGCGCGCAGCATCAAGATGGCGGCGTTCGTTGGGCTGATTTTGCTGTTTGTCATCGAGTCTGCCACGGGCGTGGTGGAAAACAAGATTATCGGACGAAATTCCGGCGGTTCATTCTACACGCGGTGGAACGACACCTTCAGCGGCTTTGAAATCGGGCTGGAATCCCCCATTGCGGGACAGGGCGTTTTCTCGGAGCGGAAGGCGGAAATTCTGCTGGAACACAGGGTGCAGAACATTTCCAATGGCTTTGCCGCCTTCGTCATGGATACAGGGTTGATTCTCCCGGCAGTTTGGCTGTGGCTGACGTACCGCGGTATCCGTACCAAATTTGCCAAGGCGCGTCTGCTGTATGTGCTGGGCGTTTTCCTGCTGTATTTCCTGTGCATCAACACGGAGGGCGTTTTCCTGAACATACTGTTTCTGGGACTGCTGGGCAAGTGGCAGCCGGAGGGCGCGGCGCAGGAGCAGACGGGCGAAACAGGCGGAGAGGAATCATGAACACAGCATCAAGGAGCGAAAACACGGCACGCAACATCGGTGTAGGCGCAGTACGGCAGGTGGTTACGCTGCTGCTGGCTTTTGCCGTGCGAACGGTGTTTGTGCGCCGGCTGGGCGCGGATTATACGGGTGTCAACGGGCTGTACAGCAACATTCTTGCCATGCTGTCACTGGCGGAGCTTGGCGTGGGCAACGTGCTGGTGTACAGCCTGTACGCACCGCTGCACCGGGGCGACACGGGCGAAATCCAGCACCTGCTGGGCTATTATCGTCGCATTTACCGCCTGATTGCGCTGGCGGTAGCGCTGCTGGGCGCGGCGGTAATCCCCTTCCTGCCGCTCATCATCAGCAGTGAGCTGCCGATGGCGCAGCTGATCGTCTACTATGTGCTGTACCTGGCAAACTCCGTGGCATCCTATCTGGTCATCTACAAAACAACGCTGATTCAGGCTGACCAGAAGGCATATTTGCAAAACATGGTTTCCGCCGCGGCGCTGGTGGTGCAGTATGCGGCGCAGATCGCGTGCCTGCTGATTTGGGGCAGCTATCTGGGCTATTTGCTGATTCAGATCGCCTGCACCCTCCTGCAGAACGCGGTGCTGAGCCATTTAGCGGATAAGATGTACCCCTTCCTGCGGAAAAAGCAGAAATGTGCGCCGATGCACCGCAAGCAGGAGCTGAACGACAACATCCGCTCCATGTTTCTCTACAAGCTGGCGACAATACTCATCAACAACACGGACAACATCCTGATTTCCATCATGCTGGGCACAGTGTTCGTCGGTTACTACTCCAACTACGCGTCGCTGACGACGTATGTGACAACGTTCGTTTCCATCGTGATTACCGGCATTTCCGCCAGCTTGGGAAATCTGAATGCCGAGAAGAATTCGGAAAAGTCATACGCCATGTTCCGCAACCTGATTGTCCTCTTCGGGGCGATTACAGGCTTCTGCGTCGCCGCGTACGGCGCGGTTGTGCAGGACTTCATCCCCATCTGGGTGGGCGAAGAATACCTGATGGACACAGGGACAGTGGCGGCGGTGCTGTTCACGTTCTACCTGAGCACCATCGTCGCGCCCGTGTGGATGTACCGCGAAACGCTGGGGCTTTTTCGGCAAATGAAGTATGTTATGTTTATGACGGCGCTGGTCAACATCCTGCTGTCCATCCTGCTGGGGCACTTCTTCGGCGTGGCGGGCATCATCGGCGCAACAGGGCTGGCGCGGCTATGCACCATCTTCTGGTATGAGCCGAAAGTGCTGTTCCATCGCACCTTCGGGCGCAGCGCTGCCGCGTATTTCAAGGCGCAGGGAGGCTTGCTGCTGCTCAACGGCGCGGTGATGTTGCTGTCGCTGCTGCTGTGCGCGCGGATGGGGCATACGCTGATGTGGATTATCCTCAAGGGCATCACCTGCGCGGCGGTGACAGCGCTCCTGTACACGCTGGCACTGGGGCGGACGGCAGAATATCGCTGGATGCTTGAAAAAGGGCGGAGTTTCTTGCGCAAATGGAGGAAGAAGGCATGATCGATCAGGAAATGCAGCACTGCCGCAAAATTGTGCGTTTTGACCCTACCATTTCAACAGCGAATCAGGGAGATTTCATTATCCGCAACGCCTGCGAGCATGTGCTGCACGACTGCTTTCCTGTGCAGCTGTCCGTCGCCGTGCCGGTTCGGGACAGGCTGTCGAAAGTGTCGATGAAGCACGTCGGCAGTGCGGATTACGCATTTGTCTGCGGGACGAATCTGCTTTCCTCGGACATGCGCCGCCAAAGGATGTGGAATATCCGCCTGCGGGACGCGGTGATGATGCGCTGCGGCGCTTTGCACAAGCGGGAGCTGCTGAATTTCCGCCTGATTCGTGAAAAATTTCAGCGCACGCATATCATTTTGCTGGGTGCGGGGTGGTATCAATACCAGGACGAGCCGACAGGGTACACGAAGCGGATTCTAAAAACGCTGCTGGATGGGCAGTACCTGCACGCGGTGCGCGACGAATACACGCGCCAGCGCCTGCTGAAGCTGGGCATCACGAACGTGCTGAATACGGCGTGTCCGACAATGTGGGGGCTGACAGACGACAAATGCGCGCAGATTCCGACGCACAAGGCGGAGCGCGTCGTGACAACGCTGACGGACTACCGCAGCAGCCCGGAGCAGGATGCGCAGATGCTGACCATGCTGCAAAAGCACTATCGCGAGGTGTATGTGTGGCTGCAAGCAGTTGAGGACTACGCCTGCCTGCGCCAAATGGATGCGCGCGTGACGCAGAATTTGCACCTGATTCAGCCGAATCTGCGAGATTACACAGCGCTTTTGGCATCAGGCGGGATTGACTACGTTGGCACGCGGCTGCACGGCGGCATCCACGCAATGAACATGGGCTGCCGAAGCCTGATTCTGGCGGTAGACAACCGCGCAAGTGAAATCGCGAAGGACACGAATCTGCCCGTCCTGCCCCGCGGCGGGAATTTGGATGTGCTGGAGGAGCGCATCTGCTCCGCATGGGAGACGCAAATTGATTTGCCGACCACGGCAATTCAGCAATGGAAAAATCAGTTCCGCGAGACAGATGCAGAGAAAGTGCCTTGATTTTCGTATAAAATTCGGCTTTCTGCGCGGTAAGTATTGACAGGCGACTTGTAATTTGTTACAATATAGCTGGAATTGGGAAAGAGATTGCTATATCCACCGGAAGCACTGCAGCTCGCCGCGAAAAGAAAATGGAAAGCAGCAGTCTCTTGCCACTGGCACAACCATACGTCGTGCCGGAAGATTGCACGGAACAAGGAGTGAGGACGATGAAGGACAAAAAGTGGATGCGAAAGGCATTGTCTTTCCTGCTGGCTGTATTCATGGTGACGGGCAGTATGGGAACAGTGCTGACGGCGGCTGCAGAAGAGCCGGAAACTCCGCCGGCGGAAACGGTTGAGGTCGTGCCGACGGAAGCACCGGAAGCAACGGATGTTCCTGAGGTAACGGAAATCCCCGAAGCGACGGATGTTCCCGAAGCAACGGAAGCGCCCGAAGCAACGGAAATCCCCGAAGCGACGGATGTTCCCGAAGCAACGGAAGCGCCCGAAGCGACGGATGTTCCCGAAGCAACGGAAATCCCCGAAACGACGGATGTTCCCGAGATAACGGAAGCGCCCGAAATCGTGGACGAAGCAGCCGTAGATTACAGCCGCTCCGTGCTGGATAACGAGTTCTTTGACTCCGGCTTTGCTGCGACGTTCAGCAGCACACAGCTGTACCTGAATCCGACGGGCGATGAGCTGGTTGGCCGGGTAACCGGCGTGGTGTATGTGACGCATCGTCCGCAGAAGGGTCAGCTGAATGAACGGATTTCCGTCTGCGTGTATGACCAGACGGCTGGCGTTGCATATGGCTATCTGGCGGCGGATGCAGTGCATCCTGTGCCGGAAGAGGGCATTGAGAATCAACGTCACACCGGTGTTTTCGCGAGCGGCGTGGAAATGCCCAGTGCCTTGCTGGTGCTTGCGGCTGCGACGGAAGAGCCCGTGCCGACCTCTGCGCCTACGCCCGTCCCGACGGAAGAGCCTGTTGTTGAGCCGACCGAGGAACCTGCAGTCGTGCCGACCGAAGAACCCGCTGTTGAGCCGACTGAGGAACCCGTTGTCGTGCCGACCGAAGAACCTGTTGTCGTGCCGACCGAGAAACCCGCTGTTGAGCCGACCGAAGAGCCCGCTGTTGAGCCGACCGAAGAGCCCGCTGTTGAGCCGACCGAGGAACCCGCGTCGACCCCCGCGCCTACGGACGTGCCGGATGACCTCGAAAACATCGACCGCGCGGATGTGATTATTCCGGGCAAACCGACGTTCGAAATGGACAAGGCGACGGCGGAGCTGGGCGAGAATATCACCTTCACCATCCACACGAAGAACGCCACCAAGATTTTGATGTACATTGACGGCAGCGTCAACCGCTACATCTACGACGTGCCCACCGACACGTCGACGCTTACCATGTCCTTCTCCTCAATGGGGAGCAACGGGGGCAAGCGCACCATCGCGTTCCAAGCCTACAACGGCAATACGCCCGGCGAAAAGTCCGCTGAACAAACGATTACGCTGACGAAGCCGTCTGTCAAGCCGCAGGTAACGGTAAAGAATATCGACAAGACGACCGTGGGTCTGGGCGAAAACATCACCTTCACCCTGAGCGTCAAGAACGCCACGAAGGTGCTGATGTACATCGACGGCAGTGTCAACCGCCGCTTCGAGAACATCACCCCCGATATGACGGAATACACCTTCACCATGTCCTTCTCGTCGCTGGGAAGCAATGGGGGCAGGCGCGCCATTGCGTTCCAAGCCTATAACGGCACGACGGCGGGCGAAAAGACCTCCGAACGTGTTGTGACTGTCGCAAACGAAAGCCCGAACAAGCCGACCGTGACCAGCTGGAGTTTGAACAAATCTACGGTTGATTTGAACGAAACCATCACCTTCACCATCAACACCAAGAACACGACGAAGATGCGTGTCTACATTGATGGCAAGCTGAACCGCTACATCTACGACGTGAAGGACGGCGCAACGACGTTCCAGATGTCCTTCTCGACGCTCGGTTCAAACGGCGGCGTGCGCACGGTGGCGTTCCAGCCCTACAACGGCAGCACGCCCGGCGCTATGTCCGACACCAAGACGATTACCATCAGCGTGGCGAACAAGCCGCGGGTTGAGCTGCTGAAAATCAGCAATCCGAATGCGACGCTGGGCGAAAATATCACCTTCACCCTGCGCATCAAGAACGCCACGAAGGTGCTGATGTACATCGACGGCAGTGTCAACCGCCGCTTCGAGAACATCACCCCTGATATGACGGAATACACCTTCACCATGGCGTTCTCTTCGCTGGGGAACAACGGGGGCAAGCGTACCATTGCGTTCCAAGCCTACAACGGCGCAGTCGGCGGCGACAAGACCTCCGCAACCACCATTTCCCTGACGAGTGGTTCGTCTGCTGCCCCCGTGATTGCGAATGTCAAGATTGACAAGACGACCGCGGTGCTGGGCGAGCAGATTAAATTCACTGTTTATCTGGACAACGCGACGAAGCTGCTGATGTATGTCGACGGGCAGGTGAACCGCCGCTTTGAGGACGTAACGACCAGCATGTCGAAGTACGAGTTCACGATGTCGTTCTCGTCGCTGGGGAATAATGGCGGCGTCCGTACGATTCAGTTCCAGCCTTACAACGGCACGACGGCGGGCGAAAAGTTTAAGGCGTACACGATTACACTGACGACGACCGTGGTCAACAAGCCGGAAGTCGTCAACTTCACCATGAATCCCAGCCGCGTGAAGCTGAATGTGCCGGTGACGTTCACGGTCAACACCAAGAACGCGACGAAGGTCGTCCTGTATGTGGACGGCAAGGCAAATACCAGCTACCCGACGACTGGCGATGTGACGGTTATCGAGCGCGCCTTCGCTTCGCTGGGCAACGGCAACGGTGTCCGCACGCTTCAGTTCAAGCCCTACTACGGAACGACCGCTGGCGAGCTTTCCCCGGCGCAGTCCCTGACGCTGTATGTGACCGACGATCCGCTGACCGTGACCGTTCCTGCCGCGAAGCAGGGCGACGACCTGACGGTGACGTGGACGGCTGCTGGCGGCGCAGCGAAGTATCAGCTGCTGCTGACCACGCCGGATGGCACGGCTGCGCTGCTGGGCGAAACGGCGGCGCTGAACTACACGGTGCCGGGTCTGAAGCTGCTGCAGCCGGGCGACTACACCATCACGATTAAGGCGCTGTCCGGCAATACGGAGCTGGAATCTGTCAACAAGGCATTCACCGTGACAGGCGACTTCGTGTTCGCGGTTCGTGACGACTCGACTGGCATTGTGGTCGTCAAGTACAACGGCACGGCATCGACGCTGACCGTTCCGAACACGGTAGCGGGTCTGCCGGTGGTGGAAATCGGCGCGCAGGCGTTTGAGGGCAACACGAAGCTCAAGAGCGTAACCCTGCCCGCGACGATTGAAATCATTGGTCGCCGCGCGTTCGCGGAATGCAAGAACCTGCTGGAAGTCAAGTAAAAATTCATAGGAATTACGAAAGCCGGGGGGTGCTGGTAAGGCAGTCCCCGGCTGTTTTGTGCTTCATACGATTTTTTCAATTCGCCTGCGTTATCTGCTTGCCCTTTTCTCCTGCTCCATTTTCCACAATTCTTCCACCGAAAACTCCGCATGGCAGTTCGGGCAGGAAAAATACGGATTGCGGAAGTCAACTGTGCCAATCATCTTGCCGTCTTCCGTGGAAAAATCGTAGTTCTTTGCTTCTTCGGAACGGGAGTTCACCAAATGATGCGCCGTTTCCACTGTGAGTGCTGCCTTGCAATGCGGGCAGAAATGCTTCTTCATGAACACAAAGATAGGATGCGTGACGGTGTACTTGATATTTTTCATCAGGACAGCCTCCTTCCCCCTTGATTGTAGCAAAAGCAGCAGATTTTCTATTCCCCTGGAAATAATAACGCCAAAATCCCCCGGAAGCCCATACTTCCGGGGGACAAACTATCTTATTCCGCCTTTGCGCTTTCTCTTGTATAATTCAGCAGTCCGCCATAGAGGATGCAGCCCTGCTGGCGCGCGGTCAGCGGCATCAGCACAATGTAATCCTCGTCCTTCGTGTCGTTATGCAGCACAAACGTGTCGCTGCCGCTTTCCACCGTCTCGCGGACGTTCGGCAGGCTCAGCGTGTCGCCCTGCGCGATGCGGTCGTAATCCGCCTCATTCTGGAACGTCAGCGGAAGAATGCCATTGTTGATAAGGTTCGCCTGATGGATGCGGGCGAACGACTTCGCGACGACGGCGCGGATGCCCAGATACAGCGGGACAAGCGCGGCGTGTTCGCGGCTCGACCCTTGCCCGTAGTTCATGCCCGCAACAAGGATGCCGCCGCCTTCCTTCTTCGCGCGCGCCGGGAACGTCGCGTCCACGGGGGTCAGGCAGAAGTCCGACAAGTACGGCACATTCGAGCGGAACGGCAGGAGCTTCGCGTCCGACGGTGCAATGTGGTCGGTGGTGATGTTGTCCTCCATCTTCAGCAGCACCTTGCCGGAAATCGCATCCGCCAGCGGCTTGCCCAGCGGGAAGGGCTGAATGTTCGGGCCGCGGACAACCTCCACCGTGTCCTCTTCGCCCGGCGCGACCGGGGGAATGACCAGATTGTCGTTGACGGTGTACGTCTCCGGCATCGGGATGTCGAGGTCAATGTCAAGGCAGCGCGGATCCGTCAGCACGCCAGTCAGCGCCGTGACAGCCGCCGTCTCGCAGGAGACCAGGTAAATACCGGCGGACTTTGTGCCGCTGCGGCCGTAGAAATTGCGGTTGTTCGTGCGAACGGAGACAGCGTTCGTGCGCGGCGACTGCCCCATGCCGATGCACGGCCCGCAAGCGGATTCCAGAATGCGCGCGCCCGCCGCAATCATGTCCGCCAAAGCGCCGTTGCGTGCCAGCATCGTCAGCACCTGCTTCGATCCGGGGCCGATGACAAGGCTCACGTCCGGGTGCACAGTCTTGCCCTTCAAAATCCGGGCGACGCGCATCATGTCGGTATAGGAAGAGTTCGTGCAGGAACCGATAAACACCTGATCGACCTTAATCGGGCCGCACTGCTTGACGGTTTCCACGATGTCAGGCATATGGGGCTTCGCGACGAGCGGCTCAAGCGCGGTCAAATCAATGTCGAGGATTTCGTCATACGCCGCATCCGGGTCTGCGGACAGCGGCACGAAGTCCTGCTCGCGCTGCTGCGCTTTGAGGAACGCATGGGTGACTTCATCCGACGGGAAGATGGAGGTCGTTGCGCCGAGTTCCGCGCCCATGTTCGTAATCGTCGCACGCTCCGGGACACTCAACGTTTTCACGCCGTCGCCGATGTACTCCATCACCTTGCCGACGCCGCCCTTGACGGTCAGCCGGCGCAGGACTTCCAGAATAATGTCCTTCGCCGCAACGCCGTAGGACAGCTTGCCATGCAGTCGCACGCCGACGACACGCGGGCACGCCAGATAATACGCGCCGCCGCCCATCGCGACCGCAACGTCCAGTCCGCCCGCGCCGATGGCAAGCATCCCGATGCCGCCGCCCGTGGGCGTATGGCTGTCCGAGCCGAGCAGCGTGTAGCCCGGCACGCCGAAGCGCTCCAGCTGCACCTGATGGCAGATGCCGTTGCCGGGCTTAGAGCAGTAAATGCCATGCTTTTTCGTCACCGTTTGGATGTAATAGTGGTCATCCGCATTTTCAAAGCCAGTTTGCAGCGTGTTATGGTCAATGTACGCCACGGACTTCTTTGTCTTGACGCGCTTGACGCCCATCGCCTCGAATTGCAGGTACGCCATCGTACCGGTGGAATCCTGCGTCAGCGTCTGGTCAATGCGGATGGAGATTTCCGAGCCGGGAATCAGTTCACCGCTGAGCAGGTGCGCCGACAGGATTTTCTGAGTCAGATTCATCGCCATGAGGAAAGGACTCCTTTCATAATATGCACAATGCCCAAACGGGCAGAAACAGCCGAATGAACAGCTTCATGATACAGGATTCGGCGCGGTGCGTCAATGCTTTTGGGCGGAAAGAACACAAAAAGCGCAGGCTATGAAAAACTCGCCGGATGTTTTAGACATACAGCCTCTTGACAACAAAGCTCCTATATGGTATTATTTGAAGTAAACTACTATATAGGAGCATTTGCATGAAAATGAACGGCGGGTTTCTTGTTACCAAAATAAAACAGCTTGGTGACCGGATTTTTGAGAAGATTCTCAGCGAAAAAA
>ERZ773187.1752-NODE-1752-length-15551-cov-3.312468_pt1 | contig 15551 bp, 6 predicted proteins | sample MGYA00511242_ERZ773187 | MGnify/ENA primary metagenome ERZ773187 (study PRJEB29015, sample SAMEA2737744) | human gut metagenome | biome: human gut; feature: human-associated habitat; material: faeces | place: China | collected 2012 ... | reverse complement strand
AACTGCATTTGAAAATTATTTTACAGATGCAGGCATCAATCAGACAAAGCACCAGATCGTTTTGAATGTAGAGGTCACCGTGCGCATTTTAATGCCGGGATATACTTCATCCGTAGCGGTGGACAGTTCTCTGGCCGTGGCGGAGACCGTCATCGTCGGCAATGTGCCGTCCACCTACATCGGGCTGGGCGGCCCGGAGGAGGAAGGAACATGAACCCACGCGAAGAGATCGCGCACCTGACCGAGGTGCTGGAGCGGGCGAACCATCAGTACTATGTGCTCGATGCGCCCGAGATGGAGGATTATGAATATGACCGGCTGCTGCGGCGGCTGGAGGAGCTGGAGGCCGCGCATCCGGAGCTGGCATCGCCGCTCTCGCCCACGCGCCGGGTCGGCGGCGAGGCGCTGAGCAAGTTTGAAAAGGTCGAGCACGCCGTGCCGCTCGAGAGTCTGCAGGACGTGTTCTCGCCGGACGAGGTCCGCGAATTTGACGGCCGGGTGCGCGAGAGCGTGCCGGACGCCGTCTACAGCGTCGAGCCGAAGGTCGACGGCCTTTCCGTTGCGCTGGAATATGTGGACGGCGCGTTCGTCCGCGGCGCAACGCGCGGCGACGGCCGCATCGGCGAGGACGTGACGGAGAATCTCAAGACGATCCGCTCCATTCCCATGCATCTGGACGGCGCGCCGCACCGTCTCATCGTCCGCGGCGAGGTCTTCATGCCCCGCGCGGTCTTCGCGCAGCTCAACGAGGCGCGCGAGGAGGAGGGCAAGCCGCTGTTTGCCAATCCACGCAATGCCGCAGCGGGCAGCCTGCGCCAGCTCGATCCCGCCGTGGCGGCGGAGCGGAGGCTGGATATTCTCATCTTTAACCTCCAGCTTGCCGAGGGGCGGGAGTTCACGTCGCACATCGAGACGCTGGAATTCCTGCAGGCGCTGCGCTTCCATGTTATCCCGCACACGCGCTGCGCCACGGCGGATGAGGCCCTGCGGCGCATTGCCGGGATCGGCGAGACACGCGACGGCTTTGCCTTTGACATCGACGGCGCGGTGGTCAAGCTCGACAGCCTGCCGCAGCGCGCGCAGCTCGGCAGCACGGCAAAATTCCCACGCTGGGCCTGCGCCTATAAATATCCGCCCGAAATTCGTGAGACCCTTGTGGAGGACATCGTCGTGCAGGTCGGGCGGACCGGCGTCCTGACGCCGCGCGCTGTCGTCAGCCCCGTCCGGCTGGCGGGCACAACGGTCACAAGCGCAACACTCCACAATCAGGACTTCATTTCCGAAAAGGATATCCGCATCGGCGACGCCGTCACCATCCGCAAGGCGGGCGAGATCATCCCGGAAATTCTTGCGGTCGTGCCGGAAAAGCGCCCGCAGGACGCCGTGCCGTTCCGTCTGCCGTCCGTGTGCCCCGTCTGCGGCGCGCCGGTCGAGCGGGACCCGGACGGCGCTGCCGTGCGCTGCACGGGCGCGGAGTGCCCGGCCCAGCTCAGCCGCAACATCGCGCACTTTGTTTCGCGCGGCGCCATGGATATCGAGGGCCTCGGCGAGGCCATTGTGGACCAGCTCATCGCGGGCGGCCACATCCATTCCCCGGCGGATATCTACTACCTGCAGCTGGATGACCTGAAGAGCCTCTGGAAGAGCGGCACGCGCGCTGCGCAAAAGCTGCTGGACTCCATTGCAGCCAGCCGCAACGCCGATCTCAGCCGCCTGATCTATGCGCTCGGCATCCGGCAGGTCGGCGAAAAGGCCGCCAAGGTGCTTGCGCGCACGTTTGGCTCCATGGACGCGCTCATGCAGGCGGACGAGGCCGCGCTCACGCAGGTCAGCGACATCGGGGCCATCACGGCACAGAGCATCGTGTCGTGGTTTGCAAGCCCGCAGTCGCAGCACATGCTGCGCCGCCTGCGCGAGGCAGGCGTGAATTTTGAGAGCACGGCCGCGCCGTCGGACGACCGCTTTGCGGGCATGACATTCGTGCTCACGGGCGCTCTGTCGCTGTTCACGCGCGATGAGGCCACGGAAAAGATCGAGGCGCACGGCGGCAAGGCCTCCGGCTCCGTCTCGAAGAAGACGACGTATGTCGTGGCAGGCGAGAATGCGGGCAGCAAGCTGCGCAAGGCAGGCGAGCTTGGGATCCCCGTCCTGACGGAGCAGCAGTTCCTCGACATGCTGCAGGAATAAAACAGCTTGTCAAAAAATCCCTTCGGGCTTTTTCGCCAAGCTGACCCTGACGGTTTCCTTTTCCACTTTTCTTCCCGGCGTAATTTTCGGCTGGGCAGGTTTTTGACAGTCTGAAAAACACATGACGCCCCCGTGCCGCATAGGATAGAGCACGGGGGCGTATAATTTTTCCGGCCCCGTGGGACAATATGATTACCCGCGGTACTTAGAGGAAGCTCTGCATAGATCAGCTGCGGCGGATGCCGGATATTTTTCGTCAATCCATCGGTATGAAAAACTTGAAATATTGCGCAGCCGTTGGCGGCTTTGCCGCCTTACGGATGCGGCATGCCCCTTGCGGGTACACAAAGTATTCCTGCGTTTTCCATACCTCGACTTGCCAAAAAATCTCTCGCCATCCACTCTTGCTGATCTAAGCAGAGCTTCCTGAAAGCAATCTGTGTAACGGGTGATATTTTTCTCGGAGCGTGAAACGGAAATGGATATGACTGTCAAGCGTGGCGATATTTTCTATGCCGATCTCAGTCCGGTCGTCGGCAGTGAGCAGGGGGGCACGCGGCCCGTGCTCATCGTGCAGAACGACATGGGCAACCGGCATTCTCCCACGGTGATCGCGGCGGCGATCACGAGCCAGATGAACAAGGCAAAGCTGCCGACGCACATTGAGCTGACCGGCCGGAACGTCGGCCTGACGAAGGACTCCGTCGTGCTGCTCGAGCAGATCCGCACCATTGACAAGCGCCGCCTGCGCGAGCACATGGGCAGGCTCGATGCGGCCATGATGAATCAGGTCGACAACGCCATTGCGGTCAGCTTTGGCCTGCCGAAGGGCGAAACGGAATGATGCGCCACCCTCCCGCATAGGCTGTGCGGGAGGGATTTTTGATGATGGAATTGAGCGTTTGGGAGCAGGGCGAGCAGATCGGTACCGTAACGGCGCAGCAGGAGGGCCTGTTCTATATTTTTATCTGCAAAATTTCCAAGCATGCGGAACAACTGCGCCGCATTTACGTCATATCTAAATGGAGAGTGGAGTATCTCGGCATTCCGTATCCGCGCCGTGAGGGCGCTGAGCTGCAGGCCTGTATCCCGGTGTCGCATTTTCCGGACGGGCTGACGGCCGCTGCGGCGGCTGCCATGCCGCGCGGCGCGTGGCTCCCGTGGTGCGGCGAGGCGGACGGCGTTCCCATCCGCAACGGCCTGCTCAAGCAGCTGGAGGACGGCTATGCGCTTGCCCTGCTGCCCGAAGAGGCGCAGCAGCTCCCGCAATGGCTGCCGCAGGCGGCGGAGCAGGAGCTTATGGGCCGGGCGCGGCTGGTGTTCCGGCTCGATGCGGCGGGATGCATGCCCTCCATAGAAACGACAGAAAACGGAGGAAGTACCGATGAAGCACAGAATTTTAGCGATCCTTTTGCTGGCAGCGTGCCTTCTGACGCTGCTCCCGGCGACGGCGATGGCCGTGCCGGAGACGGAGACCCGCTCGAAGGGCGGCAAGCTGATCGCCCTGACGTTTGACGACGGCCCCGGGCCCTATACGCGCCGCCTGCTCGAGGGGCTGGCAAAGCGCGGCGTCAAGGCGACGTTCTTCATGCTCGGTCAGCAGGCCGAAAACTACGATGTGACGGCGGGCCTCGTCCGCGATGCCGGCCATCAGATCGCCTCGCATACATACGATCACCCGCAGCTGAGCAAAAAGACGGACTCGCAGGTGAGGTGGCAGATCAGCCATACGGCCGATATTCTCAACCGCATCACGGGCTATGGCACGCATTATCTTGTGCGCCCGCCCTACGGCGATTATAATTCCCGCGTGCTGTCGCTGCTGGACAATCCGGCCATTCTCTGGTCCGTCGATCCGCTGGACTGGAAGTACCGCAATGCCGACACCGTCTGCACGAACATCGTCAACGGAGCACATGACGGCGCGATCGTGCTGGCGCACGACATCCACTCCACCACGGTGGACGGCGTCCTGATGGCCATTGACAAGCTGCAGGCCAAGGGCTATGAATTCGTTACGGTGAACGAGCTGTTCCGCCGCCGCGGCGTCTCGCTGGAGAAGGGCCACACCTACAGCTCCTGCAAGCCGACCGGAACGGATCTCGGCCCCGTAAATGCACCGACCGTCACGGAGGCGGGCGGAAAGGTCACCATCACGGCCGACAAGGGCGCAGTGATCTACTATACGCTCGACGGCTCCTCGCCGCTGGCCTCCGGCCGGGTTTATTCCGGTCCCATTGAGGCAAAGGCAGGCCAGACCCTTCGCGCTGTGGCCGCCTTTAATCTGAATGGCAGTGCCAGCGCCGAGACCTCGGTCCAGGTGCGCGGCATTACGCTGAAGGAGCCGACAGTCAGGGCTCTGAACGGCAAGGTTATGATCTCCAATCCGAATCCGAATTCCGAGCTGCGCTACACGCTCGACGGCTCTGCTCCGACGGAGCGCTCGGCGGTTTACCCTTCCTCCGGTTTGGAATTTTTTACCGGAATTCTGCGCTATCGCGTGTTTGCAAAGGAGGGATGTGGCCAGACGTACACGCTCTATCTGAGCAAGTCCGGCCATCTCTTTCGCGACGTGCCCACAAATTCCTGGTATTTCGAAAGCATTGACCGGGCAGTCTCTCTGGATCTTCTTAAAGGCGTGGGAGACTTTGCGTATGAACCGGATGGAGGCCTGAACCGCGCCATGTTCGTTACGATGCTGGCGCGTGCCGTCGGCGAGAGCCTCCCGGACAGCGCAGCGGGCTTTTCCGACGTGAAGGGCGGCCAATGGTACACGGCAGCGATGAGCTGGGCCCTGCGGAAAAATCTGATCCGCGGCTATGAGGACGGCTCCTATCGCCCCGAGGCGCTCATCACGCGCGAGGAGATGTGCGTCATTCTCGACCGCCTTATGCAGCAGCGCGGCGAGACGCTCCACACCGGAAAGCTGAGCTTTGCCGACACGGCGTCCATCTCCGTCTGGGCGCGAGACAGCGTCGCGCGCATGACGGCCCTCGGCCTTATCCGCGGCGCGGAGAACAACCGCTTCTTCCCGCAGCGCACGACCACGCGCGCCGAGGCTGCGACGGTCATGCTCCGCATCTACGACCATCTGCACTGAAACACAAAGTGCCCCTGCCATGCCTTCAGCGTGGCAGGGGCATTATTGTGCTTTAGACCATCTCTTCGGGATGGAACAGAGCGTCGAACTGCTCGCCGGTCAGGTAGCCGAGGCGCAGGCATGCCTCGCGGAGCGTCAGGTCCTCCCGGTGGGCGAGCTTTGCAGTCTCGGCAGCCGCTTCATAGCCGATCGTGGGGCTGAGCGCCGTGACGAGCATGAGGGAGCGGCGGAGATTTTCCGCCATTTTCTCGCGGTTGGCGCGGATGCCGTCGGCGCAGCGCAGGCGGAACGAGCGCATGCCCTCGGCCAGCAGCCGCGCGGACTGCAGGAATTCGTGCGCCAGAACGGGCAGGAAGACGTTCAGCTCGAAATTGCCCTGCGAGGCCGCAAAGCCGATCCCGGCTCCGTTTGCCATGACCTGCACGGCGATCATCGTCAGCGCCTCGCACTGCGTCGGGTTGACCTTGCCGGGCATGATGGACGAACCGGGCTCGTTCTCCGGCAGGAACAGTTCACCGAGACCGTTGCGTGGGCCGGAGCCGAGCCAGCGGATATCGTTTGCCAGCTTCATCAGGTCGCCTGCCAGCGCCTGCAGCGCGCCGTGGGCGAAGACCAGCTCGTCGCGGGAGGTGAGGGCGTGGAACTTGTTCGGGGCGCTGCGGAAGTCCTTGCCCGTCAGGCGGCTGATCTCCGCAGCGACCTCTTCGGCAAAGCCTGCGGGGGCGTTCAGCCCTGTGCCGACGGCTGTGCCGCCCAGAGCAAGCTCCCGCAGCGGCGGAAGCGCCAGCCGGATCAGCTCCGCATCGCGCTCGAGGCTGCTGCGCCAGCCGGAGATCTCCTGCGGGAACGAAATGGGCGTGGCGTCCTGCAGGTGGGTGCGCCCGGCCTTGATGACGCCCTCATTTTCGGCCTCGAGGCGCTTGAGAGAGTCGATCAGCTCCGCCAGCGCGGGCAGAACACCGTCCTCGAGCGCGCAGACGGCCGCGATATGCAGGGCCGTGGGGAACGTGTCGTTCGAGGATTGCGAGCGGTTGACATCGTCGTTCGGGTGCAGCAGCCGCCTGCCCGCCAGCTCGTTGCCGCGGTTCGCGATGACCTCGTTTGCGTTCATGTTCGTCTGCGTGCCGGAGCCGGTCTGCCAGACGACAAGCGGAAAGTGGTCTGCCAGCTTTCCGGAGATAATTTCATCGGCTGCGGCGCAGATGGCGCCGCATTTTTCGGCCGTCATGGCCGTGGGGCACAGGCGGGCGTTCGTTATGGCGGCCGCCTTTTTCAGGATGCCGAATGCGTGGATGATCTCCGGCGGCATGGGCTCGCGGCCCTGCCCGATCGGGAAGTTTTCAAAGCTGCGCTGCGTCTGCGCGCCCCAATAGCGGTCCGCAGGCACGCGGACGTCGCCCATGGAGTCGTGCTCCATGCGATATTCCATATCCTTCACCTCAGAAGCGGGCCGTGTGCCCGCATTTTTTCTGCCGATACCATATCATCCCCGCCGCGCGCTGTCAAGACCGGAAAAAAGTGCGCCCCGCAGCGTGGGCAGCTGCGGGGCGCGGGGAAGGGGGAGATGCAAAATTAATTTGCCTTTGCGTAACGCATGAGGATGGCAGCCGCCTGCTCGCGGGCCGCAAGGCCCTGCGGGGCAAGATAGGTGCCGTCCGCTTCCTTCGAGCCGGTAACGAGGCCCGTGGAAACGGCCCATGCCATGGCGTCTCTGGCGTAGGTGCTGACGCTTTCGGCATCAGGATAGCCGCTCAGCACGTCTGCCTCGGGCGCTTCGGCCTTGGCATAGCGGAAGAAGATCGCAGCCAGCTGCTCGCGGGTGACCGGCTCGGACGGGGCGAACTTGTTGCCGCCGACGCCGTTGACGATGCCGTTTGCGGCGGCCCAGGCGATTGCATCGGAGTACCACTGGCCGTCAGCCACATCCGTGAAGCCGGACGGAGCGTCGACAGCCGGGCTGCCCGCCATGCGGTAGAGCACAGTGACGAGCATGGCGCGCGTCAGGGTGTCCTTCGGTGCAAACGTCGTAGAGGTCGTGCCGACCATGAGGCCGTTCTCGATCACGAAGCAGATGCCTTCCTTCGCCCAATCCGTCGGGATGTCGGTGTAGGCAGCGCACTTGTGGCCGAGGGCCGGGGTCTCGCTGTCCACATAGCTGTCGCCGCAGCGGCTGCAGGTGTGGGTCGTATAGCCGCCCTCGTCGAGCGTCGGAGCCGTCACGACAGCCTGATAATCATGGCCGAGAGGGGCGGTGATCTCCGTGATGACGCTGTAGTCGCAGTGCTTGCAGGACTCGCGGACAAAGCCGTAGCCGAGGCAGGTGGCTGGGACGGTCTCCGTCTCGCAGTCATGGCCGGCAGCGTCCACATAGTCCGCAACATAGCTGTCGCCGCAGACGGAGCAGGTGTAGGTGGTGTAGCCCATCTTGTCGCAGGTCGGGGCAGTCACGACGGCTTCATAGCTGTGGCCGGTGGCCGGGACGATGGAATCGACGTAGCTGTCGCCGCAGACGGAGCAGGTATGTGTGGTGTAACCGTTGTTCGTGCAGGTCGGAGCCGTCACAACGGCTTCATAGGTGTGGTCCGCCTTTGCCAGAGCAACGTCATAGCTGTCACTGCAGTGCGAGCAGGTGAAGGTCTTCACGCCCTCTGCCGTGCAGGTCGGCACACGGGTGATCTGCCAGACATAGTCATGGCCGGTGGCCGGAACGATGGTGTCGATGTAGCTGTCGCCGCAGACGGAGCAGGTATGCGTGGTGTAACCGGCGGCGGTGCAGGTCGGGGCAGTGACGGTATCCTCATAGCTGTGGCCGGTAGCCGGAACAATGGAATCAACGTAGCTGTGGCCGCAGACGCTGCACAGATGCGTGGTATAACCGGCGGCAGTGCAGGTCGGGGCAGTCACGGTGAGCGTGTACTGATGACCGGCAGCGTCGACATAGTTGTCGCGGTAGCTGTCGCCGCAGACGGAGCAGACGTGGTTCGTGTAGCCGTCCTTCTCGCAGGTCGGGGCAACGACCGATTCCTCGTAGCTGTGGCCGTTGGCCGGGACAAAGTCGGCCTTGACGGTCTCGCCGCAGGCGGTGCAGGTGTAGATCGTGTAGCCCTGCTCGGTGCAGGTCGGGTCGACAACGGTCGTCTTCTCCAGCGTATGCTCGCTCTGGCCCTCAGCCAGCTTCTGCCAGACAAGGATGGGATAGCCGCCGTTGACCTTCTGCATGCAGGTGCCGTCAGCCTTGAAGGAAGCGCCGAGCTTCGTGACGAAGTCGGAGGCCTTCATGGCCTCTGCCGTCATCTCTGCGAAGACGGACGGATCGTGCATTGTGGAATAGTTCATCTTGCCGAGACCTTCGAGGCCGCAGGCGAGGTAGTAGACGTTTTCCACTTCGAGGTAGCTGTCCGTGGAATAATCCGCATGCATCAGACCGATCGCCGCACCGGCGTTGATCGTCTTCAGACCAAGGTCGGTCACGGTGCCGACATTGTAGCAGTTGTGAACGTAGCTCTGCTCATAGGTTCTCGAGGAGCTGGCGTCGAGCTTGCCGACCAGACCGCCGATGCCGCAGTAGTACTTGTCACTGTGGCCGGTGATCGCGCCGGAGTTGTAGCTGTCGACGATGTAGCTCGGGCCATTCGTGGCATCGGAGCTGCTGCCGACCGAGCCGACGAGGCCGCCGACATAGCAGTCGCCGGTGACGGCGCCGGTGTTATAGCAGCGGGTGAGGGCGGAGCCGTAGCGAATTTCGGCAAAGAGACCGCCGATTGCCTGCTTGCCGGTACCATATTCCACAAGGCTGATGGCTCCGGTATTGCCGCAGTCCGTTGCCTTGGTGGACTTGACCTCGGCACCGAAGCCGCCGACCTTGGTGCGGGCGGTGATGGCGCCGTTGTTCGCGCAGGCGGTGTAGGTCGTCGTCTCACTCTTGGCCGCGAAGCCGGAGACATAGTCGCCGTCCGTGGTCACGGTGCCGTTGTTGACGCAGCGCAGGAAGTCTGCATTCTTCACCGTACCGGCAAAGCCGCCGACATAGCTCCACGGATAGGGGGCAGAGCCCTTCTTCGCGGTGACGGCAACGTTCGTCGTGATATCGGTGAAGGAAACATATTCCGCACCGCCAACGAGGCCGCCGGAGTAAGCGAAGGAGTTGCGGTAGTTTTCGGTGATGTCCAGCTTGCCGGAGAGCATCAGGTTCTTGATCTCCGCCTTCTTGTCGGCCGTGCCCTTGACATAGCCGAAGAGGCCGAGGTACGGAGCGCCGATTGACTTGTCATCGGAATCGAAGGTGATGCTCATGCCGGTGATGCTGTGGCCGTCACCGTCGAAGCTGCCGGTGAACGGCTGCTTCAGGGAGCCGATCGGGGTCCAGCTTTCAACGCTCGTCAGGTCGATGTTGGCCGTCAGCTTGCCGCTGATGCCGGTCTCACCGCTGTTGACCTTGCTCGCGAACCAAAGCAGCTGGCTGGCGTTGCCGATGAGGTAGACACCGTCTTCATCCTGGCTGGGCAGGACGTCGAGCTCGAGCTTGGCCGTCTTCGTCTTCAGGCCGTAGTTGGCGCTGTCGAAGCCGTAGGTGTAAGAGAGGATGATGGAGGTCTGACCCTGTTCGATGGGGCCTTCCTGCCAGGTCACATAGTTCGTGATATCCCGCTCGAGACCGTTGGCCAGCTTGGCAACGACCTTCATGCCGGAGGCGTCGAACGTCTCGCCGGCCTTATAGGTCATCTTCTCCGGGTTTTCCGTGACCTCAATGGACAGAATCTTCGAGGTGATGGCCATCATGTAGCAGGAGTCGTTCTTGTAGTAGATCGTGCCGGTGCTGTCTGCGATGGTGGAGCAGATACAGTACTGTGCCAGCGGAGCCTGCGGCGTGAAGATCTCGCTGTAGCCGGAATCCGTGGCCGTCTTCGGCTCGGTCTGGCCCGGGCGATCCATCAGGACGGAAATGCCGCCGGGGGTATAGTTGTAGGGGAGGTAGATGAACACATAGCCGTCGCCCGCGCCGTCGCCGTCGAAGTCCTTGTCGACATAGGCCGTGGAGACCATGGCCGAGGTCTGCGGATAGCCGATGATGCCGTAGGAATAGGCATAGCTCATTTCGCCAGTTGCAGTATCCAGATCAATGACCTCGATGCAGTGGCCGCCGTTCTGGGAGAACTGGCCCTTGCTGCCGGAAACGCCGAGGTAGATGCGCCCGTTGTAGACGGACGGCGTGCAGGTGGACATGATGGCACCGGGCTTTTCCTCACTGGTGTAGCCCTCGGCGTCCTTGAGCGCCAGAGACTTGAAGTCCGTGATCTTGCCGGTTTCCCAGTCGATGGCGGCATTGTAGATGTAGCCGCCCTTGGACGTGAAGAACACGCGGTCAGAATCCGGGTCGTGGGAAACGTTGGAGCGGATATCACCCTTGCAGCCGTAGTGGGAGTCGAGCAGCTTGCCTGTCAGGCGGTCGAAGACCAGCAGGGCGGAGGTGTTGATATAGTCGCCCTCGCCGGAGCCGTCGTCCGTGCCGACGATGCAGAGGTTATCCGTCACATAAGCGCCTGCCCAGTAGAAGCCGCCGACGCAGGCATAGGACCAGGAGGCGAGCTTGGCTTCATCCGTCTTCATCGGGTCCTCGTCCGTCACGGAGATGGCAACGAAGTTGCCGGGCTTGCTCTCGCCGTTCCAGAAGCCGACATAGATGTAGCCGTCGTGGTATGTCGGGGAGGTATTGGGCTGGCCGCCGAGCGGATCGGTGTAGATCCACAGGGATTCGAGCGTCTTGGCGTTGAAGGCCTGGATCTTGCCGCCGGACAGGCCGACAAAGATCATGCCGTCGGCATAGGTTGCCGGGTTGATGGAGAAGCTGGAGGTACCTGCCATCGTGCCCTCTGCGAGCACCTTGCCGGTGTTGACGTCGAGGCGCTTGATGGTGCTGCCGGTGTAGGTGATGAGGCCACCGTCCACCAGAATGGGGGAGCCGGGAGCGGCCGCCCAGCCTGTGCCGTACTTCGCAGCCCACAGCAGCTCACTGTCCTCACTTGTGTAGGGCGTGGGGGCGTTCGTGATGCCAAGGTGATCGCTGCCGTTGCGGAAGTTAGGCCATTCGGCGGGGAGATCCTTGACAAGGGTCGTGTTCTCTTCGGCTGCGGTCAGCGTGATCTTGAGCACTGGCTCGGCCGCGCTGGCAGTCAGGCTGCCCGACTTGCCGACATAGCCCTTCGCCGTTGCGACGTAGGTGTAGGCCGCGCCGTCCATCAGGGTATAGTCGCCGTTTTCATCCGGATAGATGCTGGTGTTGAACGAGTCATACATGACCAGCAGGGCGTTCTCCGGGTCAAGCTCTGCACGCACCTTGCAGATGGCGTGCTTCGTTGCCTTGACGGTGTAGGAGGTCGACAGGCCGTCTGCGTTGGAGACGACGACGGTCATGACGTTCTCGCCGTCCTGCAGGGTCCATTCGCCGGACTCCGCGCCGTTGTAGGTCACGGTGTAGCCGTCCTGATATGGCGTGGCGCTGAGCGTGATGGAATCTGCCGTCGTGTCGATGGTGTATTCCGCCGTGCGGTGCGAGAACGTCTCGTTCATGCGCGCGCCGGTCACGTTCAGGGCAGACAGGGTCGGAGTGCGGAACGAGGTGAGCGTGTAGGTCTGCGTATTGCCGTCAACGCCGACCGTCAGGGTGACGGTGTTCGGCTTGGCATCGCGGCTGAAGTTCGCCAGGCTCTGGCCGGAGGTCTTGCCGGACGTAATGGCCGTGGACTGGGTTTTGCCGTTATACAGATTCGTCCACTCGGCCTTGATGGTGGAGCCTTCCGGGGCATTTTCGGACAGCGTGGCCCACAGGAAGGCGCTGAAGCCGTCCGCATCGGGGACTGCAACCTGATATTCGGCCGTCTTACCGTCGAATTCCGGCGTGAAGGCATAGTCACCGGAACCGTTATAAGCGGTCAGGCGGAGCGCGGACAGGTAGGCGATCTTCTCACCGCAGCGGCTGCAGATGCCGTCTTCGCCGACATTGTGGCCGAGAGCCGGAATCTCTTCCGCCTTCGTCTCGCCGCAGGCCGTGCAGGTGTAGGTCTTGGAACCGGCCTCGGTGCAGGTCGCGTCGACCGTTGCGGTCACTTTAAACGTGTGCTCGCTCTGGCCTTCGCCCAGCTGCTGCCAGGTGAGGACGGGATAGCCGCTGTTGACCTTCTGCATGCAGGTGCCGTCAGCCTTGAAGGAAGCGCCGAGCTTCGTGACGAAGTCGGAGGCCTTCATGGCCTCTGCCGTCATCTCTGCGAAGACGGACGGATCGTGCATTGTGGAATAGTTCATCTTGCCGAGACCTTCGAGGCCGCAGGCGAGGTAGTAGACGTTTTCCACTTCGAGGTAGCTGTCCGTGGAATAATCCGCATGCATCAGACCGATCGCCGCACCGGCGTTGATCGTCTTCAGACCAAGGTCGGTCACGGTGCCGACATTGTAGCAGTTGTGAACGTAGCTCTGCTCATAGGTTCTCGAGGAGCTGGCGTCGAGCTTGCCGACCAGACCGCCGATGCCGCAGTAGTACTTGTCACTGTGGCCGGTGATCGCGCCGGAGTTGTAGCTGTCGACGATGTAGCTCGGGCCATTCGTGGCATCGGAGCTGCTGCCGACCGAGCCGACGAGGCCGCCGACATAGCAGTCGCCGGTGACGGCGCCGGTGTTATAGCAGCGGGTGAGGGCGGAGCCGTAGCGAATTTCGGCAAAGAGACCGCCGATTGCCTGCTTGCCGGTACCATATTCCACAAGGCTGATGGCTCCGGTATTGCCGCAGTCCGTTGCCTTGGTGGACTTGACCTCGGCACCGAAGCCGCCGACCTTGGTGCGGGCGGTGATGGCGCCGTTGTTCGCGCAGGCGGTGTAGGTCGTCGTCTCACTCTTGGCCGCGAAGCCGGAGACATAGTCGCCGTCCGTGGTCACGGTGCCGTTGTTGACGCAGCGCAGGAAGTCTGCATTCTTCACCGTACCGGCAAAGCCGCCGACATAGCTCCACGGATAGGGGGCAGAGCCCTTCTTCGCGGTGACGGCAACGTTCGTCGTGATATCGGTGAAGGAAACATATTCCGCACCGCCAACGAGGCCGCCGGAGTAAGCGAAGGAGTTGCGGTAGTTTTCGGTGATGTCCAGCTTGCCGGAGAGCATCAGGTTCTTGATCTCCGCCTTCTTGTCGGCCGTGCCCTTGACATAGCCGAAGAGGCCGAGGTACGGAGCGCCGACAGATTTGTCATTGGAATCGAAGGTGATGCTCATGCCGGTGATGCTGTGGCCGTCGCCGTCAAAGCTGCCGGTGAACGGCTGCTTCTGGGAGCCCATCGGGGTCCACGCTTCGGTCAGCTCGATATTGGCAGTCAGCTTGCCGCTGATGGCGGTATCGCCGCCGTTGACCTTCGCTGCGAACCACTGCAGCTGCTTCTCGCTGGCGATGCCGTAGACGCCGCTTTCGTCCTGCGTGGGGATCGCGGGGTCCTTTTCACCGCAGCGGATGCAGGCACCGTCTGCGCCGAAGGTGTGGCCGAGGGCCGGAAGCTCTTCCGTGCGGGTCTCGCCGTGCACGCTGCAGGAGAACGTCTTGACACCGGCCGTCGTGCAGGTGGGCTCCGTCGTGACGACGCCTTCGTCCCACTGGCAGGGCTGAGGTACCTCGCTCGTGAGAACGACCTTCGCCGTTGCGGGGGCGTAGCAGGCGTTCTCCGTGCCGTAGTTCGGGTCATAGCCCAGCAGGTAATAGGTACCGGCCTTCAGCGAGGCCGTGTCGAGCGTGTAGCTGCTGCCTTCGCTCGTAAGCTCCTGCTGCTGTTCCCAGTTTTCATTGTAGAGCTTCACATTGAGACCGGTGATCGGCTCAAAGGACTCCGTGCCGCCGTCGGACACGGACTTGGTGTCATACTTCTGCGTTTCGAATGTGATCTTTTCACCGACCTTGGCGGTGTAGTCGTCCTTGTCAAAGCGGGCGAATGCGCCGTAGGTCCAGAAGCTCCAGTTGGAGAACATGGCCAGATCGATCGTGTCGTTGTCGGACAGCAGAATGTAGTCTGCCGTGGAGCCCCAGCCCGCAGACATCAGGGGATAGACGTGGTTGCGGTAGTACATGAGGTTCTCGTCATGGCCCCAGAAGTTCTGCATGTACATGGACGTGGCGCTGCCGGAGATGAGCAGCGCATTCAGCGTATCCTTATAGGAGCCGCCGAGCATGTCATTCACGCCTTCGCCGCTGCCGGTGAATTCCAGCAGGCCGGATGTGCCCTTGCCGCAGTCCTTCTCGGCCACGCCGAGGTAGTAGCGCTCGAGCATATAGATGTAGAGGTGCAGGAGCGTCGGGCGCTGCACGATCTCGTTGTCCGTATAGCTTCCGGAGCCGTTCTCCGTGTGGTAACGGTTAAAATCGTCCAGACCGTACAGGGACAGAGGGAAGTACGGGACCTTGACCTCCAGATGCGACAGGATGGTGCCGCCGTCGTCCTTGCCGATGATCGGTGCGCCGTCGCTCGAGATGGTCACATAGACGGTGACGGAGGCCTGGTCGGTCTCGTCATAGCCGTACTGGTTCTTGCCGCCGTCCTCCACAGCCTCGACCGTGATGGGAACGACAGCCTCAGCACTGCCGCCGTCCGTGCAGGTAGCGGTGATGCCGATGCGGAATTCCCCTGCCTCGGCAGAGGTGAACTGCAGCGTATTGTCCTTGATATAGACCTTATCGCCGTAATCCGCCTTCAGCGCGAAGCTGAGAGCGTGCCCGTTCGGGTCGGTGAACACCGTTCCGAGCGGGAGTTGGTACAGTGCGCCGACCTTGACGGGATCGGGCGCCGGGGTACTTACCGTGATGTCACAGTCCGCCGCGAAGACCGCGGGGATCATCGACAGAAGCATGGCAAGCACCAGCAGGATGCTCAGGATTCTTTTCATGCTGCTTTCCTTTCTTTTGGGGAAGCCATTGAGGATACGATTAGTGGCTTCCCGATTTTATTTATCCTTAGACCGTGTTCGGTCCAAAAGATCAGCGCAAAGCCCAACGGGCGGGCCGCAAAAAAACAGCCTGACAGGAAACTACATGGGAGCCATGGAGTTTTTGGCAAGCTGCTGCATCGTGGGGCGGGTCGGCGGCACCCGACCCGCCCACAGGAGGAGAACACCCGGTCAAACGCAGCGGGAACGCATCCGCTGCCCCGAATCGGGTACAAAAAAACGGCTGAAAGGATAGATAGACTATCCCCTCAACCGATTCGGGCTATGGAAATCTCCCAGTAGGTCTTCTGAGTTG
>ERZ773187.1744-NODE-1744-length-15602-cov-2.362642_pt1 | contig 15602 bp, 13 predicted proteins | sample MGYA00511242_ERZ773187 | MGnify/ENA primary metagenome ERZ773187 (study PRJEB29015, sample SAMEA2737744) | human gut metagenome | biome: human gut; feature: human-associated habitat; material: faeces | place: China | collected 2012 ... | reverse complement strand
TCATTCGTCTTGATGTCCGGCGCTTGCCGTCGTGTCTTTGCGGTCAGATGCCTTGTGTACTTTCTCCAGCACTTCCCTTAAAACCGGTGGGACGGGCGCGCCCATCTCGGCGGCGTTTTCCAGAATGCTGCCCAGCTCCGTGGCAATGTACCAGGTCAAAACGACGGGCGTCAACAACATATCGTAATCAAACGGCAGTTGCAGGCCAAGCACATGGTTGATCACCAAACCCAAAAAGATATCGGTCAGAACACTTACACAAATCAAGATCGGAATGGTGCTGCCACCCTTGTGCCATAGCCCTTTCCGCGCCTTGCTGGAATTCCATGTTTTCTCCTTAACGGCCAGCGCGGTGCCTGTCACACAATCCAGCAGCATACAAATTGCATACAAAACCGCCAGCCACCCCAGCCAACCGTGCAGGGCAGCCCACAGCCCGAACGCACCGACACTCGCCAGTTTTTCCACAGTGTTTACTTGCATGATTTTAAATTCCTTTTCTCACAAAACTTCTGTTATTTGATCTATTATTTAAAGAGAATCAAGTTCAATAAATGTAAACGTCCACTATTTATATACAGTATAGCTGGATTCATAACACAGTGCACCAGACACACAACTATTTTTGCTCTTTGATTGGTGTTTCTAATTTTTTGAATTGAGATTTACAATTCGCTGTAAACGTTCTCTGTATATAGTGAACGTTCAAATTCAGCCAATTGGCAAAAAACGAAAGAAGGTAAATTTATGCTTTTTGAAGGTATTAATCGCATTTATCGTGATTATGGGGTGTTTGACTATCCCCGGTCTGGTGGGTCTCGCCATAATGGTATGGACATTGATGGCGTGAATAGTTTTGTCATTCGCATGCCGAGCTTTAATGGTAAAACGATTTCCGGCACGGTGACTCGCTCCCGAATCGTTACTGACCATAGTGATTCCACTTGGGAATGGGGCTATTATGTTACCGTTAAACTGAGTACCCCGCAGACTGTCGATGGAACCGCCATTCACTATTTGACCTTTGCACATAATGCAAGAAACCTTGTTTCTGACGGGGATACTGTCACCACGGGTACGCCGCTTGCTATTGCAGGCAAAACTGGCAATGCTGAAGGTGAGCATATCCACTGTCACCTTCAGGCTCGCAACGTAAACAATTCCGGCGCGTATAATCCTGTGGGCTTTTCTGGCATTCGAAACGAAAAAGGCGAGTACAACATCAAAACATCCGGGAGCATGCAGAAAATTGAACTCGGCCCGGTTTTGAATTCTCAAGCATCGGCAATTTGGAACAAAGCAAAGGCTCTCGGCGTAACCTATGCGGCCTTTTATGCCGATCCTGATAATTCGCGCCAGATTATTCAGTTGGGGCCTGTTTCAAATTCTATGGCATCTACCCTTTATTCCTATGCGGTCAATGAAATGAAAGTCTCTTATCGAAGTTGGTATATCTAACGATGCTATGGCTATAAGACAAACCCGCACGATAGAGTACTGTACTGCCATTAAGATGCAATGAACAAAGATGCGCCCTGTCGAAGACACAAAGCTTCGACAGGGCGCATCTTTGTCTGCATTGTGATATCCGTCTCCACTTTGTCGGAACATTTAGGCGGCCTATGGCAAAGCAAAGTTAACAGCGAAGCCAAAAAGACGTGTGGGTAGAATCTTGTAAAATGTTGCGGTGAGCCGGTGGTGTTCCGCCTACCTTTTAAGGCAAACCAACCCCTGCGCCTTGGCCAACCACTACGTCTCTTGCTCAATTCCCAAAAAGCAAAACGGCAGATACTCCCAGGACACATTACTCTGGACGCTGATTCTGTACGGGCGCTCGCCCGGCATGAATAGAATTTCCCCGACCTGCGCGGAGGACGGCAGATAGTAGGTGAGGGATACCGTCGCTTCACTGCTTGGCGCTGCGGCGGATTCCGGCGTACCCGCATACAGGGAACTGGAATCCTGCTGCGAAAGCAGCGTGACGCGATAGGCTGCGCCGGCCAAAGGATATTTGATCGGGATGGCTTCTTCCTCATGTGTTTCTATCTGCACCGGCTGCAACAGCCCTGTGCAATCCAGATGCTGCCCAAACATTTCCAATAGAACTTTTTCAAACACCTCTTGCGAATAGTAGGGGATGCCTGATTGGTAGACCAGCGGCTGTATTTTGCCTTGCGCAGTCAAATACAGTATGGTTGCAGAAACTGCGTGGTAGATGGTGTCGTCTGCCGCAAGAGTGCTTTTACTTTCCATTGCAACAAAGGTGGACGGCGCTAACCAGAGCAAAAGCTGGCTGTCTTCCAGAAAGCGGGCCAGATGTTCGGCCGCCTGGATGTTCTCTATGCGCCCGGCTGACGTTTTATAGGTTCCCCAACCATTTCCGCTGGGCGCAATGGCCATGCCGTAATAGCTGAAATCTCCCATAGACGTTCTGACATCCAGCGTATAGGGTGCCATCGGCAAGCCGGTGGTCATATCCGTTCCGCCGGGAATATATATATTTCCGGTTTGTGATTGTCCTGCTTCCAACTCCAAAGGAAATTCCAGCTGATTTTCCCCGAATGGCCAGGTTTCGTGTACAGGGCAGGAGTCTAACGATATCTGATCCGCATGAAGTTCCCAAAGCCCTGTTTCCCGCAGTGCTACGATCGCATCCTCTGGCAACAGGACCGGCGTCGATGCATCCTCGCCATAAAACTGATGGTTTGGATACAAAAAGATTGTTTCGATCGTGAGAGGCTGATCTGTATAGTTGGTGATTGTTATTTCGGCATAGAGAGCCCAATTGGGATTGTCCGGCTGGTCGTATAGTTGCTGATAACAGCTCCGCTCTGGTGAAACTGAGACTGCGAGCGGTTCGGCCGTCGGTCGCGGCTGAGCAGTGGCAGAAGGCGATGAATGTGTTTGACTGACAGACAAATGCGAAGAATTGCTACACCCAGCGAGAATAATTGTGGATAATATGATTGCCATCATTCTACTATGTTTTCTTCTCATCTACATTCTCCTTTGCATTCTTTTTGAAATTGTTCAGAAGCTCTTTTGTTTTGCTGTAAAGAAAGTTGCTCGAATAATCTAATAAAATTATATCGGTTCCGGCTGATCACGTCAACCATGTGGCGGATTCTGTGCTGATCTTAACTGTTATATTGCAGTGTTTTTGTCTTTGTCCCAAGCCTCTTTGATTTTTTGAAGCGCTTTGATTTTGGTTTGGTTGATGGCTTGCCGGGTTTTGTGCTTTTGCCGTGCAACTTCGGCAACGGATCGCTGTTCAAAGTAGATGGCATAAACGATTGCAAACTCGTACTCATTCAAAACCTTATGCAAGTCTTGAAGAGTCAATTGGTCATATTGGTCACATGTACTTGTCTTCTGCGCATACTCAAGGGCTTGTGGAAGCGTAGCATCTTCCAGGTAAGAAGTACCCCGTTCTTTTGCCTTTTGTTTTGATAGCGCTATATATTCGTTTTTCACCGAATTGGCTATGTAACGAGTGACGGTGGCATCATCCGTTGAAGACAAGCGGCTCGTATCCCATGTTTTCAACATTGAGAGCAAAAAGCATTGCAAGTCTTCAAAGCTGTCCTCCCTGTGCAGGAAGAATGCATACCGCTTTATGAGCGGTTTGAACTTTTCGACAAGTTCTAAGGCAGCGTTAGCGTCGCCACCTTGATAGTCAAGAATTTGTTTGTGAATCTCTGCAGGCATTTTTCTCTACTACCCCTTGGGGTAAAGAGAAAAACACTGCAGATTTGTAAAGCACTCTAAACAGAAAGGCGGTTAAAATAGGTGCCTGAATGGTATTGGCTATACCATAAAGCCCTGTACAAACAGGAATCATATTGGTATTCAAGCGCGCTTACAGCACATTTGATACTATAGTTTTAAACGCCTTCTTTTGAATACCTTTTCCCTGCATGTTCCTCATCGTTTCTTATTGCAGAACCGTCAAATTGGTGTCGGACACATAACAGATGCTACCGCTTGCGGAATCTGTATTGATAGCTTTGATCATCAACACTTTGCCTCCATTAACGCTTACGCTGATAGGGCGCACATTTTCATCTCGAACGATGTTATCGACACGGCCAACCAATACATCGTCCACATAGATTTCTACACTTATGTTTGCGTCACGACTTGTGTCGTCAGACGTCAAAATGTTGGCCTCGAATGTATCATACCGACCATCAAGCTTAAATTTTGCCCATGCTTCCTGCCAAGGGTCAAACTTATAGGATACACTGTGCGTTGTTCCGTACAAATCACGGACGGAAGCCACCTGCTCACATCGCTCGCTGTCTAACAGTTCCAGGTTGTCTAAGCGTTTGGTTTCCACCTCGTCTAAGTACCCCTGCGCTACAACTGTATCGATCTCGTCCATCGAGTAAGTGTTCAGCAAAACAGATTTTAAATTTTCAACCTGTTCTTGTAGCGCGGCATTTTCACTTCGTAATGTCTGCGTCTCAGAAGTGAGCGCGGCGTTTTGATCTTTCGTTGAGTTATATACGTTGATCAACTGCTCGGTGATTGCGACCGTATCACCAGACTGTGCCAAATCAGCAGCCTGAGCGTCATCTCCCAAGGTAGAGATAACATTTACAATGGTTTGCTGCGAGGCGTTTTGCAGACTGGTCACTTGGTTTTTAAGATTGGCCGACATCTGCGCTTGGAAAATTCCAAAAAAAGCGCCTACCGCTCCAAAAATCGCTGCAAGTGCTGTGGCAATGTTTTGGACTTTTTTCGCTTTTTCCTCTGTTTTCATCGTGGCGATTCCTCCTTTTTACCTATCGACCGTAGTCTATACCCAACTTGTAATACCGTTTCCAAATAATCGGCCAAGCCGAGTTTCTTCCGCAAAGTGTGAATATGCATATCTAGCGTGCGCGTTTTTACATTCGGGGGCAAATTCCAGATATTAGTTAATATTTCTTGGCGCGAAAGTACTTGACCCTCGTGCAGGATCAGGTAACAGAGAAGGCGATATTCCATTTTTGCCAAGCGGACAAATTTTCCTTGCGCCAGAACTTTATGGGTTAACAGTTCCACACGGATTGGTCCATAGATTAGCGCATCTTGTTCAACCGGCGGCATCCAAGATCGATCCTTTCCACTCGTAACAATCCCGCAAATATCCCCACAAGGTTGCAGTTCCAAGCAACACGACAACCAACAACAGAAGGATCACCCAGGCATTATTATAGGGGAGGCCCTCCTCGCCGGCATATCCTTGCGTTGTCAAGAAATTGGCCGAATGGAACAGCGGCCAGAACCCCAGCCACTCGATGCCGCCCTCCATGCCCGAGAGGCTCAACAGCGCGGGCAGGCAGTACCCCACGGCGCTGACGAACAGCGCAGGCAGCAGGTTGCCGAACACACGGCCCAGTGTGAGGGTAATTGCGCCCATGCAGAGGCAGGCGGCGATTCTACACACAAACCAAAACAGCAGCACGTCGGACAACGTAAACAGTGCGGGCAGGCTCTCAAACTCCGAAATGCTCATGGCCGGGGCAAACATCGCAGGCAAACCGTAGTCCCGCAGTACCTGAATGAGATGTGGCAAGCAGGAAGTTGCCGCGATGCCCACTGCTACGACAGTACTAACTAGAAGTTTCGCCCGTACCGTTCGTTTACGGCCCAGCGGCGTTGTGCAGAGGATGGTCTCCATGCCGCCGCGGCGCTCCATCGAGAACAGCCCGGAAAAGCAGAGCGCACAGGCCAATCCGGCCAGCAGCGCATCTTGCACATCAGCCTGACCAGTGAAGCCGAACAGTTCCTTGTATCCGCTTTCATATACCAGCCAGGCGCCAGGGTGTTCTTTCAGATAGTAGTTGATGTTCTGGTTGATGACTTGGCTGTAGACGCTGTACTTTTGCTGCAAGGCCAGCATTGCATCGCTGGACAGCTCCCCGGCCGCCACCTTCCGCTGCACTTCGAGCATCGGGGCAAATTCTTCTCCCTGCTCCTCCAGCCAATCATAGCTTTCTTGGGTGAACGGCCCGGAGGTATGTTTCATGTAATAGGCGTAGTAGATCTCATCCGGCCCGATGTAGCTCTCGGCGGTCACCCCCTGGTAGATGCCAAACCCGGCGAACGCCGCCAGCACCAGCGCCGCGCCGTTGAGAAGCAGCAGCTTGCGGGCTTCTTCCTTATAAACAGAGGTCGCGTGCGTCTTGTGCCGCAGCCCCAGCAGGAACCCGCGCTTTGACGCAGACAGCAGTTGCGCGCGCGCAAACACCCAGCAAAAAGCAAAGGTCAGAACCCCGCCATACACAACCGCCGCCGTCCACTCGACGAGCGGCAGGCCGATTGGCGAACCAAACCAAAACAGATTGCGGTAATTTCCCAAAAGTTCGTTGGTTTGCAGCAGGCTGGCTAAATTGGCGTATTTAATCACATTCAGCCGGCTGGTGGCCGGAATCGCGGCGCGGATGCCAAACATCACAAGCGGCCCGGCCAGGGCGGCCGCCCATCCGGCAGCCGCCCGGCGGGCAACGAGTGCCGCCAGCATGACCCACAGCCCCATGACAAACGCGCCGGCCCACTTGGCCAGCAAAAAGCGGAACAGGTACTGCCCGACCGTGATCTGCATCGTGCAGCGCATCAGGGCGGGCACGCTCTGGATCGTGCGGGTCAGCGGGCCGAGGCCGAACGTCGCGGCGCAGTAGGCGAGGTTGACGCCGTACAGCAGCGCAAGCACGGCCAGCAGTGACAACGCAAACGCGCCGAGCTTGGCCAGCGCCGTTTGCAGCCGTCCGCCGGGCAGCGAACGAACCAGTGACAGCAAGCCGCTGTCCCGCTCCTGCCGCACGAGCAGCAGCGCCTGCACGAGCATCGACACCAGCAAAATCAAATCGGTGAAAGCATAGGAGATCGCAGTGTACAGACCTTTTTGCGGGTAATAATCAATGGCTGTCTCGCCCAAACCGGCGCACACCGCCGCCGTAACTTCAATGTTTTTCAGGTCATACCCGGTCTCATCGTTCTGGAAAATCGAGATGCCCGCCAGCTGCCCGGCCTTGGTCTGCACGCTGTCGAGGAAGTCGCCGTACCCGGCCACCGTGTCGTACTCGCTGACCAGTTGGGAGAGCAGCGCATAGTCCAGCGACAGGCTGTCGGTGTACAGCGTGTAGGTTTTGTCGTGGTAGGTCTGTTCCCAGGCGTCGAACAAATCTGCGTTCTGCTCACGGTAATACTGCAAGGTCACGCTGTTGCCATAGGCGAGGTCGCGGTAGTAGTTTTCGAGCCGCAGCAGCGACTCGGTTTCGTCGAGCTTGCCGTGCAGAAAGTCACCCTTGGCGGCCATGTCCGAACTCTGGGCAGCCAAATCAGCCCCCACGGCGCGGTAGGCCGCGGCGGGGGGCTGATTGGCGGTAGGGCGGGTGCCCATCCAGAGCAATAGAGGACTTGATTTGAATTGGTATCAGATTTCTCCTTTTCGCAGTGAATGAAATGGATTGGCAACTGCAACACTGAGCATGTTTTAACACATACAACTAAAAAAGATTACTGCCAAGAAGCAGGTCTTGATAAAATTATGTTTACGACGAAAGACAACTGATTGTGAGATACACTTGCTCTTCAAACAAGCAAGGCTTCATTCATTATGTGCAACTCGGTTCATTTTATCAGATTTGCACACGGATACTGGATAAGCTTTGTGTTGTCCCCGTTTTCAGCATAAATCTGAGCAATGACGTTTCCTGTTTCGTTTGCAAAAAGACGGTAGTTTGTTTCCGTGCCCATATCCAATCGGACGGATTGCCATGTGGCTGTTTTTAGGTTATACAAAACAAGATGAGCAAAATCCTTTTTCAAATATGCCTGCTGCTCGGGAAATGTGCTAAACAGAAGCCATTCCTCGGCAATCGGATGTGGGGTCAACAAATAACAGGGGGTGCACTGTGGAATGGGTAGCCGCGAAAATTCTGTGTCTTCCTTTTGTAAAACGGTAAAATAGGGTGCACTCCCGCAATTGTACCACTTTATAAAAAAGGTTTGATCTTGAATATAGAGTTGGTCCGCCGTATATTGCGCGTCTTCATATTCCGGCAATGCTAGATTCTTCCTCCACAAAACCGACCCGTTTATTGAATTGCACTGCAACCAATTGCTTCCGTCCATTTCTTTCATTAAATAGTATAAATAGGTTCCATCTGAGGCAATGGCGGTAATTTGTGGAGGCCTTTCTAACGATAGATTGGCGGTGTTAAAAATTTCAAGTAGCCTCTCTGTGGATCTGTTCCACAGCAGGACCATTTGCAATTGTGAATCGGCTGTTACCAGAAATGCTGCTGTGTCCTGATCAACTTTAGCAAATCCAACCAATGGCGTTGCCGCAGCGGCATCTCTTAAAAGCGTTTCCGTTGTACCTGTGACAAGATCTGTCATAATAATGCTCACGGTTCCATTACGGAAAGGGAACGAATACAATGTTTGGCAATCAAACAAAAACGGATCCACAGAGGAAATGGGAGAGGTATTCGTTCTTCTGATGAGCCTTGTGTCGCCGCTTTTGTAATCGGCTGTGACCAAAAGCTCTTCAAACTCTTCCTCTTGGGCCGCATTTGAAAGTGTACGCGCATTTTGTATCCAATAACAAGAAATAATGTTATTGTCCAAGAAGCCGATCACCTTTAAGTCTGTTCTGCCTATTGTATCAATCTGACTGTACATATCTACAGCTTGCGATGTAATAATTTCGCCGTGGATCGTCACCAATCGATCAGAAGTATGCCAAACTCGCCAGAAAAAACAAATTGTGACACCTAAAACAATGACTATAGATAGAACAAAATATAATTTTTTTGATTGCACTGTACCCGTCCCTTTATGGAATAACCTATCATGGTTCATAGTAGAGTTCCTTTTTGACGCGCTACATTTCAAGCCGCAAAATAGTCACAGGTGGAATATACGACCGAAGAATTGATGTAATATTTGCCCGAGGAATAAGAACTAGAAGACTGTTGATTTGTTACATCAGGATCAGTTACCTGGATTGTTGCATTAGAAAGGTTATATCCGCTAACGCTCATAAAATGGCCGGAACTAATATTAATTGGCCATTTGCTCGTGTCATTATAGCTGGTCCGCTTTGTTCCTTGAATGGCACCTGTATGTAAGATTGGAGGGTTATTGTTGCTAATTACGCTGGCCATCATATTCAGCATTTGTTGGGAAGATGTATATGCACCATTTTTCCACAAAGCCATATAAACAACCCCTGTAGGGTCACCGCCTTCTCCATACAAGCTAGTATTAATATAGTAAAACATCTTCGAAATCTCAAAGATGCCATTGGTTGGACTGTAACAATAGGTGGCCGGTTTACTAGCATCACTCATTTCCGACATAATTGTGGACAAATTTTTCACAAGACCATAATGAGCCAGTGTTTGTCGCACTGTAGAGGGACCACAGCTAACACCATTAGGTTGGCGCGTATGTGGGACATAAATTGTCATACTATTACTTGCCCGGGTTAAGGCAGACGGTCCAGAATCGCGAACACTCATTAAATAATCACACTTTTTCTTGGCGGCCTCTTTGTAAGCGTTTGAATAAGTTGGATTATCCAATATTTCCTGTAAGGTATCCTGTAAGGTAGGCGGGTTACTATTTTCAGCGTAGGGTTCTGCTGCAAATGCACAAACCGTAAAAGTACAACTGAACATTAATGCGAGTAATAGTGAAAAGAAGTTTTTCATAAATAACCTTCTTTCTTGTTCGTGTTGCGTCAGTTATTGTATCTTTGCATATGGGTGTTCTATCCATAGAGGCGGGGTTACTTCTTGGTTTCATTAGGATCTCTTGTTAGAGCTTCCGGCCGCTTGGGCTGATAGTTCCAGCCATAGCAGTCCACAGCGCCGCTGCGTTCCCGTTCCACCATCTTGTGCAGTGCCGAAGCCAGCGCTTCGGTGAATCGGTTGTCATTCTTGTTCATGGGTAAAACCTCCATTCTGTATTTTTCCTGCAATCAGCATACTGGCCGCCAGGGTAACGGCCGCCGCTGCAGTTTTACTAAGCCAAACTCCCCAAGGGAGGAGTGGAAGCACGCTGAAAGCTACTGCCAATACGAGCAGCTCCCACATCATCCGCTTCCGATTTCGATCGAGTTCTGCTGGCGTCATGGCAATGTGGGGGTCATTGCAAGGACCTGCCAGGCCAATCACAAGACAGGCGATCATTCCCACCAGTGAATGCCCCACCACCGGCCATCCGGCTGTAATCTGCGGGTATAAGAACAGACCGCACAGAACGATCAGCGAAGAATTTATCAGGCACCGTATAGCCGAGCCCGCATGGTGACCGCCGACGCGGTGCCGCAGGCTGGTAAAGACAACAAAGAACAGAACGGTGGAATATACATCCGAGACCAGGAGACCGATCAAAAACAAAATCGGATAAAAGACTGCCGCCAGCAACCGGCGTTGTAATCCGTACACAGCCCACTCGTAGTCCTGCGCCGGGATCAGTTTTTTGGCCACAAAAAAGGATGCTATTTTCTGAGCCGGATGGAGCATAACCGCTTCACCTCTTTGGCTTAAAAATAGCATCCTGTTTGCGAGTTGGCAAGGAATATGTCCCGAAACGTTCAAAATATGTCCCGAAATGACATGCGTAGAAAAATCAAAGGGATTTTTGTGTAATTTGATCGTGCTCCGGCGCAGGCGAAATAGTCTGATGAAACAGTACCGTGGAGAACTGGAACCAGCCGTCCTGGCACAGAATGGCCGGACAGGCGCCATGATCTGCCAAAATGGAGACGATGTTTTGCAGTCCATATCCATGCGCAAGTGGATCGGCCTTGGTCGTTACAGGCAACCCATTTTCCATTACGGGCGCTTTGTCAATGGTATTCATCACGGAAAGAATGGTTTTCTCCTCCGAACACTGAATCTTGACGCGAATCAATCGTGTTCCCTTCTGCGTCTTGCACGCCTCGATTGCGTTATCCAGCAGGTTGGAAAGTACCACTACCGTCTCTTTGTTGGAAAGCGGGAACTCGGCAAGATCGTTGATGGCAAAATCCACTTGAATCCCCAGTTCACAGGCCTGCGCATACTTTTGGTTCAAAATGGCGTCCACCACCGGGTTGTTGGAATGGACAGCCAACGCATCCAATTGACCTGTCTCGGAGATTTCCGCCAGGTACTGCCTGGCGGCCGCCAAATTTTCCTCCTGCAGCAAACCGCCGAGAACCGAGAGATGGTGTTTGAAATCGTGGGTCTGCTTACGTTGGGCGGTTTGGGCCTCCAGCAAAACCTGCGTTTTTTCCAATTGAGTTTCGAACTGGTGTTGGAGTGCCACGTTTTGCTTTCGCTCCTCGGCTTCCTGCTCAATGTGGTGCAGCAGGCCCATCAAAACAGCGTTGGCGGCCACCAATCCCAGTGCGTTTACGATGGCCCAGTGACTGACGCTGTGGTCTTTGGCCGTTACCTGGAAAAGAAATGTTATGGTTCCTAGTGACACCAGCGGAAAAACCAGCATAGCCAAAAAGCCGGATACTGAAATTTTCTCAATTTTTGTCCATGACTGCGCAAATCGCCAAATGGCAAAAGAAACCACAAAGATAACAATATAAGAGAACAATGCACAAATCATATAAAGCTGCGGGTCAGCAAATATCTGCTCTCGCGGCATCCCCACCCAGTTGCAGAACAGAAAGATGGCTGCCGTATCCAGGGCCAGCATAATGACATAGCTGAAAACTGCACACAAGCATTGCGTCAGAATCTTGCCCTCATAGCAAGCATGGCAAAAGACGGTGAACACCATGACTAGCAGAATCGCCTTGATCGGGAATTCCCTGATAACGGGCACCACGGTGATGAGATAGCCTGCGGCCAATGTTCCCAGGAATGCCAACACCAACTGCCGCTTTGCGCAGGTCCGTCGGAACAACGCGGTACACAACAGCAGGCAGGAAATATGTCCAATCAAATCCACGGTCAGTAAGGATATTTGTTCGATCATAAAGCGCCCACCCATAAGTTGTATGTCTGCATAATTTCGTTGCTGTTCTGTTTGCTGACCGGGAGGTCCGTGCCATCGGTCAAAGTCAGATGGGTTCGGTTGAGAAAGCAGATATGCCGCATGTTGACCAGGATCGTCCGGTACGTTCGCAAAAAGCCCTGAGTGCCGAGCCGTGCTTCCACATCACCGAGCGATTCATTGCAATCATACGAAGCTCGGTTGTTGTTTTGAAGGTGGTACGTTACCTTGCGCTTCTGTCCCTCGACATAGAGAATGTCCTCAAACTTGACCATCACATTGCCTGCGTCGGTGACAATGGCATACCGCAGGTGTTTTTCCCGCACCTTCTTGACGGCCTCGCTCATCACCCGGTCAAAAGCCTGCTCCAGGTGGTTTTTGAGCAGATACCGAATCGCGTCCACCTCATAACCGAACGGAGCATACTCCACATACTCCGAGACAAAGATCAGCACGATTTGTGGATTGGTAGCTCGCAGCTGCGAGGCGACTTCAATGCCGTTCGTGCTATGCAGATCGACGTCCAATAACGCGATGTCATACGGTGAGGTGATGCTTTTCAGCAGCTTTTCACCCGATTGATAAAGATCGAGTCTGTATTTGACATTAATCTTTTTCAAGTAACCCCTTGTCAATGTCTCAATTTTTTGAAGCCACAACTGGCTGTCATCACATATGGCAATTCTGAGCATACGATGATTTCCCCCTGGCTGGAATGCCAAACAGCACCGCAAACAGCGCTGCCGCGCTGTGCCGGACAAGCGAGGTGCTGTTTTTCCATTTTACCTTGTGTCAGCTCGGTTTGTAAAGTCGTTTGTGCGGTATTATGAGTTAGTATTATGGGTCATTCTGAGAATTCTGCAAAAGGAGCTGCCTGGCCCGATGAATGCGGGTTTTGACGGCCGCGGCGCTGCTATTTGTTATGTGCGCAATCTCCTTGATGGAATACCCCTGCACACGCAAAATCAAGGCGGTGCGGTAAACGGGTGGCATCTCATCGAGGCTTTTCAACGTTGTTTCCAACCGCATTTTGGTTAATACGACATCCGCAGCATCTTCATGTAGGGATGCTGGTTCCACATCCACCGCGTCATAAGATAACGCACTTCGGCGATCCCACTTGCGCATGAAGTCGATGGTGCGATTCCGTGTGACCATGCGCAGGTAATAGGCGAGCTGTTTGGCGTTGTCCGTGCGGATGGAATCGATCTTCTCGATCAGCTCGAGGCAGGTCTCGTGCAGCGCATCCTCGGCAAGTTTATCATCATGGGTGATGGCGCGCGCCACCTGGTACATCATCCCGTAGTAGGTGGTGTAAATTTCGGTGAATTTATCCTTCTGCTCCTCAGTGTCGAGAAGGCGCAGCAACAGGAGCGCGTGAAGTTTCGCGTGCCGCGCTCGGTGCAGGACGCCATTCCCATCCGCCGTATCTGGTCGGATGGGATTTTTTTGTGCGGAAATCAATATTCAAAGACGTGGTCGTTTACCGACATCAACTATGCCATTGCAGGCAAGGACGACAAAACAGCGATGTTCCTGGATTACTCCGAGCTGCTCAACGCTTTGGACTCCGGCGCATCAGCCAAAATCACGCTGTGTAACCGCCGTGTCAATAAGGCAGAGTTTGAGCGCTCGGTTCTTCTGCCAATGAAAGGCGATGCGCTGGACGAATACCGTCGCGAGTTTAATGAAATGCTACTTGCACAGGCGACGGGCGGCAACAGCATCGTGCGGGAACGCTATCTAACCGTGAGTGTGGTGAAGCGCAGCATTGACGAGGCCCGCGCCTATTTTGCGCGGGTCGGCACCGATCTCGTCACACATTTTGCGGCGCTGTCCTCGGTGGCAACGGAACTGCCTGTGAACGACCGTCTGCGCATTTTCCGCGACTTCTTCAAAGCCGGGCAGGAGCCTGCCTTTGAGTTTAACATCGCGGAAAAGGCCAAGCGCGGGCAGCATTTCAAGGACTGGCTCTGCCCCGACAGCATGGAGTTTGCCGCCGACCATTTCAAAATCGACGGCCGATTTGGGCGTGTGCTCTATTTGCAGGATTTCGCCAGTTATCTGAAAGACAGCTTTGTGTCAGAGCTATGCGACCTTGACCGCGACCTGATGCTGTCCATCGACATCCTGCCCGTGCCGACCGACGAGGCCGCCCGTCAGCTGCAAAATACGCTGCTGGGTGTGGAAACGAACGCCGCCAACTGGCAGCGCCGCCAGAACGCCAACAACAACTTTTCCGCCGCGATCCCATATGACATGGAACTGCAGCGCAAGGAAACCAAAGAAATGCTGGACGATTTGACCACCCGCGACCAGCGCATGATGTTTGGCCTTGTCACGCTGGTGCATCTGGCCGACAGCAAGCGCCAACTCGACAGCGACACCGAAACGCTGCTCTCGGTCGGGCGCAAGCATCTGTGTCAGCTTTCTACGCTGCGCTGGCAGCAGCGCGACGGGCTGGACACCGTGCTGCCCTACGGTGTGCGGCGCATCCAAGCGCTGCGCACACTGACGACCGAAAGCACCGCCGTGCTGATTCCGTTCCGCGCGCAGGAGATCATGCAGGCGGGCGGCATCTACTACGGGCAGAATGCAGTCAGCAAAAACAGGATCGTGGCGGATCGGCGCTTGCTTTTGAACGGCAACAGCTTTCGTCTTGGTGTTTCTGGTTCCGGCAAGTCTATGTCTGCCAAGGAGGAGATCGTGCAGATTGCGCTGGCGACCGAGGACGATATTCTCATCCTCGACCCCGAAAGCGAGTTCGGCCACCTGACCCGTGCCCTCGGCGGCGAGGTCATTCAAATCTCCGCCGCGTCCGATACGCACATCAACGCGCTGGATATGGACAAGGAGTACGGCGACGACCGCAATCCGATCATTGCGAAAAGCGAGTTTGTGCTTTCGCTGTTTGAGCAGCTGGCGGGCAGCCTGACCGCCGCCGAAAAGTCGATTTTGGGTCGCTGCACGGAACTTTTGTACAAGCCCTACCTTGACCGCGGCTACACCGGCACACCCCCGACGCTGAAAGACTTTTACCGCCTGCTGAAAATGCAGCCGGAGACCGAGGCGCAGGGGTTGGCGCTTTCGAGCGAACTGTTTATCACGGGCACGCTCAACACCTTTGCGCGGCACACCAACGTGAATACCAGGGCGCGAATCATCGACTATGACATCCGAGAGCTGGGCGAACAGCTGATGCCCCTGGGAATGTTGGTAACGCTGGATGCCATCTACAACCGCGTCATCCAGAACTGGAAAGCCGGCCGGCGCACCTGGATCGTCTGCGATGAGTTTTACCTGCTGTTCCGTTACGAGTACAGCTCCAACTTTTTCTACAAACTCTGGAAGCGTATCCGCAAATATAACGGTCTGATCACCGGCCTGACGCAGAACGTGGACGAGCTGCTGCGCTCCGATACGGCGCGGCTGATGCTGGCAAACTCGGAATTTCTCATCATGCTGAACCAGAGCGCGACCGACCGCGGGGAGTTGGCAAAGCTGCTGAACATCTCGGACACGCAGTTGGGGTACATCACGAACGTACCGGCCGGCTGCGGTCTGATCCGCTGCGCAGGCAATCTTGTGCCGTTCACGAACAGCTT
>ERZ773187.1743-NODE-1743-length-15607-cov-4.364198_pt1 | contig 15607 bp, 14 predicted proteins | sample MGYA00511242_ERZ773187 | MGnify/ENA primary metagenome ERZ773187 (study PRJEB29015, sample SAMEA2737744) | human gut metagenome | biome: human gut; feature: human-associated habitat; material: faeces | place: China | collected 2012 ... | reverse complement strand
AATTAAATTGGTTTTTATCTGGCTTGGGGTAGGGGTATTACGAGGTTACACTACTACCGTACACGTTACTCAAATATATTTATGACACCTATTTTTACATCAAACTTACATGGATATTGAAAAAGAACATATTTTGAAATATTCTTGCTTGCGTATTAGAAATGAATTATACGAAATTTATACCTTTGCTAAAATTTAATATAGTATGTAGATAATCCAAGCACATGAAAGACAATATTGATAATAAACAAATTGGTAATAGAAAATTTATAATTGAACTACGTTTTGAACATAAAATCATATTGCTAGACAAAAGAGGGGCTATTGTTAATGAGATAATGCAATCAAAATTATTTCCAGATTGTCAATGGGAAATTGGAAATGCTGAGATTATAATTCGAGATAATAAAATCAAAGAAGAAGCTCGGAATGTCATTTTAATAAATCCCAGTGGAATTAATTTTTCCAGTACTAAGATTGATTCTGTTGATAATTTTTATTCTCGATTTGAGAAAATACGTACAATTATTGTCAATGTATTAGGGGAACTTAATATAAAAAGAATTGGATGTAGAATTATTGGAACATATAAAGTGAAATCCAAAGATTTTGATAGTATTTTAACCAGATTTAAAGAATCATTCCCTATGCAATTTTATATAGATAAATACCCAGTTAAAGATCTACTATTTCATTTGAATTATCAAAATGGAATGTATGAGATTGGTCCAATAAATCATAATGATGATTTTTTTAAAAGAGAATTCATATTTTCTGATCACGTGGATCATATTGGAGTTGCTATTGACACAGATAATTATTTAACAAATGAAATATCTACAATTAATGACAAAAGCTTAATTAAAGATATTTTTATTCTCTCATTATCAGTAGAAAAAGATTTATATTCTAACTTGCAGGATTTTTAAAATGCAACGAAATAAAAATAAAAAGGTTGGTAATTCCGCCAATAATGATTCTTATGACTTAGGTAATAATTTTAAAAAAATTAGCAAATATTCTCGCACTTCAAAGAATCGGCAAACCACAAATAATATACAAGAAAAACGAGAAAGAGGTAACTATGCAGATAGCACAGAGGCTTCATATACCGATACAACCAATATTCCCACATGGGATAGATATGATCGTTTAGAAGATAAGTTATATGCCATTAGTGATAAAAATGATAATGAACATAGTAATTTGCGTATAGAGTTTAATCAGAAGGTATCAAACCAAGAAATAAAGCTAGAGAATTTAATCGATAAAAAACTTAGTAAACAGTGGTATATATGGACAATTATAGCACTTGTCGCATTTGTAACTGTAATTTATACATTATCATATAGTGGAATTCTTAGACAAGTAGATAAAAACACTGACGATATAAGAGATTTAATAAAAAATAGCAATATTATGAATTTGAAAATTGAACAGATTAACATGGACATGAATACGAGACAAAAAGAAAATAACAAACCAGATAAATGACTCCTAATAAATATTATCTTAGACTATATAATTTTGTATGTTCCTCAATATGCTACATCCACTAAAGTCATTTGACAAATTTTTCTATTTATTCCTTTCCGTTTCCAGAAAATTTGGTAAAGTATGCATCTAATCTAGCATTAGTACACACTTAGATAGATTATATCTTGAAGAAAAATTATTTTTAATCCCAAACGATTTGCATGAAAATTGAATAGTGCGAGTTCCCACGTGCAAATTTCATATAAAAATCTTGGTATGCCCTCAATGATTACACAAGGTAATTGATTTTACTTCTAATATCCTAGTAGGTGAGTTTTTCACGGTTTGGGTATATAGTAGTAAATGCCTCGTGAATTTTCACCCAATAACTTTTAATGACATATCGTGATATTGATTAAATTTACGGCATTAACCGTAAGATTAAAAGCGATGGAACTTGACGATGAAAGAATGAAATACGTGAAAGAGTTTTGTTACAAGTATTATTCATACGAAGGTATGATGTTAGGAGAGTTCACGTTCTATGAATCATTACTGCCAGATAAATTTGCATCATGGTATGATGATATTGTCAAGAGTTTACCAAAGCATTTCAACGAGAAAGAGTATTCTGAATTTAGAACGTTACAAGAATATATCACGTATTTTGATCTGGACAAAAATGCTTTCTGGGTATTCTTGGTTTTCATGTATCAAGCGATTGAAAGTTCCGTTACCAAAGAATGGGTTACAGTAGACGAGGAAGTGGAACGTATTTATAGATTCGTGGAAGAAAACTGGGAAAAATTGCAAGTTCAAATTTCCACGACAGATAACAAAAAGTTACCCGTTATAAAAGATAAGGAGGTTTTACATTGGATATTCTTGTTGCGAGATTCAGATCGAACCCGTGAATCCCAGCATGATTGGATTCCTATTCTTGAAAGGACTGACAATAAAATTACCACGAGGAAAAAAAGTTACATCATGGTAAAGACTATTGCAAACGAGTTCGTTGCGAATAGTAAAATAACAAAAGACAATCCCCCGAAAGGCGCATACACGAATAAAGAACGAGTATTTTACTTGTGTATCTTGTATCTTTGCGGTTATTTGGTTGGTGATTTAACGAAAAGATACGATCACAAGAATACCGCTCCTATCAACCAACTATTACGTGATTTTAAAGACACTGACGTGCATTTAAAGAATCTTGAAATGGTATTTGCCTTCAACAAGGAAAAGTAAAGTTTTTGCCGAGCAAATAATGTCATGTTGTCACGAATGTAAATATATGTAAACAAAACATGACATTCAAGAATATTCGTGTCATTCTGGCAGGAATTAACATCTTGCTTGTAAGCCTGAAAGTACAATTTACAATAGTATAACAAATTGAATACAAGTAATTTATTTCAAAACAAATGATTGCTCGGTAATAAATCATTCTTTCAAGTTTTCCCCTTTCATTATAGAATAATGGTATGCCAAAACCAATTTTGTTTTTCAATTTTCTCTAGTTTCTGCCATTATACCGAATAACCCCATTAAAAAAAATGTAACATCATCTTGCTGATTATCAGGGTAGGGTAAGTAATATATATCATTATATTACCTCACTTTTTGGCATGCCATCGCACGATACTTGTTGACAATTAAGCATCAACGTTGATATTGAATTTTTAATAATAAAAGATGATGACGAAAAATAAAAAAAGCATGGATGCAAAAAAGGTGTCCACCACTCAGGGAGAGGGTAGAGATACCAGAAGTGAAGTCAACCCAGTTAATAACAATTCAAATTTAAATAAAATGGAAACAGAAAAGAGTATTAGTATGGCAAATAATGAATCTCAAGTGAACAACACCGTGGACAATACCACCCAGAAAAGTATGGAGAATTTGAAAAAAGATTTGAAAAAAGCAGAACGGAATTTAGATTCTTTGATAAAAAAGAAATTTCCCTTGGTAGTTATCGAGGCGCAAAGGAAAATCGTGGAGGAGCTAGAAGCAGAAGTTGCCAATCATCCCGAAATGAAGGCAAGCGAGATAAAGGTTAAACCTGATTTTATCACCTTTGAAGTGGTAGATGGTGACACCTACCAGAAAAGGGAGGTAAACAAAAAATTGGCTTTTGTAGAAAACAATCGCCCCGTTGATCCCAAGAAGGTGAGTACATTTATTTCTACCATTTCAGATGGGAAGTACGAGAAGGCCTATCCCGTTATAGTGATTCCCGCTACTTCACTTGTAGAACAGGGATACACGGTAAAAGATATTGAAGGGAACGTGATCACCAAAGAAGGGGCGGAAGATTATTTCGTAATTCTGGACGGTCAGCACCGAAGTATCGCTTTCGCCAGAATAAATGCCACTGGTGAAACTTGTGTTATTCCTAATGTTAGGGTTAAGGAAAAAGAGAATATCGGGGAATACCTTGTTGAAATAAACAAGGTGGGTAACTGGGATACCAAGGATAAAATAACGGTTGCGGCTTTGGTGAATAAAGAGGATGAATTACTGAATGTTATGGCGAAACGTATGGAAGAGGGTTTTAATCCTTCCACGTTGGGGTTAATCTACGCCAAGAAAAAATTATCTGACAAGGCAACGAGCTTGGCGTTGAAAGGGGAAGAATATACCTTACCACAGGGAGCGGAAATCAATATCGAGAGAGGTAACAAGTTTATCACGCTCTGCCAAATGGCGGGAATAGAGGTAAAAGAACTTACCAAGCGGTACTTTATAGAGGGATTTGATGGGTACAGTACCTCAACTAGCGAGAACAAAGCTTTTGAAGCTTTGAAAAAGCTAGGCGAATTGAAAGATAAAGAGAAAAAATTCAAGAATGTTAAATCTGGCAATGACTTTATCGCCTTACTAAAGAAAGTTAGCGCATAAAAAAAGGGAATTCTGGTTTTAGTTATCACGTGTAAAAGGCCTAAGAAAGGCTAAAACCAGAAACCTATATATATTGTTTAATTTTAAAATTTGTTCTTATGAAAGAATATAATGTCAACGAGCAAACTCTTGCCATAATTAGATTATCACTAGCGGCAATGGCAGGTGTGCAAATAAAAGTTCGAAATTTTGTGAAGCAATTCAAGCAAGCAAAAATGGCAGGTAGAACTGTGGCCAATATTACTCTCGTGGAAAATATCGAAGCTGGAGAGGAATATGAAAGTCTGATTTATGAGGATTTTCCACGTGCGATGCAATTGATTTTGGATGAATTGTTACCATCCATTTTTCCAGATGTGGTATTTAAGAAACCCATGCTGTGTGTTTCCCCCGTCCATGATGAAGAGGACAACGAGATAGCGGGACATTATTCCATGAATCTTTTGGCAACGGTTTCGCTACAAGAAACGGGACAACAAACAAACGAAAAATGAGTTTGTTACAAAGACTAGTTACTCAAACGGGTGACTAGTCTCCCTCCTTTTTCATGGAAGCAAGAGTGTTAATCGGTAAGCAAGAAAAAAAGAGGTTAAAAACGAGAATTTTACCATCCCGTCCAAGAGCAACCATCAAGATCAGGGTATAGCTATCTCTTTGCCTCAAAATTTAAGGTCGGTGAGAAAATGTCTAGATGGGTATATAATAGCTAATCGGGGGTAAAATACCACCAAGTAAAAGATAATCAACATGAAAAGATTATTTCAAAAATTAAAGTTTGAAGTTATCCCCGCTATAATAAAAAAGGGGCAACGTTTATTTAACGCCTTGAAATCAATCGGGCATGATAACATACCAAGCAACGTGATACTGGATAAAACGCTTACAGGTATCGGTGCCACTTATCAAGAATTACACGCTAAACGTCACTCCATTATTATTGAACCAACGTTGCCTGTGATACACGATAAAGCGTACGGTAAAGATGAAATATTGCCAGTTTATGAAAATTGCAAAGTTCCTGACGTGAAACGGTATTTACAAAGAGCAGAAGTGAAATACAAGAAAATTCTTACCACGCCAGAAAGTTTCTGGAAGGTGAAGAAAGCTTGTGAAGAGTTGAAATGGAACATGTACAATACCTTTTTCTGCCTGTTCGATGAATGCGAGAGGTTGACGGAGGATAGCGATTTTCGCAGGAAAATTACCATGCCGATGAAGGATTTCTTCCAGTTTAACAGTAAAGCGTTTGTTTCTGCAACACCATTACAAGTGAGCGATCCACGTTTTGAAGGTTTCCAGTGGATAAAGATCACGCCAGATTTCGATTACAAGAAACCGCTAAACTTGATAGTTACTAATAGCTACGATTATTCAGTTCGCCAGTTATTACTGGAACACTTGGTAAATAGTTCTCGTGTGTTTATTTTCTTGAACACAACGAATGGAATTGAGAAAATAGTGAACACTTTAGGTATTGAAGGACAATCGAAAATATTCTGTTCAGAAAAGAGCGTGAAGAAATTGAAAAAGAAAGGTTACACTAACGTTGCAAGCTTGTATTCTGAACCTATCGCCAAGTATAACTTTTTAACTTGTCGCTTTTACTCCGCATTAGATATTATATTGAAGGTGAAACCAGATATAGTTATGCTTACGAACTTGTATGAAGCGGAGCATTCAATGATTGATCCTTACACGGAAGCGGTACAAATATGCGGTCGCTTTAGAAAAGAGATTGATGGTAGTACATTCAATTCTATCACTCACCTTACTAACGTTCGTAACACCTTAAAGGTGAAAACGGATGAAGAGATTGATATTGAACTGGAAGAGAAGTTGAAAACTTACGAGGGTTTACAAGCGAGATATAACGAAACAACGGATGCAACTCGCAAGAAGGCAATAATTGATGATATAAATAGGTTAGGTTTAGCGGAGTTTGCCACGAAGCTTGATGATGGATTACTTGAAATAGATCACTTCGCCATAGATAACTATTACAATAACGAGAGGGTGAAACGGTATTATTTATCTGGCAATGCTTTAAGGGAAGCGTACGAAGGAACGAACCATTTTACAGTGAATTACAGGAACGTGTTTCTTGCGGTTGGAGATAGTGACAGGTTAGAATTAAAAGAGCTTCCAACCTTCATGGAACGTTGTAAAGTAATAGTTGATAAGTTGAACAAGTTACAAGATGATCCAGAACGTGATTTTTATATCAATATTCTTAAACAGGAAAAAGATGGAGAATTGATCGTTGAAGCGTACGAGAAGTTAGGAATTGAGGTATTTGTAAACAAGAAGTACCAGAGGGCAGATATTAAAAAGGAACTGGATAAATACAATACAGAATTATTGCGTTTTAGCTCGATGGTTGTACAAGAAATTAAAGAAGTTTTCCCTTTAAACGTGCCAATGCCGCAAGAAGATATTAAAAAACAGTTACAGGATATATACAAGCGGTATGGCATTGATTACAAGATGAAGAAAAACACTATTGAAGATTACTATGATGCAAGTCCCTCGTATCACAAGAAACCGTATACATACACTCTTAAAGTGATAAAAGAGTTTCCAACCAACTAAAAGCATAGTTTATGAACTAATAGAAGGTGTACCTGTTGATGATATTGATTTTTAATTGCTTGATAAGTACTTCTGATGGTAAAATTACAGTTGGTGAATTTTTTGCAGAATAGGTATATAAAAGGAATTTGACGGTATTTTTTCACTTGCTATTAAATAGGAAATGCTACTTTTATTATTATCATACATAATAATATAGATAAATAAAAGAAATATGGTTGTAGTAGTCTAATATGCTTAAATTTTATATACCTTTATATCTCTATCTTTATTAAATTAGTATATTGCTAAATATTGGTGTAATGGAAGAAGTATATATAGAAAAAATACTGTTTAATGATTCACAAGAATTTACATTTTTACCTAATGATATCATTGTATTTACAGGAGCTAATAATGCAGGGAAAAGTCAAATACTTAGAGATATAAAATTATTGGCTGAAAAAGATAAAGCGTCAACCATTATAATTAAAGATATTACATTAAAAAAAAATATTGACATTAATGAAATAAAAAAAGAATGTCAATTTAGAGATGGCTCTTATTATTATGCTAATAATTATATCGGTCCTGAATATAGTCTTCAAAATTTTTTAAATTCAGAGGATCTTGGTAGTCTATTTTCCCGCTTTTTAAATCATTTAACCACAGAAGAAAGATTACAAACTTCTATTCCTCCAAGTTCATTTAATCAAATAGAAGAATTTCCCTATCATCCAATACAAATTTTGTATGCTAATGATGATTTAGAGCATTCGTTATCAATCTTTTTTCATAAAGCATTTGGAGTATCTTTAATTGTTAATAGAGGTGCTGGTAGTATCATACCTTTGCATGTAGGAGATGCTCCAGTCTTATCAGATGGAGAGGATCGTGTATCTAGAAGTTATTTAGAACGTTTGAAAAAATTACCACAATTACACAAACAAGGAGATGGTATGCGTAGTTTTGCTGGTATTTTATTAAACGTATTTACCTCTCGTCATACTATTACTTTAATAGATGAACCAGAAGCTTTTTTACATCCACCCCAAGCTAGATTATTAGGTAAAATGCTTGCATTAAATAAGCCTAACGAACGCCAATTATACATCTCAACTCATAGTGAAGATTTCTTAAAGGGTTTGTTGGATGCCAATAGTCAAAATATAAAAATCTTTCGTATCAATCGAGTAAAAGATATTAATAAAATGAATTTACTCAATAATGATAATATTAGAAAAATATGGAAAGATCCTATTCTGCGCTATTCTAATATACTAAGTGGTCTATTTCATTCTAAAATAATTATCTGTGAAAGTGATGTTGACTGTCGTTTTTATCAAGCAATAATGAGTTCACTTTATAAAAATGAAGAAGATGTGAATCCAGATGTATTATTTACGCATTGTGGAGGGAAAAAGCGTTTAAAAACAGTAATTAGCGCAATGAAAGCCTTAAATGTGAAAATAGTTACAATCGCAGATATTGATGTACTAAATGAAAAAACAGTTTTTAAGGATATAACGGATGTACTAGGTATAAATTGGACTGCAATAGAAAAAGATTGGCGTGTAATTTACGATTATGTAGCTTCTCAAAGAGCTCAATTAAATACAGAAGAAATAAAAAAAGAAATTATTGAAATACTAGAGTCTGTCAACGATACGAACTTTCCTAAAATTCAAGGAGATAAAATTAAAGATGCACTTAAGGCTTCAACCGCTTGGTCAAAAGTGAAAGAGGTCGGCAAAGCTTTTATGAAAGGGGACTCATATAATAGTTTTAAGAAAATAGAGGAACTTGGTCGTGAATATGGGCTTTTTATTGTTCCAGTTGGAGAATTAGAAGGTTTTTACAAGCCAATATCTGCACATGGTACAAAATGGGTTAATAATGTTTTAGAAACACTGAATGATCTAGATTCTAATAGTGAATTGGCTGAAGCTAGAGCATTTGTTAAAGCCATCATAGAGTATTAAATTTCAAAAATGAGTGAATAATAGCCAGAAGATACATTGTTATATACCATTCTGGCTAAAATTCACCTTACTAAATTTATCAACTTTAGATGCAGCTAAAGTAAATTACTCATAGCTTCATCAATTTGTGTGTTCTCAAAACTATCCAAATAAATTTGTGTTACTCTTTCAGAACTATGCCCCATAGCTTCTGATATAATAGAGGTGTTTACCCCCGATCGTTTTAGCACCGTGGCGAATGAATGCCTTGCGACGTACGAGGTCAGTTTCAATGATATATCCAGATATTCCCCTATCTTCTTCAAATACTTGTTTACATACCTTGTTTGGTAATCTAACTTATAGTATTTCTCCTTCATCGTTTTCTGTTTGGTATCATCGAATATTGGAAAGACATAATCTGTTTGCTTGTGCTTTTTCTTGCTATACTTCTTGATTATATCCTTCGCCATAGGTTGTAAACGAAATGAGATCATTTTCTTTGTCTTACTTCTCCGAAACTGTAACCTCTCGTTATCTATAACATTAACATACTTTAGAAATGCAATATCTACAATATTAATCCCACATCCTAGATAGCTAAACACAAATATATCTCTTGCAAAGTCATAGAGAGGGAATGTATTCTCGTCTGAAATACTTTTCAAATCCAAGTTTATAATCCTCTCAATGTCTTGTTTAAGAATTGCCCTTTTAGATGTTTCCTCCTTGTACTTTGATACTTTAAACTCGTTAAAAGGATTCATGTCTGCTGGAATAGTTTTACTAACAACGGCTCTATTAATGACTGCTTTCAAACCTCTCAACCTATTCCCTATCGTATTCATCCGTAATCTCTTCTTTACTTTCATCCATGTTGCAAAGTCATTTAGAAATACCGTATCAATACTTTTAAGTTCAATATCCGTTCCTTTTGTAAATGCCATAAGACAATTGAGGCAACACCTGTAATACCTCGCATTCTTGATATGATCTGTCGCCTCCAGCTCTTCAATATACCTGTCAAAATGTTGCTTTACATACTCTTTTTTCTCCTTCTCCACCTTTTGGGGTTTCTTCTCCCCAAACTCATCAAGAGATAATACCCTCCCTTCCAAATTGGCCGCCATTATCTTCTTGTTAATTTCTTGTTTCTTCTCTTCAATCACTAAATCATAATAATTTCTATTGACACACTTATCAAGAAATACATTATTTTCAAAATCCCAATACATAATAGGGATCTGCAACTTTAGTGAAAGTAACTTCTTCTGTTGCCCCTTATTTATTCTCAAATACAATGGAGCTTCGTTAGCTGCATTAACTCTATCTTTACGACATATAATACTAATCGTAATTTCATTGTTTTCCATTGTTGCAAAAGCTTCAAATTAAACAATAGAATTATTGATTAATACAACAACAATACCGCTACCAATACCGCTACCAGTTTACTTCCACATCATGAAAATGCAAAAGGGTCGGTTGGCCGAGCGGTTAGGCAGCGGTCTGCAAAACCGTGTACAGCAGTTCAAATCTGCTACCGACCTCAGAAAATCAGCCACTTACAAAGTGGCTGATTTTGTTTATGGAGTGTTTTTGACCAAAATAGTCTAAAACCTTTACCAAAAATATTCTCAAATAAACAAACAAAAACATATCAATTCACGTTCATGTCTACAATGAATCACTCAAAGACATAAAGAACATGAAGAAGAAAAGAACTAATCCTTGGAAGATTGTCGGAATTATTATCGCCATCCTTTTACTAATATATTGGCTATTAGCAGCAACAATTTTAGGAGAAGATGAAAACGTAGTTCCTATTCTGGATGGAACAGAGCAGGTAATCCCATAGGATTCCTGCTTTTTTTCTCTTTATTTTCGAATATTTACATCCATTTTTTTGAAATTATTGCATCCAGAGATATTCTTCCCGCACCTGTGAAAAATAATAAGATGTAGATACCTAAATATAATAAAGGCAATTCTTTCATCTGGAATGGATCACTGGCATGAACGATAAATATAACCACCAACATAGAAAATATCAATGGAATCGTAGCCAACCGAGTAAAAGCACCTACAATAACAAACAAGGAACACCCAATTTCAGCCCCAATAATCAAAATTAAAGACAAAGTACTTCCTAAACCTATAGGATCCGAGAAAGTAGCAGACAATTCGGAGAATGACGTCAATTTAGCCACACCATGCGTCAACATTGTTATCCCGACAAGTACACGCAATATTAGCAAGCCCAAACTCAAGAATTTCCGATTCGGGACTACTATAGATGAAATCACTTTTTTCATAACAACATTTTTAAAGATTTAAACTCTATAGGTTAACGTAATACATTTTATTAATGTTGCGTTTTTAAGTACGAATTTATAAATATAGTAGTTTTATAAAATAAATCGTAGTTTCGCGGAAAGAAATCTAAGATCATGATTATAGTTATTAGTTTGATGGTTTGCGGCATCATTTTAGGATATGCCTTTAAAGAGAGAAATTTGAAGTTCGTGCAAAAACTCATTAATTATGCCATATTTCTCCTTTTATTTCTTTTAGGGATCACAGTTGGTGCTAACGGGGAGGTAATGAACAATCTTGATTCTATCGGATTGGAAGCTTTACTTATTACCTTAGCGGCAATTACAGGAAGTGTATTGTGCGCATGGGGTGTCTATCACTTTTTCTTCATGACCACCAAATAAATTCCATCACATGAAAGGTAGTATAATCATAGTCTCTTTTTTTGTTGCCGGAGTATTACTCGGACGACTCGTTGATGTTCCCGCCCTGCTAGCTGCAGAAGAACCCACTCTCTACGCCCTATATGTACTTATGTTTCTCGTAGGCATCAGCATTGGAAGTGACAAAAAAGCTCTAGAAGCATTGAAACACCAGAACTTTAAAATCATTCTGGTGCCATTGGCAACGATTATCGGCACTCTGGTAGGCTCGGCTTTAATCAGCCTCGTTCTAAGCGGCAAAAGCCTCACCGATTGTCTCGCAGTAGGCTCCGGATTCGGATATTATTCCCTTTCGACTATTTTTATCACTCAATACAAAGGTGCCGAACTCGGCACAATTGCCTTAGTATCTAATATCCTCCGTGAATTAATAGCCTTATTAGCCGCCCCTCTACTCGTGCGCTATTTTGGTAAACTAGCCCCTATTTCCGTGGGAGGAGCAACCACCGCTGATACCACACTTCCGATTATCACAAGATTCTGCGGAAAAGAGTTTGTAATCATATCAATCGTTCACGGGATAACCGTGGATTTAAGTGTACCATTTCTAGTGACATTTTTTTGCACGATATAAATTCTCTAATTCATTTTTATTACCTTTGTTACATTCTAAGGGAGAAACTAAATACTATGGCAGACACCATTTCTTTCGAATCAATAAGAAACGGGGATATAAAAGCGTTTGAAACCTTGTTTAAGGAATTTTATCCCTCAATGTGTGCTATTGCCATACGTTTCGTGTCAGATAAAGATGTTGCACAAGACATTGTACAAGAAGTCTTTATAAAACTTTGGGAAAAGAGGACCTCATACGAAGAGATTCCCAACCTGAAAACCTTTTTGTATGTTTCAATAAAAAATCTCTGTTTCAATTATCTTCGAGATAAAAAAGAAACCATTGATTATACAAATCAAGAAGTTATTAACCGCGAATACCATTTTAAAAATCGTTTAATCGAAGAAGAAACCTATCGTATCGTTTCTCATGCGATTGATTCTCTTCCTCCACAGAGTTCTAAAATTATCAAAATGTGCTTAGAAGGAAAACAAAATAAAGAAATTGCAGAAATACTAGGAATCTCTGTAAACTCCGTCAAAACTCTAAAATATAATGCCCTAAGCACTTTAAAAGAAGTGTTAAAAGATCATTTTTACATCTTAATCATCCTTTTGCTAGGAGAAAAAATATAAAAAACAAACGTCCCATTCATCCTTTTCAATTCTTCGTGTGTTCTGAAAACAGACATGTAAATCAGTAACACAATTCGAATTTATGGAAGAAACAATCGTGAGAGTTGAACATCTTTCCCATCGTTATAGCATACAATGGGCAATAAAAGACATCAACTTTGAAATTAAAAAAAAGGGAGTTCTCGGTTTATTAGGTTCCAATGGAGCTGGCAAATCCACCACAATGAATATTATTTGTGGAGTACTAAGTCAAACAGCAGGAGAAGTATATATCAATGGAATCAATACTAGAGAAAATCCTGTTGAAGCTAAAAAACAAATCGGCTTTTTGCCTCAAAAACCTCCACTATATCCAGATCTAACTGTTGACGAATATCTCACTCACTGCGCACTCATGCGCCTAGTAAACAAACATCAGGTTAAAAAGGTTGTAGAAGAAGCCAAAGAACGCTGCCAAATAGCCCATTTTAGTAAAAGATTGATTCGAAGCCTTTCAGGTGGTTATCAACAACGAGTTGGTATTGCACAAGCCATCGTGCATAAACCTCAATTCGTTGTTCTTGACGAACCGACCAATGGATTAGATCCCAATCAAATAATCGAGATCCGTCATCTTATAAAGGATATTGCAAAAGAACGTGCCATCATGTTATCTACCCATATTCTCTCTGAGGTTCAAGCAACCTGCAACGATATACAAATGATAGAGCATGGGAATGTCGTTTTTGCCGGAACTATTAATGACTTGAATAACTATATTGACCCTTGTACATTCCTTGTATCACTTGAAGCAGCACCACCATTGGAAGAACTAAAAAAAATCCCCGGAATAACTCAGGTTGAGCACATTACCAACACTCGATTCAGAATGCACTTCTCATCTGACCAAGAAATCACTAAACAAATAATAAACCTGAGTGTCGCTAATAATTGGCGTCTCAGTGAAATTACACTTGAACGGGACTCTCTTGATACCGCTTTTGCCCAATTGTCCGGCAAAACATTTATAAATAAAAGATAATTGACAAAGATGAAAACAATATTTAGATTAGCAAAAACAGAACTTCGTATATTATTCTGTTCTCCAGTATCCTGGCTTATCCTTGTCATATTTGCCTTCCAAGCAGGTATGGCATTTTCCAATATATTTGACATTCAGCTAAAACGTATGGCTCTAGGCTACGGATTATATGGAGTTACGCAAGAAACCTACGCTCGGTATTCCGGTTTACTCGTCTCCATGTTAAAATCTTTATATCTCTATATTCCATTAATCACGATGGGACTTATGAGCCGAGAATATAGTAGTGGATCGATAAAATTTCTTTACTCTTCTCCTATCACAAATACGCAGATCATTCTTGGCAAGTATTCAGCTATGATCATTTATGCAATTGTATTAATGGCAATCCTGTCCCTATATATCATATTTGGAATATTCACTATTCACAATATGAACGTAGCTTTTGTATTATCCGGTCTTCTCGGACTATTTTTATTAACATGCGCTTATGCCGCAATTGGACTATTCATGTCCAGCATCACTTCTTACCAAGTCGTTGCCGCAATGGGAACTCTTGCCATTCTTGCTGTTTTAAACTTTATCGGAGACATTGGGCAAGACATCGCATTTGTTCGCGACATCACCTATTGGCTATCCATGTCCGGAAGATCCTACGTTTTTTTGCGAGGTATGATCTGTAGTGAAGATGTTCTTTATTTCGTCATTATCATCACGTTGTTCATTATTCTTTCCATCACTCGTTTACAATCAACACGAAAAAAGCGGACTCGTTTAGCTAGCTATTCTCGTTACTCTTGCACAATATGTATTGCACTATTATTAGGATGTTTTAGCACCTTACCCACATTCAAACTGTATTATGATGCCACCGAAACTAAAGCAAACACATTGACTCCTGGAAGTCAAGAAATCGTAAAACAATTAAAAGGAGGACTCACGATAACCACGTATATGAATATTTTAGATAAAAATTATGGAGTAGCCCTACCTAGTCAGCTAAAACACGACTTTGAACGCTTTGAACAATATATGCGCTTTAAACCGGAAATCAAAATGAAATACGTGTATTATTACGATACACCTTCCGAACCTTCTTATGCAGGAAATTTCCCGGAATTGGAAGGCAAAGAACGTGCGGAGAAAATTTGCAAAACTTTGAACGTCGATTTTAATATGTTCCTTTCTCCAGAACAAATTCAAAAAATCATAGACCTCAAACCGGAAGGTAATCGCTTCATTCGAGTTATCGAAAGAGAAAACGGGCAAAAAACTTTTCTACGGTTATTCAATGACATCCCCAAACATCCATCCGAAACGGAAATCACAACAGCATTAAAACGTTTTCTTGTAAAATCACCCAAAGTAGGATTCTTAATCGGACACGGGGAACGTAGTCTTCATAGCACGGGAGACCGTTATTATTACAATTTTGCCAAAAGTATTTTTTTTAGGCATTCACTTATCAATCAAGGATTTGATGTAATTGATTTATCAATCAAGGATACGGAAATTCCCGCAGACATAGATATCATTGTCATTTCGGATATGCGCACTGCTCTAAATGCAGAAGAAAATGAGAAAATTAAAAATTACATCCAACACGGAGGCAATTTATTCATTCTAGGCGAACCAGGACGTCTCGAAACGATGAATCCACTTCTCTCCCATTTGGGCGTAGAATTAATGCCCGGAACACTCGTACAATTAAGCGAAGGATTTTCTCCCTC